>Ga0307508_10003710_pt1 | contig 15294 bp, 18 predicted proteins | sample 9_EM_MG_FD_203089 | JGI IMG/M metagenome (GOLD analysis project Ga0307508, IMG submission 203089) | Populus trichocarpa ectomycorrhiza microbial communities from riparian zone in the Pacific Northwest, United States - 9_EM | ecosystem: Host-associated > Plants > Roots > Unclassified | place...
ACGAAATTGTGTTATGCACGAGTTGAAAAGTGACTTCGGATTTTGTTTGGAACTCTCATACAAAAATATTACACAGCAACCAGTTTCAACACCAACTTTTCTCCCATATGGCATTACTCAACCACAACGACTTAGAATTGCATGCCGATTTTTTATAAGATTATCTACGTAGCTAAGAAGGCCTCCCAACAGTCCATCATTTTTTCCAGTGAATGTAGGTTGCTGTATCCGTGGTTGAAAATGGGCTACCTTGGTCAAAGGAAAATTTGTTTGGTCACCCTACTTTGCATAAAATAATGATTTTTACGGGCTGAAAATTCCATTGAAGCTTTATTAGTATATATTCATGATGTATGTCAACTACTGAGACTTTCTAAATTGTGGGTGTGGGGATCGAGAAGGTTGAGTGAGGGCATCATGAGCAGTTGTACCTGGGTGTACGGAAACTTTTGGCCTAGTACTTTATGCTGACCGACAGGAAACAGTTCACGATTCGCACAACACAGTTTGGGATTTGTAGTATTCAGATGCTATTACAAACTCTAGCCTACTGAGAAGGAAATGGAGCACATTGACCGCAGGTAGTATGGCTGTGTCCTGCTTGGTTGCACTGACTGCAGCGCTGTGGTGCGCTGTCAGGTACATCCGGGAGCTGGCTGGCAGCATGTTGTTGTCCCACGCGCTTCTCCATGCTGTCACCCCTTCCTTATTCGACTCCTTGGGTCGTCCTCTAGGTCTCTTCAACTGAGGTGCATAACAATTTGTGGATACTGACAGATCGGCTGTACTTACTGGGTTGATATCTATTGCGCGCATGAGTCTTCTCTTAGTTTTCCAGGGAGAACACTGCTGGCATGTACTCTCGAGGCTAACTAGTGCTTGAGCTTGCAAATAAGAGCGTCTGTGTGACCACATGGAACGCAGTTATCCTGAAAACAACCACAGGTGGAGGACTTTTTCATGGGATCAGCGACATACCTGTCCTGCAGCAAACGGTATATCTTGCTAGCGCACCTCGCACAAGAAGAGGGTGTGGCAGAACAAATAATTTGGTGTACAAAGTGGCAGAACTGAATAAAAACATGAAAACTGTGGCATATTAGACTATTTCCGGTTGATAGAAGCGTGCTGAACTGGCGTAGGAGAGACCAAAGCTGGACTGCAAGGCAAACTGGTCTGCGGAAGAACTGGCCGAACTGGCGAACTGGCGGCTTATGTCAAATTATCAATCCGAATTCATGTGATATCACCCAGTGCAGGACCGCCGTTGTGAGTGAATTCATGGGGTCTGGCTACGACGGTAGATTTGTGGCTCGCTGCGGAGTCCGTGCCACTCAGTCAAGGGTACAGAGTCTCAATAGCCCAGCCAGCCTGTGGGCTGCCCGCACAGCCAACCAACCATCAACTCCTCCGAGAACCGTAAGTCAACCACCCACAAAGTATCCAAGCAGTGGGCTTGCCTTCCACAACAGCAGTCAATTACGTATCCACGATGTCAGACAGCGATACCAGCTATAATCCTTAAGCACCACCCGGACTCCCTGACTACATTACACTTTTCCCAGATGATTCTGCCTCCCAGCAGCTGCCTCCCTTCCCCGAGCTACAGGTGACTGTCCTGGGTGAAAGCTGCCAATTGACTGGTGTGATAGAACCCTCGTTCGGGGGTTTCGCGGCTTCTGCTTCAAGCCACAATAAGATGAGCTTTGTATGGCATCCGATTAACGGGGAAGAGGTTTACAGGTAGGACGGAAGAATGAGGTGGCAATGTAAGAGATGTAAATCTGATGCTGATGTGTAGAAGCTGACGAACTGTGGTGCTGGTCCGAATATCCACAATATCCTTCGGAGTTGGCCCAACGGAAATTGCAACCAGACATCCCCTTCTCCCGCACCGTATCAACCAGAATGGGGATCTGTGCCAGCTCACCTCCACTTGCTCAAACCAAAGAAGTGCCCCCCGGATTTCGCTTACAGTTCACCACTCTCTTCGATCAACGGACTTTTCAGATAATCTTTCTCCCCTTCCATTTCTGATGCTGTCTTGTGGGCGAACGATTTTCTGTCTGTTTTTTTTTTGTTTATTCATTACTCGCGTGCGACCTATGAGATCATGGTGAGGATATCTACAGTCCATTTCCTGTCCGCTGTCCGCGCAGTGGCAGCTCATGTGCCCAAAGTGGAGAAAGCAGCAGAGAACACTGCGGAAGGAGGTGTGGAAGGAGACGGGGAAGGGGAGATGGTGGTGGAAGGCACACAAGCTCTTCACTGTCCGGAGGTGCAGCCAGGCGGTACTGAACTTCCTCGCCTCCCTGGAGGTGGGGAAAACAGTCCCAGCTGCAGACGAAGACGCTAGGAGTGGGGCGTCGGAGTGGGAGCTCTGGGAGGGAGCAGAGCGGGAAGAGGAAAGGAGGGCGGAGGGGGATCGATTCATGCGTTGGGTACACTAGTCCGCTTTTAGAAAGCGCCACCACATGTGGCATCGAATTAAATTAAATAAAATAAAATAAAAAGTGTGAGTACGATACAGGGGTAGTACCAATTAGGGGCTCCATTACCATCACCATAACTCGAAATATCAATCACTTGTAAAAATGTCCTTCTCCTCCATCATGATTTCGGTGCCGTCGCAGGCAGACACCTACAGAGAGATGCTTTTCCAACTGGAGAAACCTGTCCAGTTAACCCAACAAGAATTCGATGAGTTCTGGCCATTGGTTGACACTGTTTGGACCAAGATAGGCAGGAACACAACTCAACGGCAGGGTACAATACAAGTTCAACACTACGAATGTCGTCTACAGAAGAGCAAAAAGACCAGTACAAATGTCAATGAAGGCCGTGTTGTCAAACCCCAAATGACTGCAGTCCAGATCAAAAATCTAGGCTGTCAGGCTCGGATGAAGATAACACGCACCATTCTGAGCGGCAGTGAACCGGTGATGGTCTTCTTAGAGAGAAAGGATGATGCTGCCCATAAACACAGCATCGAAGAAGCTTTCCGTCTCTACGGTCTTACCTCCATCGTCAAGCAGGTCATTGCTACCGAGGCGAATAAAAATAATAATGCCTGCTCAGATCTTTCATGCACCGAAAGGATCAGGCAGTATTGAAGGTTCCGAGAAATTGGAGGCAGCTGGTGGTGGTTATCTTAAGAGGTGAGTACTATTTTAACAGGTTTAATATTTATATGTGTTAACTTTTAAATAGACAAGATATTATCAATGCGAAATGTGGTATCCGAAGTGACAATCGATTTATCCTGAATGGTACTGACTTCCGAACCGATATCGACAAAGCCCGAGTCCTTTTAACGTCCCAAGGCTGGCTGTTTGAAGAATTCTCTGTCCTTGATTTGGAGAAGGAACTTCACTGGTGCCTGGTGTTTGCACACCCATCACGTCTGGAGATTCTATGCCAACGAGGATACCTGACACAGTTTGACTCCACCCACAAAATGAATAAGTGGAAGCACAATATGTTTTCCTTTCTGGTATGGGATGAGCATGGGATCGCAATTCCAAGTGAACATTGTGTTGTTGAACGTGAAAATTCCGACGCATTAAGCAAAGCGACGTAAACAATCAAGGCATGGAATGGTTGACACCTCCGATATATCTTAACAGATGACAGTTCTATCGAACAGCTTGCGGTACGAAAAACCTTTCGTGGTATGGAGGCGGAAGAGTCAGAGGTATCACATATATTGTGTTTGGTACATGGGAACTGTAGTGGTAGTCCTTTTGCAGTGTTCTTCCATTGTGCAGAGTCCTTTGTCGTGCAGATTTCGCTGTCACGTCAAGGATGTTTGGCTGAACAGAGCACTCTTATTAGTCATTATAATTTGGAAAATAGTGTGGCTGTGCGGCGAGCTCCCAAAAGAGCTAGTGTGTACTAGTGTACCCAATGCATGAATCGATTCCGGCAGAGGCAGAGGCGCTGTGCAGGAGTATGGAGAGGGAGGAGCACCCGCTCTTCCTCCCCACCCCCCCCTTCATGGCACTGGTGGGAGAGGAGTAGGGTGTTCTGTTGCTTTTGTATTTCCTTTGTTCATTTCTTTGGGAGGGCTGGGCGGAGGGCACAAGGAGAGCTTGCAGTGTGCCGCCCTGTACGGTTTGCAGCCAGGAAACGGATTGTAAATAGCCCCCTCGTCATGATCTACATAGGTCGCATACGAGTAATGATAAAAAAAAAAAAAAAAAGCAGTGGTGGCTTATTGCAAGCGCCCCTTTTGCCCTCCGCCCAGGCCTGTCCCAAGATCTGAAGCGTACCAAGGGAATGACAAAAGAAAGAAGAGGGAGCGTGAGAGACAAAGGAGAGAGCGAAGCAAGGGAGGCCTCTACGTGCCGACTACGCCATCCGTGCAGACGCCATGAAGTCCGGGGTGGGGAGGAACAGTGGTGTCCCCCTGGCCCCTACCCCCTCAGCCCCCGCTCCCTGCTCCTCCTGCCACTCCTGCACCTCCAGCTGCGACACCACACTTACCGTATCGTCCTCCGCCTCGTCCAGCACCCCTTGCATCGTGTTTCATCCGTCAAACTGCCTTTGTTTCAGTCACACAGAGCTATACGGTCTATGGTGACATGGTATATAGATGTAAATTCGATATAATGAATAGAACTGGCTTGAGTCACAATGTCTGGAACCAAATGCGAGTTTAATAGTCTTCGCTGCAATGTACCGTGCCCTGACTGTCATATTTCAATACTACCACCATGACCACTCGGTTACCTATGATTTCTTTGGGCACGTCTACTTTCTCTGGGGACAGGCTGGGCGGAGGGCAAAGGGGACCTTGCAATGAGCCGCCAGCGTGCAGAGTGTGGACAGGAAAACTGGACAAAATGTACGCCGCCATGATCTACATAGGTCGAATACGAGTATGAATAAACAAAAAAAAAACTCGGTTACCTATATGTGGTACGCCATCATAAGCCTTGTCTGGATCCCATTCGTCTTGACACTCTGCGTCTGTAAGACACGCACTGTGTCCAGTTGGCGAATACCCTGACACTCCTTGTCCGGAAGGCAGATACTGTGGTAAGTGTCGTCCGGATGACATTTACCTTGACACTCTGCATCTGTAAGACACGCACTGTGTCCAGTTGGCAAATACCCTGACACTCCTTGTCATTATGGCAGATGCCGTGGCACCCATCGTCCGGACGACATTTGCCTTGACACTCTGTGTCTGGAAGAACTTTGCCTTGACACTTTGCGTCCAGAAGGGAAATGCCCTGATGCGTCGTCCACAAGTTAGTTGCCCTGACATTCTGCATCTGTAAGAAATGCCCTGACACTCCTCGTCTAGAAGGTAGATGCCATGACACTTGTCGTCCAGACGATATTTGCCTTGACAATCTACGTCGGTAAGATAGGCACTGCATCAAGAAGGGAAACACCCTGTCACTACTCGTCTAGAAGTATATGTCATGGCCACTAAGTCCGGACCCACAGTGCTGTGGTGCAGTACGTCGGGACCCACGGTGCCATGGCAAGTATTGTCCGAGTTAAGTAGGCTGTGTCCGAAATGTCTAGTACGTCTAGTGTATCCGGACGCTTAGGATACAATTTTTTTTTCCTGATGCACTTCTGCCAGGCTTAAAGTCCCAGATTCAGCAAATCTTTGTGGTATCATACACGTACCCCAGTATCATGCAGATGTTGAGCGGCTCCCAAGCTTTTTCTCAGTTCACTGTGCCAGTGGGATGTGCTTGTATAGTATGCAGCTAAATGCTGGAGATGCTTAATTTGTAAAACGGTTCCAAACAGTGCCTCATATGGTGAGTGGTTTCTGGTCAAGCTTGAGGTGGAAGATCTTCTGTGTAGGTAGCAAGCTATTCAGACAGCTTCAGACCAGAAGCGTATTGGCACTTTTCCATCCTTCATCATACTTCTTGCCCTAGTATTGAGTGTGTATCATTCTTTCAGCAACACCATTCTTATACTAGGTATAAGGTGGTGATAGTTCGTAGGTGATTCTGCTCTCCTCCAGTATTCCTAGGAATAATGAGTTGTTGTATTCACCGAATCCATTGTCACATTGAAACTGCTTGATCTGAAAGTCACTTGCCTTAACCGATACCTGATATGCTTGAAAGTTGGCTGATATTTCTTCTGCCAATTTTGTGATGAGTAAGTTAACCTTGGTGTAGAGTGTGCAGTCATCGATATAGATGATGTAGAACTGGCTACCTCTGATACTGTGTTTTATGGGTCTATAGAGATCAGAGTGTATGAGCTCAAAGGGTATTGAGGAGCACAATGACTTGATTCAGATCACCTGTTGTTGTTGTTTTGTTTTGACAGAGGTTTGATATAATCCTGGGATTTTCTATGGGATTTTAGTGGTTTTGATCATATTATCCCAATCCAGTATGAGCTTGAGATCTGCATAGTTGAGATGTGTGAGTCGTTGGTGCCATACTTTGATTGAGTCTGATTTCCATCTATTTGTAGTAGAAGATGTCAGGGCAGATATTAGTGTTCTACATAAACCAGTCCATAATAATTTTGGGTAAGGTTGGAACTGGGCAGGATATATCCAGACCAAGCAACACATAGGTCATGTCTGTTGGTAGATGTCAGGATAGGTCTGACTAAAAAAATATTGATTTTGCAGAAAAGTTCACAGTTTTTTTGTTTAATCATACTCACATGAAGCCCTACTAGACCATGGCAGCTCACGCCCATATGTTGGCACCCACAGCCTAGCAGTATCTACACCAGTGGTTTGAACCAATTTATCAATTCTTTGGATTCTCCTCACAAAGGGCAGCCAATATCTACACAATGGTTTTAACATCCCCCTTTGTAGCTGCAATCATCCTATCCCTCTGCTAGCTTTTCAAGCACTCGACAGCAACAAGTACATCGTCCCCTGTATAGCAATGGCAATCTGAGGTTATCTCTTATCAGGATGTTTTTGTGAAGTGTTTCCACAATGAGTGTGATGGTGTTGGCTAGCTATTTTCTCCCTAGGAGACAGCATGCTGTGATGGTTGGGACCGACATTGGGTATTATGGTACGATGGCAGTGGTGGTGGGAGATTTATTGTTTTGTCAACTACCATCATCATGTCAACTGAACCTTACTGGAGGCTAGAAAGAAAAAAAGCTTTTATATTATCCTGACATCAGCCGATGTTGGCCAACCTAGACAGGTAAGGTTGGGATCGGTCTACTACTTATATCCCTACTGACCAATTGTAATAGCATGCCACCGGCACCACCAATCCCGAATGACTAGAGTCTGGAACATTCTGGTTCTGGTTACGTGGTGCAAGGAGGTTTTGGGTTTCTGGCTGCGTGGCAAGGAAAGGTTCTGCTGGTTCTGGCTGCGTGGTGAGGAAAGGTTATGCTGGTTCTGACTGTTACACCCAGCATGCTGGTGACACCCCAAGGCATGCAATTAGTATGACTAGCCAGACTCAATCTGAAGATTGAGGCCGAGTGATATTTCATGAGTGAAAGTCACGGGCTGGGGCAAGCTCTAAAGAGAGGAGTATTACCAACCCAACAGCAGCTGGATGGTAGCTGAAGGTTACCAATGGGAAAGGGGATGAGCGGCAGCCTCAGGCAAGGGTATGACCACATCCCTGGGAGCCGTCAAGGTTATCCTCCACAAGACCCTTACTAAATGCTACTAGTTGCCATATACCAGCAAAAATGTCAACTTTTTCTGGGTACAATATAACTCATGAGCGGTCGTGCAGGATGCGTGAGGTGGAACGGGTACGGTGGGTATATGAGGGGAGCCAGACCATCTGTCAGCTGTTGGAAGAAGATTGGACCTTAACTTGTCAAGTTACAGAGATATAATGTACAGTTAACTGTGATCATTGCAGTACTTGTATCAACGTTACCAGTCATTCCTGGAATCTACATTGATAGATTACAAACGCTGAATGCACTTGAGAAGCATATAGCGAGTAAGGGCTGCAAACAGAAGCACAAGGGTGATGACACCTACAAGCAGGTGCAAACGAAGATTGTTCGCAAGCACTTGGATCGAAGCTCTTCTGGGTCCGTACCTATCAAACAGTGCCATGTCCCAATCAACCCTATCTCCCTCTGATGAGGAGAGACACTGTTGTATAATACTGAGATATTGCACTTCCTGAGTCAGCCTGAGGGCAAACTGCCAACGACTCAGCGTGACATATAGAGAGCATCAGTTTACCACGATAGAGAGGTATCAGCAATGATCAGTCAGAAGTTGTACCTTAACAATATTACATTGTTTCTGGGATCAACTCTCTAGTGATATTTTGAATGCGAATCTCTTGGTGAATTTTCCCAACTGCACCCCATACGAATACTTCGAAACTACACAGTCACTCCACTGCCATCATACAAGTGTCATCCACTCGTGGGTGATAGAATGTTGATAAGCACCTGGATGATTGTGCTGTTGGTGAAACATCTAAGTGTTACATAATATTGTTAGTAGATGCACCGACTCTATAATATACATCTCTAAGGAATGTATAAGTAACTATGTTGGAATCTTAGGTATTGGTGAAGTTTGAGATATGAAAAAGCTCTAATAAACTGGACACTTCAACAGATATGGTCATCGGTGATGCCAACACTAGTAAGCTGGTGGTGTGGGATCCAGTTCCTGTGAAGGCACCAGGGTGGTTCTGCAATATGGTGAAGACCCTTGACAAGAGTCTGTCTCAGTTTGGCCAGCTAGTGTAGCTGTGCCGAAAGAATGAACATATTATCAAGAAAGTCTTTCCAAAATTGATGTAGCACTACGAGGGCCTTCTGCATGACCACAGACATCTCTATGAGCTGGCCCTGGCCAAAAAGTAACAGATACACTATGCCTCAAATGAGGCTTTATGGCAGTAATGAATGAGTTTGCTGTGACAAAAGATGCCGAAATCAAGGTATTCCAGAACTCCAGCACAGCTATGAAGGCAGATATTACGGCCCTCCGCAAGGAGGTAAAATGCAAACCCAAAGCCATCGACATCAAAAAGTAAGAAAAGAAGCTGCTGCAGTTCTTCGATATGGCAATCAAAAAAGCAAAGAAGTCTGCCAACCCGATCACATTTGTGAGCGAACTGGAAGGGCTGGCACACACGGTAAAGGAAGGAAAGTTCATGAAAGTAGCATCCTTCCTAAAAGAAGAATCCTCAGGGAAAAAGAAGAAGGCTATTGAAAACAATCTGGAGAGAGCAGTCCTACCTATCAAGTCAGACTTGGGCAAAGCCCCAAAGGCCCCACCACTCAGGCCAATATGTTTGGAGTTGTACGACCCTGATGAAGATGGTGAGGAGGAAGCCGACCAAGCTGGAGGTGGAGCAGGAGGTGGTGATGGTAGAAGACGGACAGGGGCTGTTGGTTGTAGCACCAATCCACCCAGCAGCCCTAGTAAAATGTCATCAGATGAGGGGTCACCCTTGCCCCCACTATCCTGACCACTGAGATGGTCCACCACCCCTCAGTGAAACCCAAGGGTGCCATCTCTGAGGAGAGGGTTGCGGGTTTGTAAGTCTTCACCATTGCTGTACAAGTCTCAAGACCCAGTCTGAGTGATGATCGAAAAATCTATACTGGATAAGCCAGAAATATTTTCCCATCGTGATTTGAAGCCTACGATCATGGCATGATGAGCGTGTGTTGGAAATTATTTGAAGTACTACAAGACCATCTATGTGAAGGAAACAGAGAAGATTGCTTTTGTGGGGTACCAAATATCAGGAAATATGGAAGAGTAGTACAAGGTATATGCCACTCAACTTAGGTGACAAAATAAGGATGACAATTGGATGTCATTTGCATTGGCAATTCATCAAGAAAAAAAAAAATTGCGTCCTGAGCGTCCGGACGCACTAGACGCACTGGACGTTTCAGACGCAACCTGCTTAACTCGGACGCAGATCGCCATGGCACCGTGCATCCGGACGCAGATCGCCACGGCATCTGCTTACCGGACGGAGCGTGGCAGGGTATTTTCCTTCTGGACTCAGCCATGTCAGGGTATTTTCCTTCTGGACACAGCCATGTCAGGGCATTTTCCTTCTGGACGCAGCTGTGTCAGGGCATTTTCCTACTGGACACGTCCGGATGATGCATGTCATGGCACCACGTTTACGCTGGCTGTCAAGGCACGGAACATCGCAGCAAATACTCGGGTCGCATTCGCAAACACGCAGCGGGTTCTAGGCATAGTAACTCAGTCCAGTTCTATTCTTTATATCTACAGTATGTACATCTATATATGCTACTACACACTTCACGTTTGCAGCAAAAGCACCCAGCGTCACACCCATCGCCGTGATCATCACATGCAGTGATGCTGTTTTGACGCACGTAGCATTGCTCTGCGTGTCGGAAACAAAGGAAAGTTGGCAAATACGACACGACGCAATGAGCACGATGACTATGAGGAGGATGGTGATGAGGACACCGGCAGCGAGGACGATAGCGAGTAGGACACGGTGTGTATGATGCCGAGCTTTGTGACATGGTTAGCGCAGCTCTCAGAGTGACAGAGACACCAGGAAGTTGTAGAATACACAGTGACGAGTACGATGTCAATGAGGACACCAGCAGTGAGGAAGATAGCGAGTAGGACGTGGCGACTATGAGAGCGAGTAAGATGCGGCGAGGACGATAGCGAGTAGGACGTGGCGACTATGAGAGCGACTAAGACGCGGCGAGGGCGATAGCGAGTAGGACGCGGCGAGTCTGATGGCGAGGTTTGGGACATGGTTAGCACAGCTCTCAGAGTGAGAGGAACAGCGGTGGGAACTGGTACAATACGATGTGACAAGTACGATGTCGATGAGGAGGATGTCGATGAGTTTGATGCCAGTGAGGATGGCGGCGAGTATGATGGAAATGCGAAGAATGACAACAAGTATCTAGGACGAGGTGAAAGGAGAAGAAAAAAGGGGTCTACGTAGGAGCGATGAGCAAGCTGAACCTTGCATAAGCGCAAGTGTTAGTAATGGCTTGGCGCTTTGCGTTGACATTATACTCGCTGCGTCCTACTCGCTATCGTCCTTGCCGTGTCTTACTCGCTCTCATAGTCGCCGCCTCCTACTCGCTATCGTCCTCGCCGCCAGTGTTCTCATTGACATCGTACTCGTCACTGTGTATTCTACAACTTCCCTGTGTCTCTGTCACTCTGAGTGCTGCGCTAACCATGTCACAAAGCTCACCATCATACTCGCCGCATCCTACTCGCTATCACCCTCGCCGCGTCTTACTTGCTCTCATAGTCGCCACGTCCTACTCACTATCATCCTTGCCGCGTCTTACTCGCTCTGATAGTCGCCACGTCCTACTCGCTATCGTCCGTGCCGCCGGCGTCCTCATTGACATCGTACTCGTCACTGTCTATTCTACAACTTCCCGGTGTCTCTGTCACTCTGAGAGCTGCGCTAACCATGTCGCAAAGATAGCCATCATACTCGCCGTGTCCTACTCGCTATTATCCTCCCCGCATCTTACTCGCTCTCATAGTCGCCACGTCCTACTCGCTATCGTCCTTGCCGCCAGCGTCCTTATCGCCATCCTCCTCATAGTCGTCGTGCTCATCGCATCGTGTCGTATTTGCCAACTTTCCTTTGTTTCCGACATGCAGAGTAATGCTACGTGTGTCAAAACAGCATTACTGCATGTAATGATCGCGGCGATGGGTGTGACACTGGGTGCTTTTGCTGGAAACGTGAAGTGTGTAGTAGCATATATAGATGTACATACCGTAGATATAAAGAATAGAACTGGACTGAGTCACTATACCTGGAACCCGCTGCGTGTTTGCGAATGCGACCCGAGTATTTGCTGTGACATTCCGCGCCTTGACAGCCAGCGTGACCGTGCTGCCATGACACGATGCGTCCAGTAGGAAAATGCCCTGACACGGCTGCGTCCAGAAGGAAAATGCCCTGACATGACTGCGTCCAGAAGGAAAATGCCCTGACACAGTGCGTCCAGAAGGAAAATGCCCTGCCACGCTCCGTCTGGTAAGCAGATGCCGTGGCGATCTGCATCCAGACGCATGGTGCCGTGGCGAGCTGCATCCGAATTCACATTTCCTGTGCATTTTGCGTTGGGAGCGGTATGTGCGCTGACAGGGTGCGTCCAGAGTGTCCCACCGCCTGGTGCGTCTGGACACAGCCTGTGCGTCCGGACGCAGATTTTTTTTCCTGATGTTGAGACCCAATTCTCCAGTCGATTTGAGCAATGTAATACATTGTGCAAGATTGACCATATTGTCTACGATGGAGATATTGAGGTCTACATTGATAAAATAGAAATTGTAAATACCCGAGTAGGACTCTCTGGTGTTATCAGGAGGGAAAAGCTGAAGGGTGAATTCACGAAGCCCATGAAAAAGAAGCTTTCCAATGTGGGACAGCTTTCAGAGGATGATATTGAGTTCGTGGAGGTGCTTTGGAAAGTGGGAAAAAATCTGGAGGATGAGGTTAAGCAGGAAAATCGTTCACATCAGAAATTGCCAGATCAAAAAAAACTGAAAGAAAACCCCAGGGTACAAAGAGGTAAAGGACTACAACTTTTCACACCAAGTCAACAAAAAGATCAGGAAAAAGTTTGACAAAGGGGATCGGGGTGATAAGGGATCAAGTGTGAAGAAGAAGCAATGCTACAAGACAAAAGACAATGCAACCAAGGGGGTCGACCCAGAGCTGGTTGAAAAACATTTCAAGAATAACGATTGCCTTACATATGTCAAACTGAACCATCACTGATTCCAATGCCAGGGCCGATTGTTACAATATCCTCTTGTTCAGTGGCAACAAGCGCTGTATCTCTGACCCTGTGATAGAGGAGAAAGAGGGAGAAAAACCCAAGTATAATACCAAGTGTGCTAAGGTTTCAGCATGTGGGGTTGCAAGAGAAGATTCTCCTGAGCCACATTGATACACATGATATATCCTGGCATAGGAGAAGAAGTTGTTGGAGATGGACTCCAAAAAGGAGAATGAATAAATAGATGCCTCTATTTCATCGGCTAAGGTAAAGCCCCTCTCTAAAAAACAGTTGGATTGAGATTGACAGAAGTTGGGTGCTGGTGAGCACAGAATATGAAGGGGGAAATGGATTTCCTTTGTTGATTTTTTTTTCTTATGAGTAATGAGTTACCTTGAACTATCTGTGGGTATGACCAGGGGGTCGAAAAAATCAGAAAATAAGCGATAAAATATTGTGATACTATTTGGTTTTAGGCGTTTGTATTTTTGGAAATTGAAGTTTGTTTTTCCAAAAACTCACAGACTTACTGAGGAGGGTTGAAGACCTGAAACACACAGACACGTCTATGCCCTGATATATGGAACCAATTAAGATTTACAATCTCAAGAGATTAAGAGTATGAGAAAGTTGACTTGTATACTGGGAAAGCTGCAACTCAACTACTCCAAAAGTAAAATAAGTTCTAATAAAAGAAAGCACAACTTCACGAAGTCTTTAAGCAGATGTCCCCCTAAAGAGGCAAGAATTGGTGAACAGCCCTTGGTGGTTATACACCTTTCATGAGACTGATATTCTAAGATACTGGTACATATATTACCTGATTCAGGCACTCAAATCTTCACAATCTCAGAGGCAATAGTCAGGAAGTACAGGATACCTTGCTGGAGTAGGCAGGTCTCATTGAAATTAAATAACTTTGTAGAAGAATCAGTATTGGAAGTAGGATGGCAGTATATACGGCCTTTCTGCATACGTCATCAACAACACTATAACAACCAAGCATTTGAGGTGTCTCCTATGGAGCCTTCATTTGATATGGTGCTCCCACACTAGTACATTCAAGTACATCAGCTGTCAAGCTTCTTTGACAATTGCCCTACTTTCGACTCCGAGTGGTATAGTATGAATTGTACCAAGAAGAAGACCGATCAACTGGACATTGAATTTTATTCAAGTCTACTGGAAAACATTTATTAAGAAACAGTGGGCTTCTTGGGTGTTGTGGGCATGAGCACTCAGGGAGTGGAACTTGTGGAAAGGAGGGGTATGGTACCTAAATAGTACAAGGAATTTGTTGATCTGTTCGCTTCTGAACGAACTATGGCCAAACAGCCTCCTCATAGGCCCATGAGGAAGGAAAAAAAATTGTGTTCAGAGCATCTGAATGCACCAGACAGTTGAGATGTTCTGGATGCAACCTCTCTAAACTGGACGCAGCTTACCATAGCATGCAGAATTCAAAGGCAGCTACCATGGTGGTGTGTGTTCAGACACAGCACACCAGTGTACTGTGCATCAGGAAACAGCTGCAGCGACATATACACTCCGGATGAGGGGTGTCAGATTATTAACCTTCTGGAAGCAGCATGTGTTTTCCGGATGGAGGGTATCAAGGCAGATACCATCAGGACAACACATGCCACTGCACCACGTATCCAGATGCAGCTGTTAAGGCACAATGCATCCCAATGCAGCTGTCAATACACCACATGTCCAGATGTAGCTGTCACGGTATATACCTTCTAGACGAGAAGTGACATGGCAATTGCGCTCAGGACACAGCATGTGTCTTCCGGATGCAGAGTGTCAAAACAAATGACTGGACAATACTTACAATTGCATACGAGACATAGGTAACAGAGTGGTCACAGTGGTAGCATCCAGATGCAACTGTCACTACACAGTACATTGCAGCGAAGACTATCAAACAATTGTGACTTAATCCAGTTCTATTGATTACATTTAATGTACATCAATTTACCACACTTAGCTTACCCAGTGCAAGCACCCAGCTACATCACATCGAATCATAATGGCGGCTGCTAGGAGAGTCACGAATAAGACACTGCCAGAAGATCAACGAATTTTATGAGATTACATCAGCAAACAATTTGAAAATTCTTAGCACTCCTGTAGCTCCTTTAGCTTCCATAAGCATCGCTAACTCCTGTAAGAGGAGAAGTTATATTTTGCTCCTGTAAGGATTTGGAAAAAAAAAGGTTGTTTATTTTTAGCTGAATCCTCGAGAAAAGTTAGTTCAAATTTATGTCTCACTTGTAAAAAAGCAATATATTTCAACTTTCCATTTTTTTGCGGAGGTGTTAGTGTAACTTTCAGAGGGACAGAGGCAGTAGGAAGTTGTACAATATGATGCAATGAGTATAATGTCAATCAGGATACTGGTGGTATGGATAGTATCGATAGGACGCCATGCATCAGCAAAAAAATGAAAAGTTGAGGTATATTGCTTTTTTTCGAAGTGAGACACAAATTTTAAATTTCCTTTCTCGGTGTTTTAGTTGAAATAAAAGAGATTATTTTTTTCCAAATCCTTAC
>Ga0307508_10003711_pt1 | contig 15293 bp, 18 predicted proteins | sample 9_EM_MG_FD_203089 | JGI IMG/M metagenome (GOLD analysis project Ga0307508, IMG submission 203089) | Populus trichocarpa ectomycorrhiza microbial communities from riparian zone in the Pacific Northwest, United States - 9_EM | ecosystem: Host-associated > Plants > Roots > Unclassified | place...
ACTACGAAATTGGTTCGATGGCTACGAATAATTCGACGCAATCGCCCTGGCCACAAACATCCTTTTTCGATGCGAACGCCTCTGTGGTCCTCTGTGAACCAACCTCTGCGAACCTCTGTGGTAAAAATCAGCGCCGCAGGCGCCATTATCATATATATAAGGTATCCTCCTGCAAAATAACCGCTTCTCTCCCCTAAAAGCAAGCAGAACCGCGCTAAATGGGGGTAAATACCGCCCGGATGCACTTTTTTGGCCCTGAACTGTAACCCGGGCAAAAAGGCGGTAGTCATACTTGCACAACAGTGAGCCATTACCCCGGACCGGAGAAAAAAGCGCTGGCAAACTGTAACCCGGCATAAAAACCGGTCGTCTGATTAAAAACACGCTCTCTTAAAAACAAAAAAACGTTTATGAACGCACAGGAAATGCTGACATTTATTATGATCTTCCTTGGCTTTTTTGCCATGGTGTTCGGTATCGTGTACATGAATAAAAAAGAAAACCTGGCGATGATCGAAAAAGGCATGAACCCTAAAGACCGGCGGAATCGCCCGATGCCCACACCCTATAAAAACCTTAAATGGGGATTGCTGCTGGTGGGAGCAGGCATGGGATTGCTGGTGGCTTTTTTGATAGACCATAACAGCCCGTCGATACACGGCGATGACGACGTACCCATCTATTTTGCCATGATAGCCGTAGGCGGCGGCCTCGGCCTGGTAGGCTCTTTTCTTGCCGAAAAGAAAGAGCTCCTGTACCATCGCCAGCAGAAAACGGCCGATTAACCGGTTACACATTTTCATCCACATTATATATAAAGCACCCATACCGGGTGCTTTTTTTACGCGTATATTTACCGTCGTATTTTTCTAGCAAGGATTTTGCTTGTACCTTTTCAACTTAAACAATACCCCTATATGAAGAAAACCTGCATGCTCCTGTTGTCCGCCCTGATTGTTTCCGGCGCCATGGCCCAGTTGAAACCGACGTCAAAATGCCTCGATTTTGTCGTGGATATATTGGATGGTAAAGTAAATGGGTTAAAGGCCAATGCCCAGATATATGATATCAAGAATAAATTTCCCTGCTTCAGCAGCGTTGCAGAGGAGGGGAGCGCCTCCAAATGCGGCGCCGGCGTTTTTTACAAAGACCGCGATGTGAAATTTTTTACAGATCGCGATTATATCGAAATCGGTCCCAAATTCAAAGGAACGATGACGGTTCCCCTGCTGGGCGCCAAACGCGGCAGCCTCTTCAAAGTACTTGGTAATCCCCAAATGAAAGACGATAAATGGGATGCCTTCCAAACATCTTACGGTATCCTTGTGCTGCATTACGATGCAACCGGCAAGGTAATCCTGATACAATTCAGCACTTTAGGCACAGATTCATTAAACCTTTGTGAATAACCGGAGCGAACAGCGCAACCATAGGAACCGATAGACGAAATATAATATGCTAACAATTTATTTATTGCGCCATGGGCAGACCCAATGGAACGCAGAAGGAGGCAAGTATCTGGGCAGAACAGATTTACCACTTACCGACATTGGTCTTGGCCAGGCACAGGAAGCAGCCCGGCAGCTGGCGGGCATTTCATTTACCACCATTTATTCGTCACCGCTGCAACGCGCCTTTCATACGGCGCAGATAGCTGGCGGCGGAGCCGCCGTAGTGACCGACGACCGATTGGTAGAAACGGATTTCGGCGCCTGGGAAGGAAAAACAAAGGAAGAGTTGACGATGCAGGACCCGGCCATATTGTCCAGCTGGGAGGACGACCCTTCCAAAACAAAGGCCGGCGGTACTGGAGAAACAGCCCTTACTGTATTAACCCGGGTAAACGATTTCTTTAATTTCGTGCAGCAAAAGCACAAGGAAGGAAACATACTCGTAGTGGCGCACAATGGCGTAAACCGGTTTTACCTGTCACACAAGCTGGGAATGCCCTTAAAGAACTACCACCTGCTGGTACAGGAAAACTCCGCCATCACCGAATTTACCCTCAATAAAGAAGGTGTGCTGGTACTGTATAAGCTGAACAGCAAAAATAGTTGACAGCTGTTAGTTGACAGTTGACAGGCTTACGCGTCGAAAACGAAGCAAAAGGCTGTCAACTGTCAACCATCAACGGTCAACTTATATTCTCTCCAGCCCGCTGAAAAAGAAATCGCCTTCAATTTTTGCATTCTCGTCGCTGTCGCTGCCATGGATGGCATTTTCGCCCAGCGAAGAAGCAAACAGCTTGCGGATGGTACCGGCATCGGCTTTGGCAGGATCAGTGGCGCCAATCAGCGTACGGAACCCGGCCACGGCATCTGCTTTCTCGAGGATGGCGGCAATGATGGGGCCGCTGCTCATAAATCCAACCAGCTCTCCATAGAAGGGCCTCGCGGCATGCACGGCGTAAAACTCGCCGGCTTTTTCTGCGCTCAGCCGGGTTTGCTTAAGCGCCACAATTTTATACCCTTCTTTGATAATCCTGTCTAAAATAGCCCCGGCATGTCCTTTGGCCATGGCATCCGGTTTAATCATGGTGAATGTTCTATTACTCATAGTTCGTTTTATGGCCCGCAAAGCTACGGGAAAGTTTCATATGATTTCCCTACCTTCGCCACCGCTTTATGAAGCCTATTACAGAAATATTTCCATTGCTTAACCAGCCCAGGCAGGTGGTGATAACCACGCACCAGAAGCCTGATCCCGATGCGCTGGGCTCTTCGCTGGGCCTTGCTCATTTCCTGCGCCTGCTTGGTCACCAGGTAACGATTGTGTCGCCCACTAACTGGGCCGCCTTTTTAAACTGGATGCCCGGCGCACACGAAGTCATCGATTTTGAGCTGAAAAGAACAGACGCCGAAGCCGCCCTGGCAAAGGCTGAATGGCTGTTTTGCCTCGATTTCAATACGCTGCCCCGTACCAAAAACCTGGCGCCCCTGCTTCAAAAGATGCAGTGCGTTAAAATATTGGTAGACCACCACCAGCAACCCGAGGAAACCGCTTTTACCTATGGCATCAGCGATACCGGCAAAAGCTCTACCAGCGAAATGATATACGATCTGATTGCCGATAGCGGCCACGCCGGTAAAATCAACTTGCCCATCGCCGAATGCCTCTATGCAGGCATTATCGGCGATACCGGTTCCTTCCGCTACCCATCCGCTTCGGCGCATGTGCATGCCATCGTGGCGCACCTCAAGGAAACCGGCCTCAACCATACCAAAGTACACGAGAATATTTACGATAACTTCCTCGAAAACCGCCTGCGCTTTATCGGCATGGTATTGCTGCACCGCATGGAAATTATGTATGAGTACAATACGGCGCTGATATCCATCGCCAAAAACGATCTGCTGCGTTTTGATATCAAAACCGGCGATACGGAGGGACTGGTCAACTTCCCCCTTTCCATACAGGGCATCAAAATGGCGGCCATTGTCATCGACCGCGACGAAGAACGCAAATGGAGCTTTCGCAGCAAAGGTGATTTCGATACCAATACCTTTGCCCGTAAATATTTCGAGGGAGGAGGACATTACAACGCCTCGGGCGGCCGAAGCCAGGACCCCCTGGAAAAAACCGTCGCCAGGTTCAAACAGGCCGTTAAGGAAAACGCATCATTATTACAATAAACACATATTCAACAGAGCCTAACAAATAACTATTTATTAAAAATGAAAAAGTACACAGGATCTTTCCTGTTATTGGCAGCGCTGGCGGTACTGAGCTCCTGCGGCAATACAGGGTATAAGAAAACGAAAAGCGGCATTTTGTATAAAATCATTACCAGCGGCCATGACACGCTGGTGAAAGAGGGAAATGTGGTCAGGCTTGACTTTCTCGTAAAAATTGAGCGGACGGATTCCGTGCTCAATACCTCCTACGGTAAAATGCCGGCTTTTATACCGGTACAGGCACCCAACCCCATGGCGGGCAACAACTACGACCCCCTCGAAATACTTCCCATGCTGCATAACCACGACAGCGCCATCGTGGTACAGCTGGTAGACTCGCTCAACAAAAAGAACCCGATGCAGCAATTGCCTCCTTTCCTTAAAAAAGGAGATAAAATTCTCATCACCTTTAAAGTAACGCGCGTATATGCAAACGATAGCGCCGCTACTGCCGATAAGCAGGCGGAAATGGCCAAAGAGCGCACCCGCCAGGAAGAAGACCAGGTAAAAGAAATCGCCAAAAGGAAAAAAGAATCGGAAGAAGACCTGAAAAGCCAGGTGCCTCAAATGGAAAAATGGCTGGCCGATAAAAAGATCGCCGCCCAGAAAACCGGCCGCGGCACTTTCGTGGAAATAAAAGACCCGGGTACGGGCATAACGGCCGATTCCGGCATGTATGCTACCGTGCGCTATACCGGCAAAACCCTGGCCGATGGCAAAGTATTCCAGTCCAATATGGAAGCAACGGCACAGCCTTTTACTTTCCAGGTAGGTATCGGCGGCGCCATTCCCGGTTGGGACGACGCCCTGAGGTTATTTAAGAAAGGCGGCAAGGGAACCCTGTATATTCCCGGTGCGCTGGCCTATGGCAAGACCCCGCCCCCCGGCTCTCCCTTCAAACCCAATGAATCGCTGGTTTTTGATATCGTGGTAGAAGATGTGTCGGTTACGCCGCCCGCGCCCAAAAACGCGCCTGCTATGGGTGGTGGTACCCCTCCTCCTGCAGGACAACATTAATAAAGTCGCATTTATTAAGCGTCCATACAAACGGCCTGTCAAACGACAGGCCGTTTATTTTTAAGCTACCGGCTAATAACGGTTGGCATTTTGATAGGCCGTATACAGGGTAACCGCTTCCATGGCTTCCTTCACGTCATGCACCCGCAGTATCTGCGCGCCGTTCTGAAGCGCAAGCGTATGGAGCACCGTTGTGCCGTTGAGGGCTTCCGCCGCCGTTATCCCCAGCGTTTTATAAACGGTCGATTTGCGGGAGAGCCCTACCAGCAGCGGACGTTCGAGGATATTGAAAACCGGTAGATCTTTTAGCAACCGAAAATTGTGCTGCGGCGTTTTGTCGAAACCAAAACCGGGGTCGATGATCATATCATGGATACCGGCTTTTTTGCCCGCATCCGTTTGGGCGATAAAATAGTCCAGCACCTCCTTCGTCACATCATCATAATGCGGCTGCTGGTGCAGCTGCCGCAGGCTGTTTTTAATATGCATGCATATATAAGGCACCCCGAGTGTTGCAACGGTGGGAAACATCGCCTCGTCCTGCCCGCCGCTGATATCGTTGACCATGGCGGCGCCGGCAGCCACCGTTTCAACGGCCACCCGGGGATAAAACGTATCGATGGAAAGGATCGCGTCGGGAAAACGGCGGTGAATGGCTGCTATCGGCGCCATCACCCTGGCCAGCTCTTCCTCCTCCGTGAGCAGGCGGCTGCCCGGGCGGGTGCTCTGGCCGCCGATATCCAGTATGGCCGCTCCCTGCGCCAGCATCTGCTCCGCCTGTTGTAAAAGGGCGTCCGTATCCCCGTAACGGCTGCCCGCGTAAAACGAATCGGGCGTTATATTGAGAATACCCATTACCAGGGGCTGATCGACCGCCAGCAGGCGGCCCTTACAATTCAGTGTGAACATTTTGCGTCGTTATCATTATTTTTGAAAGCTAAAGATAGCCAGAAGTTACATGACCCATACCAACCAGCAGTACGACGAGGCCATTAAAAGCAGCCGGGATATTTTTATTCAGAAAACACGTGATTACGGAACGGCCTGGCGCGTCCTGCGCACCATCTCGGTCGTGGACCAGCTTTTTATCAAAGCCAAACGCATCCGCACCATCCAGGAAAAAAAGCTGCAAAAGATAGGCGATGATATCGCCTCCGAGTTTAAAGGCATTCTCAACTACGCCGTAATAGGCCTCATACAGCTGGAGCTGGCCAGCGAAACGACCGACGACCTGGGCGTGGAAAAAACCGCGCAGCTGTACAACGATAAAATAGCCCGCGCCCGCGCCCTGATGGAGGATAAAAACCACGACTACGGCGAAGCCTGGCGCGATATGAGCCAGGAAAGCTTTACCGATCTTATTCTTTCCAAGCTGCTGCGTATCCGCCAAATCATCGGCAACGACGGCAAAACGCTCATCAGCGAAGGAATAGACGCCAACTATTACGACATCATCAATTATGCGGCCTTCGCGCTCATATTAATAGGAGAGGGTAAACATACGATATGAAAATACTAGTCAATATTGCAAGGGTTATTGTAGGCGTTCTTTTTATCTTCTCGGGGTTGGTAAAAGCCAACGACCCGCTGGGCCTGAGCTATAAAATGCAGGAGTTTTTCGAGGTCTGGGGCTGGAACTTTTTAGACAATTACACCCTGGCGTTCTCTGTGCTCATGATAGCATTTGAAATCATTGCCGGTGTGGCCGTGCTGCTGGGCTGGCGCATGAAACTGTTCAGCTGGCTGCTGCTGCTGCTTATCATCTTCTTTACCTTCCTCACCGGCTATGCCGTGTTCTCGGGCAAGATACGCACCTGCGGCTGCTTTGGCGACTGCATTCCGCTATCGGCCAGCCAGTCGTTTACAAAAGACCTTGTATTGACGGTACTGATCCTTTTTATATTCCGGTACAGGCAGCTTATCCGGCCCGTATTGAAACCGGGGCTGAGTATGTTGTTGTTGTTGCTCACCACCGCCTTTTCATTCGGCTCACAGGCCTGGGTACTGAAGCACCTGCCGGTGGTGGATTGCCTGCCGTATAAAGCCGGTAAGAATATCATCGCGCAAATGAAAGTGCCGCCCGGCTCCATTCCCGATAGCACCGTCATTACGTTTGTCTACAATAAAAACGGTACGCAGGTGGAGTTTACCTCCGATAAATTCCCCGATGATTTCGACGATTCGTTGTACCATTTTGTAAAACGCTACGACAAGCTGGTGCGCAAAGGCAATGCAGAGCCGGCGATAAAAGATTTTGCATTAAAAACAGCGTCGGGCAATGATACCACGCAGGCCATTCTTGCCAGCCCCGGGTATACCGTGCTGGTATTTGTAAGGGATATTGCCGGACACAGGTCACTGCGCTCCGATTATCACTGGCTGCGCGATGAGTTCAGGGGGAAAAAAGGAAGCCTCTTTGTTGTCACCTCTCAAAAAGACGAAGTGATGCAGCGCCTGCAGGGCAAGCTCGATATAACACAGGAGATACTGGCATGCGATTTCGTGGCCGTTAAAACCGCCAGCCGCAATAATGTGACGATTTATCTCTTAAAAGACGGTACGATTATCAATAAATGGCCTTATACAAATTTTGACGAGGCAAGGGAAACCATCGAAAAACTGCCGGCGGCAGCATCGTCCAATCAATAACTATTATCATGCTTCGATACATCGCCCGCAAATCGCTGTACGGACTGCTCGTCATGCTGGGCGTGGTAGTGGTGGTATTCTTTCTTTTCCAGGGTTTTGGTGATCCTTCGCGGCTGGTAATGGGGCAGCGGGCCGATGCCAGCACACAGGAAAATATCCGTAAAGAGCTTTACCTCGATAAGCCGCTCTGGAAACAATTCTTTCTTTACCTCAACGATGTATCGCCCATCGCCATCCATTCAAAAGACGATATAGCCCGCAAACAGCTGCACGGTGTTTTTATTGGCGGCGATACGAAACTGGCCATAAAAAGACCCTACCTGCGCCGCTCGTACCAAACCAAAAAAGAAGTAGGCCAGGTACTCATGGAAGCCCTGCCGGGCACCCTGCTGCTGGCCCTGGCGGCCATGATCTTCGCTACCGTGGCCGGCATTTCGCTCGGCGTGGTGGCAGCCGTGAAAAAAGACAGTTGGATGGATACCGGCGCTATTTTTACCAGCATACTCGGTATTTCGGCGCCTTCTTTTTTTATGGGCATTATCATCGCCTATGTATTCAGTTTCCTGCTCATGAAATATACGGGGCTGCACATGGCCGGTAGCTGGTTTGATCTCGACGACCAAACGGGCCATCCTTATCTCACCGTCAAAAACCTGGTGCTGCCTGCCCTCACCCTCGGCATCCGGCCGCTGGCTATCATTACGCAGCTCACACGCAGCGCCATGCTCGATGTGCTGAACCAGGATTATATCCGTACCGCGTATGCCAAAGGCCTGGGTAAAAGAACGGTGATATGGAAACATGCATTGCGCAATGCCCTGAACCCGGTTATCACCGCCATCACCGGCTGGTTTGCCGAGCTGCTGGCCGGCGCTTTTTTTGTAGAATACATATTCGGCTGGAAAGGCATTGGCAAGATTACGGTGGATGCCCTCGAAAAGCTCGACTTTCCCGTCGTCATGGGATCGGTGCTGATCACCTCGGCATTTTTTATCTTCATCAATATACTGGCGGATGTGCTTTATGGGGTAATAGACCCGAGAGTAAGGCTGCAATAAACAAGCGGTTGCAGATAATCGTTGTTACGGCCGGCTAATCAGTTAATAATAACTTCCCGGATAACGTTTTCCTTCAAAGCCTCGTTAACGCGCAGGATGATATTTTCTTTCTGGAAGCGGAGCTCTTCCTTTAGCGGGGCCACCTGGGTGGAGATATATAATTTATCACCGTAAATCTTAATGCTGTCGGTATACCGGGCAATGGTTTTTCCCATCAGCTTCTCCCACAGATCAACTATCTGCAACGCCTGTATGTCGCGTTTAAGATGGCTGGCCCGCAGGAATTTTTTCATGGCATCACCCAGGGAATATTCGCTCATAAGGTAAAGGTACGGAATATGCTTTACTACAGCGCTATCACATAATATGGCTGCTGCATTTGCAGCAGCGCGCTTTCCAGGCGCTCGCGGTGGGTATCTGTAATAAAAATCTGGCCGGTGTTGCGCACGCATACCCAATGCAGGAGGTTGTGCATCCGCTGCTCGTCGAGCTTTTCAAATACATCGTCCAGCAGCAGAACAGGGGGGAAGCCTTTCGCCTCTTTCAGCAGCTCGAACTCCGCCAGCTTAAGGGCAAAGAGCAGGCTTTTGCGCTGGCCTTGCGAAGCAGTCGTTTTAAATGGCTGGCCGCGAAGGGTAATGGCAATATCATCGCGGTGAATCCCCTGGGTGGTGCGTTGCAGGAGCAGGTCCTTATTGCGCTGGCTGCGCAGCAGGTCTGCCAGCCCGGTTTGCAGCAGCGCGCTTTCATATACCAGCCCGATATTTTCGCTGCTCCCCGCTATCTGCTCATAAAAGCTGTTTACCAGCGGCAGCAGTTTTTGCAGGAACTGCCTGCGTTGCGCAAAAACATAATTGCCGTGCACGGTTAGCTGCGCATCGTACACATCCAGCAGGCCGGCATCGGCAGCCCGGCTGTCGGCCTGCGCCTTCAGGTAGCTGTTGCGCTGCTGCAAAATTTTATTGTAATCCATCAGGTGCTGCAGGTAGGGAGCGTCGAGCTGCGAAAGCAGGGCGTCCAGGAAGCGGCGGCGCTCCTCGCTGGCCCCGGTGATGATCTGCACATCGTCGGGGGCGATAAACACGGCGGGAAACCGGCCGATATGGTGCGAAAACCGCTCGTAAGGCTCGCCGTCGACCAGGAATTCCTTGCGACCGGTTTCGCGCAGCACGCAGGCCAGCTCCCGCGTATGGCCGTCCTGCTCCACCCGCGCCGCAATGCGAAAGCCCTGCGCGCCTTCCAGCACGGCGGCGGCATCGCTTTTGCCAAAATAACTCTTGGTAAAACAGCAGTAATGAATGGCATCCAGCAGGTTGGTCTTTCCCCGGCCATTCAGGCCGCAGATACCCGTAATACGCTCCGGGAAGGCAAATGAGGCCTCCCGGTAGTTTTTAAACTGGACCAGCGATATGGAAGAAAATGAGAACAAGGGGTGCAAGATAAGCTACAAGCCGCAAGCTACAAGCCGCAAGCCACAAGCTGCAAGCCGCAAGTTCTTTTCGTCGCAAACGTCTTGCAGCTTGTGGCTTGCGGCTTGTAGCTTATTTATCTATTCCCTTAAAAATCAAAAATCCCAGCCCTGAAAATGCCTGTTTTAAATTGGCATTTCCCCCTTATCTTTGCCCCTCTAAAAAACCAAGCATTATATCCGTGGCTACCAAATTTTCAAAAGAAACATACCTGTACTGGTACGAGCTCATGCAGTTGATACGCCAGTTTGAAATGATGGCGGAAGAAAAATATAAGATGGATGGCAAAATCCGCGGTTTCTTCCACGCCTATATTGGTCAGGAAGCTATCGCCGCCGGTTGTATGACCGCCACCAAACCCGAAGATCCCTTTATCACCGCTTACCGCGACCACGGCCTGGCCCTCGCCAAAGGCGTGAGCGCCAACTCCTGCATGGCCGAGCTCTATGGTAAAGCCACCGGCTGCGCCAAGGGCAAAGGCGGCAGCATGCACTTTTTCGGGAAAGACGTTCATTTTTACGGCGGCCACGGTATCGTAGGCGCGCAGATCGGCACCGGCGCCGGCCTCGCTTTTGCCGAAAAATACATCGGTACCGACAATGTAAGCCTTACCTTTTTTGGCGACGGCGCTGCCCGTCAGGGTATGGTAAACGAGGTGTTCAACATCGCCATGACCTGGAAGCTCCCCGTGATATTCATTTGCGAAAACAACAACTACGCCATGGGGACCTCCGTAGAAAGGACCTCCAACGTACACGATATTTATAAGCTCGCAGACGCTTTTGAAATGCCCGCCGATTCTGTAGACGGTATGAGCTGCGAAGCCGTTCATGAAGCCATCGCCCGCGCCGCCAAAAGAGGCCGCGAAGGCGGCGGCCCCACACTGCTGGAAATAAAAACGTACCGCTATAAGGGTCACTCTATTTCCGACCCCCAGAAATACCGCACCAAGGAAGAAGTGGAAGAATACAAACAGCGCGACCCCATTTCGCTGGTACAGGCCACCATCCTCAAAAACAAGTTCGCCACCCAGGCCGATCTCGACGCTATCAACAAACGCATCGAAGGCATCGTAAACGAGTCAGTGAAGTTTGCCGACGAAAGCCCCTGGCCCAACGACGACGAAGTGCTGAAAGATATTTACGTAGACCAGAACTATCCTTTTATTGTTGACTAAAACAGGCCGTTATACCATGCGCTCAAATTAGCACGCAGCGCATAGACCACCGAATTTTAAAACCCGACACGCAAGATCATGACAGATAAAAAAGACATCCCCCAGGTAGAAGATAATGATACGGTGCACAGAGTAACCGGTATCTGGGAGCAATACGGTAAAAAAGCGATTATCGGCTTAGCCATTATCGTTGTTATCGTGGGCGGTTATTTTGGGTATAAATCCCTGGTGACCGGCCCCAACGAGAAAAAAGCCAACGAAGCTATTTTCCAGGCAGAAGCTTATTTCCGCATCGACTCCGTGCGGCTGGCGCTGGAAGGTGATAATATTAACCCCGGTTTTTTAAAGATTATCAGCAAATACGGCGGCACGGAAGCGGCCAACCTGGCGCATTTCTATGCCGGCAGCTGCTACCTTAAGCTGGGTGATTTTGCCAACGCCGCCAAACAGCTCGAAGCTTTTTCCTCTAAAGAGCCCATCGTAGCCGCCCGCGCCAAAGCCCTGACGGCAGACGCCCTGTCCGAATCGGGTAAGAAAGAAGAAGCCGCCAAATTATACAAGGAAGCAGGCACGCTGTTTGACAAAGATGAAACCAACAGCCCCCAGTACCTGTTCCGCGCCGGCTTTCTCTACGAAAGCATGGGCAAAACCCAGGACGCGATCCAGGTGTATAAGCTGATAAAAGAAAAATATCCCCAGTTCAGGGAATATGACGTCGACAAATACCTGGGCAGACTGGGTTCTGTAGAATAATTAATATACACATGGCCGATAGCAGCAACAGTAAATTATTTGATAATAACACAGGCATTCTACCGAAGGATGCCTGTGTTGTAATAGTACGTACCGAATGGAATGCCGCCATCGTCGATAAGCTCGAAGAAGGCGCCAGGAAAGTACTCCGGCAGCAGGGCATTGCCAAAATACAGCTTGTCAACGTACCCGGCGCGGTAGAAATTCCTTTTGGCATCAAGAGCTATTGGGAAGCCACCCGCTACTGGGATTACCGCCCGCATGCCTTTATTGCCCTCGGCTGCGTGCTGCGCGGCGATACCCCGCATTTTGATTATGTATGCAAGTCCGTTACCGACGGTATCACACAGCTCAACCTAAGCCTGCCGGTGCCCACTATCTTTGGCGTGCTCACGGTAGATACACAGCTGCAGGCCGACGAACGCCTGGGTGGCAAACACGGCCACAAAGGCGAAGAAGCCGCCATCACCGCATTGAAGATGATGGCCCTGGTACAGGAATTCAAAAAGAAACGCTGCGAATAAGAGAATGAACGTCCAGCTATTCATACCATGCTTCGTAGACCAGTTGTACCCGCAAACGGCGTTCAACATGGTAAAAGTGCTGGAAAAAGCAGGCTGTACCGTGCAGTACAATGCCAACCAAACCTGCTGCGGACAGCCGGCCTTTAACGCCGGTTTCTGGGACGATGCCCGCCAGGTATGCGCCAAATTCCTCAAAGATTTTAGCGGGGCCGATTACGTAGTAGCGCCCAGCGCCAGCTGCGTGGGCTTTGTAAGAAACTATTATTCCAAACTCTTCGACAACTCATCACACCACAACGAAGTAAAAGACCTGCAGAAAAGAACGTTCGAGCTGTCAGAATTCCTGGTCAACGTATTGCAGGTAGACGACTTCGGCGCTTCCCTGCCCGGTAAAGCCACCTACCACGACTCCTGCGCCGGCCTGCGCGAATGCAAAATAAAGACAGCGCCGCGCCAGCTGCTCAGCAAAGTAAAAGGCCTGGAGCTGGTAGAAATGAACGACGTGGAAACCTGCTGCGGATTCGGTGGCACTTTTGCCGTCAAATTTGAAAGCATTTCCACCGCCATGGCCGACCAGAAGGTAAACAATGCCCTCGCCACCGGCGCAGAATACATTATCTCCACCGATCTTTCCTGCCTCATGCACATCGATGGCTATATCAGGTACAAAGGCGTACAGCTCAAAGCCCTGCACCTGGCCGATGTGCTGGCGGGCCAATAAGCACACAAACCTGCCCAACAGCCGGCCGCAAATAATGCAGACCGGTATTTTGTAGCAAATTTTTTGTAGCATTTCCATTTGCTACAAAAAAATTGCTACAAAAAGATGGTTAATCCCCCGGCCGCCTATTTTCGTACATACCAGCAAACTTCATCGTTATGAGGCAGCTGGTAAGCACCCTGTTGACAATACTTGTTTTGACCGCCTGCAAAAACAGGCAGAAGGCCGCCGTGGACCGCCATTTTGCCGACAGTCTTATCACCCGGTATACCACGCCTGCGGCCGTTACGGCCAATGCCGAAGAAATGCAATTCTGGAAAAACAGGATTGATCCGAAAGCGACCGGCCTGGTAAATGAAACAAAATACGCCGCCGCCCTGGTAGCCCGCTTTCACCTGCTGGGCGATATAGAAGACGTACACAAGGCCGACAGCATCCTGCTGCAGGCCGACAGCGCCTATAACCACAAAGAAGCAGGCCTCCTGCTGTCGATGGTGGGCCATTCCATTTTGCAACACCGGTTTAAAGAAGCCGATAGCTGCCTGCAAAAAGCAAAAGCAATCGGCCTCAAACCATATGAATCACTCGCCGCTTCTTTCGATGTGGATTTCGAGCTGGGGCGTTATAGCAATGCCGCACTCGAACTGCGGCAAATGAAAAGAGGCAACGATTACGGCTACTATTTTCGCCGCGCCAGGCTGGATCATTTTAACGGGCGGGTGGATAGCTCGCTGCAGGCGATGCTGCATGCGGCAGAACTGGCCGCCGATTATCCGTCCCTCCGCCAGGCGGCTTTATCGAATGCCGCCGATCTGTACCTGCATACGGGAGAAATGCAAAAGGCCGCCAATCTATACACACAATGCATCCGCATGAACGCCGCCGATTTTCACAGCATCATGGGCCTGGGCTGGATAGCGCTGGTATATGATAAAAACGACTCGCTGGCAGAACGTTTGTTTCATTTTGTGCGGCAGAAAAGCCGGCTGCCCGATGCGCTGCTCAGGCTATCGCAAACAGCGGAAGCAAGAAATGACAGCGCCGGTCAGAAACAGGCGGCCCTGCAGTTCGAAACGCAGGCCACGCACACCGGGTACGGTAATATGTATCATAAATACCTCATCGAGCTGTATACCGGTATTTTACACGAGCCGGCAAAAGCCGTTGCCCTTGCCCAAAAAGAGCTCAGCAGCCGCGCTACGCCGCAAACTTATGCCTGGTATGCCTGGAGCCTCGCAGCAGCCAACAGGAAAGACGAAGCATCGAAAATCTACAGCCAATATGTATCTGGTAAGCCGCTGGAAGGACCCGAGCTATATTATATGGGTAAGCTGATGCAGGCATTGAACAAAGGCTACAATGCACAGGCTTTTTTTGAAGCGGCCAATAAAAACAAATATGATTTGAGTCCCGCCATCGTACAGGATCTTCGCAAAAGCCTACAGGAATAATCTTTCTATGGTCCAGTAGCCGGCCACCGCGATGGTAACGATAGAAGCGGGCAATACGATCCGCTTCCTGTAAAAAGGCTTTTCATGCCAATACCTGGCCAACAGGAAAAAAGCCGGCAGGATAACCGTTAGCTGGCCTAGTTCCACGCCAGCGTTAAACATCACCAGCGACAGCAAATAAGCGTTTTGCGGCAGCCCCAGCTGTCCCAACGCACCGGCAAAACCAAGGCCATGCACAAGGCCGAATATAAATACCACGATAATACGGCTTGCCTTCAGCCGCGAAGAGAAAATATTTTCTATTGCTACATACAGGATGGATAAAGCTATCAGCGGCTCAATAACGGCGGCAGGGGGATTAATAACATGGTACATGGCAAGCGCCAGCGTGATGGAATGCGCCAGGGTAAAAGCAGTGGCCTGCCATAGTACCGGCTTTAAACGGGGATTGACCAGCAACAGGCTTATTACAAACAGGATATGATCAAAACCCAGCGGGAGAATATGCTTGTACCCCAGCTGCAGGTATAAAAAAGCCGCTTCTGTTCGCGACATTTTTTCCAGCTCACCCACTACTACATGCGCACAAAGCGGCTGGCCCGCCACGATAGCCAATAGCAAAAGGCCGGCGCCCCGGCCTATGCGGCTGTGTATAGAAAAAGGATGTTTTGCGTTGGCGATCATATAAGCGATCTACGCAAAAAGAAGAACGGCAGATTGATAACCGGCAATAATAGAATTGTCTTCATTCGCATGCTATTACATGGTTTCGCCACATATTGACCCGCATACACAAATAA
>Ga0307508_10003712_pt1 | contig 15292 bp, 10 predicted proteins | sample 9_EM_MG_FD_203089 | JGI IMG/M metagenome (GOLD analysis project Ga0307508, IMG submission 203089) | Populus trichocarpa ectomycorrhiza microbial communities from riparian zone in the Pacific Northwest, United States - 9_EM | ecosystem: Host-associated > Plants > Roots > Unclassified | place...
GCGTATCGTCACCTCGGCACCCGCAGCGCCGATATCGCGGGTTTCGATCGCCTTCACCACGCGGCTGGACGATGCCTCGCTCCAGATCGTGTGACTCTTTGCGACGCCGGTGCCGATGTCGTTGTCGGTGAGCGCGCGATAGAAGTTCGGCGCGCCGCCCTGAAGCAGCAGGCGCCCGTTTGCGCTGTAGCTTTCGACGAGGCCGCTCTGGCGATCGAGCACGAGGTCGGCGCCGCCGGCCGCCAGGCGTATCTTTCCGGCGCTGCTCGACAGTGTGACGCGCCCGGATTCGCCGGGCGTGGCGGCGGGTGCGCGGCCGAGCTCGAACTGCTCCCAGCCGACGATTGTCCCGGCGTCGATTCCTGGCATCGCGCCGGTCTTGGCCCGCGCGGTCACGGTCAGTATATATTCCGCGCCGGGCTTGCGGGCGACGGGCGGCAGCGGGACCTGCACGGACTCCCGGGTCCGGGGGGCTGTTCGCAATTTGGGCAGAGCGCCGCTCGCTACGGGCACGCCGTCTTCGAGAAGCTCGAAGCCGAAATCATATCCGGACACGTCCGTGAAGTCGTATCGGTTGATCACGGTCACCGCGCCGCTTGCCGCGTCGAAATTCGCGAACTGGATGGGCGCGTAGACCTTGCGCAGTTCAAAGAGGTGCGGATTGGGCGTGCGATCCGGCTGGTTCAGGCCGTCGCCGAACTCGATGTCGCCGCCGGGGTTCGGGCCATATTCGCCGCCGGTGCCCCAATAGCGCCGGCCGTCGGCCGCGTAGCGGTACATCGACTGATCGACCCAGTCCCAGATGAACCCGCCCTGCAGCTTGGTGGGATGCGCGTAGATCGCGTCCCAATATTCCTTTAAATTGCCGCCCGAATTGCCCTGCATATGGGCGTATTCGCACTGGATCAGCGGCTGTCGGTGCGACCAGTTCTCGGCATAGTCGACCATGCGTTCGACGCTGTCGTACATGGGGGCATAGATGTCCGCATAGTCGTTGGGGCGGTGGTTGCGGACATCGGGGAAGGTGCCCCAGCCGAGATAGCTCAGCAGGCGCCCGGGGTCGCGGCTTTTCACCGCGGCGGCGGCCTTGTTGAAGCTGGGGCCGATCCCGGCCTCGTTTCCCAGCGACCAGAAGATGATGGACGGGTGGTTCTTGTCGCGCTCGACCATGTTGGTGACGCGGCTGACATGCGCGCCTTCCCACGCGGGATCGAAGCCGATCTGGTATTTGCCGCGCAATGCCGGGCGCTGGTTCGACCAGTCCATATAGCCGTGGCTCTCGATATTGGCCTCGTCCATCACATAGAGGCCATATTGGTCCGCGAGCTCATAGAGGCGCGGGTCGTTCGGATAATGCGAGGTGCGGAGCGCGTTGATGTTGTTGCGCTTCATCAACTGGATGTCGCGCTCCATCGACTCGCGTGAGATGACATGGAAGGTCTCCGGATCATGCTCGTGCCGGTTGACGCCGCGAAGGGTGATCGGCTTGCCGTTTACCGTGACGAGCCCGTTCTTCATCTCGACGGTGCGGAAGCCGATGCGGCTATAGGTCGACTGGATGATCCGGCCCTTGGCGTCGTACAGCTCGACCAGCAGCATGTAGCGGTTAGGCGTTTCCGCCGTCCATTGCCTGACGTTCTTCACAGTGCCGTGGAGCGTGACCGTCCGCTCGGCCTTCCCCGCGGCCACGGCCTGGGAGAGCTGGAGGACCTCGCGGTCGCCATCGAGCAGGATCGCGCGCGCGGTCGTCGCGGCCGATCCCGGCGTTATCGCCATGTCCACCGCAAGCCTGCCGTCCGTGTAGGTCTCGTCGAGACCGGCGTGGACGAAGAAATCGCGGATGCGCGTCTTCGGCGCGGCCATCAGGAAGACCTCGCGCTCGATGCCCGAGACGCGCCAGAAATCCTGATCTTCGAGATAGGAACCATCGGACCAGCGGAAGATCTGGATCGCTACCGTATTCTTGCCGGGGCGCACGAAGCGGGTGACGTCGAATTCGGAGGGGAGCTTGGAATCCTCCGAGTAGCCGACCTTCTCGCCATTGACCCAGACATAATATGCCGATCCGGCCGCGCCGATGTGGAGGATCACGTCGGAGCCGGTCCAGTCAGCCGGCACGTCCATGTCGCGGCGATAGGACCCTACGGGGTTGGTGGCGTGCGGGATGAGCGGCCGGTTCGCCGGGAACGGGTAGGTGATGTTGTTGTAGCGCGGCTGATCATAGCCCTCGGTCTGCCAATCGGCGGGTACCTTGATCTCCTTCCATCCGGAGATGTCGAAGCCGGGCTTCTCGAAGCCGGTCGGCAGCCTGTCCGCATCGGGAGAGAAGGAGAATTTCCACTGGCCGCTGAGCAGCAGGAATCGCCCGGATTTGGTGCGATGGCCCGCAAGCGCCTTCTCTCGAGTTTCAAAGGGGAATCCGGTCGCCCGGGCAGGCTCCTTGTTGATCGCGTAGACGGCAGGGTTTTCCCAGTCCGGGCGCTCGGACGAGACTTGCGGTTGAACGGGCGATGCCGGACCCTGGGCAAGGAGGACACAAGGAGCGCCCGCCATGACAATGGCCGTAAGTGCGCGAAGTGATCGCATGATCCTCGTCCCCTCTCCGGTCTGAAGCCGGATCGACTGGCGTCCCGAATGGTGATACCGGACGCGTAGCTTCCGGAGATTGGTATGACAAGTCATGTTGAGGTCACGCAGTCGCCCCCTGGTGACCCGGCAGAGGAGACCGGCAGGACGGGGTCGCTCACCGACGACCTGTTCAGCAAGCTCGAAGCCCGGATCCGGTCGGGAGAGTGGACGGCAGGATCGAGGCTGCCGTCGCAGAAGGAAATCGCCCTCTCCGAAAACGTCAGCAGGACGGTGGTCCGCGAGGCTGTCGCGCGGCTTTCCGCCCACGGCCTGACGGTGTCGCGTCAGGGCGCGGGAGTCTTCGTCGCTGAGACGGCTGACTACCGCGCCTTCCAGATCACCCGCGACGAGCTCCACGAACTGTCCGACGTGATCAAATTGCTCGAAATGCGCCTAGCGGTGGAGACCGAGATGGCCGGGCTCGCCGCAGCTCGTCGTACAACTGCCGATATCGGCGCGATCCGCGAGGCGCTCGAGCATATGGTCGCAGTCGGCGGCGACCCGACAGCCACGGCCGAGGCGGACAGTGCCTTCCACCTTGCGATCGCCCATGCGACGCAGAACGAATATTATGTGCGTTTCGTCGAGTTCCTCGGGCTGCGTCTCGTGCCGTCGCGGACACTCTACCTCGGCGACAAGCCGGACGAGGTGCATCAATCCTACGCGGCGAAAGTGCTCTCGGAACATGAGGCAATTGTCGACGCGATCGTCCGGATGGATTCGGCGCGGGCGCGCGAAGCGGCCCGCCATCATATGCATGAGAGCCTGACACGGCACTCGACGCTCAGCGCGGCATTGCGGATGAAGGGCCTGGCGCCCGCCCCATAATCGCGGGCGAACGAAGTTATCATACCTTCTTTCCCGCAGACCGACAGCTCCGCAGTCAATTTCGGCGGAAATGCGCGCTTTTCCTCCCGCGCCTTTTGCCGATCGCCTGGCAATTGACGGACAGATCACAAGTTGTCATATAAATCTCAACACGCGCGGCTGACCCGTGAACGTGAGGGGAGAGGTAAAATGGGAAAGAACGCTCTTTGGTGCGCCGTATCGTCTGGCGCTCTCACGCTCGCGCTCGCCGCCACGCCAGCCTTTGCGCAGGCTGTCGAGCCTGATGCCTCGGCGACGCAGGCCGCGCCCGCGGCCGCGCCTCAGGGCGATGCGAACGGCGCCGACGACATCGTCGTCTCCGGTTTCCGTCGCAGCCTCAGCAAGGCCATCGAGCTGAAGCGCGACTCGATCAGCTTGCGCGACTCGATCGTTGCCGAAGACATCGGCAAGTTCCCCGAAGCGAACGTTGCCGACTCACTGCAGCGTATCCCCGGCGTCATCCTCTCGCGCGACGGCGCGTCCAACGAGGGTCAGCGGATCAGCATCCGCGGCCTCGGTTCCGAATTTACCGTCACGACGATCAACGGTGCGCCAACTCGCACCACGTCCGCGCAGAACGTCGGCAGTTCGAGCCGGGACTTCAACTATGACGTATTTCCCTCCGAGCTGTTTGGCCGGGTGGACGTGTACAAGTCGCCGCTCGCCAATCTCGAAGAAGGTGGCATCGGCGGAAATATCGACCTGCAGACGCCGCGTCCTTTCGACAGCAAGGAGCGGGTGATCCGCTATACGGGGCAGGCCAATTACAACACGCAGTCCAAGCAATGGCGGCCACGCGGCTCCCTGCTGCTCAGCGACACCTGGGGCAATTTCGGCGCGCTGTTCGGGGTGGCCTATGCCAAGAACGTCAACGAACGTTCGGGCTTCCAGTCCACCGGCGGGGGCACCAGCGGTTACAATTCGCATGTGCTTGGCCGCCGCCCCTATTACACGCCGGCACCGGCCGCGAACACGAGTGGGCCCTTCAATTTCGAGCTGAATCTGGACAGCCCGCTTGCAAACTTCGGCAGCCTGACGCGTGCGCAGATCGAGAACGGCTATCTGCCGCGCTTTTATCGCGTCTATGCCTCCAACACCGAACGCGAGCGTCTCGGCTTTGTCGGATCGCTGCAGTATAAGAGCGACCGGTTCGAGGCGAGCGTCGATGGCATCTTCTCCGAGCTGACCGATCAGACCGACGAGTTCACCTTTGGCGTGCCCGTGCGCAACTCGCGGACCGTTGCGGGCACCACCAGTGCTCCGGGAACGGGAACCAACTCCGGGCTGATCCCGCTCGATGTGCATCTGGACAAATTCAACAATTTGTACGGCACGTTCGGGAACTCGAGCATCCTGACCGAGAGCTTCTATCGCGACACCAAAACCAAGTTCAAATATGGCATCGTTCGGGCGGCCTACCAGGTCACCGACACGATCAAGCTCTCCGCCCAGGCGAATTTGAGCGAGAGCAAGGCCGTCTATTCCGAAAACCGGATCGTCTCGAACATCTTCGGCATCACCACGACGTTCGATCCCACCGGCAACGTGACCTATCCGACGATCAGCTCGCCTGTCGATTTCACCAACACCGCGAACTACCGTTCACCATCGCTCGGTTTCGCGATCAACGATGAGCTCGACAGGGAAAAGACGGCCCGGGCAGTGCTGGACTGGACCCCGATCGACAGCGGCGACGAGTTGCTGTCGCTCAAGCTTGGCGGCAGCTATGTGTCGACCACCAAGCGGGTCCAGCGGCAGGACGGCAGCAGCATCGCCGGCACCCGTGCGCTTCCGCAAGGCGGCACGTTCGCCACCAATCCCACCGGCGTGTTCGCGAACATGGATCCCTTCGTCCAGTTCGGCGCATTGTCGAACGGCGGCAACCCGGGATATCCGTCGCAGTTCGCGACCTTCTCGCGCGATTTCGTCATGAACGTTCTGGACGCGAACGCCGCCAATCGCGCGGCTACTCCGGCGCTCAACCAGGCCTTCACGGCAGAGGAAGTCGTCAAGTCCGCATTTTTCGAGACCAGCTTCAAGATTCCGATCGCTGGTCGCCCGCTGCGCGTCAACTGGGGCATTCGCTTCTCGGATACCCGCACGCTCATCAACAATTATCAGACAGGCCCCGGCGGCGTCGGGTTCGTTCCCGCAAGGCGCGAGGGCGGGTACCAGAACTTCCTCCCGTCAGCCAATCTTGCCTTCGATATCACGCCGAAGCTCGTGCTGCGTGCATCCGCGGGCCAGACGATCACGCGTGGTTCACTGGCTACCATCGCGGCCGGCACCCGGGTGCCGAACATCTTCAACCCCGCCGTCACGGTCGGCAACCCGGACCTGCGCCCTCAACTCGCGACCACCTATGATGCGGCGCTCGAATGGTATTTCGCGCCCGGCGGACTGATCAGTGTTGGCGTGTTCCAGAAGAATATCGTCGATCGCCCCTTCTCGGTGGTGGAACGCGTCCCGTTCGGCACGTTGGGTATCCCCTCGAACCTGTTCAACTGCGCTTCGCTGGGCTCCGGCGCCTGCCCTCCCGCGCTCGGCGGCAGCACCATCGATCCCGCCTTCCTGTTCGATCGTACGATCACGGTGAACCAGAGCACTTTGAAGCTCAAGGGCCTCGAGCTGGCCTATCAGCAGAACTTCACCTTCCTGCCAAAGCCCTTTGACGGCCTGGGTATCACCAGCAGCTTCACGCTGATCGATCAGTCCGGCAACGACTTCGTGCTGATGAATGGCGATCACATCGCGATGCAGGGCGTGCCCGACTACGCATACAGCGTGACGGCCTTTTACGAAAAGGGCCCTTTCTCGGTCCGCGCGTCGTACAATTATCGTGCGAAAACCGGGCAGAACACGCAGAATACCGGCAACGACCAGGTCCCCTATCTCAATCCGCAGGGGTTCCTCGACGGTACCATCAGCTACAAGATCAACGATCTTGTCGAGCTGCGGGTCGACGCGCTGAACATCACCAACCAGAACGTCTATTTCTATTATGAGAACCCGACCGGGGCGGACGGCAACGGCCTGAGCCGCCGCGACAATTCGTTCTTCAACGGAACGACGATCTCGTTCGGCATCCGCGGCAAATTCTAATCTTGGCCTCGGGGCGCCCTGATCCGCGGGCGCCCCTTTTTAAAATGGAGCCCGATCTGCAATGACCGGCTGGAACGCTGTCGCGCGCGCTCCGCGATGCGCTTCTGGAGAGTAGAACATGAAGCATCTGACATTGGCACTGGCTATGTTCGCCGCGATTCCGTCTGGCGCCCTGGCGCAAGGCCATGTGGCCGCCAGGCCGGCGGTGTCGCAGATCGAGGCGGCGGTGCGGCTCGCCGACTGGCAGCTCGCGCAGATGCATGGCGGCACGGTGTCGCGGGCGACGACCGAGACGCGGAATCCGCGCGCGTGGGAGCAGGCGGCATTCTGGGTGGGCATGACGGCGCTCGCCGATGCAGGCGCTCCGCCACGCATCCGGCAGGCAATCCTGGACATGGGTGCTGCCAACCGCTGGCTGCCCGGCGAGAAGCCCTATTTCGCCGACGACCACGCCATCACCCAATCCTATCTTTGGGCTGCGCGGAACGGCGCCGGCACAGCGGCGCGGCTCCCGGCGCAGCGCATTTTCGATCGCGTGATCAACGAGCCAGCGGTAACCTCGCTCGCTTTCTCCATACCGCCCGAGGGCTATGGCGCGGCCGAATGCCTGAAGCGCTGGTGCTGGTGCGACGCGCTGTTCATGGCGCCGCCGGCCTTTCTCGAGATGTCGCTCCAGACCGGCGACGGGCGGTACCGCGATTTCGCCATGCGCGAATTCTGGGCGACCACGGATTTCCTCTACGATCCGGCCGAGCGCCTTTATTATCGCGACAGCCGCTTCTTCGAGCGGCGCGACGCCAAAGGCCGCAAGGAGTTCTGGAGCCGCGGCAATGGCTGGGTGTTCGCAGGCATGGCACGCGCTATCCCGCTGCTCGACAAGGCCAGCGCGGATCGGCACCGCATGGAAAGTCTGTTCCTCCAGATGGCCGCGCGCCTCAAGGAACTGCAAAAGCCCGACGGCTATTGGGCGCCCTCCCTGCTGGCTCCCGAAGGCTCCCCGCCGGAAACGAGCGGCACGGCATTCTACACCTATGGCCTCGCATGGGGGATCAACGCCGGGCTCCTGCCGCGCGCCGAATATGAGCCTGTAGCGCGGCGCGGCTGGGCGGCGCTCAACCGCGCCATCCAATCCGACGGCAGGCTCGGCTATGTGCAGCAAGTGAGCGACCGGCCCGAGAAGGTCGAACCCGGCGACACCCAATATTACGGTGTCGGCGCATTTCTCCTCGCGGCTACGCAGATGGCCCTTCTCGACAGGCGTCCCCAGTGACGGTTGGCCCAGTGACGGCTGGCGCAGTGACGGCCGGAGGCGCGAGTTTGTACGAGAAGACCTATTACGCGACGCATCCGGATGCGATGGACGGCGCTTCGAACGACGATCTGCGCGGTCGGCATGTGGTTTCCGGTCTCTTCCGCGCGGGAGAGATCGTGCTGACCTATTCGCACGGCGAGCGGTTCGTGATCGGGGGAGCGGTTCCCGACGGGGGCGTGCTCAGGCTCCCCAGCCAAACCGAACCCGAGAGCGCCGCCGGACATCCGCTGCTCGAGCGGCGGGAGCTTGGGATCGTCAACATTGGCGGTGGCGACGGTCTGGTTGAGGTCGACGGGCAGCCCGTGCGCCTGGCGAAATATGAGGCATTGTACGTGCCGATGGGCTCGAGCGAGGTTCTATTCTCGGGCGACGGCGCACGCTTCTATCTCCTGTCGGTGCCCGCCCATGCCGCGTTTCCGCTTCGGAAGATCACCGCGGCGGACATCGAGCCCTTGCAGCGTGGGAGCCGCGAGACTTCGAATGAAAGAACCATCAATCAGCTGATTTTGCCGCATACCTGCCAGAGCGCATCGCTGTGCCTGGGCCTGACCAGGCTCGAGCCCGGCAGCGTCTGGAATACCATGCCGCCGCACGTTCACGAGCGACGCTCGGAGATCTACCTGTATTTCGAGCTCGATGGGGATAACCGCGTCTTCCACTATATGGGCAAACCCGACGCTCTCCGGCACATCGTGATGGAGAATGAAGAGGTCGTCATCTCGCCTCCCTGGTCGATCCATATGGGTGCCGGCACCAGCAACTACGCGTTCGTCTGGGCAATGGCCGGCGAGAATCTCGACTATAACGATATGGACGTCCTCGACATTTGCCAGCTGCGGTGAGGAATATCTGCTGCCCGTAGCTGGCAGACTATGGCGCGGATGTTTGCTAGTCACCCGAAGCTAAAGTTCGTGCCATTATATCCAGCGTCACCCCGGACTTGTTCCGGGGTCCATCGAGCCGCAAGAGCAACGCTTGCACACCCTGCGGAAACATGGATGCCGGAACAAGTCCGGCATGACGAAAATAGGGGAACCTGATGGCACGAACTTCGGTTCCACCTCACTAGGGCGCGGTCACCATGCTCGGGAAATCACGCTTTAAGCTCGCGATCGCTACCGGCCTGTTTGTCGTGGCGGTGGTTGTCGGCTCCGTCTGGCTTTTGATCAGGCTGGGTTGGTTTGCGCCCGCGGCGACGAAGTTCGGCTGGCCGGTGAGCATCACAACTATGGCCGGCGATGGCGTGCGCGGTCATGTCGACGGAGCATCGGCAAAAGCGCGTTTCGGTGATCCTTTTGCGGTCGCGGTCGATGCCGAGGGTATTCTCTATGTAGCCGATGCCGGGGACACTGGCCGCATCCGCAAGATAGATTCCGATGGAAATGTTACGACCTTGCCGGGATCGTTCGATACGCCCTCCGGCCTCGCCCTCGACACATCGGGCAATCTCTTCGTCGCCGAGACTGGCGCGAACGCGATCCGCAAGATCAGCCCTGACGGCGCAGTCACGACACTCGCCGGAGATGGCGTGGCGGGCTTTAGCGACGGTCCGGGCAAGCTGGCGCGTTTCAACGGCCCGATCGGGGTCGCGGTGGACGACAAGGGCGATGTCTATGTCGCCGACAGCTATAATGATCGCATCCGCGTGATTGCTGCCGACGGCCAGGTGCGGACCCTGGCAGGGCAGGATGCGCCGGGATTTGCCGATGGGCAGGGTTCGGGCGCCGCGTTCGATACGCCGACCGGGATCGCGATCGATCGACACGGCGTCCTGGTGGTTGCGGACTCGGGCAATGACGCTGTCCGCAGGATCGATCGGGACGGCCGGGTTTCGACGCTCGCGCATAGCGATCCAAAGGATGGCGCCGGCTTCTTGCGGGGGATTGTCGGCCTGGTGCCGACCTGGGACGGGTTCGTCTACCTCGCATCCTACGCCCGAGGGCGCATTGTCGAAATGTCTCCCTCGGGCGCTTTGCGCGTGCTCGCGGGGCCCGGATCGACGATCCAGGGCAACGCCGCGCTGCCGATGACCGGCCCCGCCGGGATCGCGATCGACCGGTCGTCCGGTGCACTCTACGTCGCCGATGCCTCGGCCTTTGCGATCCGCAAGCTCATGATGCGCAAACCGGATGCCGCGCCGATTCCCGCCGCCATCGCCGAGCCGCCCCTGGCGGCCCTGGTGAGAGCGCCTGCATTCCCATGGCCGCTTCGACCGCAATCCGGCTGGCACGAGGTGGTGGGAGACATGGGAGAAGTGCGCGGCAATTATACCGGGGAGAGCCGCGATCACCTCCATGCCGGGCTCGATATCAGCGCCCCGCCCGGCGAAACCGTGGTCGCCTCCGCGGACGAGAGGGTGCGGGATCCACTGCCCAACTGGGGCGTCGAGGGCCTGAGCGAAGGCCTCCGTCTCGACCAGATGACCTATATCCACATGCGCGTCGGCCGCACCGCAACCGGTGAGCCGATCGACCCGACACACTTCCAGCTGATCCGCGACGATCAGGGCCGGGTCACCAGGGTCCGGGTGAAGCGCGGCACCCGCTTCCGGATCGGCGACGCGCTTGGCACGATCAACCGCATGGCCCATGTCCACCTGGAACTCGGGCCCCCGCGCGCCAAGATCAACGCGGCGTGGCTCAACTTTCCGGGGTTCGGCGATCATGTCGCCCCGCGCATCGACGATGTCTATTTATTGGATGCCGCCGGCCAGCGCCTCAGGGCCGAGGAGAGTGGGCGCATAGTGCTGCCCAGGACCGCGGGTGCCGTCAGCATCGTCGCCGAGGCGTGGGACCAGGTCGACAATAATGCGCCGCGCCGGCGGCTTGGCTTGTACAAAGCGGGCTATCAGATCCTGAAGGCGGACGGCACGCCGGTGCCAGGGTTCGAACAGCCGCGTATCACGATCGAATTCGATCGCATGCCGACATCACCTGATGCCGCGAAGATTGCCTATGCTCCGGATAGTGGCGACGCAGTGCATAGCGACCAGCGAACGCGGTTTCTCTATGTCGTCAGCAATATGGTGCGCGACGGCCGCGCGAGCGTGGACGGCTGGAACCCGGCCACCCTCTCCCCCGGCAATTACACGATCCGCATCTATGCCGGGGACCGGGCGGGGAATGTCGCCCTGGGGGGACGGGACCTGGCGATTGCGGTGCCCTGAAGCAGGGCGAGTGAATGGCTGAGTTGCGGCCGTGGCGAACTTCACTAATCTGCCGCAATGAGCTTCGTCATCAATCACCGCTTTGGTGGCGCCGAACGCGACCCGCCAGCGTCGACCTTCCCGCTTCTTCTGGACGAGTTGGAAGTGCGGCTGGAGGACGAAGAACACGCATCAATATCGGTCATACATGAGAGCGAATGGGGCCTCGGCGTCTATCACGGCGGGTACGTCACATTCGAACATGTCGAGGGTGACGGCGAACCTCGGCATATGCGCAATGTGCCTCGCAAAAAGGTGCTCGATATGATGCAGAAGATCGCCTCAGGCGACCTGCCCGCTCTAGAAGCGGAGGCTTGGGAGGACGGATACTGACGGCCGCTTCCCACCAGTTGCAGCCGCTGAATCGGCCGGTCATATAGTTTGGATGAGCGACCTTCAAATTGCGGAGATACCGTTTGAGGATGGCGGCATCCGCTACCGCTACGCCCGCAAAATGTCGCCTGATGGCTCCCGCTGGATAAGAGAGGGGCTGTTCCAAGCGTTTCACCCGAACGGCACGCTTGCGTCTGAGGGGAGCTACCGGGAGGGCCTTGAACACGGAGCATGGCGCGACTTCCATGAAAACGGCCAACTGGCTGCACAAGGCGCTTATAGTCGAGGGAAAGAGACTGGGCCGTGGCAATACTGGAACGCCGATGGGAGCGTTGACGCAGGCAGATAGCTGCCGGTCGGCTACCCACCAATGTCGGCCGTTCAGCCCTCACGCCGAAAGCGGTCGCTAGCCAGGCCGGCGTCATGCCTGATAGGGGTGGCCGCAGAATTTACGCCCTCATCCGGAGCGCCGATGTCCAGTATGTTTGCCGACCAGGCCCATCGACAGCGTATCGTCCTGCTGATGTGGATTGCGGTCGGGTCCGTCATCCTTTGGCAGACCGTGATCGGCAGCCTTCTGCTCTATCCATTCACCATATTGGCAACCTGGTTTCACGAAATGGGCCATGGTGTCGCCGCCATGCTCACCGGCTCGTCGTTCGAGCGCCTTCTGATTTTCCCCGATGGTTCCGGACTCGCTCAGTCGATGGTGCCCGCCGATGCTTCCAAACTGGCAAACGCACTGATTGCGGCAAGCGGACCACTCGGACCTGCGATCGCCGGATCGCTGCTGATTATCGCCTCGCGGACCGACAAGGCGACGCGTGTGGCGCTGGCGATCGTGGGTCTGGCGTTGATCATCTCAACGGTCATCTGGGTGAGGACCTTTACCGGCTGGCTGGTTCTTCCGGCATTGGGAATCGCCATCCTCGCGCTCGCATGGCGCGGTTCGGTGGGTCAGCGGCAGTTCGGTATCCAGCTCCTTGGCGTTCAGGCCTGCATCAGCGTGTGGGAGCAATTCGGATATCTGTTCAGCGCCGGAGGAAGCATCGGCGGCGAGCTGCATCGATCCGATACAAGCGCCATCGCCGATGCCCTGCTGTTTCCCTATTGGTTCTGGGGTGCGGCGATAAGCGCGGTGATCGTGCTTTTGTTGTGGTGGAGCTTCGCTGTCGCTTTTCGACGGTGATGCTATCTCAAGTTTCTATTCAGCGCTTGTCGAGCAGCCCCGGCCAGCTCGCAGCCCTTCCTGGTCGTCCGACATTGCTGCTCAAGCATCTCCACAAGCTTACGCTGCTCCCGGAGAACATACTCATCGTGTCGGATATCTGGAGAATAGACGTTTCTTGCCGTTGGTTGGGAGGTGGCATGACCGGTACGGTCGTGCCTGGCCGAACCGACCGGAGCAAGTTGAGCAGGGCGCGGGATTGCAAACCCGATCGCAATACCCGCGACAGAGAACGCCACCGCGGTGGCGACTGTTCTCGTGCGGGGGAGACGCATCATAGGCAATTCCCGGTCCTGACCCAACCAGGCTATCAGCAAGGATTGAGCACGTCGCCACAGATGATCTCAACGGCAAGAAACCGCGTGGCTCACAGACCGTCCGCCTTATGAGCCCACCGTCTAGTCACCCGAATAAAGTTCGTAACATTATATCCAGCGTCACCCCGGACTTGTTCCGGCGTTCGAGCTTTGGCTTTCCCCCGGAAAGCCAAGATTGTGTTCGGGGAACACAATCTCGCTCGAACGCATCGAGCCACAAGAACAACGCTTGCACGCCCTGCGGAAACATGGATGCCGGAACAAGTCCGGCATGACGAAAATAGGGAAACCTGATGGCACGAACTTCGGTTCCACCCCACTAACGCGCCGCGAGGTTCATTCCGCCGACCGTCACCTGCTCAACGCCGCCTTCGCCGACGCGGCAGGTGAAATCGCGGTGATCGGTGACGGGCGTGCGGTAATCGTCGCGCAGGCCGAGGGTGCCGCGCACGATCCAGTCCGACGCCACCGCGTCGACGATCATCACCTTGTCGATCTTCGAGATGCGGGCATAGCGCCTGCCCTCGCTCTCGGCCGAGGCGACACAGGCGTCGACCGCGGCTTCCTCGTCGGTCCTGGCGCGTGGCGGTGCGCTGGTGGCACCACCCGTATCGGGGCCGATAGCGGCCGGGGGCGGTGGCTGGTCATCCGCCGCGTCGATCGGCTCGGGCGGCGGCGCTGATTCCTTGTGCTTGCCGCTCGAGAGGATCGCGAACAATCCGCCGGCGAGCAGGGCGCCGAGCAGGACGTCGCCTCCATCGACATGATCATGGTCGCGGTGGCGCGGGCCGTGCCGTTGCGCTTCGGCCGGCACCGTGCCGATGCTCATCGCCGCCAGGGCCATTATCGCGCTCGCCTTGCCGAAGATCGTCATGTCCCGCCCTTTTCGATTCGATATCGTATCGATACGCGCATCCGACTTTCGCAGGGATGAACCGCCGGCGGCCTTGAAGGGGGTCGCGGCCCTGTGCCACAGGACGTGCTGACGGTCTGGAAGGGGCATGAATGGCGGGGAGCTTGAAGGGAGGGGGGGATAAATTCCACCAGATGGCGCGCGCCGCCTTCGAGCCGATGGTCGCGGCCGCCGCGGGGGATGCGCGCAAGCTCACCGCCCTCGCCACCATGGCGCAGCGCATCGGGCTGTCGGCGCGGATCTACCCGATTGCCCGCGAGGCGCAGGCGCTTGCCCCCGACGATCCCGATATCCAGCTGCAGACGCGGGCGCTGATCGCCGGCTCGGTGCAGGGCTGGCATTTTTACATGGTCCGCGATGAGAAGCGCAACGATGACTATCAGGCGGCGATCGAGCGTGCGGTCGGGCCGGACACTCGGGTGCTCGATATCGGCTCCGGCACTGGCCTGCTGGCGATGATGGCGGCGCGCGCGGGCGCGAAATCCGTTGTGAGCTGCGAGATGAACCCGGCGATTGCCGATGCGGCGACCGATATCGTCGCGCTGAACGGCTATGCCGACCGGGTCCGGGTGGTGGCCAAGAAATCGACCGATCTCGATGCCGAGGCGGATCTGGGCGGACGGGTCGATCTGCTCGTGTCCGAGATCATCGCGGGCAATCTCCTCTCCGAGGGCGTGTTGCCGGTGATGGCCGACGCTGTCGCGCGGCTGCTTGCGCCGGGCGGGCGGATGATCCCGGAAGCGGGCCAGGTCGTGGTGTCGCTGGTCGATCTGGCGGATTTCGGGCGGCGCCTCATGGGCGATATCTCGGGGTTCGACATGCGGCCGTTCAACCGGCTGGAGACGCCGGTGCGGAAGATGGGCACCGGCAACCGGGGCATCACCTTGCGCGGTGAGGCGGCCGATATGTTCGACTTCGATTTCACCACCGGCGGGCCTTGGCGGAACCGGCAGCGCAGCGTCGAGCTCGTTGCCGATGGCGGCAGGGTGAATGGCGTGATCCAGTGGATAAGGCTGCAGATCGACGCTGAGACCGTGCATGAGAACCGGCCGGCTCCGGGGACCATGTCGAGCTGGTCGGCTTTGGTGGTGCCGTTCTCGCGATCGATCACGCCGCCGGCGGGGACCAAGATCCAGATTCATGGCGCGCATGATGACAACAGCGTGCGGATCTGGGTGGATGAAGGGCAGTTTGAGGGGATGTAGGGGGCAGGTACCGCATGTCGGAGGGCGGCGCGCGTGGCCTTCGATCCTCCCCCTGGCGGGCTACGGGATTCACGGAAGTTGCTGAGCGATGAGGAAGCCTGAGAGGACGGCGGCGAATTGCCTCCATCCCTGAGCCATGGTTTTGGGTCCTGGGGGTTTGCCGTAGCAATTCCATCCGCCGT
>Ga0307508_10003713_pt1 | contig 15290 bp, 22 predicted proteins | sample 9_EM_MG_FD_203089 | JGI IMG/M metagenome (GOLD analysis project Ga0307508, IMG submission 203089) | Populus trichocarpa ectomycorrhiza microbial communities from riparian zone in the Pacific Northwest, United States - 9_EM | ecosystem: Host-associated > Plants > Roots > Unclassified | place...
AAGATGCTCTCCTTCTAATTCACATTCTTCCCCCTCTCGACCAACTACAGCAGGCAATTGCAAATGGGGAAACGACGAAACCAATGGGGAACGTCCCATACCGGTGCCAACCGGTTGGCATGGGACAGCTAGTTTTCCGACTGCTCATTCGGAACGGCAGCGTCAGGTTCAGCAGTCGTATTGACGGTGGCTGCCATAGCCAGACGGCGGTTCCGAGAGGCAGCGCGTTCGGGGCATTCGCGGAGGAAGTGACCAACAGTTCCGCAATACAGACATTCGCCCCGGGCCATGCGTTCATGTCTGATACGATTTTTCTCAGCAGTCCTCTACGTGGCGGATAAGTCCATAGGCGCCATGCCATAATGTCCGCTGTTGGTGCCCATCGGATTCGCTGGAGCCAGGGTGTGGGTGCTGGCTGATGATGGCCCAGAGCGGGGCAGTCGCTGGGTACGGTCAGGCTGGACCCGTTCCGCGGCATGAGCGCGAATCCGGTTGTCCAACTCCCGACAGATCTGGATTAAATGACCCAGACTATCGGATCGGCGACGGGAGGTGACCAAGGCATCTTTTATTTCATCCGAGAGGCCTTCGTACAATTGTTCTCTCTGGGCCTCTTTGTTCCAGTTTAGGTCTCCCATGATCCGACCAAACTCGGCGAAATAGGCGGCAAAAGTGCTGCTCTTTTGCTTGAGTTTTCGAATCTTACGGTTGGCGGTGCGGGTTCTGTTGGGGTCGTCGAACGTCTGGCGGAGGAGGTCGAGGAGTGCATTCAAGGATTCGAGCCGGATTCGTCCAGTATTCTCAGATACACAGCTGCGAATCAGGCTGAGAGCGGCCCCCGAGAGGCGGTTGACTGCATATCAGAGGCACGCTTGGTCGTCGGGGTAACGATGGGGCTGTGCGGCCAACTTGTTGTGCAGCTGGATAATCCAGGTGCGCAATTCTTCAGCCTTACCACCGTCGAAAATTGGCGCATCAGAAAACCCCTTCTGGACGGCGTTGGCACCACCCTGAGCTGTAGCCATGGCCACCACCTGGGCCTGCAGCTGGGTGAACTGCTGTTCGATGGTGGAGCCGGAAGCGTTCATGTCCATGGGTTCCGAACTCATTACGAGTAGGTTAGAATAAAACATGCAACCTAGTGTAACGGTGGCGGTTCTCCAAGGTACTCGAGTGAGTTCGGGTGACGCAAGCGGGAGCGGGAGCGGAAGCGGGGGGGCAGAACGGGAACGGGAACGGGAATGGAACGGGAACGGGAACGGGAACAGGAACGGGAACGGGAAGGGAACGGGAACAGGAACGGGAACGGGAGACAGTGACGGACAGCATCAGACGGACATGTCGGACAAGAACGGACAACGTCAGACGGACGTGTCGGACAGGGAGACAGACAGCGTCGGACGGATGTGTCTGACAGAGAGACGGACAGCGTCGGACGGATGTGTCGGACAGGAACGGACAACGTCAGACGGACCTGTCGAACAGAGAGACGGACAGCGTCGGACGGACGTGTCGGACAGAGACGGGTGGCGCCTGACGAGCGTCACCGATACAGAGATACAGAAACGGAGGAAACGGAGGAGCCGGAGATGAGGTTGATATTCCGAATAGAATACAAGAGGTTGCATGAAGAGAAGAAGAAGAGAAAACACGGGAGACGCCCTCCTTATATACACAGTTCTCGCAACTCCCATACGTCCTCCTACTCATACCCGCGCAACTCACATATTTACTCATACTCACATATGTACCCATAACCACGCAACTCCTACAACCTTCTCTTATGCAACTGGGGCTCGTAATCGACACCCTTTCCAAGATCGAGACATCTGGAGTGAGGTGACAACACTCTTTCCAAGATCAAGACATCCGGAGCGAGGTGACGACACTCTTTCCAAGATCGAGACATCCGGAGCGAGGTGCCGGCATCAACAACGAAATCAAACAACCAAACCCAATTCGAGCACCGGGACCTGTGCCGTGACAGAAACCAGTTGCAAAAGAAGAAGAAGAACCACCCTACCAAATGCAGACAACCCGATGCGACGGAGAAGAAAAAATAATGATCAGCGTCAGGATCCAGGGAACCGATGGCAAGGAATGTACCACCACTACCCTGGTGGACAGTGGCGCCTCCGAAAACTTCATTGATCGAGCCTATGCCAAGGCCAGCGGAATCCAAATGCAACAAAAAACGACACCAAGACGAGTCCTTATGGTGAACGGAAGTGAGGTCGCTGGCGGGCCGGTGATACACGACGCCCAAATCCACCTTACCATCAATCATCACGAAGAAGACATCTGATTACACTGCATCACAATCGGAAATGCCCCAATCATTCTAGGGCTTCCATGGCTCAAGCTGCGCAACCCAGTTATCAGATGGAAAAATCACACTGTGAAGTTCCATTCTGACCACTACGCCAAACGATGCCTACCCAGCTCGCCACAAGCCAACACAGTTCCCGAAGAAAAGGCCATGGAACAATATTATAGGAAGACTCCGGAGGAATAGGAAATTGGAGAAACAGACCCATGGGAAGTATGCCAAACCGTAATCGACAAAATCAAGGAAACCTCAAATACTAGCACAACCCCAATTCCACTGGAATATCACAAGTTCTTCGGAGTACTCACTGAAAAGGAACCTAGGGCACCTCCGCCCCACTGCACTCAAGACCACCATATCCCACTGGATAAAGGAAAGACGCCCCTGTATGAGCCCCTGCGACCCCTGAACGAACACAAAATAAAGGCCCTCAGAGAATACCTAGAGATCAATGAAAAAAGCGGATGGATCCATGCATTCACCTCCCCGGCAGGAGCACCGATACATTTCATAAAGAAGAAGGATGGAGGACTATGCCTGTGTGTGGATTACCAACAACTGAACGAAATTACGATCAAGGATCGGACGCCGCTGCCAGTGATCGGCGAGTCCCTCGATCAACTATCCAGTGCCACCATTTACACCAAACTCGACATCCGAAGCGCGTACTACAACCTCCACATTGCAAAAGGTGACGAGTGGAAAACAGTGTTTGGTACTCGATACGGACTGTACGAGTATTACGTCATGCCATTCGGACTAACCAACGCCCCGGCCTCCTTTCAGTGATGGATGAATGAGATCCTAAGCGACTATCTGGACATCTTCTGTGTGGCATACCTGGACAACATTCTGGTCTTCTCACCCGACGAGGAGACACACCGGGAACATTTCTGGGCAGTACTCACATGAGTACGAGACACCGGACTAACGCTGAAAGCATCTAAATGCGAATTCCACACAAAAGAGACAGAATACCTAGGATACGTCATATCACCACAAGGACCAAGAATGGATAAACAGAAAATCCGGACAATCAAGGACTGGAAGGAACCGACGAACGTCAAAGGAGTATAGAGTTTCCTGGGCTTTGCCAACTTCTACCGACGATTTATCAAAGACTACAGCAAGATTACAACACCTCTATCCTCCCTGACAAGGAAGGAAAAAGTATGGGAATGGGGTGATAGGCAGCAGGAGGCGTTTGAGAAACTCAAAAAAGCAATGATCACAGAACCAATACTGTAGCACTTCGACCCAGAACGGGCTGTTACCATCGAAACAGACGTATCAGACTACGCCATAGGAGCAATCTGCTCACAATCTGACGAGAAGGGGATCCTGCATCCTGTAGCATATTACTCAAGGAAACTCAAGGATGCGGAGCGCAACTACGAAATCCACAACAAAGAGCTGCTGGCGATCATGGACGCACTGCGAAAATGGGATACCTATTGCAAGACAACGGGACCGAAAATCACGATCCCCACGGACCACAAGAACCTGGAATATTGGAAAACGAAGAAAAACCTTAACCTATGGCAAGCCCAGTGGGGCGAACGACTAGCCAACTATGACTTCATGATCAAATACCGACCCGGAAAATTGGCCGGCAAGCCGGACATCCTGTCTAGAGAGTCAGGAGACTCTCGCTGAGAAGGGGATATGAAACATCGGCAGAACCATGGCCGAATCCTGTTACCCAAGGAAGCTTTCAAGGCACTCGGAATCGATAACCACGCCAAAGTACTCCAAGCCAATACAACAGAAACCATCAGCCTGGAGATAGACAAAGAGCTCCTGAGCAAAATCAGGACACTAAGCGCCGCAGATAAAGAGATCCAAGAAATCCAAAGGAGAAAGGCGAACGGGACCACCCACAACAGAAAGATCGCGCTAAAGCTATACGAGGAAAACAGCGGGTTGCTAATGTACGACGTCCTCATATAGATCCCTGACAACGACACCCTACAACTTCGCATATTAATAGACCACCATGACGCGCAAACCGCGGGACACCCGGGCTGAGCAAGAACCCTGGAACTCGTCAGCCGAAATTTCTACTGGCCAAGAGAATGAAAGTACGTCCACAGATACGTCGACCACTGTGATACCTGCCATCGTATCAAGGCAATCCGATATGCACCATTTGGACTGCTAAAGCCACTTGAACTCCCACACCAGCCATGGGACACAATATCAATAGACTTTATCACTGTGCTGCCAACAAGCAACAGAAAAGATGCGTTATGGGTAATAATCAATCGCCTCACAAAAATGAGACACTTCATCGCCTGCCATGGCACCATGAACCCTGAAGACCTAGCAGACCACTTCCTCAGACAGATAATCAGACCTCACGGACTGCCAAGCAGTATTGTATCAGACAAAGGGTCCCTGTTTACCTCAGACTTTTGGAAACGAGGAACGGAAGCACTTGGGATATCACGTAACCTTAGCACAGCCTTCCACCCACAAATGGACGGACAAACAGAAAGAGCCAATGCCACCCTTGAGCAGTATCTCCGGGCATATTGCAACTACCAGCAGGGCGACTGGGAAAGACTGTTGCCAATTGCCGAATTCTGCTACAACAACACACAAACCGGAACCACAAGAATAACCCCTGTCTTTGCCAACTATGGATATCATGCTCATTTTCTAGTGGACCTTGGCATCCGGAATGATAAGATACCGGAAGTATCGGAATATGTTGCGGCACTGAGAAGGCTGCATGAAGAACTTCGTGCAGAGATCAAGGAAGCCCAAATGGCTCACACAGAGCAAGCCAACAAAGCACGACATCCGGACCCAGTGCTGAACCCCGGTGACAAGGTCTGGCTACGACGAAAACACATCCGAACAACCCGACCATCGAACAAACTGGACCACAAACAGATGGGCCCGTACACCATCCTCCAGAAAGTCAGCTCACGAGCATATAAACTAGACCTACCAGCCACTGTCAGGATCACCCCAGTCTTCCACATCAGCCTCCTCGAACCCACAGCCAGCACCGAACCTATCCCAGGACATCACCAACCGCCACCGCCTCCCATAGTCATCCAAGAACAGCAAGAGTTGGAAGTAGAGAAAGTCCTCGACTCCCGATGCCACCGGAACCAGATCCAGTATCGAGTCAAGTGGACTGGCTTCTATGACCCTGATCATAGCTGGTATCCGGACCACAACTTTGAGAACTGACCCGACCTCATCCGCCAGTTCCACGAGGAATACCCTGAGAAACCCGCACCCTAAATCTAAAGAAGTACCGATATATCCACCACCGCCACTGTCACCAACGAAGGCTGGACCTTCGCTGGCCGGAGCCACACCTCCGAATTTCCCACCATGACCGAGCCCGACAACAAATCCACTGAACTTCCCACTCACAACAAAAACCCCAATGACTGGGGCATCACCGCCACCACGACCAACGGATAGGGCGCCCCTCCAGCCGCACCCTCAACCCTGCTGTCCACTGTAGGACAACCCCATACCAACGATCACACCACCTTGCATTGGACGGCTTGCTATGATGGCTATTGCAGCACGCACTGCCAAAGCAAGGACAATAACTACTACCCCTTTCAGAGCAGCCACCGCCGCCGGGCACAGAACTGCGACTGTCCACTCCCACACCCTAACGAACTACTCGAAGTAACCTGCGAACGACACCTCAACCCCATCAAAGCATGTGCAGACTGGCATCAGGGAAAGCGGGTCTGCCCCGAATGCCGGTTCCTTGTTAACATGGAAAACCACCACCTCCACTGCAGTACCACTGCCCCACAGAACCCCCTGGCCGACATCACGACCCCTCAAGAGGATGAAGAAAACATCACACCCACGGAAGAGGTCTCTACCGATGACGAGACGTGGGCGGCTACCCCAGCAGCCCTTCGAGACGAACAAATATCTCTGCTACATGACATCGTAACTATGATACACCACACTACTACCAGAGACGCACGCTGCAACCACGTCGTACACTGGACGCTCGCGCAGCGGATGCATGAATTCCACGACTCGGACCAACAGCAACTCGAGCAGATGGCCAATACCCTGGGAGCCATCATCACCGAACAGCAGTGAATGAACGAACAACTCCAAGCCCAGCTGCAGGCTAGCTGGGCCGTGTGCATCGACCGCACGCCCATCCGCCGCTGGACCCTAACAATCCGACATGACCTTACCAGAGCTTCGGTCTGGACAGGGGACATACTGTCACGAACCTGACGCGACAGGCTCCTTGGCGCCGGTGCCGGTGCCGTTCTCACCCTTGTCGCCCTGTGGTTTGTCCTCGTTTCCGCTGCTGCAGCCGCGGTCATCCTCCGCGCTTAGGCGCTTCGACCGATCTCCACCATATCGCTCCAGTAACGATCGTATCTCCGACCGCTGGCCGGTCTAGACCTCTCTCCTTCGTCTTTGTTATGTTGCTTGCGTGTCCTTTCTCCTGTCCGCTACATTTGTTGTCTCCCGTTGATTAAGCTGTGGGTCCTTCTCCTATGACCATTACGAAGTACTGTTTCCCCTTGATTATGCTGTACATCACTCTTCCCGTTTCCTTACCATTACTGCTTGTGCATCCTTTCTCCTGTTGACGCGAGTAGAGTGTTGGCCACATGGCGGCCGAGTGCGATTATGTGTTTTCCTTGGGCACAGCGATTGAGTTACGATGGGAGGAACTGAGTCAGTCTTACAGGCAAGCTGTGATTCCACAGAAGGATGGGAAAAGTATAAAGGAGGAGCGCGGTAGCTAGTCTGGAGATTCTTCTCCACACAATCTATTATCCTCACAGCACCCCCCAAAACTTCACTGTTTTCGCGACACCAATAATCTTCTTCTCCAATCAAGTCTTCATCAACCCCGGAAAGACACCTCAGGAGTCGGTCAATACTTAATTAACTAGAGGCCGCACCCCTCCGGAACCCTCCTGGGAATTTTCCCTCCTGTCCCCACCTGCTTTTCATGATTTTGGCTCGCGTCGCCAAACTATCACCACCTCGCTAAAAGACTTCATGTCCACCAACAACCCCGGTCAAGGATCCCTTGACGTTTTCCTCCGCCGGAACACCCCGGCCACCACCGAAATCTCTGCACACAGCACCCCAAGAGCCCGCTCCCAGCAGCACCCCTCCCGACACCACCTTCAACCTCCTATGGTCGTGGCCTCATAGTCACCCTCCCCCGCAAAGCGAGCGCGCGAGGAAATCGCCACCGACTCTGAGTCTGACTCCAATTCCGACGACTCCGAAGACTAAGGAAGGGAAGAAGACGACAACAACGCCATGGACTTGCAACACACAGAACACATCACTGCAACGCAGGCGATCGGAGGCAACATGGACGAGCCCACCAGTACTGCCCCCCAGATGGCAGCCCCACTCAGCCCAGAGCACGCGGCACTCCATGCCGACATCGAAATCATCACCAGCAACCTCCTAGACCAATTTGCCAGAACCATTAGCGCCGAGATCTCCGTGCTTTTTGCCCAAAACAACACCACATTTCAAATCACCACATACTGCCTGACCAAGCAAATCGCCATACTGGGCACCCGAGTCACCCAAATGCAACAACAACTCCTCTGGGCTGCACAGAGCCCTGCCGCCACCGCTAAGCCGACCAGGGGCCCAAGTAACATCAGCCCCAACCCCAAGAAAGAGAGAAAGAGAAAGGGGAAGGGAGCCACCGAGAACAAATACAATACCAACAACCCTCTGACCATTAACGGTACCAGCATCCACACATACGCCGACGCCACCAAAGCACCCATCGCCCAACCACACCCACCAACTGAACATGCCACATACGCCACCAACGTTGAAAGATGGGAGAACTTGAAGAAGAAAACCCAAGGAAGGAAGCCTGCCACATCCAAGCTTATCCCGACCATATACCCCCAAGCTGAGCGTGAGGTCACAGGTCACTTTCCAGCTGCGTCCCCAGCTAAAGCCACCACCCACGCTGAACGAGACTATATCGCCCGCCAAGTCGTCGCGGACGTAGCCCTCCACCGAGTCAACAAAGCCCTGGTCGACAACCAGGATATAACCGCCCCCCCCTTCCTCCGCGCCCGGGTAACCATGCGTGGATCCATCATCTTCACCACCACCAACACCCAAAACAACATCATCTATGAAGACTACACGACGATCATCGCCGACGCCCTCTCATACTACGGCAAGTGCGAAAAGGTCGAAATTGGGAAGCGCTTCAGCCAGTTCCTGCTCCACAGAGCCCCGACCCACCTCTCCCTGCCCGATATCTCCGACAGCATCGCCACCAACTGCTCCCAGCAGATCCAGTACCAGACGCCACGCGGGCTCACCCCAGCAGACCGACGCGAACAGAAAGCAACCTCGACGATAGTCATGACCCTCAGTGGCAGCACCAAGAAGGTGGACATTGGACGACACTACCTCACCATCTGCAACCGCGAATGCCAACTTGACAACTACATCTCATACGGAAGAAGCACCCAGTGTTGGAACTGCCATGGCTATGTGCACCCCGCCACCCTGTGCAAAAATCCGTCCCGCTGCGCTATCTGTACGGACGCCCAGGAAAAGTAAGACCACCCATGCACCATCCTGGCCTGTAAGAAAGGCCCCACCTGCACCCACCTACCAATCTGCTGTACCAACTGCGACGCACCCCACAAGGCCAGCGACCACAACTGCCCCATACGCTTCAAGATCCGATCCTTCAACAACAACACGAATACGATAGCCACGACCACCCTGGGAAATGCCCCCATGGTGGAAATGACCGAATAACAATACCCTCACACGCCGTCGGGTCCGTGCAGCTGTTGAACTGCGCGAGAGGCCATGCGACTACAATTTCAACACTCCGAGATTTTGCAAGAAAAACAGAAAACCTTATCTGCCTTATCCAAGAACCATGGTGCGATAGACATGGAAACCCACCAATCCTAGCGAACTTCAACCTCTTCCTCCCAACACCTACGAAGCCCAGATGCGCCACCTATGTACGCCAACTCCCTGTGCTAAGCGCCAGCACCACCTTCACAGCCCAGGACTGCTTACTAGGCACCACCATCACACTGCAACAAGAACAACACACCACTAGCTTCACCATCTTCAACCTGTACTCACCTAGAAGACCAGAACCGCTGGCAGCCCTCCTCCCCTCGCTCAACATCCCAGCAAACTGCCTAATAATGGGTGACCTCAACGCACACCACCCATGGTGGCAGGGCCCCCTGCCCCACACAGCCCGCACCTCCCCTGCAAGCCATGCCAACGCACACTGCCTCGAACACAACAACTTCCACCTCCAAAACAAATCAGCAATCCCCACCCACCATCCAAGGAATGGAAGCAACTGCTCCACCATCGACCTATGCCTCACCCACGGGTACACAACTAGGTCTGCCCTCGCACTAGCAATCGACGATGATACCATCTCAAACCACAGCTCCCTGACCCTCACCCTGTCATTGCCAAATACCACCCCACCATCTAAACCTTACCAATACTGGGCAAAAGCCGACTAGAACAGCTTCGGCAGCTACATACAAGCCATGCGAATGGACCTCTCGGACCTCCAAGGCCCGGAGGCTACCCTTCGCGCAATCAGCAACATCACCCTCCTCATCCACCAGACCACAGAAGCCACCGTCCCGTACAAAAGCCAAAGGAAGGTGGAGGCACCCTGGTGGAACCACAGCCTCACACTGGCAAAAGAAGCCACCAAACGGACAGATAGAAGAGCCCGTCTCACCCCCACCGACACCAACAGACAAGACAGCCAATACAAACGCCGCAAATGGACGACAATGGTACACAACGCAAAAACGAAATACTACGTCCACCGCCTGCAAAATGCAACAACCAGAACCATCTGGAAAACAATCCAACACCACAGCACCCACAACAAACCCATCCCCCCACTCGAGGGACAATCCGGTTTCGGAGACAAGTGCAAAGCCGTACGGAATGCACTCTTTCCCCCAGTAAACATGGCCCCGCGGACACCCCTCCCCCCCGACCTTCTCACCCACACGAGAGACATACACCACCACATAAGACCAGTCACAATACATGAAACACTCCTGGCCAACACACACCTGAAATACGGTACATCGGTAGGACCATATGACATCTGCTCCACCACCCTCCGGCACTTCAACGAAGCAGCCCCACTTCTCCTCCCAAACCTCTTTACTGTTACACCCAGTGCGCTGGTGACACCCCAAGACACGCAATTAGTATGACTAGCCGGACTCAATCTGAGGATTGAGGCCGAGTGAGATTTAATGAGTGAAAGTCACAGGCTGGGGCGAGCTCTATTACCGACCCAACAGCAGCCAGGTGGTAACTCAAGGTTACCAAAGGGAAAGGGGATGAGTGGCAGCCTCACGCGGGGGTCTGGTCGCATCCCTGGGAGGTGTCAAGGTTATCCTCCGTGAGACCCATACTAAAAGCTACTAGTTGCCATATACTAGCAAAAATGTCAACTTTTTCTGGGTACAATATAACTCACGAACGGTCGTGCAGGACGCGCGAGGCGGAACGGGTCCGGTGGGTATATGAGGGGAGCCAGACCACCTGTCAGTTGTTTGAAGAAAGATCAGACCTTAACTTGTTAAGTTACAGAGACGTATTCTTCAGTTAACTGCGATTGCTGCGGCACTTGTACCGACGTCACCAGACATTCTTGGAAGCATCTAGACTCATAGATTGCGACCACGGATGCACCTGAGAAGCATTTAGCCAGTAAGGGCTGCGATCAGGAGCATGAGGGTGACAACGCCTACAAGAGGGTGCAAACGAAGATTGTTCGCAAGCGCTCGGATCGAAGATCTTCTGGGTCCATACCTATCAATCAGTGCCACATCCCAATCAACCCTATCTCCCTCGGACGAGGAGAGATGCTGCTGCGTACTACCGAGGTATTGCGCTTCCCGAGTCACCCCGAGGGCGGACGGCCAAAGAGTCGGAGTGACATTTAATGAGCGCCAGTTTCCTACGTAGAGAGGCATCAGCAACGATCAGTCGGAAGTTGAGCCTTAACAATATTACATTGTTTCTGGGATCAACTCTCTAGTGATATTTCGAATGCGAATCTGTTAGTGAATTTTCCCATCCGCTCCCATGCGAATCCTTCGGAACTATACAGTCGCTCTGCTTCCATCATACAAGTGTTGCCCGCTCAAGGGTGATAGACTGTTGGTGACCACCTGGGCAATTGTGCCGTTGGTGAAACACCCGAGTGTTACACTATATTATTAGCTGACACACCGATGCTACAATATACCTCTCTACAAGAAACGCATAAGTAACCATGTCGGACTCTCAGGCATTGGAGAAGTTTGAGATGCGAAAGAGCTCCAATGAGTTGGACACCTCAACGGATGTGGTCATCCGCGATGCCGACACTGGTGAGCCAGTGGTGTGGGATCCAGTCGCTGTGGAGGCACCTGGGTGGTTCTGCAATATGGTGAAGACCCTTGACAAGAGTCTGTCTCAGTTTCGCCAGCTAGTGCAGCTGTGCCGAAAGAACGAGTATGACATCAAGGAAATCTTCTCAAAATTGACGTAGCACTACGAGGACCTTCTGCATGACCAGAGACATCTATATGAGCTGGCCCAGGCTGAAAAGGAACAAATACGCTACGCTTCAGAAGAGGCTTTCTGGCAGCTGTCAGTAGCGAGCACCCAGTTCTCGGACCAGGTGTCCACCGCTATTCTAGCTGCCCAGATTAAGGATGAAGCGCAGTTCAAACACCTGGCAGCGGTAACTGAGGCACTTGATGCCAATGCTACCCATGTCACGGCTGTGATGAATGGGTTTGCTGCGACAAAGGATGCCGAAATAGAGGTACTCCAGAATTCCAGCACGGCCATGAAGGCGGATATTGCGGCCCTCCGTAAGGAGGTAAAACGCAAGCCCAAAGCAGCCGATGTTAAAAAGCAAGAAAAGAAGCTGCAGGAGTTCTTGGATGCGGCAATCAAAAAGGCAAAGGAGTCGGCCAACCCCATTGCACTCGTGGGCGAACTGGAAGGGCTGGCACGCTCCGTAAAGGAAGGGAGGTCTGTGAAAGAAGCGGCCTCGCTGAGAGAAGAACCCTCAGCGAAAAAGGGGAAGGTTATCGATAGCGACCCGGAGAGACCAATCCCACCTATCGAGCTAGACTCGGGAGAAGGCCCAGCGGCCCCTCCACTCAGACCTTTCTGTTTGGAGTTGTATGACCCAGATGAAGATGGTGAGGAGGAGGGTGACCGAGCAGCAGGTGGAGCGGGAGGTGGTGGTGGTGGATGCCGGACAGAGTGTGTTGGTGGTGGTGCCAGCCCACCCGGCAGCCCCAGTGACACGTCATCAGATGAGGGGTCACCTACACCCCCACCATCCCGACCACTGAGGTGGTCCGCCACCCCGCAGCGAAACCCAAGGGTGCCATCTCCCAGGAGGGGGTTGTGGAATCGCAAACGTTCACCATCGCCGCACAAGCTCCGAGATCCTGTCCGTGTCACGATCGAAAAACCTGTACTAGACAAGCCAGAAAAGTTTTCCAGTCACAATGCGAAGCCTACATTTGCAGCATGGTGGGCTCGTGTTGGAAATTATTTCAAATACTACGAGACCACCTATGTGAAGGAAACGGACAAAATTGCTTTTGTGGGGCACCAGATGTCAGGAAATACAGAAGAGTGGTATGAGGTACGTGCCGCTCAATTGAAGCAACAAAACAAAGAGGATGATTGGAAGTCATTTGCATCAGCAATCGAGACCCGATTCTCCAGGCGATTCGAGCAACATGATGCTGTGCGCAAAATCGACCGTATCGTCTACGATAGCGATATCGAGCTCTACATCAATAAAATGGAAATCGCGAATGCCCGAGCAGGACTCTCTGGTGTTATCTGGGGGGAAAAGCTGAAGGGGGGGCTCACGAGGCCCATGAAGAAGAAGCTTTCCAATGTGGGACGGCTTCCAGAAGATAATATCGAGTTCGTAGAGGTGCTTCGTGAAGCGGGGAAAAATTTGGAGGATGAGGTTAAGGAGGGTAATCGTTCTCATCGGAAATCGCCAGAGCCAAAAAACCCGAAGAAAACCCCTGGGTCAAAAGAAGTGAAGGACCACAACTCTTCGCACCCGGTCAACAAAAAGCCTGGGGAAAACAGGGACAAAGGGGATCGGAGTGAGAAGGGATCAAGCACGAAGAAGGAGCAACGCTACAAGACGAAGGAGGATGCAACCAAGGGGGTTGACCCCAAGCTGGTTGAAAAATGATTCAAGAATAACGATTGCCTCGCATGCGGCAAACCGAACCACCGCTGGTTCCAATGCCGGGGGCCAATTGTTACGACATCCTCTCGTTCGGTGGCGGACAACAAGTGCCGTATCCCTGACTCTGCGATTCAGGAGGAAGAGGGAGAAAAACCACAGCATAATGCCAAGCGTGCCAAGGTCTCAGCACGTGGGGTTGGAAGAGAAGAATCTCCTGAGCCACACCGATACACGTGACGTATCCCAGCAGGGGAGAAGAAGTTGTTTGAGGAGGACTCCGAAAAGGAGAGTGATTAAATAGATGCGTCTATTTCATCGGCTAAGGTAGAGCCCTTCTCTAAAAAATACTTGGATCGAGATTGACAAAAGTTAGGTGCTGACGAGCGCAGAATACGAAGGGGGGAATGGATTTCCTTTGTTGGTTTTTCTGTTCTTATGAGAAATGAGTTTCCTTGAACTATCTGCGGATATGACCAGGGGGTCAAAGAAAATCAACAAATAAGAAATAAAACATTGGGATTCTATTTGGTTCTAGGCGTTTGTATTTTTTGAAAATGAAGTTTGTTTTTCCCAAAAATCACAGACATACGTAGGAGGGTTGAAGACCCGAAATGCACACGCGCGTCTATGCCCTGATATATGAAACCACTTAAAGATCTACAATCTCAAGAGACTAAGAATCTCAAAACAAAAATCCAACTTCCAAATATTGCAACTGTGAAATTGACTTGCACGCTGGGAAAGCTGCAACTCAACTACTCCAAAAGCAAGATGAGTTCCAATAAGAGAAAGCGTGACTCTAGCGAGTCATCAAGCAGACGTCCCCCTAAAGAGCCAAGAATTGGTGAACGGCCCATGGTGTTTATGTACCTTTCATGGGACCGACATCCCAAGATACCACTACGCGTACTGCTTGATTCAGGCGCACAAATGTTCATCTCGGAGGCAATAGTCAGGAAGTACGGGATACCATGCTGGAGAAGGCAGGTCCCACTGAAGTTAAATAACTTTGAAGGTGAATCAGTATCTGGAGCAGGATGGCAGTATATGCGGCCTTTGTGCATGCGCCACCAACAGCACTATGATAACCAAGCATTCGAGGTGTCTCCTATGGAGCCTTCATTTGATATGGTGCTTCCACACTGGTACCTTCAAGTACACCAGCGGTCAGGATTCTTTGACAATTGCCCCACATTTGACTCCGAGTGGTGTAACATGAATTGCACCAAGGAGAAGACCAATCAACTGGACATTGAATATGATTCAGGTCTACTGGAAAATGTTGATCAAGAAACAGTGGGCTTCCTGGGTGTTGTGGGCATGAGCACGCAGGGAGTGGAACTTGTGGATTGGAGGGGCATAGTACCTGAACGGTACAAGGAGTTCATTGATCTGTTTGATCCGGAAGGAACTACAGCCGAACTACCTCCGCTTAGGTCGTTTGATCACGCCATTGACCTCAAGGAAGGAGCACAACCCCCATGGGATCCTATCTACGCGTTATCAGAAGTAGAACTGGAAGAACTAAAAGAATACCTGGAGGGGATGCTTCGAACGGGCAAGATCAGACCTATGAGGGGTAGCAAGAAGCATGTCCATTCTAGAGAGGCGAGCGCCGGCCTCTTATACGAGTGTCCGTGCGCCGCCTGTGACTGTCTACCGTGACTGTCCTATGTAGCCCTATGTCACACTCCCGTA
>Ga0307508_10003714_pt1 | contig 15290 bp, 14 predicted proteins | sample 9_EM_MG_FD_203089 | JGI IMG/M metagenome (GOLD analysis project Ga0307508, IMG submission 203089) | Populus trichocarpa ectomycorrhiza microbial communities from riparian zone in the Pacific Northwest, United States - 9_EM | ecosystem: Host-associated > Plants > Roots > Unclassified | place...
AGGATCCCCTTGCCACTGCCGTTGCTATGCCATTGCTCTTCACAGCGTTGTCGTCGCCGTTGCTGTGCTGACGCTTCCACCGGCGCGCCACGCCGGAGTGGCGAGCGGCGAGAAGCAATTCCAACAACATCTTAGAATCGTAAGGATCATCATCTATAAAAATCTTGATAACTTTTATTTTATATTGGTGGCGCACGAAATTGTGTTATGCACGAGTTGGAAAGTGACTTTGGATTTTGTTTGGGACTCTCATACAAAAATATTACACAGCAACCAGTTTCAACACCAACTTTTCTCCCATATGGCATTACTCAACCACAATGACTTAGAATTGCATGCTGATTTTTTATAAGATTATCTACATAGCTAAGAAGGCCTCCCAACAGTCCATCATTTTTTCCAGTGAATGTAGGTTGCTGTATCCGTGGTTGAAAATGGGCTACCTTGGTCAAAGGAAAATTTGTTTGGTCACCCAACTTTGCATAAAATAATGATTTTTACGGGCTGAAAATTCCATTGAAGCTTTATTAGTATATATTCATGATGTATGCCAACTACTGAGATTTTCTAAATTGTGATTGTGGGGATCGAGAAGGTTGAGTGAGGGCATCATGGGCAGTTGTACCTGGGTGTACGGAAACTTTTGGCCTAGTACTTTATGAATTTATTGAAGACCATCCAGATGTACAAGGTAAGTAGGAAAGAAGAAAGAAAAGAATAAAGCCGTCCTCCTTCCCCGTTCGCCCCCACCCCCCCCTCCAGCAGACATTGCTTGGAGAAGAAGATACCAAAGAAATTCCAATCTATAAGATGGAGTGGAACAATGCCTGTCGGGAAAAGATAGTCGGAAACAAGCCTATGAGGTGGTAGCCCAAGACAGGCCACTGGGAAAGGCGGAAAAAGAAACAAGCCCGAAAGGCGGAAGCCCGAGACAGGCCGCCGGGAAAGGCGGAAGCCCGAGACAGGCCACCGGGAAAAGTGGAAGCCCAAGACAGGCCACTGGGATCTATTGTTGCATTTGCCTTCTTAAATAGCGTTTCCCATTCAAATTGCACAAATCAGCTAATGAAATCAACTAGATGACTACATATCCTCACTGACGAGGAGCAAGCAAAGGCTTGAAACGAATAAGGCTGTAATGCACAAGGCACACGAAAAAGGGGGTGATTTGGTGTCTTCGGCACACCTTGCATCAGCCTTTCTGACTCTGGGGATTGCCGGAAATGCTGGAACAGCCGAAGGCGGAAATGCTGAAGATCCAGCCAGTGAAGATGAGATTGAGATGATCAATGGGCCTGAGAATGAGCCAGCCACATATGAAGCGGCACTTAGGAGCCCTCAAGCAAGAGAATGGGAAGAAGCCATGTGTCAGGAATGGCAGGCGCTGCTTGAGAATCATATGTTTGATGCTGTCCAAGGAAATCACCCATTTGGTGCTGACCAGGACCGAGACCAAGGACATAAACAGACTGAAGGCAGTGCAGAACTAATTGGATGAAAGTGGGTCTTCTGGAGAAAGATCAACCCTGACAGATCCACTCCGAGATACAAGGCTCGATTGGTTATCAAAGGATATGCCCAGAAGGAAGGGATTGACTATGATGAAACATATGCTCCAGTCTCCAAAATGACAACCGTTCAACTCTTACTGGCACTCTCGGTGCAATATGGCTGGAACATGGATCATATGGACGTGGTCACAGCATTCCTGAATCCGAAAATCGATCGAGACAATATCCATATGGCAACACCTCCTGGGATTGAGTGGCTGGAGCCATATACGCCGGATGGAAGCATGCTGCTTCTTCGAAAGGTGCTGTACGGACTGAACCAGACACCGAGGCTGTGGTTTGAAGACATAAATAGTTACCTACTGTCTATAGGATTCCAGCAATCAGCTGAGGACGCTAACCTGTATCTCCAATCCAGAGTACTACTGATACTCTATGTGGATGACTTGCTCATCGTGTATGATGGAACCAAAGGAAAAGGCCAAGAAATCAAGAGGTTACTGCAGGCAAAATACAAGATATGTGACCTCGGAGCAGCGAAGAGGTTTCTAGGCATAGAAATTGAGAGAGGAGAAGACGGGAGCGTAAGTATCTGCCAGCGAGCATACATTGACACAATTCTGAAGAGGTTTGGACAGCAGGATGCAAAATCAGCAAAGATGCCGCTTGATCATCAAGTGGATCTTGCGAATACCGACTGCGAAGACAAGATTGCCAATCGTAAGGAGTACTGTCAAGATCCTGTCTCCCTAGTCTGTGCTGTTCGACCGGCAACGTAGGGTGGTCTCGTTGCTGTATTCGGCTTTGCTGTGGTGGAATCCTGCTTCGCGCTTATCTTTTCACGTCTGGCGTGGTATCGTTGTGGTATTCAGCTTCGCTGTGGCAGTATCCTGCTTCGCCCTTATCTTTTCACGCCTGGCATGGTATCATTGCGGTATTTGGCTTCACTGTGGCAGTATCCTGCTGAGCCCTTATCTCTTCACGTCTGGCATGGTATCGTTACGGTATTCGGCTTCGCTGTCTTGGTATCCTGCTGAGCCCTTATCTCTTCACACCCGGTGTGGTATCATTGCGGTATTCGGCTTCGCTGTGGCGGTATCCTGCTTCGCCCTTATCTCTTTATGCCTGGCGTGGTATCGCTGCGGTATTCAGCTTTGCTGTGGCAGTATCCTGCTTCGCCCTTATCTCTTACTAGTTCTTACAGGTGGTTGTCGTAGTGCCGGGTCACGGAGGTAGAGAGAGAGGTCTGTGGAGAGAGATAATAGATTGTGTGGAGAGGAATCTCCAGACTAGCTACCGCGCCCTTCCTTTATACTTTTCCTTCCCTCTGTAGAATCACAGCTTACCCGCAAGACTGATACAGTTCCTCCTCATCATGACTCCATCACTGCGTCCAAGGGAAACACATGATCGCACTCGGCCGCCACACAGCCAACACTCTATCCGTGGCAACTGGAGAAAAGACACGCAAGCAGTAAGGAACACAGAAAGGACGCGCAAGTATAACCAAAGGGAAACAACATACGTAATGATGACAGGAGAAAGAATGCGCAAGCAACATAATGACGATAAGAGGAGAAAGGACGCGCAAGCAACATGACAGAGACAACAAAGGAAAGGATGCGCAAGCATACCCAAACGGAAACAAGGAGAAGGATCTAGACTGGCTGGCGGTCGGGTTTGAGGGATATCGCTACCAGAGCAATATGATCGAGCGAGTCGCCTAGGCACGGAGGATGACCGCAGCTGCGGCAGTGGAGACGAGGAGAAACCATAGGCTGGCTAGGGTGATGGCGGCGCCTGCCACGGCACCCAGGAGCCTGTCACGCCAGATCCATAACAGTACGCCCCCTGTCCAGACCGAAGCTCCAGCTAGGTCAGGCTGGGTCGTGGTGGTGTGGCGGCGGATGGGGGTGCGGTAGATGCGGATGTGCTGGCTAGCCTGCTGCCGGGCTTGGATTTGTTCGTTCATTCGTTGTTGTTCGCCGATAATGATTTCCAGGGTGTTGGCCATCCGCTGGAGTTGCTGTTGGTCTGTATCGTGGAATTCATTCATGCGCTGGGCGAGGGTGCAGTGCACCACATGATTGCGGCGGACGTTCTGGGTGGTTGTTTCATGTATCATGGTGACAATTTCACCCAGGAGGGTGATTTGCTCATCCTGGAGCGTCGCGGCCACGGCAGCAGCAGTGACTGGATCGGAGGGGGGTTTTTCAGTAGGCCCGGTGGCCTTCTGGTCTTTCTGTGGGGGTGTGATGTCAGCAAGGGGTTCGCACGGGGCTGCAGTGCTATAGCGGAGGTGGTGGTTCTCCTTATTCACCAGGAATCGATAATCAGGGCAGACCCGCTTTCCCTGGTACCAGTCTGCACATGCTTTGACGGGGTCAAGGTGTCGGTTGCGGGTTACTTCGAGCAGTTGGTCAGGGTGCAGCATCAGGCAGTCACAGGTCTGCATTTGGTGGTGGTGGTGGTGGCTCCGGCGAGGGTAGTACTTGTTGTCTTTCATCTGGTGGTGAATGCCGTAATAGTCGTCGTAGTAGGCAGTCCAATGGAGGGAGGCGTGGTCGTCAGTGCAGGGCTGTCCTACAGTGGACAATGGTGGCGAAAGTGCTGTCGGTGGGGCTTCCCATCCATCGGTTGTGGTGCCGGCGATGCTCCAGTCGTTATCGAGTTCGGTCGTGGTGGGGAATTCAGGGTGGTCGTCGTCAGTGAAGGTCCAGCCTTCATTGGCATAGGTAGTGGCGGTAGTAGACATGCTAATTTTGGGGGGCCGGCTTCTAGGGGTAGTTCTCGTGGAACTGCAGGACGAGATCGGGGGAGTTTTCGAAATTGTGGGCGGGATACCAGGTACGGTCAGGGTCGTGGAAACCGGTCCACTTGACTCGATACTGGATCTGACTTCTATGGCGTCGGGAGTTAAGGATTTTCTCCACATCCCACTCTTGTTGTTCCTGGATGACTACTGGAGGTGGTGGTGGCTGGTTGTACCCAGGAATGGGTTCTGTACTGGCTGTGGGTTCGAGGAGGCTGATGTGGAAGACTGGGTGGAGTCTGACAGTGGGCGGTAGGTCCAGTTTATATGCGCGCGAGCCCACCCTTTCCACTATGATATACGGGCCTATCTGTTTGTAGTCCAGCTTGTTCTAGGGTCGAGTTGTCTGGATGTTTTTCCTCCGGAGCCAGACCTTTTCACCAACCTTCAGTTCTGGATCCGGATGTTGTACTTTGTTGGCTTGTTCTGCTTGAGCCATTTGTGCTTCAATCATCTCTGCGTGGAGTTCCTTATGCAAGGCTCGAAGCCCCGTGGTATATTCTGAGACTTCCGGCATTTCTTCGTCCTGAGGGCTGAGGTCCAGCATAAAATGGGGGTGATATCCGTAATTAGTGAAGAAGGGGGTTACTTTTATACTTTCGGCCTGGGTGTTGTTGTAGCAGAACTTGGTAATTGGTAGGAGCTTCCCCCAGTCGTCTTGCTGGTAATTGCAGTATGTGCGCAGATACTGCTCCAGTGTTGTATTGACTCGCTCTGTCGGTCCATCGGTTTGGGGGTGAATTGCCGTGCTTAGTTTTCGTGATATACCGAGTGCCCTGATGACACATTCCCACAACCCCGAGGTAAACAACGATCCTCTGTCTGATATGATGTCCGTGGGCAGGCTGTGAGGGCGTATGATGTGCTTTACGAAGCTGTCTGTGAGTCGTGTTGGGTCCATCGTGTCTTCACATGCTACGAAATGTCCCATCTTGGTCAATTGGTCGATGATTACCCATAGGGCGTTAATTCCGTTGCTTGTTGGTAACCCTGTGATGAAATCCATTGATATGGAGTCCCATGGTCTGTGTGGGGGTTCGAAGAGTTTCAGGAGTCCGAAAGGCACGTGTCTGATTGGCTGGATTCATCAGCATGTGTCGCAGTGGTCAATGTATCGGTAGACGTATCTTCGTTGCTGTGGCCAGTAGAAGTTTCGGCTAAGGAGTTCCAGGGTTCTTGCACGGCCTGGGTGTTCCGCAGCTTGCACGTCATGGTGGTCTCTCAATATCCAGGAGTCGCAGGTCATCATTGTTAGGGATCCATATGAGGCCGTCGTATAGTAGTATCCCCTCATTTTCTTCACATAGTCCTAGTGCGATCTTCCCGGTGTGGGTGGTCCTGCTCGCCTTTTTCCCCCGGATTTCCTGGATCTCTTTATCAGCAGTGCTTAGTGTTCGGATTTTGCTCAGGAGTTCTTTGTCTATCTCAAGCTTGATATTTCCGTTGTATTGGCCTGGAGCGCTTCGAAGGTTTCTTTGGGTAGGAGGATTCGGCCGTGGTTCTGCTGATGCTTCATATTCCCTTCCCAGCGAGAGTCTCCTGACTCTCTAGAGAGGGTGTCTGGTTTGCCGGCTAATTTCCCTGGCCGGTATTTGATCGTGAAATCATAGTTGGCTAATCGCTCGCCCCACCAGGCTTGTCATAGGTTGAGGTCTTTCTTCGTTTTCCTGTATTCGAGGTTCTTGTGGTCCGTCAGGATCGTGATTTTGGGTCTTGTTGTCTTGCAATATGTGTCCCATTTTCACAGCGCGTCCATGATCGCCAGTAGCTCCTTATCGTGGATATTGTAGTTGCACTCTGGGTCCTTCAGTTTCCTTGAATAGTATGCTACAGGGCGCAAGACCCCTTTTCCGTCGGGTTGCGAACATATTGCCCCTATGGTGTAATCTGAGGCATCCGTTTCGATGGTGACGGGTCATTCCGAAACGAAGTGTTGCAGTATTGGTTCCGTGATCATTGCTTTCTTGAGTGTTTCAAACGCCTCCTGCTGTTTATCACCCCATTTCCATGCCTTTTCTTTCCTTGTGAGGGAAGACAGGGGTGTTATGATCTTACTGTAGTCTTTGATAAAACGCCGATAGAAGTTGGCGAACCCTAAAAAGCTCTGGATTCCTTTTACATTCATTGGCACTTTCCATTCCTTGATTGTTCGGATCTTCTCTTCGTCCATTCGCAGTCCCTTAGGTGATGTGACATATCCCAAGTATTCTGTTTCCGTTGTATGGAATTCGCATTTGGATGCTTTCAGCGTCAGCCCGGTTTCCTCAACTCGTCTTAAGATTGTCCGGACGTGCTTCCAGTGGTCTTCCAGATTTTGCGAGAAGATGAGGATGTCGTCCAGAAATGCCACGCAGAAGATATCCAGGTATTCGCTCAGAATCTCGTTCATCCATCGTTGGAACGACACTGGTGCATTGGTCAACCCGAAAGGCATGACGCAGTACTCATATAGTCCATACCGGGTTCGGAAGTCTGTTTTCCATTTGTCTCCTGCTGCGATTTGGAGGTTGTAATAGGCGTCTTGGATATCGAGTATGGTGTAGATGGTGGCACTGGATAGTTGATCCAGGGACTCTCCGATCAATGGTAGTGGTATGTAGTCTTTGATCGTGATCTCGTTTAGTTGTTGGTAATCTACGTACAAGCGTAGTCCTCCGTCCTTCTTTTTTACGAAATGTATGGGGGCTCCGGCTAACAAGGTGGATGGCCGGATCCATCCTTGATTTTTGTTGATGTCTAGATATTCCTTGAGTGCCTTCATTTTTTCGTCGTTTAGTGGTCGTAGTGGCTCATACAGGGGTGTTTTTCCTTTTTCTAGAGGGATATGGTGGTCCTGCATTCTGTAGGGTGGTGGCGCTGTAGGTTCTTTCTCAGTGAATACTGGGAGGAACTCGTGGTATTCCGTGGGGATCGTCTGATGGGCCGTTGTTTTGTCCATTTCCTTTATCTCGTCGATTACTGTCTGGCAGATTTCCCAGGCGTCCGTTTCACCGATTTCCCATTCTTCCAGGGTCTTCTTGTAGTATTGTTCCGTGGTACGGCAGTGCCCTGTCTTCAGTTGGTAATACCTTGAGGTGAGCCTCTTGGCACTCTTGGCAACCGTGCCATCCGGCTTGTTGCTCTCCAGCATCTTGTACTTCTTCCCGGAGACCCGGCCCCCTGCCCATCGTTGCGCTTTTACCCATTTTTTTCTCCGAAGTCTCCCTCTTGAGGTTGGCAAGGGATCACGTGAGTGGAATGTGGTGCACCTCCGTCAGGTCTAGGTAGTTTAGCCATTCCATCCCACAGGTGTCTGGCCTCCGCCTCAACTTTTGCCCACTCATCCGCCTTCTTGTTGCCCTCCACCCCTTTGTGTGCTGGGCACCACCAGATCTCAATGGTGATTCCTGGCCTGGCACGCCGCAGTGCAGCAACATGCTTTCTAGCCTGGTACTCTTACTGTTGACCATGGCCAGGCTCCTCCGATGCCATTCGTCTGATAGAAGGCCTCGTAGTAGTTCGTCCTGCCCGGCCAGGCCCAGCAGTCTCTTAGGACGGTGTCGTCCCAGGCAAGGTCTCCACTGCCCTAGTCCATCCTGATAGGATTTGGACAGACTGCCAAAGACTGCCGGGCACTGACTAGTGTCAGATTTTTTGGATTAGGGTGAATTTTTTTACTCCAGCAGGGTATGCAAGACCCACTCACCAACTTCTATTTATTCCTATCGCCATCCCCATCAGATACACTATACAACCGTCCCACCAGCACTACCCAACCCACCACTCAGAATTCCTAACGGCAACCTCGGTACCGATGTCTATGCCAAAGATGAAGCACTCGATGATATCGTTGTTCGCCCCCGAGAATTCTGCCTCCAAGCAACAACCCCTTGTCGATCCCGAACAAAACAGAAATGACTGCATTTTGGGAGAGAGACTGCAAAGATGGCGGCCTCCGCCTGGAAGCTGGAGTAGCCCAGGGACAATGGACTTTGGTGTCTCAGGTATATTCCCTAATGCCTTTTTCCTTCCGATGGTTCCTCTGACTGGAAATGTAGATCTTGAGGCTCCTGTTGGAAACGGCGTAAGAAAGCCAGATTCGCGCAGGGCGCACCGGATTCACTCGAGCGATTTCAATGGACTAACTGCCCAACCACGTCAACAGTCGATGTAATCTCTTATTGGCACGAGGTTGCATGCCAGAATGGCAAAGACAAGGGGTTGGCCAGAATGGGACTCGAGATGGCAACTATCCCGGCCATGTCCGCTGAGCCAGAACGAGTATTCTCAAGGTAAGATTCCTTCCTCTTGCATCTTTCTTGCACTCTCAACTGACAACTTCATGCAGTGGCCGCTGCACAATTTCGTCACAGTAAGCAGTCTTCGCAATACAGGCGATCTAGTGCCTAAAGCCATGGATATACGAAGAGATGATACATACTAGTACCTCTGAGGTTGCCGTGACTGAGAGGATGCTGAGTGAATTGACGAAGTATCTGGAGGAGATGGAGGAAGGTAGAGACAATTTGAGCGATATATGAAACCCGAAAGGTCACCAAAAATGAACGAATAATTTCTCCTCTCTACCACCTCTTGTCCAATCACTGTCGCAATAATATTCTTTTCCCATTTCTTTTTGAGTTCCTCGGCAGCTAGTCATCGGTTTTAGTTATATCTGTACTACGTAGTTATGGTACACTATAGCTCCCGCAAATACAACCGAAGCAACTGCACACCCACCCCGAGACCAGTGACAGGGGACCAGGGTGGTAGGTGAGGGATCAGAGACCGGGATAGGGGAGGGGGAGGGCCCAATTGGACCTGGCAGTCCATCCAGTCCCCACTGAAAATCGCCCATGGGATGGCTGTTCTTTGACAACCAGAACTAGCGGCCATAGTCCAGTCCCGGGCAGTCAGGACGGATGGCACGGGTGACTACGAGCCCTGTCTGATAGCGGCTTGAGCGTCGATATAAATTGTGATCCGCTCCAGCATTATCTACCCTTACGAAGCCGATTCCAACGCCCTTGCCAGCACAGCACACTCTGCGTCATAGGCCTTCTGGTTAGCTCAAATGGGTTTAGATGCCTGCTCAGATCTGGCCGTTCTTCAACCACCGAGTACCCTGCAGTACCGCTGTCGAGCCGTGACCTGTCTGTGAACATAGTGAGTCACAGTCGATCATCCCTCTCTGCCTCCGCCTTTACCTCAGCCTCCTCCACTTGTAGCAGCTCCAACACCACCACCTCCGACAACCACACTCATCTTAGTGAAATCGCCAAGCCTACGATCTATTGCCTATTTGAGTAATGAGTTCGACTTCATCACCTGGCAGCGTCGCTAGATAAAACTGCGTAAACACCAACCAGCTCCAGTGGTACCCAGTCTGATATTTGCGGACGAGAGCCCTCAGGGATTAGAGGAGGAGCAGAGAGCGCTAAGGGAGGACAACAAGGAGGCCCACGAGGTGATGGCCACCCAGAGAGAGGAGATAAGGCAGAGGGAGAAGAAGAAGAGGATGGAGATGTTGGAGGCGCTCATGGGAGGCTATCAGGTGGAGGACCTACTGGAATCTGCAGTGAAGGCAGTAGCGGAGATGAAGACTGGAGGACAGAAGAGGAAGGGCAAGGGCACCAGAAAACCAGCCTTTCCACAGGTGGTAGTGGGAAACAGGGTGACCAAGAAAGAGGAGAGCCTGCTAGATTTCTTCAGGCACAGCAAGAGGGGAAGAAAAGAAGAAGGGAAAGAGAAAGGAGAGCAAGGGGGAGACTGGATGGACTTGGAGGAAGAGATGAAGGGTGAGGTGGACGCGGTGGAACTGGTGAAGGTGGCCTTCAGGGAAGATGGGGCAGGCGTAGCAGAGGCGATTACGGACGATCACTCGATGGGCGAGCCTGAAGCGAATCCAGGAGAAGGGGGACCACCCATGACCCCGAACCAAGAAGGGAGGGGAAGTGCAGAGATGACAGACTATTCGCTGGGAGGAATCAGCGAAGGGGACTGGAAGGAAATACTGCAGTCGGGAAAGAGTGTGGCAACAAACTATTCGCTAGAAGGAGTAAAGGAAGAGGATTGGTGGGTGGTGATAGGGGTCAGCAGTCAAGCGGACCCAATCAGTTCCTTCAGCAGCACAACAGAGAGCATGGCCCAAGCGAGTCAGTGCTCCCTCAAAGAAGTTACCGAGGATGACTGGAAGAAAGCAGCGTTACAAACAACATGCATCACGAGCGGTCACTCGAGGGAGGCACCAGCCAACTCCGAAGCCTGCGAGGGCACGATGCAAGCTGGCCGCGAGACGTAAGAGGTGGGAAGTCCCACAGACGGTGGCAGCTCCCAGGGGGGCAGCACCTCAGCTGCACAGTGGCGCCAGCGGCTGAATCTGAGAAATGAAACGCAGGAGCAGGGCAAGATAGCAGGCAAAGCGACACTGGGGAGCCTTCAGGGAATGATAGAGGAGGCAAGGAAAGAGAGGACAGAGATATTCAAGGAAGTAATTGAAACGATTGACGCGCGGGCATACGACCAGGGCCAGGGAGAGAGGGACCTGAGGGCGAGACTGGAGAGGATAGAGGAACACCTGGTGCGAGAGAAACGGATGAGGGAGGAGAACGTTAGGCTACAGGGGGAAAAAATGCTGATGCAGGCAGAAATATGCCGACTGCAAGGAGCCAAAGAGGAGAAGCAATGGAATGAGGTTTACTGCTTTGTAAGGAATCGGCTGGAGTGGGGAAGGGACCAAGAGGAGACAGAGGAGAAGGAGACCCGGCAGAGGGGCGCAATACATGAGGCAGCAGAACAGGCAGCCGAGAAATGGAGGATGAAGAAGGAATTGCCAGAGGGCTGGGGGGGATTCGAGGAGCGAGAAGACGCTGGGATGCACATGGAAACAGTAGCAGCGCAAATGATGGCAGCCATGCAGGAGGTACGAAGCCTTGTAGCAGAAATAGCAAGTACGAAGAAGATGGGGAAAGACACCTATGCAGCAGTACAGGGAATGGCCAAAGGAATGACCAGGACCACGGAAGCAATAGACAAGATGAAGAAGGAAATGGAGGAGCTGGAGGCGGAGGTGGGGAACGAGCTGGAGAAGCTAACCAGGGCAGTGGAGCGAGTGGAGAGAAAAGGAGCTCCGACACCGTCCCCTCCCCCAATGGCAAGGGATATGCAGCATGAGACCCTAATGAGAAGACTCAACAGACCACCGCCAACAACACCGATAGACTCGAAAGCAAGCAGACCAGCACCAACACGGCACGGAAATGTTCCCCCGGCCCTCCCAAGGGTGCAGCAGGTGGAGGCGACGAGGGCGCAGAGGGTAAAGGAGCAACCAGCCACAGCAGAGGGACAAGCGGCAACAGCAGAGGTGGAGGCGAACGAGATGGAAGGCCTGTCTGAGCAGGAGATGATCAATAGGGATCTGGGAGAAAGTATCAGAAGAAGTAAAACCCCGGTGTCGTATGTCAACTGGAGCGGGACAGAGGAGGAAAAGGAAGAAGAAACCAAAGACGTAGAAATGGGAGAGGTAGACACAATCCACCCGGAAAGAAGGGAGCAGATCGAGAGAGAGGAGAACGAAGACACCCCAATCCCACAGCAGCCGGCTAGACCATTGTAGCCGGTGGGACCCCAAGTACAAGACATGAACATCGCACAGCAATGACAACATCGGCAGAGGCTGGCAGCAGCAGGAAGCAGCAGAGGAGGCCTGAAAAGCACGGAAGAGGGGAGCAGAGGAGGCCTGAAAAGTGCGGGCGAGGGGAGCAGGGCAAAAAGCGGGAGGAGAAGGGAGGATGACGTATGCACAGCAGCTGAGGGCCCCTGCCCCCATGCAGAAGACCAAGAAGGTGAGGAAAGGAAAGGAGAAAGAGGAGAAAAATCCACTTGAGCAAATCAAGGGCTCAATCCCAGTGGATGAGTGGATGATAGTCTTTGAGAGGTGCCCCGGTGCGGAACAGCTGGACTGGCTCACAGTTAACCAGATCGCCAGTCACATCAACAATGCGCTGAGTAGGGTGACCCCACCATATGTGCGAACTGAGAAGTTCAGGGTGTCACAGAGGGGAGTACTGTCGACAGCCGTGAGGAAAGGGGCATCAGCTGCCATGCTGCTCCACTTTAAGAAAGAGCTGGTCGAGGCTGCAAGGAGAGGGGATGACACCATCATCAATGTCAGGTCAAACGAGAGCTGGGTGGAGTTGAAGATCCTGGTCCCGTATAAAGCGTATCGGGACAAGGAGGGGATAAGCCAACTGAGGGAGGAAATAGAGGTGGAAAATGAGGGGGTGCAAATTCCGCCCTTCTCAATCAAGTGGATGAGGCCGAAAGGAGTGATAGAGAGCATTTGGAGGCAGAACAAACTGCTAGCGGGCAAAGCATCCGTCATCTTCAAGGTGCCCAACAAGGAAGTTGGCAGAAGACTGCTGCAGGAAATCTGAGTCAATGGCAACAAGTTCAAAGCAGACACCTTCATTCCAGAGAGAGCAGATGCTCTGTGTGGCAACTGCAGTAAGTGGGGGCACACAGACTTCCGATGCCGTGAACGGGTACCAAGGTGTGTGATGTGCGCAGGGGAACACAGGACACTCCTGCACATGTGCGAGGTGGCAATGTGTGGGCAGACAGGAGGAAGAGCGTGTAAGCACAGCAGGCCATGCTGCCCCAACTGTGGAGGACCACACTTCGCCCAGGATGGGAGGTGCAGGGCGAAGAGGGAGGCCATTGCAATGGCTAGGGGGCTCATCACATCAGCAACACAGGCACATGAAGTGGTTACAAGTGGCATCGCCCCCCCCATGAAATAATGGCAGGACACCAGTGAACACCACAGAGTGAGAAGGGTCAGGGGATGGTGGAAACACGAAGCAGGATCACGAGGCATGGCAAAGACAAGAGAGGAAGGCAAGGGCTGATAGTATTACAACACAACTGCATGGCAGAAAAGCAGGTGGTGGAAATGTTGCTGGAAATGGCGGTGCAAATGGAAGTGGATTTGGTACTAATACAAGAGCCAACAACTCGAAAAGGGAGCACAGCAAGGTATGATGGGTTCAGGTGGATCAAAGGGGAGCAGCAAACGCAGGCGAAGTGCTGGACAGCAATCAACAAGGCAACAGGATGCAAAGTCACAGAACTTAGAGGGCCAACGAATGAGTGCACAAATTGCATCCAGGTCCTGGAAGTAATGAGAGAAGGAAGAGAAAAGGTGGTGCTGGTGAACGTCTATGACCAAAGACCACAGGAGGGACAGAAGAGGTTGGTACAGCAGGCGGACTGGAAAGCAATTATGGCAGGAGGAAGGGTGGTGGTAGCAGGAGACATGAATACGTACAGCCAGAAATGGAACCCCAAGGCAACAAGACGAAGGAACGCAACCTTTTGGGAAGACTTGATAGAGAAGTACGAGTTGGTCATACGGAACTCAGAAGAGGGGACAAGAGCAGGGCCGGGAGTGAATGGGACCTCAATTATCGACCTAACACTTTCGACCCCAGCAGTCATGCTCAACTCGAGCCTACTGGAAGGGGAATCAACAGGGTCGGACTACAAGGTGATCCTGTGGGAGATCATCAAGGAGGGGGGGGGAAAGAGGGGACAAAGCAGAGTGGTTACAGGATGGGACATTGCGAGCTGGAGCACCAGGGGGAAGTCCAGGGAGGAACGGAAGGAGGTGCAGAAGAAGACCGAGCACGCAAGAAGCACCTTTCCCCGGCTCACAAGGCACATATCGATCAACAATGAAAGCACTGAAGGTGATATTGAGGAGTCCGCGGTAGCTCTCAGATCAGCGATGACTGAGACCCTTGAACGACACACAAAACAGAGACACTGGTGCACCAAATCCAAACGATGGTGGACCGATGAGCTCAGAGACCTCCAAAAGATATTAGCAAGAGCGAGAAGGAAGCAGGACTGGGAGGAAGTCCGAGAAGCCAAACGCAACCAGAGAAGGGAAATCAGGGGAGCCAAGAAGAAATGCTGGAACACATTCCTGCAGAAGGCGAAGGGAAAGGAGGTTTGGGTGGCAGTAAAATATACGACAACGAGGTTGGACAAAACAAGACAGGTATTGAGAGTGAAGGGATGACCACTGCTGGAAGGAAGCGAAGCAAGGGAGAAAGCGCTGATAGAGACCCACTTCCCAGCGAACCCAAGGCCAGGAGGGGAGAGCGAGGAGGAGAAAGGGGGAGGGGAAGGATACAAACAGGTGGACGAGGAGCTGGTGGGGAAGCTGCTGAGAAAGACCTCAACAACAGCACCAGGAGAAGACCGTATAAGCGCAAACCTCCTAAAAGTCTTCTGGGGCTGAGAGCAACACCTGTTTGTGGAGCTTACAAGAGCATGCATACAGGTGGGATACCATCCCGCAGTATGGAAAACTTCGAAGGGGGTGGTGACCCCCAAGGCGAACAAGCCAGGCTATTCACAGGTCAGGGCCTACTGGGTGATATCGCTTCTGAATGTAATCGGCAAACTAGTGGAGAGAACAGTGGCCTACCTAATCGCAGACCATCTGGAAAGGAGGTAGGGGCTGCATGAAGGGCAGTATGGGTGTCGCAAACGGAGAGCAACAGTCGATGCAGTGGCGGTACTCATGAACTGTACTGAGCAAGTGTGGGAGAGAAAGAACATAGCAGGCACACTGCTTATGGACGTGCAAGCCGCCTTCAACAACACAGACAGCCAACTGCTTAGAAGGAGGATAGGGGCATTGGGCATTCAGCAAGACCTGATACGATGGATAGGAAGCTTCATGAGGAACCGAAAAGTCCCTCTGGTTCTAGACAGAACAGAAGCAGAGACCCACAAGGTGGACACAGGCATTCCACAGGGGTCGCCAGTGGCTCCCATCCTCTTTATCACCTATGTTACACCCAGCGCGCTGGTGACACCCCAAGACATGCAATTAGTATGACTAGCCGGACTCAATCTGAGGATTGAGGCCGAGTGAGATTTCATGAGTGAAAGTCACAGGCTGGGGCGAGCTCTGA
>Ga0307508_10003715_pt1 | contig 15290 bp, 6 predicted proteins | sample 9_EM_MG_FD_203089 | JGI IMG/M metagenome (GOLD analysis project Ga0307508, IMG submission 203089) | Populus trichocarpa ectomycorrhiza microbial communities from riparian zone in the Pacific Northwest, United States - 9_EM | ecosystem: Host-associated > Plants > Roots > Unclassified | place...
AGGACCATGAATATCATTGGTCAATGCAGATACATTCTCTGTAACCACCAAACCCAAAAGATGATGCTTGTGCTCTCAGTTGGGAGGATTCACTTATGGTGTCTTCCAAATGCCTTGAAAATTTATAGAAGTCAACCAATAATGTAGATAAAGAGATCATTAAGTCTACGAAAATTAACTAGCCTTTCAAGTCATTTTGATGGTCCTACCAGCTAGAATCAATCGAAATATTTCCTATACAAGTGCCCTCTGAACTACTATTACTTTTCATTACTGGTTTGGGAAGTGGGATATTAGGGAAATGGAATACAGATAACAGCCTATAAAATCACTTATCAATTTGCATGAACCTGGTTATTTGCATTTTGTTAATTTCATCGACTTGTGATAAGGGAGATGTGCCTCGTAGAATTAAAGGCTCAGCAAAGCAGAGTGAGTTGGGAGATACTTTATGATATAGTTGAGCTTGTAATGTTAGGTAATTCTAAGCAGTTAGGTACGAGTCTATCATAACTAGATGATTCTGAACAGTTAGGTATGAATTTGTTATAACTAGATTAAAATCTATCTCAAACAGATTACATGGAGAGCTTAGCAGGTACATTTATAGACTGGTAAGACATATCTATGCTTAAGAGAATATATGGTCGTGTCAAATCAGAATAACAACTCAAAATATTCATAAATTTTTATCCGACCATTGGATCGCGCTTAAATTTTTACATGAAATCGCTACTTCGATTGTTGAATCTTTAGATTTTCAAAATCTCACCCCGAGGTCCTAGTTGTGGCAATTTTTGTAATTTTTCTTATTATTTTTAGATTTCATGTTTCTTTCCTTTGTATTTTTTTATTTTTATTTTGTTTTCGAGTTAAGATAGAGTTTTTAGTCTATTTAAAACTTCATAAACTTTCTACAAAAAAAAAAAACTTAGAGAATTGTTATTCCAAGAGAAAATAAACTTTCATATCTAGCCACTTTTACTTATTAAAATTCTTGTTTTCTTTTTTTATTTATTATCGGTTTTAGCTTCCGCCTGCATGAATTAAAATCTCAGTGATGCTGAAGACGAATTACTCGATTGTGCAGGAGACTGTTGACACTGAATGAGATGCAGCAGAAACTGCTTTTGTTGTTCTCCTAGACTCAACATCTGCCTTCTATAATCCCACCACTTTGGTCCAACTTTGAAAGCGACCCTGGTTTCTCACTTCATCATACAGGCATTTTCTTGCATTCAAACAGAAAAGACAAAAAAAAAAAAAACAGAGAGAGAGAGAGAATGGTTGAATTTGTCTCAAATTATCTTGCGTGATCATCTGCTATTATTAATAAGAAATGGCTCTAATAATTAATGACAGCTACTAAAATTTCATTTGCGCGCCAACTAGCTAGCTTGAGCTATGCTTAAAGCCAAGAAAAGTTTTACAAACTGCATTCTGCATTCAATCACTATATCGGATCCATTACGCATAATTATTTGGCTATTCCAAACGTTGTACTTACATTACCATTTTCCAGTCAAAAACTTGCCTGGGCCCTTAAGAAATTGTTATGCTTCTGTAATGACAAAATCCTGTAACGGGGACACTATGCCAGAGCGAAGCAACACTAGGTGGGAATGGAATTTGGTGCACCAAGAAATACTAGCTAGAGCAATAAGATGGTGGGGTTTTCTTTACATCATATCAAGAATGTCGAATTAAAAAGTAGCATTCCCATTTCCTATCACGTGTAAGCCAAACCCTAGCCAAACATATAAAACCTGAAGTAAGTTATTGCGTAAACTGATTATAAACAGCTATTACATTATTCAACAATAAACTATACACGGTTGATGAGTGAGAACTGAGAAGGGCGCACACACAATACACAGCACTTGGATACTTCTATTGAAAGGGAAAATAGATTGCTAATGCAAGCAACTAGCAATAAATTAAACATAAGCTGTTAAATGCTGCGAATTGATGCACGAACAACCTTAATATGCTTAATGGAAGTAAAAAAAAGTGATTAAATCACTTAAAGATGAAAGCCAAGAAGATTTTCTACCCAATATCTCACAGAATATTCAGCAGTGACGACACTTGTACAAATCCCAACCGGATATATTAGATGCACAAATCACAAACTTGAGCACATTAATGATGTCCTTTAGTGATGGTGGATTTTGACTTAATGGAAAGCTTTTTACCTTCAATTATTGTTTCACTTCAATCAAAATTTAATAATATTCTTCATAGAACTAATTAAGGACTTGAATATTTTGGTATTGTATTGCATCATCAAGGTTAAGTGGAGGACTTTCGGTAAAGGATGTGTGGAATTCTCCCAGAACATCATTGATCTTGAGCAACTAATTGGAAGAAAAGAATAGCCCATTAAGATTTCTTGAAGGGATCGAGCAGGCTTTATCTAGGACTGGATGAAAGTTTTATCCGGAAGTTCTCAACTTGGGCAGGTTTTTCCACACGCGTAAAACGATGGAAGATAGAAACACCAACCACCATAGAGGAAGAATGTATATGGAAGCTGAACTGCTAATAAGTAATCATATCCTAGCTACCAGCCAATACACATATAGTCAGCTTAATTTTAGATATATTGTACATTGCTTTCTCTAAATTTGACTTGGGTGCCAGAACTCGGGTTTATCTTTAAAAATAATGAAAAAATAATGAAGCTTGTTAATTTATTTATTTTTGCACTCGGTGACGCCTTTTTTTTAATAATCATCGAGAGTATATTAAAAAGATCATAAAATTAATAACCAAAGCAAAATACAAGGACATAACAAAAAAAAAAAAAAAACTTAGAAAAAAACTGATCTGATACAATATAAAACAAAAAAACTACCTAAGATTTCTTATTACACTATAATTTGATGTCATCAGGAGATATTAAGAGGTCATTTTCTGTATAAGTGAAGTTTGTATTCAGAGTATGCGACCAAATAGCAACCTGATGAAAGATATTGGAGAAACAATCAAACAAATTCCCTCCTTAAAAAATAATTTTATTCCTCAAAAATCAAATTCCCCAAATAATACTATTGTAGATTAGTCTCTAAGCTAATCTTTGAAATTTATCTTGCCCCATTCTTGATAACAAACGATAATTCGTTGTATAGCCAAAGGTTTTATTATTATTATTATTATTATTTTCTTTAATGTATGTACAAAGAGAGAATATAAAAATCAAGATAAAACAGAAATTAATTGGGTGAATACATCTATCAATACAACAATGATCATATCCATTTTTTATATATAATTATGTATCATTTTAATTTAATTATCTATCATTTTTCTAACAGGCAGTTTGGATACAAAACAAGGGTTTTATAATATTTTTAAAACATAGAAAAGGTTTATATATATATATATCTCGTATGTTCAAAATCTTAGAAGATCTTTATGATTTTATAATGATTTAATGAATTTATTATAATTTATCATACATTATCTCACATGATTTATTAAATGACATAGTATCAAACATAGCATAAAATATTCGTATAATGTCCCTATAATTACCCTCCTATGATCTATGGGGATAATTAATTAACACGTTAGATAAACTCATTTTCAAATTAATTGTGACCCAAATATATATTTTTCTCGCTCTCGTTTCTAACTGCTAATGGACTATATATTAAATTAAAAAGAAAAACAAAATGATTACCTATCGTGGTCTTAATTTTCAGGATAAGTGGAAACTACACTTTTTGAAGCAAAAGGGCCTGGTCTTGATTAGCTAGAGTCACAGCAAGACCGCACGACTACCTTAATAATCCTCTTATCGGCATTGTCTCTCTTTCTTTAAGCGAATCTCTGTCTTAATGACTAATAATATATATATGTATCACTTCAAACTCACCGGTAGGAAATTTCCCTGTCTTCCCATCACCATGTTGAATCTTTATCTCTATCGTCATGATCAGTCATGACCGGCGGTTAAGCTCTTTATTCATTTGAAAACACGGATTAATCTGTGTTTTTAAAAAAATTAATTTTTTTTTATTAAAAATTAATTTTTTTTAATGTTATGGATCATTTGGATGCGCTGATCTTAAAAATAATTTTTTAAAAATAAAAAAAAATATTATTTTAATATATTTTAAAATAAAAACATTTTAAAAAAACAATCACAACTATACTTCTAAACAAGCGAACACATGGCCAGAAAATTAATCATTGCTTGCCTCACCCATCACTGCCTCATCCATCACCGGACAGACTGGGTGTTAAAAAGATTTGTTAAATTTATCGAAATATATATATCAAGTCAATATAAAAAACTGTACCCCTTAAAATTGCTTGTTCAGAAATTTAATCTCGGTTGATTTATAAATTAGTTTAGAAATACCCCTATAGTAAAAAAAAAAAAAAAAAAAACATGAAGCTGGGAATATCTTAATGGGAATTAAACTTGCATTTCGCTAGATCAATTAAACTATTGATTGTCTATCTTATATATAATCATCGTGGGATATGTACTTTACTCATATGTGCATCCACAAATGTCTCTCTCACACATGCGAGCCTATTTCATTCGAACACAACTCCCTCTCTGGCAATAATATTAAAAAAAAAAAAAAAAAAAAAAAAGAATATTTAACAATCTAAATGCAATATTCAAAGCTTAGAGTTTAGCTCTTTTGCTCATCTACGGGGGAGCAAACAATCGCCACTCAATATTCCAAGTTGAAGCTTCGACCTTGATATCCGAGTTTGTGTTGGAATTTATATATAAGGATGAAAATCAATTCCAATAAATGGCTAATGCCTCTCTTTTCTCATTTCAATATGGGATATTCATCTTACATGTACACCTAGCACAAATCTTTTGTGGGAGAAGAGTGATTCATTAAATAAATGGTGTGTGTGTATGCAACCATTCCTCGCAGAACATTAACTAATTTAATATACTTTTATTTATTTAATTTCCATTCTTTAATTATATCATTGATCTAATTAAGCACGAACAATCATCATATTGGATATTAATCTTTACACGTACCCACAATATCGCTGAAATAATTCTCCTCTCCTTGGCCATTTAATTTATTTCTTGTCACTCTATATATATTTTTTTATCATTTGACTGCTTTTTGCTGTTAGTCTACCGCATTCTTCTTCCTTCTCTTTTCTATTGATTACATTGATCCTGAACATGCTTTTGCAATGCCCCATCACTCTATATAAAAGGGCTAGCCAATAACATGTGCCAAATTAAAAGTGACCTCGACTACACGCGTGTTACACATCCATCCTACTCATACTGCAATATCAACAACAATGTTAAACTGAAAGAGACTTACCAAGGGACTGCACATGAATTTTTTTTGCAGTCCAGATTAAGCTTATTGGTGTGCTTCGAAGTTGGGATGACCAGATGTGTGTTTAAGACATTTGATATTGAAGGATCGAGTGTGTGGAAAATAATAGGAATTTTTTTTTTTGTAGAAGTGTGTCATCACATCTCAAGAAAAGTAAACTATATAAGCGAAAAAGAGGCATAAAAAGATAGAGAAATAAAAGAAACCACGTGAAAATTTTCTAATTTATTGTAGACCAGATCTGTGGTATGGTGGGACGATATGCATCGTGCATCTGCCCACTATAGCGGCCAGTCTTTGCCTTCTAACCTCAAAGAAAATGAAAAGAATCTGATTCAAAATAAAACATAGTTTATTACATTTATGTTATAATAAAACGAAGACGAGATTGATCGTAGATCCTCTTTTATATATATGTATTTCTATCATAGTTCCAATAATATATATATATATATATATATATATATAATTCCTACAGAAGAGAGAATTATTTTTCCGACCAACTGACAGATATATACTTGAAATGGACTCGAGGTTCAAAAAACAAAAACTGGTATTAAATATCACTAGTTGAGTACGAACAGAATTTCATTTATTTAAAATTTTCATTTGGCACCAGAACAAATTTTCTTTTTTGATTAGTTGTTTTATTTGCTGGACTTGTCCAGAATTTCAACTTGTTTTCTTCATGTTATATACCATTAGTGCTGCATTATGAGAACTTGAGAAGGACGGCTATATCCCTGTTAGGATTTTTTTTAAAGGATTAGCAATGATGGATTATCTGGTCAATTTACTGGACACCCTAATTAGTTCATAATTACGATGGGATCACGAAGCCCAGAAAGAAGAAATTGCAGCCTGGTTATAAGGGGAATGGTAACCCCAATCATGTCTGCGTACAACAGAGCTGACAAGCTCTTCATGGGGGATTTAAAGTGATGAGTGCCTAAAGAAACCTCGTGTCCAAAATTAGCAGTCAATCCGCGCAGAGATTTTTGGAACACATGACGAACTCGTATTGTCCAGTGCCGTGCAAGAACCTGCTGAACCATATCGGAAATAGGGCTCTCCAAACGAACCGCCTCATTCCGAATCAAACCAGCAGCGAGAACTGCAGAATTAATCCACCTCAAGCTCAACATGTCTGAAACCCAGACGCCAAATAAGATCTAAGCCATGAAATAATGCCAACATCTCAGCAGCCATAGAAGAACAGATACCAGATAGCTAGCAAAACCATGGGATCAAGTTAGTCAACATTAAAAAACTAGTATCTAATAAAGCGAGACTTCTTGGGTGCCCTGGCGCTAGGTTGTCCTATGTCTTTTGGGTGATTAAGAGCCTCATGCCCGTGATACCTTCACTCATGATCCTGACATTGTCTCTATGGAAAAAGAGGTTTTTTTTTAATTATTTTTTTTATTCCGTGTTTAGAGATACCTTTGATCCAGTATCTTCACATTAATCCTATGTATTTAAATGTTTAAATTAATTAGTGTATCTTCACATTAATCCTACGTATTTAAATGAGTAAATTATCTTGAATGCGGATTTAGAGTTCAAACTCACTGAAGTTCAACTTCTTATATATATAGCTAGAATCAAACTATGTATGCATATTGAAAATTAAAGATTACTAAAAAAAATAACCAAATTCTATAGCTTGCTTAAAACACTATTATAAAAATAAAATTTCAGTAGCAATTCTTGCATAATTAACTATACTACCATTTTGAGTAAAATGACATTGCAAGTATATACTATAATGACATTCTAAGCAAATGTTTTTACTATACTTGTTTAGCATCATTTATTTAAATTTAAAGTGATTATATTATAATTAGTTTTACGTACTAGGAATTATATATGATGAAGTCTTGTGCCGATCTCGGAGTCCATTAACGTTGTCAAATGATTGTTAGGAATTAGGATCGATGTTCTTGAGACTCTTCTTTTTGTGAAGAAAAAAAAAAAGCTTAGAGATGCCATATTGTCTTATGTCTGGTTTCTCCATAAAAGGCTACCGCGCGCACTGCTAATTAAGCAAGACACAAAAATGGAAGCCTTGTTGTCAATTGTCATGTTACCAGCAACTTGTTTAATTTTTTTATTCGTCTTCTAAAAGTAGACAAATGCACTTCACGAGAAGTTTAGAGCTTATAATTCAACAATTAATTACTTTAATTTTGGCAGGTTATTAGATCCTACTTTTACCTCGTACGTACGTAAACATTGATTTTTGCTTGTTTGTCAAGAATCGTGTTATATATATATATATATATATATAGACACACACACACACACACACACACATCACGTACCACCGGTTGATATTGTTCCGATTCTTCCTTGATGCATGATGGCTAAGAGGATTGGTCGATCGGTTAGTAATGTATATTTTAAAAATATTTTTTAAAATAAAAATATATGAAAGATGTTATTTTGTATTTGTTTTTTTTTTAATTTAAGTATATAAAAATTATTTAAGAATATCTAAAAATATATTAATTTAATAAAAAGTAATTAAAAAACATTTTAAAAAGGAAATTTGTAAAGGACTTGAGGAGGGCCCTGGTGATTTTATTTTATTTTCTCACTTTTGTCTCTTGACAAAATTGATTCGTAAATTTTTTTTATATGTATATCTTACAATTTAAACGACACACAAAATATGAAATTGTGAAGCAGCAGCTGAATTAGAGCACGTCGGTACATTCTATCAAAGAAACAAGAGTTCCCGATTTGAAGAACCTATCTAGCAACTTCTTCTAGAACACATGATGATTAATTTTTTCCCTGGATAGTTTTAAGGCATATCTCTTACACCAACCTAGTGTATTCATAATTATTTTAATAAATTTTCTATGGTGTTGATCCCAACATTTTTATAAAAAAAAATCAAGAAATTGAGCAAATCTCCTAAATCATCATGTCAAATCCCATAGGATTTTTTATTTTATTTTATGATTAAATTTATAATAACTCTCAAACACCAAACAAGATTCATTATTCTGATCCAATTAAAAATAAATCATCCATGTCAGAATTAAAAAAAAAATTATTTCTTAATAGATAAGGAATGAAGGAGTACTAATCTTTTAATCATTGTACCAACTTTTGAAATTAAAATTATTTAACAACTTGGGGGAATTTTGTTATTGCGTGGCTTTTCACCCATCCTAGCTGTTATACAAGCTTTTTTTAAAACAAAAACAAAACAAAACAAAACACCAATAAAAAATTCTTCCACTTTATATTATTTGAAATATTTTCACACCATCACCCACTTAATATTGTTGAGAAGTATGGAAAAGTACAAGATATGAGCACATTCTGAAGAAGAAAAACTCCACGACTTGGCAACAAAATCTGATTAAATGAGTTAGATCCACCACTCTATGTTGTTTGCAATTTGTACATGACAACTAAGCCAGGTGGGTACATTAATCTCGTGCACAAAATCAAGAAAATGTAAGATGGTCACACATGATGTTAACACGTTTCCTAAACAGACCTTCCGTTTCATTGCCGGTAAGTGGTATCCAAGTCAGCCAAGGCCCCGGGGCCGTCAAATTTGGCCGGTAAAAAGCAACCGTACGTGTGGTGTTTTAGCGTTCTAGACTCGTATGCGTTTCATGTTTGACCCAAAGACTAATTAATTTTAGACATGGAGATAGGATGTCCCCTCAAGCAGATAGGGTAGTTTAATTATAATATATTAATTCCACATATGGTCTTGCGTTTGGTACTAGAATTGTGGACATTGAGAACAAAATGCTTTTGATTTCTCTCTCGTTAAAACAAAGCAAAACGCTTTTGTTTTCTCTCTGCATCAGCTTCTATTAGCAGTCAACCTTCGTAACTAGCAGAAATCATGTCCTCGCCTCTTGGACCTCAGGCTTCAAATTATCAATGTTGGGTTTCCTTTTTTTATGTTTGAGCAATAATTAGAAAGGAAAATGGTAGGAGTTTCTAGCTATGCCTGCTCAAGTGCATGGATTCCGACCTTTGATATCCGCAATCCAGCACCGTTCTAATTAAAAAGAAGAGGTACCGGCCGTATAATGATAGATACCAACAATTTGGATCTCCACGTACAATTTTCTTTAGCTTGCTCTAGTTAGAAATATAACATAGAGCCTTCATATTTAAAAGATTACGTTCGAGATGTTGACACTTATAGAAGTTGGAGAGTTAACGTTAATTGACCCTCTTCTAAGCTATTTGTTTGGTAATTAATGTAGAATATTTCTTTATTTAAAACCCTTCATTTGCAAGGTTTAACGTCTAACAATTATGCTTTTTACTCACGCAACTATCTCCTTCTAATTCGTACTGCCGAATTATTATATATTTATTTCTTATATATGACGCCTAGAATATGAAGTCAAAGTTTTAATGTTGCACTTAAGCTTGATTTTTCCTGGGGAGGGGCAATCTCTTTCTTTCTGCAATCATACAGCTATGAAAAAGTAAGCAATCAACTCCGACATAAAGATCCGAAAATCATACATTAGGCGTTGTTCAAAGTTGATTTAACGAGGATTTTGTCTTGCGGACAACATTAAGTACTCACAGGTTAATTTTCTTGTACATGGATTGCCTGTAAAGTTAGGCGCCATTAGGTCTAAAAATACGAGTTGCAATTTGGGGCCGCATCAAAGATTTGGTCAAGCAGGTATAACATCTCAATAACCAACGGCTATCTAACACGTCTCCAGTTGACCTCCACTTCAAGAACTATCCAATGGCAGTGCACCAAGTCACAATGACATTCCCTGGTGGCCAGAAAAATACAGCCGTCCTATATTTATAAAATAGAAGGGGGCTTCCTGGATTTTGCCTCTCTGTGGTAGGGAGAGGAGACCTTACTTCAAAAGCAAAATCAGAGGGCACGAGGTGGGAAGGCAAGGCTAAAAAGAATACAGAAAAATAAAATAAATTTTTGAATAACTGTACACTTTTTTCGTACAAAATTACTTTCATACCCCATTGAAAATGCTAACCCCCCCCCCCTCTCAACAGTCCACACCCATCTCCTTAGAGTCCAGTCCCCCCCTCTATAAATCCGTGGCCAGTCCGCACACTTCTCACTACTCTCACAACGCCGGCGATCTCCTCTCTCTTTATTATCTTCTCCACCCACCATCTCTTGAGATTTAGAGCATAGCCACGCACATACATTTAAACAAATTAACCAAATTTTAGAGCTAAATCCAAATCTTGTGCATATGGGCAACGCCGACTATGTTTTTCCTTCCACTAACGCGGAGTGTGCACGTCGAGTAGCGATTCCACCACCGCAACCATTTGTGAAGTCGCTGAAATATAATCTTAAAGAGACTTTCTTTCCTGATGATCCTCTCAGGCAATTCAAGAACCAGCCCACTTCGCGAAGATTCGTCTTAGGCATAAAATATTTCCTTCCAATTTTCGATTGGGCCCCTAGTTACACTTTTGATTTCTTGAGAAGTGATTTTATTTCTGGGATCACCATCGCTAGTCTTGCTATTCCTCAGGGGATAAGTTATGCCAAGCTAGCCAACTTGCCACCAATTCTCGGTCTATGTAAGTTCTAGTATGAAAATCACCAACATAGAGCAGATTTTAGCTGAACTGATTGATATAAGAGCAGTTTCTCATAGAATTTGTGTCTAAACGCATGCAGATTCAAGCTTTATTCCGCCATTGGTTTATGCAATGATGGGAAGTTCAAGAGATTTGGCAGTGGGGACCGTTGCTGTTGCATCTCTCCTCACAGCATCTATGTTAGGGAATGAAGTTAATGCTAATGAGAACCCCAAACTTTATCTCCATCTTGCATTCACTGCCACATTCTTTGCCGGAGTGTTTCAAGCTTCCCTTGGCTTATTAAGGTAAGTAGCTGGCCTTCTTGTCTTTTGCTGCTCTGTGTTGCAAGAGTTCCTTCTTTTCTTACTTTTTTTGGTATATATATGAATAATTAAGAAGAACCATAAACGGTGATTGACCTATTATTTTCAGATTTGGTAAACAGTCAACAAGGATAAAGACACTTCAAGCAATAAGAACATGCTGATATCTCCTTTTACGGTTTTCTTAATACTTGCTGTGTTTACTGTGCTGCAGGCTAGGGTTTATAGTGGATTTTCTGTCACATGCAACGATAATAGGCTTTATGGCAGGAGCAGCAACTGTAGTCATCCTGCAACAGCTGAAAGGGATTCTTGGGCTTGATCATTTCACCCATTCAACGGATCTTGTCTCCGTCTTGCGTTCTGTCTTCTCCCAAACACATCAGGTCCGTTGATCTTTGCATGTGTGCTATCATTATCCACTTATCACACTATATTACAACAAACATAAATAAGTGTGCCATGCTCTATATAAAATGTCTCCTTCAGACATTAAATATAATGTTGAAAGAAGTTAAGCCAACAATGATTCTTGATTATTATTATTATTAATGCAGTGGAGATGGGAAAGTGCCATTCTGGGCTTTTGCTTCCTGTTCTTTCTTCTCATCACTCGATACTTCGTAAGTAAAGTATTTTTGTACAGCATAATTTTCTTGCCTCCATAGTTTCAATCTTTCACATAATTGCAGATTGCTATTCTGATTTCATGTTGCGACTTGCCCCACTTGTCGCGGCCAAAACTAAACAGAAGAAATGAATTTACTACCATATAAAGAAACAAGGGCCACCATATATATATATATATATATGAATTGATTCACTATCACTCATCTTTCTCAATATCTTCTATATACCGGCCAATTTAAATAATTTAATTTGGGATCAAAATTCTCTCTTTACCTGCTTCACTCTACAAAATATATTAATGATCTTGTAGATAATAGTAAAAGATGCTGTTGTTTGGTATGATTAATCATTCCTCTTCATGCCTTCATTTTCAACTTGTTGGTTACTAAGAACAAGAAACAATGACTTTTAAATCCAACTCCCTGACTGGAATTCTGGAGGAATTTCTGAGCTCATTTTTCAATGCAACTACACTAACATATGTATACATACATATGTTGATGTTGTCGTGTTGCATGTAATAATATGCTCATCTGATTAATTTAATAATGGAGTGAAATAATAATTAATGAGTTGATGATTGACTATTTGTACAGAGCAAGAGAAAACCAAGATTCTTTTGGGTATCAGCAATGGCACCATTGACGTCGGTTATTCTAGGAAGCATCCTCGTCTACCTCACTCATGCCGAGAAACATGGAGTTCAAGTGGTGAGCATTCCCATGAATTATCGATAGAGTGCCTTCTTGTTTGTATTTGTTTACGTTTTTTAGGGAACACAAGTCTCTGTGACTGTCAATGCTGCTACTGTTCTGTAAAGTAAGCGTGAGTTGCAAGTTGCACGCAGACAGATTCAGTCCCATTGTATATTAGGGTTGGACCACCACAAAGGGTGGCTTAGTATGCTATTAGATGAGGCCAAGATCCATCCTCCATGTGGGTTTGGCCTGTTGGGTACTTGGATTTTGTCTTTTGGGCCCGATCCAAATAATTGCTCCGTTCCAAGTTGTGGGCTCCAGCCAATAATAGGCTGAGTGGACCCTACCAATCACCTCGACTTTGATTTTCCCAGACCTGATGAGTCATTGGTGGGTTGGTTTTTAGTCGTATTTGTTTCCGATCTAATGTGGTGTTTTTTGTTGCATGCGCGCTGGTGTATTTTATTCAGATAGGACACTTGAAGAAGGGGCTAAATCCACCGTCCTTTGCGGATCTCGTGTTTGTATCTCCTTATCTTTCGACAGCTATTAAAACTGGCATCATCACTGGTGTCATAGCCCTTGCCGTAAGCAACCAACCTTATCCTCTACTATTTTATGTGTTTTTATCCGATTATTAAAAAAGATATTTTTTTTTTGGATTTAGAAAAGGATATTTTTTATATAATTTTAAATTGTTTTAATGTATTAAAAATAAATTTTAAATAATATTATTTTAATATATTTTTAAATAAAAAATATTTTAAAAAACAATCATTATCAAAATCTTAAAAAACTACCATGACACCTAAAGATATAAGCTCATCTAAGACGTGCCCCTCTTGCCTCGTAAGAGCATTAATAAGCTATTTATTTATGGACACCACAAATTCAGCTAGATGGTTTCGTACGTATTTTAATTTGGACCTCCTAAATGCATTATAATTAGCAAATCCTATAAAATAAGAGAAATTGTACTATCTAATTATTACATAATTAATTAATAGACGTATATATACACGTAAGTAAGGCTCGGTAATTATTTAATTAATTACAGGAAGGAATAGCAGTAGGAAGAAGTTTTGCCATGTTCAAGAATTACCATATAGATGGCAACAAAGAGATGATTGCATTTGGGACCATGAACATTGTAGGCTCTTGCACCTCTTGCTATCTCACAACAGGTATAAATTTTTCCTTTCCCAGATGCAATTAAGAATGTAATTCCAAGTTATAATTATAATAGTAAACTAAGAGTTTTGGTGATACAATGGGAATTTCCAGGGCCATTCTCGCGATCGGCTGTGAATTTCAATGCAGGATGCAAGACAGCAGTATCGAATATTGTCATGGCGTTGGCAGTCATGGTCACGTTGTTATTCCTAACGCCATTGTTCCATTACACTCCACTTGTGGTTCTATCCTCTATTATTATCTCTGCCATGCTAGGTCTTATAGATTATGAAGCAGCAATCCATCTTTGGACTGTCGACAAGTTCGACTTCATCGTGTGCATAAGCGCATATGCTGGTGTGGTTTTTTGCAGTGTCGAGATTGGCTTAGTCATCGCGGTATGGACCACTAGTTATCAAGGCCTAAAACTTGCAATCGTACGTAAATGTCTGCGTACCATCCTTCGATACTAAATTCCCTTGTGCAAGTGCAGGTGGCAATTTCTTTGCTCAGATTACTTCTCTTCGTCGCAAGACCAAAAACATTTATTCTTGGAAACATTCCAAATTCGATGATCTACAGAAATGTTGAACAATATACGAACACAAGCAGCGTTCCCGGTGTTCTCATACTCGAGATTGATGCTCCTATCTACTTTGCAAATGCAAGCTACTTAAGAGAAAGGTGTGGACATATCAAACTCGTTTTTCTGCATATCTACATACCAAAAATGCTTAAAATCAACCAATCAAATCCTTATCTCACAAGTGCTATTATATTTTGTTATATCCATTAGGATTGCGAGGTGGGTTGATGAAGAGGAAGACAAGTTAAAATCTTCAGGAGAAACCAGCCTGCAGTATGTTATACTTGACATGGGAGGTAAGCAATGCACGGTCCAGCATTTTTCCTTTGGCAAAAATTGATTACATATAGAAAATCCATTTACATTTATTTCTTGGTTTAACAGCGGTAGGTAACATTGACACAAGTGGGATTGGCATGCTTGAGGAAGTTAAGAAAGTAATGGACAGAAGGGAACTCAAGGTATATTCTTATTCAAACTTCTATCATGACCTACAAATTTGATTTTATCCCACACCATTACTTTACATGTTCTGATGTTCTTCGTCGCCATGCATGTTTACAGCTTGTCTTGGCCAATCCTGGAGCTGAAGTGATGAAGAAACTCAACAAGTCCAAGCTAATCGAGAAAATAGGACAAGAATGGATGTATTTGACAGTAGGAGAAGCTGTTGGAGCGTGCAATTTCATGCTTCATACTCGCAAACCAGACCCCTTGAGAGAGGAATCTGAGGCATATAACAAAGTCTAAGCTGTCGATCAGCAAGTGTCATTTTCCACGAAGGTCAACTCTACAAATATGTATCAGTTGTGTGCGCATTGATTTAGGAGCTGTTATGCATCGCATGCATATGCTGCATCAAATCAACACAAGTGAAACAGAAGTTGACTTGGTAGATAATTAGTTTTAGTTGGAGGTGTTTTTTTCCTTCCGACAAGTTACAAGTTGTACAATGTGTACGTTT
>Ga0307508_10003717_pt1 | contig 15278 bp, 17 predicted proteins | sample 9_EM_MG_FD_203089 | JGI IMG/M metagenome (GOLD analysis project Ga0307508, IMG submission 203089) | Populus trichocarpa ectomycorrhiza microbial communities from riparian zone in the Pacific Northwest, United States - 9_EM | ecosystem: Host-associated > Plants > Roots > Unclassified | place...
ACTTGTTTCAGAAAATCAAATATCGAAATTAATTCCACATTTGGCTAAATCTCGACGAATTTTAACTAAAATTATTTCTAAAATTTCCTTTTTTCAAACAATTAATTCTTCATTATTTAAATCTCTATCAATATATTTATTACCTCATTTTTCTATTAAAATTTTTGCTATTTCTTGACTAGATTTTCCTAAATATTCAATTTTTTCTTCTTGATGGGAAGCAATTCCTTGAAATTGACAATAAAAAAAATAAACCGATTTAATTAGTGACAAAATTTGTCCTCCTCTATCATTTATATAATATTCTCGAATTACATCGTATCCTAAAAATTGATAAACATTTGCTAGCGTATCACCAATAACCGCATGCCGAAAATGAGCTAAATGCAAATAACCGGTCGGATTAGCTGAAACATATTCGATATTTAATTTAATATTTTTTTTCTTTCCGTGGAGGTTTTTTCCTTCTGTTTGGTAAGTCTCTCATAGAAAATCTTGATGATAATTAAGAGGAAAACGAAAATTAATATAACCGTGCTCAGTAATCAATAATTCAAGACTGGAATGGTCAAAATTTTTTGCTATTTCTTCTGCTATCTTTTGAGGATTTTGTTTAGTTTTATAAGAAATAGGGAGAGCCAAGGTTAAAGAAAAATCAGCGCTAACTTTGCTAGGTAAATCTCACTGGATAAAAGATGGTTTTCAAGAAATACCATAGTGAGAAGCAATAGTTTTTCAAATTTCTAAGAAATTACTTAATATTTTTTTTTGTTTCATGGAAATAAATAGTTTTTTTTAATTTCTTCTTCTTTTATTAATCATCAATTCTAATTTTAAAAAATAATCTATTTACCGCAAATTCATAGTCTATCTGCTTAAATTCAATTCTTTCAATCTTTTTTGGTTCTTTATTTTTTATTTCTCCTGAATGTTTATTGGCTTTGATAAGATAACCAATTTTATTTTTTAGGATTTCCTCACTAAAAAAAGCCTTTTCAGCGACTATTTCTAAATCTTTAATTATTAAGTTAGTTTCCTCAAAAACTTCTCTTTTGGCGGCTTGCAAGGGAGTTTCATTAGGTTCTATTTTCCCGCCAGGGAAAACTCAACAATCTCATTTTTTTTGAAAGTATTACTAGCGATTCTCCCTTTTCGTTTTGGATAACTACTCTTACAAAACTTGGTAATTGATTTTTTTTGTTTAATTCCATAATTATGTAATTATGTTTTCTAATGACTTTCTCAAAAACCAACTATTTGGCCTTTTTCTAAATCTCCTAATGGCATTTCTAAATTGACTTTATCGCCTATTACTATTTTAGCTTTTTTTCGTCCAGTGGAGGTGCGAAAACGAGAAGCGATGGTAGCAATGACTATTTGACCATTATCACATTTAATACGAAAAGTATTATTTCGTAATGACTTAATTACTTCGCCACGCGCTGAAAGAAAATTATTATTATTGTTCATAGTTAGTTATTATTTTAGCACCTTTTTCAGTAATGAATACCATGTGTTCGAAATGAGCATTAAAATTACCATTTTTAGAAATTACTGTTCATTTGTTAGAAGAAAGTTCAATTTCGGAATCATTTTCTTGAACTAGTGGCTCAATACAAATAAACATTCCTTGGCGAATAATTTCTCCTTTATTAGGAGTTTTATAATTAGGAATAAAAGGTTCTTCATGAAGAGAATTGCCAATTCCGTGACCGCCATATTCTTTTATGGGATGATAACCACGAGTTCGAATATATTTTTCTAACATAGCTCCAATATCTTGGGTAGTAGTAATATTTGGTTGAATTTTTTGGATGACATAAAGCAAACTATTTTTGGTTACACTTAATAGATTTTTTATTCTTTGACTAACTTCACCAATCACAGTAGTTAAAGCAGCATCAGCATGATAAGTAATTCCTTTTTCATCTTTTTTATAGCAAGCAACATCAATGGAAACTATATCTCCTATTTGAAAAACCCGTTCATCAGGAATGCCATGAGTTAGTTCGCTATTTAAAGAAACACAAATAGAAGCCGGAAAACCCCGATAACCTAAACTTGAAGAATAAACTTCTTTCTCAGCCATTAATTTAGCCGCCCGTTGATCTAAATATTTTCCTGAAATGCCAGGTTTTATTTCGCTTTTTAATTGTTTTAAAATACTAGCAACTATTTCTCCTGTTTTTTTTATGTATTGAACTTTCTCTATTGACATTTTTTTAGTTATAAAATCATTTTCTTTCCTTGTGAATAAAATGTTAATTTAAATAAAAATTATCTTAATAATTAAAAAAACTAATCTTTATTTAATTCTTCAAAAATTTGCTGGTCAATTAATTTGATTTTTCGGTTAATTTTTCTAATTCTTTTCTCCAAAGGAAGCGAAATAAAAAGTTTATAGAGAAAAAATAAACCTAAAAATAAAAGCAAAAATAAACATAAATAACCTATTAATCTTAACTCTATTTTTTCTTTTCCAAAAAATTTCATTTTAGTTATCAAATCACTTAAATAGAGTATGATTAAGTTATGGTATAATGAATTTTCAACTCACCTATTATAAAACAATTAGTAAAAAATATTTATATGTCTCAAAAACCTAGATTTTTTACTGGTTTTCAACCCACAGGGGAACTAACCATTGGAAATTATTTAGGAGTAATTAAAAACATTTTAAATCTTCAAGAAACGCATGAAATAATTATTATGATTGCTGATTTACATGCTTTAACTGTTCCTCAAAAAGAAATTAATTATCAACAAAAATGTTGTGAAATTGCTTCACTACTTTATGCTTGTGGCTTAAAAAAAGAAACTTGTAAAATTTTTGTTCAATCAGAAATTAAGGAGCATTTAGAATTATCTTTTTACCTTTCTCCTCATGTGACCGTAGGTAAATTAGGTGATATGATACAATATAAAGAAAAAAAAAAAGAAAATGAAACAGGTAATTTATCTTTATTATCTTATCCAGTATTAATGGCGGCTGATATCTTTCTTTATAATGCTGATTTAGTTATTGTTGGTCAAGATCAAAAGCAACACTTAGAATTAACTAGTGACCTAGCCCAAAAATTTAATAATTTTTATCAGGAAGAGTTATTAAAAATTCCCAAATTTACTATTCCAAACTTGGGAGCAAAAATAATGGGTTTACAAAACCCCGAAAAAAAAATGTCAAAAAGTGAAAAAGATTATCTTTCTCTGCTTGATGAGCCAGAAATAATAAAAAAGAAAATTAGTACTGCTGTTACTGATTCAGAAAATAAAATCTATTATCATCCAGAGAAAAAACCCGGTATTTCTAACCTTTTAACTATCTATGCTCTTTTAAATAATCAAAAAATAGAAGAAATTGAAAAAGATTTCAATTCTTTTAATTATCATCAATTTAAATCACAACTTATTATCCTTATTAATAGTAAATTGAGTGCTATTCAAATAAAATATAAACTACTTCTTCCTAAAATAAAAGAGATATTAAAAGAAAATAGTAATTATTTAAGAAGTTTGGCAATTGAAAAAGTAAATTTAATTAAAAACAAAATTAAAATTTAGTGATAATTCGTGTAGCGTTAATTTCTGTTTATTAGAGACAAAAAGAATAAATATTTATATAAAATTATTATATGTCAATATCAACTGAGATAATTTTCTATTTCTTAACTTTTATAATAGGAATGATGATGGGAGGTGTCATTGTTTATTTACTTTATAAAAAACAAACTAAAACTATTCAAAAACAATTTGACATGGCAAATAAAGAACAAATAAAGAATATGTTAAGTGTATTTGGCAAAAAACCTTCTGAAGAACAAGTTAATAGAATTGTTCAAAGTATGAAAAAAGAACCTAAAAAGTCAAAAAGAAAAAAATAATTAATTTATGAGAGCCAATTTATTTTTAACTTGTAGTGAATGTCCAAAAAAACATAGAAATTATCGAACCTCTAAAGCTAAAAAGCCCCAAGGAGCCAAGTTGAGTTTAAGAAAATATTGTAAATTTTGTCAAAAGACCCAACTTCATAAAGAAGAAAATATTAAATAAATATGACTAGAGCAAAAAATACACCAACAAATATAAAATATCGGAAAAAAATTAGAAAGGCAACCGAGGGATATTTTGGTTTTAAACGTGTAGGAAAAACTGCTCTTGAAGCAAGAAAACGTTCTTTACAATATGCTTTTATTGGTCGCAAATTGAAAAAGCGTGACTTTCGCTCGCTCTGAATTACTCGTTTAAATAATGCTTTTCGGGAAAAAGGTTTAAGTTACTCACGAGCTATTTCTTTAGTCATAAGGGCTCAAATTAAATTAAATCGCAAGCAACTATCGGAAATGGCAATTAATCAACCACAAATGTTCGATGCTTTGATTAACAAAATTCAAAATCCATGATAAATTTATAAAACTTGTTAAAATAAAATATCTTTTTATTAGTGAAATTTTATTTATTTCTTTGACAAATTTTAGTATTAATCTATAAATTTTTTTAATCTCTTTTGATATCAAAAATGTAAATAATAAATTTATAGATTAATTATTTATTTACAACAAATGATTTAATTCAAAATAATTATTTTAACACTTAGCGAAAAAGAGTTTATATGAAAAAAACTATTCAAGAAGAATTGCAAGAGTTAGAAAAAACTCTTTCTTCATTATTAGAAAATTTAAAAATGGCTTCTTTGGATGGAGATCTTTCCGAAAATTATGACTGAAAAATACTTAATGAAAAGCGAGAAGAATTACAAAGACAAAGACAAATTTTAGAATTAAGACAAATTTTAGAATTAAATGAAATATTAAAGAAAGATAAAATTGATAACACTAAAATTACTTTTCAATTATTGGAAACTGGCGAAAAAAAAACTATTGAGTTAACTGATGAATGAAATGTTAATCCAGAACAAGGTAAAATTTCGACTGCTAGCCCACTAGGTTTGGCTTTATTAGAAAAAAAACCAGGAGAAATAAGTGAAGTAAAAACTAAAACAAGAACTTATAAAGTTCAAATTATAAAATAACAATGTCAGTCCGTTTTTTACTTTTTAGTGGCAATTGAGAAAATGAAGGTAATTTTCATTTGTTAGAAACTGAAAAAAGCATTATAATACTTGCCGCTGGAAAGGTTAATTCTGCAAAAAATTTACAAGAACAACAAATCGGTCGCGATTATTTAAAAGAAAAAAAAAGCAAAGTTAAAGCAATTGTTGTCAATAATACCAATTTTCAAAATATTGGTTTATTAGTTGATATTTGTTCAGATTTAGGAACTTCAATTCCAATTTATGCTAGTTTTCATAGTAAATTAATTATTGCTTATCTTTTTCCTTCGTTAAAAAACCGTATAATAATTCCTGAAAAAAACCATGAAGTAAAAATTGAGGATTTATCATTATCATTTTTTCCAATTGGGAGTTATTTAATTGGTAATTTAGCTTTGGCTATTCATTGTTATCAATACAGTTTTTATTTTGTAGAAGATTTTTTATTCAGTAATCTTTTAGAAAATAATTTACTTTTTCCAGAAAACTTTTTAACTGATTTTCAACAATTTTTAACTCAAAAAAATAAAAATACTTATTTAATTACTAGTTGTCAAAGTATGCATTGACAAAATAATAATTCACTTTTTTTTGCTACTCAAAATTTTCCAGAACATAACAATAAGTCACTTTTTTTTATCCTTTATGACTTTGATTGATTACATATTTTAGAGTTACTAGAAATAATGAGAAATCGAGGAAAAACGGTTCAAATTCTTAACCAAGAATTTAATTTATTAATTAGTAAAGTACTAAATAAAGATAAACTTCATGAAGTAATTAAAAATTCACCAAAAAAAAAAGAAAATGAAATTTATTTATTAGTTGCTAACCCTGAGGATATTCGAAATAAGTTAAACGATTTTTTAGATAAGTTTTCATCTGAGAAAAAATCTAATTTTCATTTTGTGGTTGGTATTCCGCCACTAATTGGCGGAGAGGTAAAGTTAGCAGGGATTATTGATCATCTCTATACTCAAAGTGAAACAATAAGTAATTTAAGTAAAAAAGAATACTTAAATCTAGGGCTTAGTTTTTATGACTTTAAATTATTAATTAAATTATTACAGCCAAGAGGAATAATTACTTTACAAAATAGTTATAAAAATGAGAATTTTTTTAATCGTTTATCTAGTAATTTTTTAACTATTAATAATGGTTATTCATGAGATTTTCCGACTAATAAAACTTTACAATTAAGAGAAAAAAAAACCTTGATAAGTTTAGAAGAATTGTTAGTTAAGCAAAGGGAAAATTTAGGACAAAATGGCTTATTAATAGTTATGCTTATTATTGAATGAAAAGAAAAAAAATTACAATTAAAAAACATAAAAGTAGAAAATTTAGCAGTTAATTCAATGCTGGATATTGATAAATTAAAAAGTAAAATAAATGATTGGTGAGAAACTAAATTGGTCCCAGACATAAAAAAGATTGATCCATTAAAAATCATTAAAAAAACAGTAGAAAAAAGACTTAATGGATTAGTAAGAAGTTATTTAAATCTCAAGTGTGGAATAGATCTAGGAGAATCGCTTTTTTTACTGTTTAATTAGTAAATTTATTGTTGTAAATTATACGATTAAAAACAAAATAAATTACGAAGTTAATAAAAAATTACTAAAAAATAAATATTATGAATAAACCTTGAATAACCAAACTTGGAAGAAATTATCAGAAATATTTCATTAGAATTGTTCCTGGATGTGAAATAATGGATGCAATTAAAAAATTCGCTGAATTGCCGGAAAATAAAAGAAAATTTATTACTTTTAGCGGAATTGGAGGAGGCTATACAAAAGTTAAGTTAACTTTTTCACAAAGTGAAAAATTACATGGAGAATCTTCTTCAACGATAACAGTTCCGAAGAACGAAATGCTTGAGTTAACCAGTTTTCAAGGAAATATTACTCAAATAGATGGCAAAATATTCGTTCATGCTCATGGTGTTTTCTCAGATAAAAATTCTAACAAAATCTATAGTGGTCATGTAGTAGAAGCTCAACTTGTCGAAAACAACGGTTTAACTGGAGAAATTGTTGCGGAAGTTTATGATGTTGAAATTGATCGTATTATGGATGAGGAAAGCGGATTGCCTTTAAAATTTACTTCGAAAGAATATGAAAAAAATAAAAAATTCCCAATGAATGATGAGTAGTTATTGCTTTCTTTGCAATAATTCTAATTTGGTTATCAGTAATAACTTATTTAATTATAAAAAAAAACCTGAATAAAATAATAATTTTGTTATAGGTTAGTTCAATTTTTATGGAGAAAATAAGTATTTATGCGAGATTACAAAAAATTCAAGATGAAGTAAAGGAATTAGTGCGTTCGGAAGAAAATAAGTTTCAAAAATATTTTTATTTTGAGGAGTTGCAAGTGTTAAGACTGTTAAAGCCTTTATTAAATAATCATCAACTAGTTCTCTTAATTAGCGATGATGAAAATAAGGAATTTATTTGTGAACAGACTGGTAATATGTGATTAGTAAAGTATGGAAAAAAATGTCAAATAATTAATGTTGTTAATCCACAAGAAAATTTAACTTATTATTTTTGAGCTTCTGCCCTTAATCAAGATCCAGCCAAGGCCAAAGGTTCAGCAGAAACTTATGCAATTAAATACTTTTTAAGTAAACTTTTTCTTATTCCCGTGAAAGATGAAGAAGATCCTGATTCTCACCCCAAAGAAGAAATAATAATTCCTAAACAAAAAGTTCGTGAAGTAATAAATAATAAACAAGTTCAAGAATTATATGATTTATTTGTTGCCAAAAGAGGGACAGATTTATCAATTCAAACTAATTTCTTAACTGAAATAGACAAAATAATGGTTAAATATGGCATGTCAGGAGCAACCAATACTGGTAATTTTCGTATTCGCCTTACTACTCTAACTATCAAAGATTATCAACATTTAATAACTTATTTAAATAAGTTGCCAGACGCTAAATAGTTAATCTAAAAACTAAAAATTTTCTTGCACTTATTTTTTTTATGAAAAATATCCCGCAAACAAAATTACCTTATCAGCCTAATAAAGCCTTAGGACAAAATTTTATTTTTGATAAAAATTATCTTCACAAAATAGTTAATAGTATTTCGGTAGATAATGAAACCATAATAATTGAAATTGGTAGCGGTTATGGCAATTTAACTAATTTGTTAGGAGAAACCACTTGTCAAAAAATTATCAGTTTAGAAAAAGATAAAAATTTATTTCAATGATTAGAAAAAAATAATAAAAATGACAAAATTACTTATCTTTGTCAAGATGCTTTATTAGTTGATTGGAAGAATTTTTGTTTAGAATATCAAAATAATTCCTTAATAATAGTGGGTAATTTGCCTTATTATCTTACTAATTCTTTAATAGTAAATTTATTATTAAGTTATCAAAAATTTAAATCATTAGTTTTTTTAATTCAGAAAGAAGTCGCTCGCAAATGAGTAGCGAGTATTAATAGATACAATTCTAAATATTCAGCTTTATCGGTGTTTATTAATTACTTAGCCAAAATTAAATTAGTTTTTGAAGTTCCGCGAGAGATTTTTACTCCTATTCCTGAGGTTGATGGAGCATTATTAATAATTAATCCTCACGAAAAAAATAATATTTCAAAAGAACAATTAACTTATTTTTTACGCTTTTTAAAAAACTGTTTTCGTTTTCGCCGCAAAACTTTATGAAACAACCTTTTAAATTTTGCTAATAAGCATGAAAAGAATTGAGAAAAGTATTTTCATGAAAAGGGCTATTCATCCACAATTCGTCCACAAAATATTAATCCCGTTGAGTATTCGGAATTGTTTTTTTACTGACAAAAGTTAAAAAGTTAAAAAAATAATTATATTCCAAAACATTTATTAAAATAAGGAGGTATGTCCGAGCGGTTTAAGGAGATAGTCTTGAAAACTATTGATATTTATAGTATCCAAGGGTTCGAATCCCTTTGCCTCCTCCAAAATTAGAAGTTTTTTATTCGTGTAAATTTTTTTAAAACTGTGTAAAATATATCATATAGATAATATATTAATATTATTGGTTGTAGAAATCGCATCCAAAGAATTAAAAGAGAAATAAAGGAATCGCTAAATTTAGAACAAAGAAATTCACCACATTTACAAGAAATAAATGATATTTGTCGAGAAATTACTAATCTTATTGTTCAAAGAGAACAACATTTTCAAAATCAAGGTCAACAATTACAAGCACAAATTGAAATTAGAACAAATAATTTATCAATTTAATGGTTAACAATAATAGATATAGGCATATTCCAAATCTCAAACTGGAAATTAAATCTGCCCAAAAAGAGATAGAAAATAAATTTGAAGAAATTGAAAAGAAAAAAGGAAAAAAATTCAGAATTATTGTAGAAAAAAAGTGGTTTGAAGATGTTAATATAATTTATTCTTTTCTTCGTGATAATCAAATAGTTAATTGAAGAAATTGAAGAGAATTTATAATGGATCGTGGAAATATTTTTTCACTTTCTAAGATAGAAAAAGAAATTGATGAATTTTTAGATGAAAAAGGAGTAACTATGCTGATTATTTCAAGAGAATTTTTTGAATCAGAAACAGAAAGCCAAGAAAATACTACTGTAAATAATCCTTCTATTTTAATCCAAACAATTCAATCAGAACCAAAACCAGAAAAACCAGTAGCAAATTCACAACAACAAAATCCTTCTATTAGTAATGAAAAGGAACCAACTAACAAATTCCCTACTCCTTTAATACTTATTAGTGGGGCAACAATTTTATTACTAGCAATAATAGTTTTTAAAAAGAAAAAAAGTAAATAAATTAATGTTTATTGATAGGAGAAATTTCAGTAGTAAAAGATATATTAACAAAAATTAAATTGTTTTTCATTACAAAAATTTGTAAAATTTAAATAACAATGCGGTATAAGGATTTATTAAATACTAATGATATCCTTCATTTATTAACTAATAAATTGAATTTCACTCCTAAACAAATGGGGAAAAGTATTTTTTTTCTCTGTCCGTTCCACAATGATAAAAACCCCAGTTTAAGTTTTGAACCAAGTCGGAAGATATTTACTTGTTTTTCTTGTGGGATTAAAGCTAGCGATATTGTTGATTTTTGAGCTAAATATAAAAAAATTGATGTGGAAAAAGCCTTAGTAGAAATTAGTGAATTTGGTTATTTTTCGTTAGCGAGTATTCAAAAAGAAAAAAAACAAGAACAAAAAAATAAAAACAAAATTTTTGTGTTAAATTCACTAGTAAGCGATATTTATCAACACAATTTATTTACTGAAAAAGGCAAAGAAGTGTTAAGTTATCTTTATGATAAGAGACAAATAAGCAAATTAATGATTGAAAAGTTTTTGTTGGGTTGTTCCATTGATGGCAAGCAAATAACCAATCTTTTTTATAATCAAAAAAATGATAACTTTTCTGCTCTTGATTTAACAAATACTAAACTAGTGTGAATAACTGATGATAATCGAAATTTTGACTTTTTTAAAGAAAAACAATTGATTATACCCTTAACAAATATTGAAGAAAAAGTTGTTGCTTTTGCTTCCAGAGAAGTTGGGGATATAGCAAATAATGAAGGCAAGTATAGGTATTTGCCTAGTCACCAACATTATCAAAAATCTTCTTTGCTTTATAATTATTCAGCGGTAAAAAAAAGCCGAAGCGAAGAGTGTTATTTAGTAGAAGGATTTTTTGATGTTATTAGTTTGACTGAAAGAGGAATAGAAAACTGCATGGCAATGTTGGGAACTAACTTATCGGAAGAACAACTAAAATTAATATTGGAATTAAAAAAAAGGATTGTGCTTTTTCTTGATGGTGATAAAGCCGGACAAGAATCGGTTATTAATACTTCGGTCAAATTATTAAATAAAGAAGTTGATTGCGAAATAATAAAACATATTTATCAAGGCGATCCCGATGAAATTTGTCATCATAATGATAAAGAATTGCTTACAAATATTATTCAAAAAAGAGAAAATCCTTACTTATTTATTCTTGATTATTATTTTTATAAATTAGAAATAAATGAAAACCCGCAACGGGTTAGTGGTTTTATTAGTGAAGTAGCAAAAATATTTCAAAAATTTAAAATAAATATTAAAAGTTTTTTAATTGAAAAGATAAGTTTGATGATAAAATGAAATAAGGAAGAAGTAGAACCATATTTTATTCAATGAAATTTTCCTATTCGTGATATCAAGAGTTCTCAAATTTTATCTTGTCAGGAAATAATTAATAATAAAGAAAAAAAAATAATTTGTCTTTGTTATCAAAAAAAATCTTTTTGATTACTTACAATAAATAAAAACTATTTTTTTAGTGATGTTAAAGAAAGAAAAAACTATCAAAAAATTTATAATTATTACATTCATTCACCAAACAATGAAGTTTTTCCTTGAAAAAATAATGAATGTTATTGTCAATCTTCTCATGAAGAAGAAAAAAATTCACCTACACCACAAAAAGAATTTGTTAATAAACTTTTTCAACAGATAAACATTGTTAAAAAATTTCTCTTAAATTATGAAAAAAAAAAGCGTTAATCTTGGAGCAAAAGAAGAAAAAAAATTATTGATAATGGCCAAAGAGGCTTTAAAGTTAAGTAAAGAAGGGAAAAAGGTTCCTCCTCGTTTACTAAATGCGGTTAGGTTATTAGTTTTTCATAACCAAAATTTAGTTAAGTATATTGCGCGAGGTTATTCTTTATTTTCAGGAGTTGACCATGACGATTTGGTGTCGGCTGGAATTGAATCTTTACCAAAAGCCATTGAAAAATTTGATACTAGTGTCCCAAGTCGTTTTGCCACTTATGCTGGTCATTGAATTAGACAAGCCGCTCAAAAATTTATTAATGATAGTCGTTTCATTAATCAAAATTCATCAAAATCAAAAGAAGAGGGGAAAAAAGTAATATTTTATGATAATTATTACCTAAATGATGATAATAGTGAAAAAAAATCTTATTCTTTAATGGATACTTTGGAAGATAGTGAAGATAAAAAAAACAACAGCGAAAATGTTCGACAAAGAGATATTTTTAATCAAATAAATTTTTTGGTTAATTCATTAGAAAATTGTGAAGCAATTTTATTAATTAGATTATTGCATAAAGTAAAGCCATCTAATTTGCTGGATATTTATTATGTTTCTACCGAAGAAGAAAAAGTTGAATTAAAAAAATCAGTAAAACTAGGTAAAAAAGATATCAAAACTCTTCAAAATTATTCGCTTGAAGAAAAAAAAAATAATAGTTTGCCAGTTGTTAAGAGTTATTTAGAAATTTTTTCAAAAAAACATAATTTTTCTGATTTAGCTAGATTAATTAATAAATCGGAAAATTTTGCTCGGAAATTAAAACAAAAAAGTTTAAATCAATTACAAGAATTGGCTAAAAAAAGAAACTTGCATTTTCTGATTGAATAATATGCTAGTTGAAAGAAAAATAAGGAGTCTTGCCGATTGTGAAAAATTAGCTGAGTTTTTAGTTTGTTTATTAGAACCTAACATTTTTTTGCTTCTTCAAGGAGAATTGGGAGTAGGAAAAACTACTTTAACTCAACTAATTGCTAAGAAATTAGGAATAAAAGAAAAGTTAACTTCTCCTACCTTTACTATTTGTCAGCGTTATCAAATAAAAAATAACTATTATCTTAATCATTTTGATTTTTTTCGTCTAAACAATATTGATAAATTAGATGTTTTTCAAGAATTAACTATTGATAATTTAAATATTATTGAGTGACCGGAAAAAAATTTACAATTCTGGAAAAATAAAAAATACATTCAACTCAAATTAACAAAACAAGTTTCTGAAATAAGATCAATAACTTTGAATATTAATTTTTCTTTAAACAATTTTCAAAAAGAAAAATTTTCCGATTTTCTTCCTTAATTGTTTAGAATAAATTTATAAGAAAATAACAAATTAAACTTCTCTAATTAAAACTAAAAAATTCCTTATGAAACTTCAAATAGATTGGTCTAAATTAAAAAAGTTTTTTTTCTGATTAATTGATTGGTCAGAATGACTTTCTCCGCCAGTTAAATGTAAAATTATAAAAAGCAATGAAAAATCATTAATTGGAAATAGTTACTACTTTTTTGGTTTAAAAGATTGACGAGTTAAAAGCCCTCTTGAAGGAGCTATTAGCAAAATTTATCCTAATTGCGCGACAATTCAAATTACTAATAACCAAGGATTGCAAATATTGCTTGATATTCAAGTTGATAAAAAAAAACCCATGCCTCTTCATAAAATAATGCATTGTGAAGTAAAAGAAGGAGAAAAAGTTAATAAAAAAACCATTCTTTTTTCGGTTTATTTATTAGATTATATTAAGTATGTTTCGGTTTATGTTCCATGACAGCCAGAACTTTTAGATAAGGTTGGTAAATTAGAACGAAATGATAAACACTGTTTTGTAAAAATTTCCTATCGCAATCCTTATACTAAATTGCGATTTAAAAAACACGGTAAATATTAGAAAAATAAAGAAAAATCTTTAATAATTTAATGATAAAAGATAAAATAATTACAATTGACCCTTCTGGCACTGGAACTACTGGAATATGCTTGATAAATTCTAAGGAGATTATTTTTGGTGAATATAAAAGTAAAATTTGAGAAGAACACTTAAAATATATCGTTGAATTGTTAAGGGAATGAAAACCTAACATTATTGTTTATGAAACTACTAATTATATTCACAAAAGATTACCAGGGAGTTTATCCTTACTTAAATTAATTGGGGCGATTGTGGGATTAAAATATGTTTTTGATTTTCTTAACGAGGTAAATAGTATAGCGGTTAATCAAGTAAAACCCTTCAAGGATAAACTTTTTCAAGGCAAAGAAGAAATTGAAAAATTGACTTGTAAAACTGGTCGCGGCAAGGGATGAAAATATCAAGATAAACGAATAAGTTTGCACCAATTAGACGCCTTAGTAGTTTATCATTTATGAAGCAAAAGGAGTTTGGAAAGCAAAAAAAACATAAAAAAAAAAATAAAAGAGTTAAAAAATAAAAAAAGATTAGGAATTAGACAGCAAGAACAATTAGAAAAATTAGAACAATTTTTGACTGAAAGATAAAAGTGATTTGATATTATCGATAAAATAATGTTATTAATATAACATATAGACATTATGACAGAAACACATTATGATATTTTAGAAATTAATAGCAATGCTACTCCGGCTGAAATTAAAAAAATTTATTATAAATTAGCTTTAAAATGACATCCGGATAAAAATCCTAATAATAGAGATGAAGCCGCTGAAAAATTTAAAAAAATTTCATTGGCTTATGAAGTATTATCAGACCCAGCTTTACGAACTAAATATGATGAAGTACTGAAGAAGGGGAAAAATTTTACTCCACCGCCAAGAACCTCAGCAGGAGGATTAGGCACTCCTCCTAATTGACGCAAAGATTTTGAGCAAGAAATTCGAGATTATATGTATTCAAAATATATTTACGGTCTTGATTCAGATTCAGAATTTCCAACCGAATATAAAAATTTATTTAATCACACCAAATGTTCCTATCAATCAGGTGTAAGTTGATTTATTCATCTTATGTTCTGTGACATAACTTGACAACAAGCCGAAACTTTTCGAGATGGCATGATTGCATTAGTCAATAAAATATTTAACCATCGAAAAAATAAATTAGACCAATTAAAGAGAGAAGTTATTGCTCGATTGGAAGTGATTTTTAACCAAATAGACTTAAGGCTTAGACAAGATCATAGCCTTGGTGATTTATGTGGTCAAAATTGACAAGAATTTTTAAAATCGGATGATAAAGGAGAAGAATCATTAAGGTATTGGGAAAAATATTTAAAAGAGAATTTTGAAGATTGAATAAAATTTAATAAAAAAAAAAGTAACCAAAGCGGAGAAGATTATGATAACGAAATATTAGATATGATTAACAGAAATAAGCAAAAAGAACAAGAAAGACGAAGAATTGAATCAAATTCTAATTCTATTCCGCAGAAGCAACAAAGAGAGAGAGAGGAAACTCAACGAGAGATTGATAATTTAGAAAGTAGACAAAATAGTGGGGTGAGATTGTCAAGTGAGGAACAAACAAGATTAAACAGAGCCAAAGACAAATTAGCCAGAATTAATAATAATACTGGCAACAGTAGCACCAAAAACAATGATAATAAATTCCCTAAGGAATTATTAGCCTTACCAGT
>Ga0307508_10003718_pt1 | contig 15272 bp, 20 predicted proteins | sample 9_EM_MG_FD_203089 | JGI IMG/M metagenome (GOLD analysis project Ga0307508, IMG submission 203089) | Populus trichocarpa ectomycorrhiza microbial communities from riparian zone in the Pacific Northwest, United States - 9_EM | ecosystem: Host-associated > Plants > Roots > Unclassified | place...
CCGGAGCCGCAACTCTCAACTTGTAAGTTGAGACAAGTTGAGGGTCTCGGGCATCTCGGATCAAAGTTGAGAAATCAAAGTTGAGAAACAGTTGAGAAAAAGTTGAGGCACTCTGAACGCCCCTATTCAATCCCCAGGAAGCAAACTCTAACGGACGGCTTGTTCTGATGTAGGAACAGCGAGCAGGGTGGCAAGATTGACATAGAAGACATCCCATTTTTGGCTGCTTGTGGTGCCTCGCCTATTACCCGCACCGCGTCTCGAATAGCATTCGGCAGATTGGGGCGCGGCGTGGTAACAGGGGATATGCTGGGGGACATAGGGGGCGCATATGTTGAAATTTTTGGGGACGCGGATGACGAGAAATCATGGAAAGGCATCGGAAATACCGAGAGTGGGAAGCTCTGACCAGACGCTCTCAATGGGCACTATGAAGCTGTAGATTGACAGCAATGAAGATTTCGCTTCAAGGTGTAGAACATTAGCACACTCACCACTCCTGCCAAGCGCGTCCATTCATTCACTGCCCGAACGTATTCGTCCTGAGGGTCGATGGGGTTATCTGGATTCCATAAGCCCAGGGTATTAAAATGCGCGATCGTTCTTGTGCGACGTAAGCTTTCGACACCGTCCGGGGGATTCTCCAAAACCTTGCCTTCCACAACGTTGAGTGCCGAGCCTTGTTCGGGATTCATCTGACAGGATTTCGATGCCTCTGGTGCTTCCGTGGGCGCTCGATACCCACGATTAGAGCGTAGCACCTTCCCGCCTCGATCTCTCATTCCATCCGCTGTTAGCACACGCTTGCGGGAGGACGCTTCGGAGTCCCGCGATATAGCGGCATCGTCGAAGCGTAGGACAGCACCGTAATATCCATCAGGTAAACTCATCCGGATGCCATGCATTGCCCGGCCGCGGAAAACCGCCCGTGTTGTGCTTTGCGGACTCGAAGACAATGGTTCGACGTCATCATGAATGGCAAAATACAAAGACACGGGCGATGGGCCAGAGTGTTTGATGTGGAGAGGGAGCAAATGAGGGTGTGTGTGAGAAGGTGTACTGGATGACGCGGTTAATATAAGGGACATCGCGTCGCGTTATTTATAAGTGTTCAGCGTTGTTTTGACTGAGCAACTTTCGTTGTGCGTTCCCACGCTGTGACAAAGGTCCAGAATCACATCCTCGCATTGCTACATGGCTACATGTTAAGTTGCAGAGAGATCGCAACAGCGGGCGCTAGCCGCCTCCGGGGACTCCCGGAGGGCTAGGCAATTGTTTATATCGTCCGCATAAGCATTATATCCTACTACTGGAGCATGCTACTCACATAATATGAACTCAAAAGAGAAAGATCATGATATCCTCCCAACAGCCTGGCTATTTTAGGGGATTTTCTACTCTTATACATTGCGCGCTATCAACCTACATGCTGCTAAACGCATTAGAAATTACGTCTACCATGCTAGGCCTTACGAACGCATTTATCAAACAAGCGCCGTCCGCAGTAAATCCTACGACTGGTTGGTATTATCGTCCTCGTAATTGTCTAGCTTGATATCATTGAGACCAAGGTCTTCGTTCTGCTCGAATGTACGCTCGTAGGTTTCCACCGTCATGTTAGGGTCATCATCCGGCGCATAAAGGTTCTGGAGATAAGAATTCGCTAGGGGATCATCAAGAATTACTGTGAATGGACGCTCGGCGGAAATAACCTAGAGAGGACCCGCCATGACTTGATATGAAGCACATCGTGCATTTGAAAACACACCGATTTAAGGTCCCCTAGGAATGCGGAGAACTTGCCACGTTCTCTCGCAGCAACTTGGGCATCGGATTGGCCGCTTGCAAGCTGAGAAGCACTGGGTTCAGAAGAATCTCCTAGAAACACCTTTTCACTGAGCTCGTCGTAGACCTGCGTTAAAATGCCTTCAAGAGTAGTGAAACGACCACCTAAGGTGCCAGACTGGAGATCCAACTTAATCTCGGGAATGCGGAAGCCGCATGTTTCACTCTGCACACACATCAGTACATCCGACGGGTTCGTTATCACGAACTTACCTTGAGGATATCACGCCCGAGATCTTCAACGTCCTGGACTTTCAGCGTGATTTTCTTCCCCTTCTCGGATACCGCACCCCCAGATTTCACTTCGTTGTCTCTATAGCCACAAGCCGAACAATTCGTAGACATAATGATCACATCCTGTGATTGCAGATGGTCAGCAGTTTGTCAAATGTGCTAAATAACTAACCTTGAAATGCGGGATGACTACTTTCTTCATCATCGTATTCAAGTGACGTCCGCAAGAGGTGCACACTCCGGGGAAGACGAAAATTTCTTCATCGATCCCCAGAACCGCCTCCTCGGCGGCGCCTTGGGATCTCTCGACCACCGGTTTTTCCAGGTCTCCTTCCACAACTTCAGAGGTTTGGAGACCGAGAAGCTCATTCTGCTCCTTTGTTCGATTATAATGCCGCATCGTCCACTGAGGGTCAGCGGTACTTTCGCGGAATTCAAGGAACGAATTGCCGGATGGGTCATTCAACGTAAGGGTGAAATGATGTATCGGTCGCTCGAGTCGGGCACGGCGGTTCTTCTCGCGCGTCCCATCGGAGACTTGCTCACCCTCAGAGTCAGTGTCCGCTGTGATCGCGGAAAGTCTCTTGAGGAGCTCCTCAATGATCGAGTAGGTCCTTTCATCTTGTATCCGCCTTAGTGGCTGATCCGCCCTAAGATCAGTCACCGTATCACGCAATATACCCTCAACAGTCGTAAGTTGGCCTTTTCCTGGGGGTATTGTGAGTTGGAGCTCGGGAATAGTAATCGTAGATGTCGCCGATTTAACGAGTTGCCGATTTAAGTCGTCCCGCTCAAGAACTTTGAGGGTGTAACTCACCCCACGGTCTGAATAGCGTTAAGAGTGAGCGGCTCGAATGCTGACTTGATAGGAAATTTTGTTTCACCGCGAATCGCGCTGGCGGACAGCACTTCATTATTGGAGGCTCCGCAATGCTCGCAACGAAAGGACATAACGATGATTTCCTTGAAATACGGTATTGATGTCAGAAGCATCCGCGTGCGCCCCTGGTTTACGTTTGAGCTTGGTGAATGCGTGGTAGCGGACATCGGGTACCTGTTCACCACAAGACATGCACAGACTTTCTATTTCCTGTATGGGAGATTCACCCTGCCCCTCAGTGCAACCGCCATCACCTAGTGCTGCAGAATTTATGCGTTCCGCCGTGTCACGGATAGCAGGGAAAAAAGGATTGCCTGTTTTGGTTGGCACAGCCATCAATTCTACGGTGGAAGCGGCCTACACACGCGTCATCAACCATCAACTCATGGCGCCTCGCGCATCCCCCTTGGCAGCAACTCCCACTCTCGTATTGCCGTGTGTCCTATTGCCGAAATCGATTTTAGATGCTGCGCGCTGAAGCTTGTGATACCCGCAGTAAAGTATCGTTCCGAAAAGTAGAAAATGTCAAACCTATTCAGCACGCCGGTGTACATGACGCGCAAGCTCGAAGCTTCGGGTGTATGTTCGCATTCTCAGACCACCCCAAGTCTGCCTGATTTGTTCTCCTTAGTCAATGACATGGAAGACTTCCACTTGCCTGACCATTACATTCGATACATTGAACCCATAGAATCTGAACTATCGGCTCAGGTTGAGTATGACATGGATGAGCAAGGCACGCATGCTCATGAAACAATGCATCCATGCACTCACTTATGACTCTTAGATCGGGAGTGGCTCGATGCTATCAATACCGAGCGTCGGAAAGAGCAACTCGATCAAGTTTCTTATGAAACGTTCGAGATCATCATGGACCGCTTAGAGAAGGAATGGTTCGAACTGGTAGGCATAGGTCAATATATTGGCTCGTATCGCGTTTCTTATGTGATTTCAGATGAAGCGGGTGCCCAAACACGACAGTGCGCTGCCCTCTGAGGATTCCACCTGTGCTATTTGTGATGATGGAGAGGGGGAAAACATCAACGCGATCGTGTTCTGCGATGGGTGTAACTTGGCAGTACATCAGGGTGCGATTCCCTCCTAGATTAATTTCAGCATCACGAAATCCTTGCTTGCAGATTGTTACGGCGTCCCATATATTCCAGAGGGTCAGTGGCTGTGTCGAAAATGTACAGTCGCACCAGAAACCGCAGTCGTGAGTTGTGTCAAGTAAAGGATTCTCTCGATTGTGAGGGTTCATCCGAAAGATCAATTGCAGTCGTGCATCTTTTGCCCGAATGAAGCGGGCGCGTTTAAGCAAACAACAGAGGCGAAATGGGCCCATTTACTTTGTGCACTTTTTATCCCTGAACTGACTCTCGGCAATCAAGTATTCATGGAACCTATTGAGGGCGTAAATCGCATTCCGAAATCCCGTTGGAAACTTGTAAGTACCTTCGGCACACTGTCCTCAATATTTTCTTCACGATTTTCAGCAGAGCTGTTCCCTTTGTCCGTACAAACTAGGGGCCTGCATACAATGTGACAAGAGCTCGTGTTTCACTGCTTTCCATGTCACTTGTGCCCGGAAACACGGTCTTTTAACACCCATGAAGGCGATACCAGATGCAGAGGGAAACATTCCGGCTGTTTTGCCCCCCTTGCGTGCATTATGCGAGAAACATTTCACCGTATGTTCCTTTCACTCTCTGTTTCATAATTTCTCAGCGATGCTGTCAAGGATGACATGCGCGTTGCGCGTGAAGCTCGTCTCACAAGTAACGAAGACGACGCAGCTCAGGCAAGCCCCTCACAAAAGTCATCCAAGAGTGCGCGAGCGTATGCCAAAACCTACCGACTTGGTCCACCGCTCGTCCCAGCCATTGTCACCTCGCGATTGACGGAGTACATCAACCGCATAGCGCTCAGGAAGAAGCAGATATTCCTCTTATCTGTCTGCAAGTACTGGAGCCTCAAACGAGAAGCGAGGAGAGGGGCGCCGCTACTAAAACGCCTGCACCTCGAGGTTCGTCACGATGTTGTGTCGTGCAGCCGAGGTGAATGCCGCTGACTGTTCCTCTATAGCCTTGGACTGCATCGTCCATTAACAAACAGCAATCTGACGAAGCAAAGCAACGTCGTCTCGCCGTGCGTTGATTTGTGTTACCTCTCCTGGGAAAGTCGGATTCTTACGACGTTTACTGAAGTATTTGCATGGCCTACGAGGAGACCTCGAAAAGGTCCGCATGCTGGCAGATTTCGCTCGCAAGCGAGAGCGAGAGAAGAGTCGCTCCGCCAACATCATTTCAAATTTTGTTGACTCCACAATGTTTCCATTTGATGGGCAGCTTCAGACCACCCTTGAGCAGATTTCTACGTTTGTCTACTCGCCGGTGCTCTCGCGGGCCAGTACTAATGCCGCTTACTTCAGGATGGATCGTAACCATTATTTCAGTAACCCTGTATCACCCGATCAAGCGCCCGATTATCACAACATCATAGAGCGACCAATGTACTGGGACAAAATTAAGCAAAAGCTTGATCAGCGCGAATACGTCAACCTACAGGACTTCAAGGTGCTTCATATGATGACTCATATTGACCTTTTTCACACATTTCCATGCACAGGACGACATTTGTCTGGTTCTGGATAACAGTATGAAGTATAATGCTAAACCAGATCATCTCTACCACCGGGTGGCAGCTCGGATCAAGACCAATGTGGGTCCTGTACTAGATAACCTGCATATACCTCCTGCGCAGCCACTTGGCCTGCCGCCATCTGTAGGTGATCTAGAGCCTTTATCGGATGTGCTGAGCCTGCTCCTTTCCACTGCTGCCCTCGAGGATCATACTACCATGATCATCGATACGGGTGATCCAATTGGGACGCTCTTCGCTCAGTTGCCTCTTAGGATTCGTACGCCCCCGGTTGCCACCGCGCCGCCCAAAAAACCGCGCGGCCGCCCGTCCAAAGCGGCGCCCGCGTGGACCGCAATCGCACAGCAGCCAGACGGCGACCCACAGAATGTGACCGGTGTAGGGTCCATGCGCCGCACCCGTGCACAGCAAGCGGATATCAATCAAAAATTGCGCGGTTTCGCTGTTTCTTCAGAACCAGCGGGCTCTGTTGTTAGACAAAACACCAAGCATTCAGTGCCACATGACAAAAGTCCCCCTGTTGACTCCTCCCCTCCCGTAGGCGACCCGCAGATAAACATTTCCCCCGCACCGGAAGCCGAGCTCACCCCAGAACAGCAAGCTAGGGAGGCTCAACGAGCCCTCCGGAGAGAAAGAGAGCGTGCTAAGAGGGAAAAGCTCCTAGCAAGAAGAGAGCGTGACCGGGTCTCCCGCGAGAAGTGGAGAGAAAAAAAGCGGGAACTGAAAAGGATGCGACAGGAGCAGCGCGTTCTTGAGCCGCCCCTATCTGTTGTTCAAGGAGAGAGTCAAGAGGTTACAACAGATGGAACAGTATTGGAACCCACAATTCCTCAAGGGGGAGCCGTTGCATTGAGTGACAGTTTCACTGCACTAAACGGGGAATCTGCCGAAGGATCAAAGCACGAGCACGGTGCGCTCGCCCAATATGGGTCCGGAAGGCAATCCAGGTCGGAGCAAGACTATCAAGATCCCGAAGGCAATTATCCAGGAGTCGAGTCAGCAAACTCACATCCGCAACAGGCGTCATTCAACACGATGCCCCAACTAGTTGAACGTGTGGATGACAAGCAAAGCTTTCAAATGTTCAACGAAGGCTGGATGCTCCCCGAAGGGTCGTCTCGAAGGGGTAATCAAGGCAGTTCGTTGTCGGGTCAGACTGGCCGTGGTGGCGGGCGAAACCTGGGCCCAGACGGTCCAGAGGGCGCTGCGGCTCGAGAACGGCAAGGCAAGCCATCCGAACTGTGTGGGTTGAGGGTTGATAGTGAATTCATGATTGCCTTACAGAAGCAGAGCGAATCAAAAGGGAACGACGGAGGGAGAGAGACAGGGAGCGACGACAACGTGAAAAACAAGCAAAACTCGCAGCTCTTGCGTCCGTCAACGCCGAATCCCCCAATATTCGCGCATCAGCAATAACGCCCGTGGCAAAAGAACTGAATGTATTTGGTTCTGATTCGAGCGATCTTAGCGACCTCAGCGACATGAACGACGAGGGGGAGAACGTGGAGTCTTCGGAGCCACCAGGTGATTCCGCCAACCAGCATAGTCAAACTTTGTGGCCGACGAGTGATGATGCACCCCCTATCATTGGCGAGGATTTACCGAACGGAACCCTCGGTAAGAATCACACAGTTATTACGTAGAAACCCCTATGTACTCACTCGGCTGGTGATAGTCTGGGCCAAAATTCGTGCGCGACGTCGTTGGTATCGATTGCTCATCATTTTTCACATTGTTCCCTAGCTTTCTTCCCATACTGGCCAGCGGTGATCGTTGAACCGGGGGACCCCGTTATTCGGCCGGAGTTGCTGCAAGAGTTTGAGCAGAAGATAGAGGACGAACGCCGCCATGACACGAGCCGCAAGGTGTACATCGTTCAATTTTATGACACCAGGCGGACGTGGTATGTGCATTGTGCAACTAGTCGCCACTCACTAGTACTAATCGTATCATTTGTTAACATAGGGGAGTTGTAGTGGAGACTGACATGGCGCTGCTAGCAGAGGATAAGAGTAAATGTTCCATCTGACGCGGTTTGACCCCGTGCTGAAATGTGGCTTGATGTCCAGAGATTGACCAGGACATGCTGTCTGGGGTAGGAATTTCGCATCTTCACTGTGAATATTGCTCATACTTGAACTCCTCAGCACAAAAGGTCAAGATTCAAAACAAAGGACATGAAGCGTGAATGCCGAAGAGCGTATGAGTATGTGCAATTTCCCGCTACCCCTGTTCTCTCTCGTGAATGTTTCCTACAGACAAGCAATTGGAGATTTGGACGTTCCGCCGGTGACTGCAAGTATTCTTGACGGGGACGATTCCAAGCCTTAGGGGACCCATGTCATGCGTGTATTAGATTACGAATGGCTATCTAGGCCCCAACTCGATTGGTCCTATTCGAAGTCGTGTAAATGGCTGCTTGTGATCAAGAAGACGCTTGTATCCTTTTCTTCTTTTAAATTTCTCGATTTTCTGCAACGCTCCTTTTGTATGCTCCACTACCACGGCCGGGACATGCACCACATCCTGCGGCAACGTTGGATCCCCCCGAAGAGTATATTGCCGTGAACCGACTTCTTGGATCGCATTCAACTCGATTACATCCCCCAACGCCACGTCGCGCATGCGTGGAACGGTCAATAAATCACGGGGAGAGAGGATATAGCGTCTCCCCAGAAACGCCGCGACTACATATTGTGACGGCTCTGTACGAATGAGGTCGGAAACCTGTTCTATGGATGATTTTGTCCTTGGGGCGGTGCTCATTGAGTGCGCAAAAATAGGGAGACGTCGTATTGATCTCAGGAGAGATTGCGAGCACGCTTCCAAGGGTCGATGTTAGGGCAGTGACCGATACAACCTCAGGAATACATACTCTTGAACATGGATTGAAAGATGGCAGGATTGATGGTGCGGCAGCGCGGAAACGCAGAATGGGCCACTCCGGTTGTTCAAGTTTGTCGGCAGCGCTTCCGGTATTATCCGACGCTGTGAACCGAGTTTTCTTTTCAAACTCTACCCAAAAAGCGAGACGGCAGTGATGCACGCCTCATTTGCCAGGAACTCTGTACGGACAGCCGCTCTTGCGGTGAAGGCCGGATCCCCTCTGGTGAGCTCATTTACCTGAGAGTTTCTGCGTGTTTTTGCTGTTGTTGAAAGTGCCAATGCTGACGGTTTCGTCACTATTCAAGCTCCGTGAGCAGGCCCTAGCGGCAGCTCCTGTCCTTGCGAGACGGTATGCCACTGCCAAACCTGGTCTGTTCTTCTTGCAGTCTTTTCCTTGTCGCCTCAATTGACTTCCCACGTCACCTAGCTGCCTCGGAGGTCTCGTCAATTCTCGAATCCCGCATCTCCGGTACTTCCCTCCAGGCGGATGTTCAAGAGACTGGTCGTGTTCTCAGTACGTTGGTTGCGTGGGCGGAGGGTATTGATTGTCTAACCTTCTGCGGACGTTAGCTATCGGTGACGGCATTGCTCGTGTCTACGGCCTTCGAAACGTGCAAGGTGGGCATAAATAGGCGAAGGCTCTATGTCAAGTTACTGACAGAATTTTTTTTATCGTTTCTAACCGTACGCGTTGTAGCTGGTGAGCAATTCAAAGCGCATTGTCGACCGTTGCTGAATTTAACGTACTTCATGTTGCAGAGGAAATGGTGGAATTTTCGTCTGGTGTCCGCGGCATGTGTTTGAACCTGGAGGCCGACAATGTCGGTGTAACCATCTTCGGTAACGATCGTCTTATCAAAGAAGGCGACACTGTGAAACGCACCGGCCAAATCGTCGACGTTCCTGTCGGCCCTGCCCTCCTTGGACGAGTCGTTGATGCTCTCGGCAACCCCATTGATGGCAAAGGCCCAATTCAAGCCACTGAACGCCGTCGCGCTTCCGTCAAGGCTCCCGGTATCCTTCCCCGCAGGTCTGTCTACGAGCCCATGCAAACGGGCCTTAAGCCTATCGATGCTATGGTTCCAATTGGGCGTGGCCAACGTGAGCTTATTATTGGAGATCGTCAAACCGGGAAAACCGCCGTTGCTTTGGACACTATTCTCAACCAAAAGCGATGGAATGACGGTAACGATGAGAGCAAGAAACTGTACTGCGTTTATGTTGCGATTGGCCAAAAGCGATCTACTGTTGCTCAGCTTGTACAGACCCTGGAGGAGAATGATGCTCTCAAGTATTCCATCATTGTAGCGGCCACCGCTTCAGAGGCTGCCCCGCTTCAGTACCTTGCACCCTTCTCTGGATGTGCTATGGGCGAATGGTTCCGGTACGCCTTGGATTTCCTAATTCGTACACATGTTTTGACGGTTTCGCCATCAAGGGACAACGGCAAACACGCTTTGATCATCTACGACGACTTGTCCAAGCAAGCTGTTGCGTACCGTCAGATGTCATTGCTTCTGCGTCGCCCTCCTGGACGTGAGGCCTATCCTGGCGACGTCTTCTACCTACATTCCCGTCTCTTAGAGCGTGCCGCCAAGATGAACGACAATTTTGGTGGCGGTTCCCTCACTGCCCTTCCCATTATCGAAACCCAGGGTGGTGATGTGTCTGCGTACATCCCCACCAACGTCATTTCTATCACGGATGGTCAGATATTCTTGGAGGCTGAGCTCTTTTTCCGCGGCGTTCGTCCCGCCATCAATGTTGGTCTTTCCGTGTCCCGCGTGGGATCTGCCGCCCAAACGTGAGTGCGTGTCTGGAGTATTATTTGCCGATATTCACACCCGGACACAGCAAGATGATGAAGAAGTTCGCCGGCTCTCTCAAGCTTTATCTTGCTCAATATCGTGAAGTGGCTGCATTCGCACAATTCGGTTCCGATCTTGACGCTTCAACCCGGTTCTTGCTGAGCCGTGGGGCTCGGCTGACTGAGCTTCTCAGTTCGTACATCGTCATCTACCACAACGCTTCGTTTGCTCATATTCATAAATTTCGCAGAGCAAGGCCAGTACCAGCCTCTTCCAGTCGAAATCCAAATTCCAGTTATCTATGCGGGTGTCAACGGCCTGCTCGACTCCATCCCTGTTGACCAGATAGTCCGCTGGGAGAACGAGTTCCGTGCTCACCTTACAGCCTCGCACGGCACCCTCCTTGCTGAAATTTCGAAGGGGAATGTCACGGAAGATATGGAGAAGACTATCAAGAAGGTTGTCGAGGACCATGTTGAAACTTTCAATGCGTGAGCTTCTGCTTCGTTGACTTAGTCGTTATCGCATCACAACAATCGTAGAGCCTGAGCGGGACTTAGTGAGAAGGCAGGTGCAGGGAATGGATGCATTTACATGCAATTAGATATTACATTCTTTGCTGGTTGAGCTCGTCTTCCACTTAGTCTCAAATAATATATTATTTCAACCCGTGTGCATTACGTAATTATCACGTGTTTGAAGGGTGCACGCCCAAACCCCCTGCTTTGGCTGTGGCAAATTTTGTGTACTGTCGCACCCAGCGTAGCGAACGCAGAATGTCTTCTTATGTCTATTACAAATTCAAATCTCAGAAGACTGAACAAAAAATAGCGTTCGATGGCACTGGCATTTCTGTGTTTGACTTGAAGAAGGAAATCATGCTGTCAAATAACTTTGGGAAAGCGAGCGAACTTGACCTCTTACTCTTTGATTCCTCTGAGAAGGGTACGCTCATTGTCGGTAGCTTGTCATCACTATCGTGTCACTCACCTCTTCACCTTTTCTTCAGAATATTCTGACACACAAATCATCCCGCGCTCTACTTCAGTCATCGCCAAGCGCATGCCTGCCTCTAAGCCTGGCAAAGGAAATGCGGCGTTATATATAACAGGTGTACACCCCCAATCTGGATCATCCGCGCGCCCAACCTCGTCCACATCGCACACGCTAGCTCCAACATGGAACAAGTTCACGGCAGGAGCAAATTCAAAACGGTTTGATGGAAAGGAAGAGAAGCACCGCCCTGCTGCTGCGATGAAGGACGATGTGAGCGTATGAAATCATTACCGGCTGTCAACTTTCTGATTATTGCTTAGGGCGAACTAGGGGTGGTCGGCGGCGGTGCTGCTGTTAAGGCTGAAGATCAACCCGAAACTAACGTAGCGGAAGACGAAGCTGAGAAGATTAGAGCTATGTTCCAGGCTAATGCGGAGCACTGGGAAGAAACCCAGGAACGGATGTCGCAGTCCGTGTCGTTTCATCCTCCAAAGCATCTGTACTAATCACATCTTCTGAAATGCTATCGCTATCCTTAGTGCCACTCCTATCCTTTCCAGCAGGGGCTCCACCAGGCGACCCTTCCACCCAACTCAGCACTCACATGCCCCTGAACCCAAGCCGCTACCGCCAGGATACATATGTCATCGTTGCTCAAAAAAAGGTCACAATTCTATCTCACGATCGCCAGCCAATTCCTCAAAGTTGCGTCACTATTTAGGGCACTGGATTCAGGATTGTCCCACCAATGATGATCGTGACTACGATAATCGACCTCGTATCAAGCGGACAACAGGAATCCCTCGAAGCTTTCTGAAGCCCGTGGAAGCACCGCAAGAAGGCGCACCACAGGGTATTATGGTGACGCCTGAAGGAGGCTTTGTCATAGCGCAACCGGATGTGTAAGGGTCGTGTACATTAGTCAGGGACACTGGCTCACTGTGACTTAGTGCCTCTTGGGAGAAGCAACGCTCTCGCCCAGCACCATTGACTGCGGCGGACGTGAGGGAGAAATTACCGTCGGATCCTGCATTGGCTTGTCCAATCTGCCACAAGCTGCTCCGTGATGCTGTGAAGACGCCATGTTGTTCCAAGACGTTTGATGAGGAATGTATACAGACCCATCTTTTAGAGAGCGACTTCGTGTGCCCTTCTTGTCATACCAAGGTGGCATCCCTCGACAGAATCACCCCGGATACCGCAGCGCGCGACCGTGTGCGAAGACACATTGAGGAAGAGATTGCGAAAAGCGTAGCACCAGTAGATTTGAAAAGGAAAACCCCGGAGTCTCAGCCTCAGACCGTCGCGCAGGCACGCCCAGTGATATTCCTCAAAGACGTACACTGACTGATTATTGCTATTACTAGGGCGGGTCTGCGCCCTCGCCGGCACTTCAAAAGGAAGATCCAGAGATCACCTTTGAATCACAGCCAGGTGCAATCCCACAGGATACTGATGGGGCAGGAACTGTCTACAGCGGAGCATACACCGGTCCCGGAGACGGATCAAGCAACAACCCGATGGATGCCGAGATTGCTTCGACTCAGTCACAAATCCAGCATGTCATGATGATGCTGAACAATCCACAACTGACGCCGCAAATGCGATTGCAATTCCAGATGCAGCTTCCACAACTAACTGTGCACCTGAACAACCTTCAGCAAATGTCTCTTTATAACGATTCATACATGAATGGTGGGCTATTTGGAATGGGGACTTTAGGATTGCAAGGACAGGCAAGTGATGTTACTGGTTTCGGAGCAATGAGCGCAGCTGGAATGGGCTATGGCGGATACCCTTCCGGCTCCACATTCAACAATCCCGGATTGCTGAGTGGTATGACATCTCCCCTCTCGCTTTTTCGGATCTGACTTTTGGATCATTCAAGATGCGGACTCACCTTATCAACGCGTGGCCCCAAACAATCGTCGGCGAGCGCAGAAACGGGAGCGACCCGAGGATTTTGTTAACGTAAACGGCGTTGGGCAAAAGCACTCACGTTATTTTGAGTGAACCTTTCACTCACAATTCAAGATATTTGTGTTCAAATGAAGTGGAATACACGTCACGAGCCCACATTTTCCGCTTATGCACACATGGTCAAGGCAAAGTATCTGTCTGTATTGGGCTTATTTACGTTCCGCTATCGTGTAATTTACATTTAGGATGTCAGCATAGAGGCGGCGTTCAATTGTGAATTTGTGTTTGCTCTCTTCAACAAGTGTTGCTGATATTGCTCCCACGAGTTGATGATCTATTCGACTTTCAGTTCCGACTGCGACTGCCGGAAGGGTGTTGAAATGCCTACCTTAGTTTGGCTACTAATGACGCCCTCAAGATACATATCCAACGAACCCTTGAAATCGACGATTCGGTCATGTTCGAAGCGCGCAACCTCAAGCTTGATAAGCTTCGTAGCATCCTCATACTCTGCACGCGAATCCTGGGCCTTGCTTTCGGACTAAACTGGGAGTGAGAAGCGAAAGCCGAGAAAGTGGATGGAACCACAGACCATTTCAATCTCCCGCTGGAGGGGTATGATGGATTGCCTATCGAGGCCTCTCTGCCGGAGGGTCTTCTCGTGCATGTTACGAATTCGTGTCTTCTCAGCCTCGGCAGACTTCCACGTGTAGAAATGTTTCACTCTCGAAGCGAAGGCGAGCTTGCGAAAAGTCGTCAAAACAGGTGTGGGAGCTCTTGTATGCTGAATACTTACTCGAACCGAGGCAATCATACGAAGATACTCCTCCACTTAAGAACGTATGCGTGAGCCGACAGATGAGAGGGGGAGGGGAGATCCCAACACACCGGTGCCCGATATAGACTCTAGGTCCTGTTTCGATTGAACTTCGAGCAATTCTCTTGACTCGCGTTCTACGTCAGCCATCACAGAGAGGGAGCTTGAAAGCTGCTGACTAAGGTCTGAAGCGAGTACTTTGACAGCATCTGCGAACTCAGTTATGGACGTGATTAACTCTGGCGAATCATCGCCAGAGAACGGTTAGAACCCAGACAACGAAAGGGTGGGTGTAATAGACTTACCCGAACGCTGTTTCGCTACTGCCTCAATGGCTTTAGCAAGGCTTCGCAATTGTGATTCTAATGCTTCTAGATAGGATTTCTTCTTGTCGAACCACTGCGGGCGTAGTGTTAACACGCATAAGGATTAAGTCTGATCATCAATCTGGAGCGCGGAAATAACCTCATCTGTTTCGTAGAATTTCGGGCCTGTTATGGAGCTTCCGATACTGGCCATGAGGCCAGCGCGCTCATTTTCTAATTTTCTGTGCTTGATCTGAGGCAAGGTTAATTCCAAGCGTGTTCAGTTGTAACAGAACAACATACATCCATCGCAAACGAATCCGACTCGAGGAAGAGACGTAAATCTGGGTCCTTTCTTAATCGAGGGTGCGCAGCGATCTTCTGGATGCATTTAGTCAAAGCCAACCTGCGAGATTCGATGAATCCTTCCGCGAATCGTCCAAACGGCATCTTTTCCGGCACAGGAGGAATAATAACCCCAGGGTTGTTGGATGAGAGTGCATCAAATAGCCATAGAAAGTCCGAGTATCTTCTTAGGACGGAGAAACTCGGCTTCTTGAACTCGGGGACTGTTGTCTGTTACATGACAGGATGATTCTTGGGTCTTTAAGATTTCAACCATTCACAAGGAATCTCACCCGCGTCGATACCGTATAAACAATATGAGCATTTATGGGATCCCCAACCTTCTGCGGATCTCCGACCGTAATATGGAACAGAGGCGGATCCGACGCTACTGAAGACTGATGGCCTTCTCGCGGAGAGAGGGCTGATCGAGAATCGCGGTTTGGAAGTATGCCTAGAGGCCTGTCGTCCTCGTCGTCTGCTTCAATGGCTGAGACTTTTGCTCCGTGGGAATCGGATGGGGTTTCCGGCGGGCTCAAAGCAGTCCCCCATCCAGGTGCGACGCCTCCCAGCGT
>Ga0307508_10003719_pt1 | contig 15270 bp, 13 predicted proteins | sample 9_EM_MG_FD_203089 | JGI IMG/M metagenome (GOLD analysis project Ga0307508, IMG submission 203089) | Populus trichocarpa ectomycorrhiza microbial communities from riparian zone in the Pacific Northwest, United States - 9_EM | ecosystem: Host-associated > Plants > Roots > Unclassified | place...
ACAACGGCACGCTGCACGGCGGCGCGACGTATGGATTCAACGGGACCGGCCCGAGCTGCTCGCCCGCCGCTTCGAGCACCGCGCTCTGCCTCCAGGACCGCTTCCTGGTCAAGGTGAAGTTCCGCAACGGTGTTCAATCGGTCGCCGAGGGGACGGGCAACGTCGTGCCGGTGGCGAACCCCGGCTCGGGTCTCTTCTGGTTCTTCGGCCCCGACAACTGGGAGGTGATGGTCAAAGCGATCAACGCGTGCTCGCTCACCAACACCTACTGGATCTTCTCCGCCGCGACGACCAACGTGTTCTATCGCATGGATGTCTACGACTACCACACCGGTAACCAGCGGATCTACTTCAACTATCCGGGTCCGCCGGCGCCGGCGGTGACCGACACCGGCGCTTTCGCGACCTGCCCGTAGCCCGCTACGGCTTGCGCACCGCGATCAGATCGGGACGCCCCGGCCGGCTCAGCGTCAACGAGCCGGCCGGCCCATCCTTCCGGTCGAAGATCATGGCGACTCCCGCCGGCTTCCCTTCCAGCCGAAAACGGGTCGGCGAGACCGGCACCAGGAGGACCGGCTCGCCCTCCGCGGTCGACCGCAGACGGTTCTCGATGAGCTCGATCTGGATGGTCACTCCCAGTTCCACCACCACATAGGTCCCTACCAGCGGTTCCAGCTCGGCCCGGCTGAGCGTGACCTCCGGCTCACCCGCGCTCAGCTCGAAGGGCGGCCGTTCCATCTTCGCCACGCAGGAGGTGTCGAGACCGTCCACCGCGCCGCTCTCGATCAGCTTGCCGATCAGGCCGAAGAGGCAGTCCTGTCCTTTCATCCCGTTCAAGCTGTGACCGCCACCGGGCACGATCACATGCCGGCTGTGGCGGAGCGATCCGGCCACCTTCGCGCCGTCGCTCGCCGGAGTGACCGGATCGAGCTGGCCGGAGACGAGAAGGCTCGGCACGTCGGAGACCACGGGAGCCAGGAACGTCTCCCCGAGATGGGCGATCGGCCAGCCTTCACAGGCGGCCCGCTGCTGGCGGATGCGGAAGTCGCCGAGGAACGTGCCGGCCACCGCGGCCGGGATGTCCCCATCTTTCACGAAGGCCACATCCTCGGCGCAGGTGACGGACAGGAAGAATCCATCGGCGAGCGAGGTGGCGTCGCCGCCGAAGGTGCGGGCCGCTTCGGCCAGCGGCTTGAAGTCGCCCTGCACCGCGCGGTGGACGGCGAACGGGAGCTGGGCGGACGCCACCGGAACGTAGAGCATGTAGCGCAGGGTCTGGGCCACGCCGTTGCGCGACAGCTTGAGGGTGAACGGCTTCGCGGTTTGCGGATCGGTGAGCTCTGCGCTCAACGGCTCGCGCGCCGCACGGTCGAGCACGGCGGCGATCTCTGCCTTGAGCTGCGGAAACGCGCCGGCGCAGGCTTTGTCGGCCGCGCAGGTGGCGACGAGACCGTCCAGCGCGTTCTGCGCGCTACGGGCGAAGAAGAGCGGCGAACGGTCGAACGTCGGCACCACGCCGAGCATTGTGGCGGTGCGCACATGCTCCGGGTGGCGGCGCAGATAGATGAGGACGGCCCGGGTGCCGTAGGAGCCGCCCATGAGGTTCACCTGGCCGTAGCCGAGAGCGGCGCGGATCTCGTCCACATCGTCGATCGTATTGTCGGTCGTGTACTGCGCCAGATCGGCTTTCTGCCGCAGGCGGTCGCGGCAGGCCCGCACCTTGGCGGTGGGCAGGAAGTCGTCGAGGAAATCCTGCAATCCCACCGCACCTTGCAGCTCGGTGCAGAACAGGCCCGCCGACTCGCCGGTGCCGCGGAAGTCGACGAACAGGAAATCGCGCCGCGCGCGGAGCTGCGGCAGCGATTGCGCGGTAAAACCGCCTTCTTCGATGGACCCATCGCCCGGACCACCCGCGAAGTAGAGAACGGGATCGGAGAGCCGGTCCGCACCGAGAGCCGGCAGCACGGCCACGCGGAGCGGAATCTTCCGCCCCGTCTTCGCGGCGCGGTTCTCGAAGACCTCATAGGTGCCGCAGCGGGCGTCCGCCGGCAGGCCCGCCGTCGTGGCACAGGGTCCGAGCTCGATGCGCCGCGGTGGATCCGGTGACGCGGTGGCGGTGACGGCCAGCGCCGAGAGGGAGAGGCCAAAAAACGTCGGGACGATGAATTTCATGGGACGGACCTCCTCTTCTTCTTTGGAGTCTACGGCAGTCGACCGGAGTGTGTTTCAACCGGATCGGGTATCCTCGGACCCATGCCTCGCGAGCGGTATCGGATCGCCGACCTCACCGTCGACGTGGACGCCGTCGCAGTGACACGGGACGGCGAGCCAGGGAAGCAAGTGCCGCTCCCCGGCCTCTCGTTCGATCTGCTCGTGGCCCTGGCGCGGCGCGCGCCCTCGGTGGTGACGGCGGACGACCTCATCACCGCCGTGTGGGCCGGCACCGCGGTCTCCGACGAAACCCTCACCCAGCGGGTGGCCCTGCTGCGGCGCGCCCTGGGAGACGACGCGAAGAATCCACGCTATGTGCGGGCGGTGCGCGGCCGCGGCTATCAACTGGCGGCCGCGGTGACCGCTCTCGCCGACTCCATGCCGGCGCCGCGGCGCCTCCGAAAAACCGGCCCGGCGGTCCTGGCCACGGTTGTCGCGGCGCTGCTGGCGCTCGGCATCACCCTCTTCGTCGTCCTCCTCCACCGCCGGACCCAGCCAGCCACCACGAACCTCGCCGCGAGCCCGAGCGTCCAGGAGCTGTTGGAACGCGCCGGCTCCTACCTGCGGCGGCACCAGGAGCCGAACAACGAGCTGGCGATCGAGCTCTATCAGCGCGCCCTGCACCGCGAGCCGGACAATCCGCAAGCCCTGGCCGGACTGAGCCTGGCGCTGGGACAGCGGGCGACCAAGTTCAACCGCCACGGCGGGGAGAGCGATCAGGCGGTGGCGCTGGCGCAGCATGCTCTCGCCCGCGATCCGCGGCTCGGCCTGGCGCACCACGCGTTGGCGCTGGCGTTCGACAGCAAGGGACAGGTGAGCAAGGCACTCGCCGGCTACCTGCGCGCCGCGGACCTCGAGCCCGAGCCGTCCGCCGCGCTCGCCAGCGCCGCCAACCTGCTGCAGGTCCAGGGGCACCTTGCCGCGGCGCTCGAAACCAACCTGCGGGCCGCCCAGGGGAAAGGCGAGACGCCGATCTACCTCGAAGTGCAGATGGGCGCGACGCTCGCGGCGCTCGGCGACGACCAGGCCGCGGCCGTCTGGTTCGAGCGCGCCCTGGAGCTGCGGCCGGACAACGTCTTCGCCGCCGCGGCGTATGCCCGCATGCGCCTGTCGCAGAATCGCCCGCGCGAGGCGGACGAGATCGCCGCGCAGGCGATCCGGCGCGGTATCCGCCGGCCGGAGCTGGCAGCGATCCGCGGTGACGTCGCTCTCCTGGGAGGCGAGGACAGGAAGGCGAAGGCTTTCTATCAAGAGGCTCTCTCCATCGCGCCCGGCTTCTCGGAGGCGGAGACCCGTCTCCTCCTCCTGGACCACCGGGAAGCCGGCGCCGTGCGTCCCGATCTCGAAACGCGCTACCGCGCGGCGCTCGCCGGCTTGCGCCAGGGGCGTGCCGAGGGGGATGAATGGCCCGGTGGAGCGCTGAACGAAGCGCTCCTCGCCACGGGCTTCGGCGACCATGCCGCCGCCCTCCACGCCCTCGACATCGCCATCGACCTCGGCGCCCGCGACGCGGACTGGCTCCTCCTGGACCCGATGCTCGCCGGCCTGCGCAAGGAACCCGCTTTCACCGGACGCATCGAGCGAATCCGCGGCCTGGTCGCCGCCGAGCGTCAACGCGCCGGCGGCACCGCCGCCAGGATGTAATCGGTCAGCAGCTTGTCGGTCTGCTCGTGCATCCCGCGTGAGTTGTAGTTCGTGCTGGTGATCACCGCCACCAGCTTCGCCGACGGCACGACCACGACCTTATTGCCGCCGTTGCCCGACATATAGAAGGATGGGAAGGTTCGGCCCTCGGCCTTGAAGTCCCGCCGCCACCACAGATAGCCGTAGGTATTGTTCTCGGCCGCCTGGACATGCGCGGCCGTCGAGGCCGCCACCCACTCCGCGGGAACGATCTGCTTCCCCTCCCAGCGCCCGCCGTCGAGGTAGAGCTGTCCGAGCTTGACCAGATCGCGGCTGCGGAAGCGCGTGCCGCCGCCCGTCTGCACCTGTCCCAGCGGCGAGAACACCCAGCCGACCTTCTCGATGCCGAGAGGCGTGAACAGCACCTCGCGAGCAAAATCGGGCACCGGGCGCCGGGTCGCCTTTTCCAGCACGGCGCCGAGGGCGAAGACGCCGGCTGTGCAGTAGGAGAAGCTGCGGCCGTACGGCGAATCCTTCGGCTTGGTGGCCCAGGGAGCGAAGCCCTTGATCGGCAGGTCGAGGAAGAAGCCGAGCCAGTCCTCGGTGACATACATCCGCTCTTCGTTGCCGGACGAGAACTCGTTGTTGTCGTCGCATTCGAGCAGCGAGCTCATGGTGAGCAGGTCCTCGACCGTGACCTGGAGCTTGCGCGGATCGGGGTTCTTGACCGTGGCGCGCCGCTCGGGGAAGAAGTCGAACACCTTCGCATCGACGCCGGAGATCATCCCGCGGCCGATCGCCTGCCCGATCAGCATGCTCGTCACCGTCTTGCTCGCCGAGCGGATGTCGTGCTGCGTCTCGCGCTCCGCGCCGTTGAAATACTCCTCGTAGGCCAGCTTGCCGTCCACCGCGACGACCACGCTCGTGATGCGCTGGAACGTGCCGTCCTCCACCTTCGGCCGGATCGCCGCCAGCTTCGAGGCATCGAGATCGGCCGGCGAGGCGGCAGAGGGGAGGGGCCCCAAAGAAAGGATCGCGGCCACCAGGCCCGCGGACTTCAGTAAGAAAGATCGCTGCATAGACGTCTCCTCAGTAGGTCCTGCGCCCCCTGTTATCGCTCCAGGGCTCCGCCGGGCCGATGAAAGCAGGCTGAATCGTGGGTGAAGATTGGGTGAAGGCGCCAAGACGTTGCAAAAAAAGCCCTCTCCTGAGAGTCTCTCCCTCTGTGATCCTGCTCAACTTTCCTGTCAGGAGACTGTCGATGAGCCATGGCCTTTCGAGCCGGCGCCGGAATCTCTGCGCCGCGCCCGCGATCTTCTTCTTGTTCGTCAGCGGCGCGCTCGCCGCGCAGACCAAGCCGCCCGCGTGGGTGGCCAAGAGCGACCAGAACACCCAGGTGGTCCTCGAGCTGCTGGCTCGGCAGAGCCCGGAGGCCGCCGCGGATCTCGGCATCAAGGGATTGGATGAGGAGATCTTCGATCTCAAGCCGGGATTCGAGAAGCGTGCGGAAGAAGCGACCCGGACCGTCCGCGCGGAGATGGCAAAACGTCTTGCCGTCGAGACCGATCCGCCGGTGCGGCAGGATCTCCAGATCCTCCTCGACTCCCTGGACGGCAATCTCAAGGGCTCCGAGCTGGGCCGCAAGTACACCCTGCCCTACTTCAATCTGACGCAGACGATGTTCGGCGCCATGCAATCCCTGCTCGACGATCAGGTGGAAGCGTCGCGGCGTCCGGCCGCTCTGGTGCGGCTCAAGAAATATACCGGAGCTGCTCCGGGCTATACCCCGGTGACCACCCTGGCAGAGACTTATATCCGGTCCAGGCTCACGCAACCGGGTTTGGCCGGCCCCTTCAAAGACAAGGTGGAGCGGGACCTCGCCAACAATGCCACGGTCGTCGCCGGCATCGAAGGGCTGTTCAAGAAATACGACATCAAGGGATACGAAGAGCCCTACGCCAAGCTCAAGGTGCAGCTCGCGGCTTATGACGACTTCGTCCGCCGGGAGATCCTGCCACGCGCCCGGGCCGACTTCCGGCTGCCGCCCGAGATCTATGCCTTCAGCCTGGAGCAGTTTGGCGTCGACATGCCGGTTGACGAGCTGGTGCGCCGTGCCGAGGTGGGGTTCCGGGAGATCCAGAACGAGATGGAGGCGCTGGCTCCGCTGGTGGCGAAGGAGAAGGGCCTGACGGTGACCGACTACCGGGGCGTGCTCCGCGAGCTGAAGAAACAACAGGTCACCGGCGAGGCCATCCTCCCCTTCTTCCAGAAGCGCATCCAGGCCCTCGAAGAGATCATCCGGCGCGAGAAGATCGTCAGCCTGCCCGAGCGGCCGATGAAGTTCCGCCTCGCCAGCGAAGCCGAGAGCGTCACCGTGCCGGCGCCGCACATGCAGCCGCCGCGGCTGATCGGCAACACGGGCGAGATGGGCGAGTTCATCCTGCCGCTGCGGATTCCGGGAAAACAGGGAGAGAACAAGCTGGCGCTCGACGACTTCACCTACGACGCGTTCTCCTGGCCGGTGACCGCTCACGAAGGACGGCCCGGTCATGACCTGCAGTTCGCGTCGCTGATCGAAAACGGCGTTTCGAAGGCGCGCGCGATCTTCGCCGTGAACGGCGTCAACGTCGAAGGCTGGGCGCTCTACGCCGAGGCCGAGGTGAAGCCCTATCTGCCGCTCGACGGCCAGCTCGCCTCCCTGCAAAGCCGACTCGCCCGTGCCGCCCGCGCGATTCTCGACCCCAGTCTGCAACGCGGGACAGTGACCCGCGAGGAGGCGATGCGGGTGCTGCGCGATGATGTCGGGCTGTCCGAAGGGCTGGCTCTCCAGGAAGTCCAGCGCTACACCTTCCTCGGCCCCGGCCAGGCGACCTGCTACTTCACCGGCTACACCCGTCTGATGGAGCTGCGCTCCGAGGTCGAGCGCATCCTCGGTCCGAAATTCGACCGCCGCAAATACCACGACTTCCTGCTTGCCCAGGGCGTGCTACCCCCGAAGCTCCTGCGGCAGGCGGTCTACGACACATTCATTCCGCAGGAGAAAGGCCGGTAGGTTCGCTACAGACCGATCGCCTCCCCCTCCTCGGCCACCCGGAACCCGCGCGCCTCGATCGCCTTGCGCGCGGGACCGTCCTTGTCGAGCGCCTCCGGTATGGGAGCAAACGTGGCGGCGTCCCACAGCTCCCACAGCCGCGGCGGCGAGACCGAGCGAACGACCTATCCGCTCTTCCACCACCGCACGAGACCGGCGCCCCTGCCGGCGGCGGTGGCAAGCCCAAGCGCCTCATAGAACTCGTCAATAGCCGCATCGAGCTCCACCTGGACGATTTGGCAACGCTTCCTCGTCTCCAAGAGATGCCGGCGGCGGGCCTCCAACTCAGCCTCATACTCCTCGCGGGTCAGGAGCCCGCCGCCCACCCGAACCTCTTTCTTCATCTGGTGTTCGCGGTACATCCGGTTCCAGGAACGAATGGCGACCCACTCGGGCGCAACTCCCTTGGCCACAATCCAGCCCCGGCAACGCTCCGAGTGCTCCCGGAGCGTTTCGATCTCCTCCGGCGTGATCGACCAGACCATGTCTTGATTGGCTCCGGTGAGTGCGCTCCAGAGAAGATATTCCAGCCCGGCCTTCCACGGCGTGCGAAACCATGCGACCGAGATTGCAGACATCGTCTCTGCCAAGGGTCTGCGGGGAGGAGTGAGGTGGTCAAACACGGAGGCTCCCTTGCTCAAGAAAAGAGAGCTGGAAGCGATCGAGCCCGCCTCCAGCTTCCAGAGCTACACGACACCATCAGGCGTCTTTGTTCTCCTTCTCATTGCCGGTCTCCTGCCATTCCTCCGTGCCAAGAACGCCAAGTAATAGTCCGCAAAATTTCATGGCGACATCGAGGAACAGCCGAAGCGCGGCCCGTCCCCGGGCGGACGGATCGTAGAAGCACACCTCGGCCTCCGAAGGAGAGATCTCTGTGCCCGACCGCGCCTGGACGAGATACCGCAATGAGCGCTCCAGGGCAGGAGTGAGAACCGCTCCGCCTTTTTTCCCGAAAGGCTTCAGCCGCTGCGGGTTCTTCCCGGTATGGTCTTGGATCATCACTCGGGCTTCGCCAACGTAGAAGTCCGCGTTCCGGAGTACTGCCGCTATATACGATTCATCACTCCACCCTCTCGTTCCCCGCCGCATCCCTTCAAACTCCTCCGGCGTGGGGATCGGTAACTCTTCGAGAATGGCGGTGAGTTCATCGGACACCAGATCCAAATCACCAAGATGTCTTCCCGCCCGCTTCCGGGCTTCCTTGCCGGTTATATGCATCTCTTCTCCTCGCTCAAGCTGTGGTCTCTCTCGCATCTGCCCCCTCGACTATGAGGAGGACGCGGAAGGTGATCTTTTCGAGGCGGAACTCCTCCTCAGCGATGAAAGCGCGGTCGATCGTCCGGTGGAGGTTCTCCACCATCATCGCCGGTGCGCCTGTCCTTTCCTGACCGGGGAAGGCTTGCTGCATGAAGAGCACGTCGGCGCGGTGATACGCCCTTCCTGCCGCGAGGTAGTCGAGGAGATTGCCGAACACGACCGCGGTTGTTGTCGCGATCAAGTTCCGGTTGAGCATCCGGCCGAGAAGCTCGGTCTCGGCAACGCGGAAATCCCGCTCTGCTTCACTTAATCGGGCAAAACTCTCCCGGACATCGTCGACGGATAGCTCATGCATGGGTGCGGTCCTTGACCACCTCGCGGTGGAGGGTGAACAGGCTGCGGTTGATCCGCGCGAAGAGGTCGTCCATCTCCTCGGCCGAGGGAATCCGTAGATCTTCCCCCCGGTCAAGGAGGGCGAGCATCCTGAAGAACTCGAAGTGGCCGACGTCGAGGACGAGGAGGACCTTTTCGAGGGAGTCGAGCTTGGGCAGCTCCTTGCCGCTCTCGTACTTGGAGAGCTGGCTTTTGCCGATGCCCGCCAAGCGGGCTACCTTCGCCTGGGACTCTCCCCGCCGGTCCCGGACACGCGCGAGCGCCACCCCGAGGTTGGCGAACATGCCCGCCACCGGAACGTCTCTCTTTGGCTGGAAGGGTGTCGAGGTCGGCGGCAACGCTTTCACGCTCCCACGGTCAAAGGACGCTCTTCGCTTCCAGGCCGTCGTCAATCCGAGCAGGGCTCGGTCGGCCCTTCAGCGGACACTCGGCCAAGACGACCCGGCAGCAGCGGGCACACTGCCTGAGAAGATGTGCAACGACCTGCCGCACCTCATTCCGGGAAGCAGTGCCTCTCACGAAGCGACGAAGTAGCGCCGCGGGAGGATGGTTGGTTCTTCGTGTAGTCCCTGCCGCCATCGCGAGCCCCCTTTCCTTGTCCTCAGTCTCCCAAAGGGTAGAAACTGGCCTACGGGAGACAGTTGACCCCGGGGTCAATGGATGACCCCGGCGGAACGGCTCCCAGAAAGGCGGGCAGCATCATGAGAACTCTCTTCTTCCTCTTGCTCTCTCTGATGGGAGTCCCTGGTGGGGAGACCACGAACCCCACGACGGACGCGGGAAATAGCTGGGACCCCAACGGATAGCAGCGGGCCTGGAGAATTGAACGGGAGGATGCCAATCCTCCCGCTTTTTCGGTTATCCTCTATTCACCGGAGGATTGAATGGAGGGACATCTCACCCGCGCAGCCCTCGACCGCATTTTTTCCGGAATGGCGACATCGCTGGAGATAGAACTCGCCATACCTCATCTGTCGGCTTGCGAGTCGTGCTGGAGGCAGGCCTCGACCACGGTCGCCCAACTTCGAGCCGAGGGCCGAGTTGTCTCACCCCTTGCCGGTTTCATAGAACAAGAGCAGCACGCCGACACGGAGGCCCTGCGAGCGGATTGCTGGTGGCTTGAAATGAAGGACACCCTCTCCTTGTCCGAGCAGACCAAGCGTCTGGAATCGATGCCAACTATGCGGACGGTCCACATGGTCAATGCCGTCCTGGATGACTGCGAGGAGATGGCGTTTTCCGACCCGCACCACGCCGAAGAGGAAGTCCTTCTCGTCCTGAAGCTCATCGAACTTCTGCCGAGCCAGAGGGTTCCCTTGTATATACGCAAAGACATCGAAGGCCGGGCATGGACGATTCTCACCAACTGCCGCCGACTCCTTCAACAGTGGAAAGGTGCGCAAGAGACCATCAAGCAAGCGGAGGAGTGTCTCAAGAACGGATCGGGGGACCTTGGCCGAGAAGCACGGCTCCTTTCCGTTCATGCCTCGCTCTGCTGCGACCTGGGGGATCCGAACCAAGCCGTGGTCCTTCTCTCCCGAGCCGCAGAGAACTGCCGAGCTATCGGCGATTGGGATGGAGTAGCGCGGCTTGCTGTTCAAGAAGCAGGGACTCTTCTTGCGGCCGGCAAAGCCGAGGAAGCCATGTCCTGCGCCGAGGAGGTCCTTGCCCTTCGTTCAGCCTTGGTAAGCCAGCGTCTCGAATTCCTCGCTCGCAGCATAATCGTCGAATGCCTCGCGGTTCTTAATCGCCCGCAAGAGGCACTCTTGAGCTTCATTGACTCCAAACGCTTGCATCACGAATTTCCCGAATACCGTCTGCGCATCTCGAAACTCAAGGCACGGGTGCTCGACGCTTTGGGTCTCACACGAGAAGCGGAACGATTGCTTCGAGTCGTTGCACGCGGCAACATGAACACCGAGCAGTATAAAGAGGCGTTTCTCACGATGTTGACCCTCTTTGAAATGCACTTCAAGCGAGGCGACTTGGACAAGGCCGAGAAGGTCTGCGATGAGACGCTCACGATGTTCGAGCAATCCGGGGAAGCCTGCCATGCCCAGATGGTCAAGGTCTGGGAGGAACTCAGAAGAATGGTGCAAGAGCGGCGATTGACCGATCCCGAGCTTCGCAATGTGCGCCAGTACCTCGTGTGGTACTGGAGCGTTCCGGCCGCAAAACAGCCATTCGCCGCCGCGCTCGCCGAGCCGGTCGTTCCCGCGCAGCCACGACCGGCAATCCTCCCTCCAGCACCAGAAGAGTATCTGGAACTGGATGCCGTCACGAAGCCTGCCATACCGACCGCGCTTTCCCCCAAGACATATACCGATGCCACGGAGCAGTACGACAAGGAGCTGATCTCTGCGGCCCTCGGTCAAACGGACGGCAAGCTGAAGGCGACGGTGCGCCTTCTCGGGATAGCGCGCAACACGCTCAGGGCCAAGATCAGGAAATACGGCCTGCACCACCTCCTCAGGGCCGATTAGACCGGTGACTGTGTGCCCAGACGCGCCTGTCCAGGCTCAGTCACCTCATCTACAACCCGAACTCCTCGCCCTCTTCGAGCACCCGGAACCCCCGCGCCTCGATTGCCTTCCGTGCCGATCCCTCCTTGTCGAGTGCCGGGTTCGAGTGGTTGAGGTGGGTGAAGAGGACGCGCAGCTTCCCCGCCTTGACCAACGGCCCGAAGAGGTCCATCGAGTCGGTGACGAGCGGGTGCTTGATCTTGCTGACGTCGCGGTCCGGCAGCTCGTCGGGTGAATAGAAGGTCGCGTCGACGAGAGCGACGGTAATCTTCTCGTCGGCCAGGACCTGAAGCACCGGCTTCGGCCAGGCGCGCCAGGAGTCGGTGTCGGGCACGTAGAGAACATTGTCGTGAGGTCCGCGGATCACGAACGCCATGGTGTCGCTGTACTCATCGCGGTGCGGCACCTGGATCGGCTTCACCGAGATCCCCTCTTCGAGCGCGAACGGCGTGCCCGGCTGGAATTCGCGGAGCGTGATGTTGTCCAGCCGGACGAGTTGGCTCCACGGACCGTTGGTCCGCAGGTATTCGGCCATGCGGGGGGAGACCCAGGTGGGGATGCCTTTCGTGCTCAGGCTCTCGAATCCGAAATGAGCGAGGCCGAGGTAGTGGCCGATATGGGCGTGGGTGAGCAGAACGCCGTCGACCGGCGCGCGGTCGGTCTTCCCCTCCGGATGCCGGCGGAAGGTGTGGATCCTCTCGATCTGCGCCGGCAGGTCGGGAGTGGCGTCGACGAGATAGACGTGGCCCGTGGCCGGAAGGTGGATCGCGAGGCTGGCGACATGCCGCGCGAGGGCCGGGTTCTTCCGTGCCGCCGCGCAATGGGCGCAGTCGCAGCCGGCCTGCGGCATACCGCCGTCCTGGGCGATGCCGAGGACGACGATCCTTGGGCCACCCGGCGCGGACGGGCTCGCCGCGCCGCTGCACAAGGTGACGAGGAGGATCAGGGGAAGGAGACGAACGAGGCGGGACGTCGATTCCATGATCCGCAATGCTAAAGTCAGCGGCCGTTATGGCCAAGCGTAGACGATCGACCGGAGACCGACCCGCCTCGCGACCCGCGCCTGCGCCAGCCCCGGCACCGGCTGCGGCTCCTGCTCCGTCTCCCTCCCGGCAGGCTGTCGGTCTCGTGGCTGCGGCGGTGGCGGTGCTGCTGTTCTATCTGGCGGCTCGCAGCACGGCGCCGAAACCCTGGTCGTACGACGAGTACTACCACATCGGGCTCGCGCGGCTGATGCGGACGAGCTTCCGGATCACGTCGTTCCATTGGACGCCGTTCTCGATCTTCTTCGACCACTTCGCCGACAAAGAGCCGCTGTTCCATGTCCTCTTGATGCCTTTCGCCCGCCTGCCGATCGAGCGGGCCGGACTGATCGGCGTCGCGCTCGGCCAGATCTTCCTGCTGGCCAGCCTGGCGTTCGTGCTCTGGAAGCTCGCCGTGCCGCGGGCTCCCTGGTTCGTGTTCGCCTTCGCCGGACTGGGGACCATGTTCGCGCTGCGGGCCGACATGTGCCGGCCGCACATCTGGCTGATCGGCTTCTCTCTCCTGGTGATCGGCCTGCTCGCCGCGGAGGTGTCGTGGAAGGTGCTGGCTCCGGTTTGCGCGCTCTTCGGCCTGGTGCACACCGGCGGCTGGATCGCGATCGCCTTCGCGGCTCTCTGGGGCGTCGCGGGATTCCTCTCCCGCATCCCGGCTGAGCGCCGGCTGGTCTGGCAGCCGGCTGCCGCGGCGGCCGGCGGCTGGCTGGCGGGACAGCTCGTCCATCCCAATGTGCCCGAGAATTTTCGCCTGTTCTGGATCCAGAACTTCATCGTGCCGTTCCAGTCCACCGCCGCCGGCAATGAAGCGCTGCGCTCGCAGATCGGTGTCGAGCTGACGCCTCCCGATGCGTCGATGCTGCTCGATCAGTGGCCGGCGTTCATCGCGCCGGTGCTGGTTGCGGCCCTGCTCCTGTTCAATCCGCGGCTGCGCACCCGGACGACGCTCACCGCGTCGGCCGCCGCGTTCGCCTTCCTGATCGCCGGCAGCTTCTTCCTCCGCCGTTTCTTCGAGCTCGGCGCGCCTCTCGCCGTGCTCGCCCTGGCGCTGGTCCTCACCGAGAGACGGGCGCAGGGCGCTCCGCCGCTCTTCAAGAAGGCCGGACCGTTCCTCGCCGGTCTCGCCATCGTCCTCGGAAGCTACTGGACCTGGTGGTCAATCCAGAAGCAGGGGTTTGGGGTCTCCTCGCCGCCGCAGGAGATGGCGCAGTGGCTCGGCGAGCACGGTAAAGAGGGCGAGCGCGTCTTCACGACGCAGTGGGGGGATTCGGCGCCGCTCTTCTACTACGCGCCGCAGCTCCAGTCGCTGGTCGTGCTCGATCCGACCTTCTTCTATGTGAAGAACCCGAGCCTGTTCGCCACCTATGTGAAGATCGTCGATGGGCATCAGGCCGCGCCGGCACGGGCGATCCGCGATCAGTTCGGCGCACGCTGGGTCACGATTCCGAACCAGCCGGCCTACCTGAAGCTGGGCGAGCAGCTCTTGAACACCCCGGGGGCGCGCTACGTCTTCAATACGACGGACTACACGGTGTTCGATCTGGCGGACGCCCGGCCGCGGTAGGATTCACGGATGCGTATCATCTCTCTCGTCCCCAACGGCACCGAAATCCTGTTCGCCCTCGGCGCCGGCGATCAGGTGCTCGGGGTGAGCCACGAGTGCGACTGGCCGGCCGAGGCGCGGCAGCGGGCGATCCTCACCGGCAGCGCGCTGACGCCGGGGATGAGCGCCGCGGAGATCGATCAGGCGGTCTCCGCGCAGGTGGGCAACGGGCTCAGCCTCTATACGCTCGACGAGGCGCGGATCGCCGAGATCGCTCCCGATCTTGTCGTGACGCAGCAGCTCTGCCCGGTCTGCGCGGTCAGCACGGAGCAGGTGGATGGCGCGGTGCGCCCGCTCCCCCGCTGCCCGGAGGTGCTGTCACTCGATCCGAAGACCCTGGCCGGCGTCTTCGCGGACATCGAGAAAGTCGGCGCGGCGACCGGCCGGCAGGCGGCGGCCGAAACCCTCATCCAGGATCTGGAGGAGCGTCTGGCGGCGGTCCGCGCGCAGGTGGCGGGCCGGCCCCGGCCGCGTGTTCTGGCGCTCGAATGGCTCGATCCCCCCTTCGCCGGTGGCCACTGGATTCCGGAGATGATCGACGCAGCAGGTGGCCTCGACATCATCGCGGGCGCCGGTGATTCGTCCCGGCGGCTCACCTGGGAGCAGGTCGAGGCCGCCGATCCGGAGGTCATCATCGTGATGCCCTGCGGCTATGACGAGGCGGGAGCCCACGCGCAGATGGCGCTCGCGGAGAGCGGCTCTGCGTGGCAGCGCCTGCGCGCCGTGCGCACGGGACGGGTCCATCCGGTCGACGCCAACGGCTGTTTCAGTCGTCCCGGCCCCCGTCTGGTGGATGGGATCGAGCGGCTCGCCGAGATCTTCCACGGCGCGCTCCGGGCCTGATTCCGGCGCCTGCAACTTTTCCTCCCCCTGTCCGTATCTGACCGCACAGACGCACCCACATTCCTGAAGCTGTAGACATTGTTCCCGGTCTCCCGGGGGAGGATGGCCATGCACAGGCGACGGACGTTGCCCTTGTGGATTTTCTTTGTCTTTCTTGTCGCCGGAGCCGGACAGGTGCTCGGGCAGACCATCGCGTTCGTGGACAGCCATGGCCAGCCTCTGACCGTGGCCCTGCAGCTCTCCTCCGTCACGCTCCGCGTCGTCGACGCCGGCTCCGCCGGCCTGGGCACGGTGCATGCGCATGTCACGTCGGACATCCGGGGCGATCAGATATCGGCCTCCCTGCAGGAGGACCAGAACAACCCCGGCACCTTCAACGGCTCGATCTACCTCAATGCCGTGCCGCCAGGGGGCGCGACCGGCTACGGCTTGACGATCACCGAGGATCCCGGGCCGCCGCACCGCTACGACACCGTCCGGGCGGTCCTCGACTGCGCGGCTCCCCCGTGCGCCCAAACCTCTGTCCCGACCGCCGCGGCGACCCTCCGCGTGCTCGATGCCCAGGGACGTCCGCTGAGCCGGATTCCCACCGGCAGCTCCTCGATCACGCTCGAAGGGCGGCACTGGTTCAGCCCTTACTTCAACGTCACGCTCACCTCTCTGCCCAGCGGTGACACGGAGACCTTGTCG
>Ga0307508_10003720_pt1 | contig 15268 bp, 16 predicted proteins | sample 9_EM_MG_FD_203089 | JGI IMG/M metagenome (GOLD analysis project Ga0307508, IMG submission 203089) | Populus trichocarpa ectomycorrhiza microbial communities from riparian zone in the Pacific Northwest, United States - 9_EM | ecosystem: Host-associated > Plants > Roots > Unclassified | place...
CACCGACGCATAGCTGGAGATGCGCTTTGGATTGCCGGCGCGAATGATCATGCCGTCAACCAACGCCCAGATTGGATTCGAGTAGGCAACCGACTTGCAGCGATCAGGCGTTACAAACAGCGCCGTATTCATCGTCCAGCGGCCGGCAGCCACGCCTGGAAGGAGTTCGGCGAACTCCACCTTCTTCAACTCGATGTCCTTGACACCCATTCTGGCCAGCACCGCCTTGGCGACATCGACGTCCGAACCCGCTGGTTGACCGTTGATCGTCGCGGCAAACGGAGGCTCTTCGATATAGGCCAGGACAACCTTGTCCTGCGCCTTGGACGCCTGCGCCGCAAATGCCGCCATCGCAGCGGCGACAAATCCCAGGCAAGTCGTGTTCATTGTGGGCTCCTCCCTCGAGGACTCGGCGTCCTCGAGGCGGACTATGATGGTGACCGCCATGGTCGGAACAGACGGTTCACGCGCTCGCGGCGTTCTGCATTTCAGAACACCCGGTAGATCATGCGTAGTTGATGACGAGGTGCTTGATGTCAGTCATGTCGTCCATCGCAAAGACGGTTCCTTCGCGGCCAATCCCCGATTCCTTCCAGCCGCCGAACGGCATGTTGTCCAGTCGGTAGATCGGTACGTCGTTGATCATCAGGCCGCCGACATCCCATTCCTCGATTGCCGAGAACGCGCGCTTGAGGTCGCGGGTGAACATGCCACCTTGCAGGCCGTAGCGAGTCGCGTTCGCGCGCCGGACCGCGTCCTCAAACTCGTTGAACGGATTTACGGTCAGGACGGGTCCGAAGACCTCTTCGTCCTCGATCTTCATTCCGCTCTTCGTTCCTGCCATGACCGTCGGCTCCACGACCGCTCGCTCGCGCTTTCCGCCGACGAGGATCTTGGCTCCGGCCGCACTTGCCTCGTCGATCCAGCTTGCGATGCGCTTGGCCGATCCTTCGTCGATCACCGGACCGACGTCCACGCCTTCCTGCATGGGATCACCGACCTTGCAGGCCCAGACCTTGCTTGTCAGCTTCTCGACGAACTCGTCGTGAATCTTGCGTTCGACGAGGATGCGCTGGACGCCGATGCAATACTGGCCACCGTAGACGACGCCGCCCCGGACGCATCTTGCTGCAGCGAGGTCCAGGTCCGCGTCCGCGCAGACGATGACGGCGGCGTTGCCGCCGAGCTCAAGCGCGACCTTCTTCTTGCCGGCGATTGACTTGATGTGCCAACCGACCTTGGCCGATCCCGTGAACGTAACCATTGCGAAGCGGTCATCCCTGGCCATCTGCTCCGCGAGCGGCACGCTACAGTGAACGACCGACAGCGCCCCTTTCGGAAGGCCGGCCTCGGTCAACACCTCGGCAAGCAACAGCGACGTCAACGGGGTCTGCGGCGCCGGCTTCAGCACGACCGAATTACCAACCGCAAGCGCCGGCGCAACCTTGTGCAGAACGAGGTTGAGCGGAAAATTGAACGGTGCGATCGCGAGGATCGGCCCGATCGGAAAACGCCGCGCGATACCGATGCGCCGCCGGATTGAGGCGAGCTGCTCGAAATCCGCGTTGGCCAGGTCGAGCGGAGCACCATCGGCCGACGTGGTCTGATACTCGAAAACCCCGGCATCCATGTCGAGCGGGATTTCATGACCGCCATATCGGCGCGCTTCGGCCGCCGCATTGGTCAGGTTGAAGATCGAGCGGGCCACCTCTCCCCGCGCGTCATAGAGAGGCTTGCCGGCTTCGGCTGCGATCGTGCTGACGAACTCGTTGCGTCTCGCCTTCATGATCTCCGCCGCCCGCGCGAGGATGTCAGCGCGAGCAAAGCGAGGCAGCCTTCGCATGACCTGAAAGGCGCTCTCGGCGGCATTGATGGCTGCTTCCACCACTGCCGCGTCCGCTATGGGCATTTGACCGACTGGGGACCCGTCAAAAGGAGAGCGAATGATGTCGAATTGCATGGCGTTCATGTCATTGATCCCGGTTTTGGTGAGAGAAGCCTAGTCGACGCCGAGATAAGCGGCGCGAATTGCACGATCTTGGGCAATGTCACGGCTCGATCCGGCCTTCGAGACCCGACCGCGATCCATCACGACCACATGCTGGGCCAGGTCGAGCGCCACCGCGACGTCCTGTTCGACGACGACGATGCCGACCCCGTCGCTGCTGATCGCCTTTAGCGATTCCACGAGGAAATCGACGGCGACCGGCGACAGACCAAGTGACAGCTCGTCGACCATCAGGACCCGCGGCCGCGACATCAGCCCGCGCCCGATCGCGCACATCTGTTGCTCGCCTCCGGACATGGATACGGCGTCTTGACGTCGCCGTTCGGCGAGCTTCGGGAACATGGCGTATATCCGATCGAGATCACGCCGAAGCTCCGCCGGTGGCGCAGCACGCGCAAACGCGCCCATCAGCAAATTGTCCTCGACGGTCATGCCGGCGAACAGGCGACGGCCTTCCGGAACATGCGCGATGCCGGCATTGACGAAATCGAGAGCTTTGGAGCCGGAGAGTTCAGCATCGCCTATCCGAATGCTGCCTCGGCGCGGCTTCAGCAGTCCGGATAAGCAGCGCAGCAATGTTGTCTTGCCGGCACCATTTGAACCGATCACCGCGGTGATCACTCCGACCTCGGCCGACATGGAGACGTCAGTGAGTACGGAGACGTCACCGTAGCCGGCGCTAAGGTTCGAAACGACGAGACCTGGGGTCATCGCTCTTCTCCGAGCATCGCGGCCGCGCCACGAGTTCCGAGATAAGCCGCTATGACCGACGGGTTGCGAGCCACCTTGTCCGTCGGACCGCTTGCAAGCAATTGGCCGCGATGCAGCACGATCAACTGCGGGCAAAGCCCTTTCACAACCTTCATCAGGTGCTCGATGATCACGATCGCCACGCCTTCAGCAGCAATCTTCCGGATCATGCCGAGAACGCCTTCGATTTCGCCGGTGTTCAAGCCTGCGTTGACCTCGTCAAGGAACAACAATTTTGGCTTGGCGACCCAAGCTCGCGCGAGTTCCAAACGCTTGCGTTCAGCCAACGTCATACGTGCCGGCAAATGATCGCGACAATGATCGATACCAAGGCTGCTCAACGCGGCATCTGCCTGCTCCCGGGCGCCGGACAGCGATCGCGCGCCGCCTGCGAACATCGCCGCGGCCGCGATATTGTCGAGCGCGGTCAGAGCGTTGAACGGCTGGACGATCTGAAACGTCCGCATCAGCCCGCTCGATGCGAGCTCGTGGGGCTTTCGGCCGGTGATCCTTTGCCCGCGAAACGAGATCTCGCCCTGGGAGGGCCTGAGATGCCCCGTCACAAGATTGACGAGCGTGGTCTTGCCGGCGCCGTTCGAGCCGATCAGGCCGACGATCTCGCCTTCGTTCAGTCGGAACGAAACGTCGTCAATCGCCTTCAGTCCGCCAAATCGACGACTGACATTTCTGACGTCGAGCAATGCGGCCATCATGAGCGGGTCTTCCCGGAGACAAGCGAGGGCAACACCCCGGCTGGCAGGACCAGGAGCAGCAGGACGATCAAGACGCCGAGTCCTCCCGCGCTGAAGCTCAGAACGTTGCGCCAGACGATTTCCTCGAGGGCAACGAAGATGGCGGCGCCGATGACGGGCCCGAGGATCGTGCCCAACCCTCCGAGCAGCACCGCGACGATCGGCTTCACCGACCACATCACGTCGTACACGTCCGTCGGATCGATGTAGCCGATCCACCCGGCATAGACTGCGCCGGCGACCGCCGATGGAATTGACGAGAGGATGAAGGCGTAAGTCTTGAGCTTCTGGGCATCGACGCCGATGCCGGCCGCCGCAGTCTCGTTCATGCGGATGCAATCCAGCCCAAATCCGAGGCGGCTCCATTTGATGGCAGCGCCCAACAGAACGGTGAGCACGGCCAGCGCCAGAGAGACTCGCAGTGCAAAGCTCGCCAGCACTTCCGGATCGCCGCCAGCGCCGGCGATTGTCAGGCCCATGCCTCCGCCGGTCAGATCGGACCATCCGGTTGTCAGCTCCTTGAGGATGGTACCCAGCATGAGGCTCGCGACCGCGAAGTAGTGACCGCGCAGCCTGAGAACTCCGTAACCGACCGGCCCGGCGAGAACGCCACCAGCGAGTCCCGCGGCGACCAGGGCTAATCGCCAGTCCACTCCCTTTGCTTGCAGGATCGCGGCGACATAAGCGCCAAGTCCAAAAAAGGCGCCCGTTGCAAACGACGGGTAACCCGTGAAGCCGCCGACGATGTTCCAGGACGCGGCCAGCACCAGCAAAAGGCTGAACATCGTGACGAGGCGCATCAGATAGGGCTCGCCGGCAAGGATCAGCGGAAGCCCTGCGCAGGCAAGCCCGCCGATGACGATAATTGCGATTGCAAGTCGGCCACGAGAGGTCATTCGTAGCCTGCCCGGCCCAGGAGGCCCTGTGGTCGCGTGAACAGCATCAGAAGGAGGACGACGGCGGCAACCGTGGTGCCGTACTCGGCTCCGACAAAAAGAGCGCCCAGGCTTTCAACGACGCCAAGCAACAAACCGCCGGCCACCGCCCCAAGGACGCTCCCAAGTCCGCCCAGCACGCAGGCGACGAACGCGATGTGGAGATAGTAGGCGCTGTTGAGTGGCGAGGTCGGAAAGATGGCAGCGAGCAGGCAACCCGCCACCCCCGCCATGGCCAATCCAAGTCCGAACGTCGTTGCATAGATGATCTCGACACGCACGCCCATCAACTCGGCGGTCTGCCGGTCCATCCTGACCGCGACAATTGCACGGCCAAGACGCGATTTGTGGAGATAAACGTGCAGGGCGAAGGCCGCGCCGATACCCGCAGCCGCAGCAAGAAGACGATCGACAGGGAGCGTCAGCGAGCCAAGGGAAAGCGGCACGGTCGGAAAGACCCCTTCGATTTTCCGATAGTCGGCCGTGAACAGACTGATCATTGAATTGTTCAAGATCAGGTCCATTCCGAAGGTGAACACCAGAGTAATCAGCACGGGAGCCGCGATCACCCGCTGGATCAGAAATCGCTGGAGCACCCAACCGGCGCCGAATAGCAGAGGACCTGCAAGAGCAACGGCCAGCAGAGGGTTGAGCCCGGCATATCTCCAGGCGAAATACGCAACATAGGAGCCGAGGACGACAGCAGACCCCTGCGCTATGTTGATGATGTTGAGCACGCCCCAGACCAGCGAGAAGCCCGCTGCCATCGCCGCATAGAGGCCGCCAAGCAGAAGCCCGTTCAGAATAACCTGCGCTAGTTGCACGGCTGCACCGCGGTTCGATCAGGTAATGCCAAGGCGAAAGTCGCCCTGTGCGATCGACGTAGGCGCCAGAACGATCGGCCTCCCGCCCTGGATCTGGAACACGGGCGGCACCAGCTTTTCGATCTGTCCGGTCGGACCGAAAGAGATCGGACCGTAGAACGTCATGGCATCCAGGCTCGCCAACGCATCGCGCAGGGCCGGCCCTTCAAGCGACCCGGATTTGCGCGCTGCCAGTTGCAGGATCGCGCCCGCTGCTGCAGCCGACGCTTCGATGTAGTCCGGCAGCGCGGAATATGTAGCGAGGAACTTCTGGACGAAGTTCTCCGTCTTCCCAAAAATGTCCGCGCCCTCGTAGCGCACGGCTGGATGCCACCAGGCCGCACTCGATATGTTCTCGGCCGCACGGTGCAGGGCTTGAGTGAACTCTTCGTAGGCGGGCCCGGCGATCATGGTGAGAACCTGCGGCTTCAGGCCGAGATCACGCATCTGCGTGCGAACCTGCACAAGATCGTTGACGTATCCGCCGACGAAGACCCACTCCGGATCGGCGCTGCGCATCTGGGTCAGCGCGGAGGCGAAGTCCAGGCTGCCGATGGCGAACTTTTCGTCGAACACGATCTCGAGGCCGCGCTTGACGGCCGACTTCTTCATTTCGGCGCTCAAGGCCAGCGGCAGCAGATCGTTGCGCGAAAAGATCGCCACCCGCCTGATGGCCGGCGCTGCTGCCATGACCATGTTCCCGAGGGGCTCAGTCAGCGTCTCGTTGGGCGTGAACGTTCCAAAGAGATATTTGAAGCCCTGATCGTAGACTTCCCGCGACGACGCCGTCGGTGCAATCATCGGCACGCGATAGCGTTCGGCGATGGAGCTGGATGCCTTTGCGGCGCCGGAACCGAATGGACTGAACAGCGCATGCACGCGCTGTTGCGTCACGAGCTGATCGCAGGCCTGTACGGCACGCGGCGTGGCCGACTGATAGTCACTGTAGATGATCCGCACCGGGACGCGGTGGCCGCCGATCTCAAATCCGCCCGCGCCTTCGACTTCCTTGACCCACAGATCGTAGCCGCGCTTCTGCTTTTGGCCCTCCGGGGCGAGCGGTCCCGTCAGCGGCAGCGGAGCGCCAATCCTCAGCTCGTCGCTGCCCTGGGCCCGAACGATCGCGGGGGCCACGACGGCAGCCGCCATTCCCATCAAGACCGTCCTGCGCTGCATCAGATCCTCCCCAGAACCCACCTTGCTCTGGGAAGCAGTGATCACAGATTGCGAGCCAGTGACGATATAGCCGACACGCGTAGGCGGCGTACTCGGATTTAGAACACCCGGCAGCCGGCACTAGGCTTTGTGATCGGCGATGCTTTGACGAACGAAGCGCAGGAGGGTCTCAGCCGCCTTGGACAGCGGCTTGGTGCGCAACGTCATCACGTCGATAGTGGCTTTGACCAGAAGTGGGTCGTCAATTCCACGCGTAACAAGGGAGCCTGCCGCCAATTCGCGAAACAGGGCCTCGGGCGGCAGGACTGTGAGAGCATTGGTCGAAGTCGCAATCGTCTTCGCGACATCCAGCGAATTCGTCTCCAGGAACGGTCTCGTAACCGCGCCCACCTTGTTGGCAGCCCGCTCAATCAAAGAGCGAATGCCAAAGCTGCGATCGGGCAGAATGTGCGGCCACTCGAGAATGTCCTTCAACCGCAGGGTTCCAGGTCGCTGCGCCAGCTCATGGCCGGGTTGCATGACCGCCTGAAGCGGCTGGGGCCAACGCATCCTCAACAGCAGTTCGTTCCGTAGCGGGGGATCAAGGGCGATCCCGATGTCGGCCTCCTCCTTGAGAAGAGTTTCCGAGACCTGGTGCGTCCCCAGGATCCGGACCTCGAGATCCACCCCCGGAAATTTGGCCCGGAATGCCGAGATGCACTCCGGCAAAACGCGCCCTTGTGTCGCCTCGACCGTTGCGAGCATCACGCGGCCGCGGCGCAAGCCGCTGAGATCATCGATCGAAGACTTCAGCCGATCAAGATCGCGCTTGGCGCATTGCACATAGCGGGCAACGAGCTTGCCCTGCTCAGTGGCCTCGATCCCCGTCCGACTTCGCAGAAGAAGCGACGCACCAAACCGGTGCTCGAGCACTTGAATCTGACGGCTAATGGCGCTCGGTGCAATCTGTAGCCGATCCGCCGCCAGGCGTATGGATCCGCAATCGACCACTTCCATGAAGTATCGGAGCGCTGGATCCAACATGCGCTAAAGCACGATTTCAGTGCGCTGTTCGCCCAACCCGTCAATGCCGCAACGAAGCAGATCCCCCGGTCGAAGATAGTCCGGATCTGACTTGTTGTAGGCCACGCCGCGTGGCGTGCCGGTCAGGATCACATCACCCGGCACGAGACGCATGAACTCGCTGAGATGGGCGATAATTCGCGGAACCGAGAAAATCATGCGAGACAGCAACGAGTCCTGTCGTACCACGTCGTTCCTCTGCAGCCAGATACGCCGAGATCCCAGGTCTCCCACCTCGTCGGGAGTGACCAGCCAGGGGCCGAGGGGTGCGAAGGTGTCAGCGCTCTTCGCCTTGCTCCATTGCCCGCCTCGTTCGAACTGCCAATTTCGTTCGGTGACGTCATTTGCAACTGCGAACCCTGCGACGGCGGCCATCGCTTCCTTCTCGCTGACGCCAGTCGTTGGCCGACCGACCACACACGCAAGCTCGACTTCCCAATCGACAGCCTCCGCCGTCTTTGGAATGATGATCGGATCGGTTGGCCCGCAAATAGCGGTCGGGGACTTGAAGAAGACCAGCGGCTCGCTGGGTAGCTCGAAGCCAGTCTCCTCTGCATGATCGGCGTAGTTCAGCCCAACACAGACGACCTTGCCAGGCGTGGGCACCGGCGGCCCGAGCCGTACGCCCGCTGGTACGATCGGACAGGAAGCGACGTCGGTTGCAGAAAGCGCGGCGAGCGAGGCAGGATCAATTGCCTGGCCGGCCCACTCAGAGATGCGACCTGAAACGTCTCTAGCGCGGCCTTGTTGATCGACAACACCCGGTCGTTCTTGTCCCGCGTTACCAAATCGCACGAGTTTCATGTTACGCCCGCCGCCTCAGGTCCGCCGCGCGACGAAGTCGATCTCGACACGCGCATTCAGCGCCAGCTTCGCGACTTGGACCGTTGTGCGCGCCGGGAACGGGGCGACGAAAATGCCTCCGTAAATTGCGTTCATCGCCGCGAAATCGCTTATGTCCACAAGGAACACGTGTGTCTTGATAACATGCTCGAATCCGAGGCCAGCCGCAGCCAGGACGCGACGAAGATTCTCGAATGCCTGGCGCGTTTCCGCCTCGATGCCGCCCGTGACCATCGCGCCGGTGACCGGATCCTGTCCAACCTGACCCGAGGCATAGAGCAGTTCGCCTGCCCAGACCCCCTGTGCAAATGGCCCTACAGGCGGCGTGAGGTCCGGAGCAGTTACTATCTTCCTGGTCATTCTAGGGTTCCTCGGTCCAATTGGGGACGGCGCCGCGGTCCGCGTCGGAGATCGCAGCCGGTTTACAGAAAGCAGGAACCGATCTATCGTTCTTGTCGGATATTGACCTCAGGGCCATGGCCACTCTTCAATTTGAAAGCCCACTCGACAGAGCGACCTTTCGCAGCTCTGCGATGTTTGGCGGCATCGATTTGATGTCGGCGCGATTTGTACGGCATAGTTTCGCACCGCATTCGCATGATGAACTGATGATCGGCGTCATGCATGCCGGCGTGAAATCATTTCGATGTGGAAGCGCGCGCACGTATGCAGCGCCGGGCGAACTCGTTGTGGTCAATCCCGGTGAAATGCATACAGGGGAACGCGAGCGTGGCCCGGAGTTGGCCTACGCTGCGCTCTACGTGCCAGCCTTCGCCCTTACGTCGATGCTGGCGCGCTCGCGCGGCGACGGCTCCATCATCGAGAAGACTGTCATAGACGATTCCGACCTCTGGCATTGGTTTGACCAGGCACAAGGGCTAACGATGGCCGGCCTCGACACGGCCGGCGCCGAAGAGGCGATGATTTGTGGCATTTCACTGCTGTTTGAGCGCTATGGATCCAGCCAGCTGGTCCACGCTGAGGCAAGCTGTCCGAAAGCGGTCGATCGTGCCGTTGAGTTCCTGCACGCGCGTGCGTGCGACCACATCAGCCTTGAGGATGCCTCAAGAGCGTCTGGCGTCGGCCTGTTTCACCTGATCAGGCTCTTCCAAAAGCATCTTGGCTTGACGCCGTACTCCTATCTGACCCAGGTGCGTATTGCGAAATCGCGGCAGCTCTTGAGGCTTGGCGAGCCGGTGGCACAAGTGGCGCTGGACGTCGGTTTTGCCGACCAGGCGCACTTCACAAAGCGTTTCAAACAGTTCACTGGCACGACGCCGGCACTGTACGCAAGATCGATGCAATAGGAGCGCTCGTCAACGTCCGGGCTTTTCGGCGCCCTACCGGACGTTCCGCCGGAAGGCCGCAGCAACTTTCGACAAGACGTCTCGTGGTCACGGCCCTCAATAGCCGCGGACCAAATGACCTTGAGGATGATGTGACACACAAGCCAGACTGGCCGGGGCGCTTTCCACGAAACGAGATCATTTCACTGCTGGATGTCAATCGGCGATACAATCTGGCCGAGAGCACGGCCCAAGATTTGACGTTCGGCGAGATCGTGAACCTGGCCGGTGGAATGGTCGCACTAGACGACCTCAAGATGGGCTATGGTTCATCCGCGGGTCTGCCGCGTCTCCGCGCCGCAATTGCGGCTCTCACGGGGGTTCAACCGGCAGAAATCATTACCACACAGGGAACGGCCCTCGGTCTATTCCTGCTGGCGTTCGAGCTCTGTCGCCCCGGCGATGAAGCAGTCCTTGCGACACCCTGCTTTCCACCATCTCGTGACTCGCTTGTCGGCGCGGGCGTGACGTTGCGTGAATGCCGTCTGACCTTTGATCGCGGCTATCAATTGACAGCCGAAGCGATCGAACCGCTCCTCAACGAGAGAACAAAGCTCGTCAGCATCGCCAGCCCGCACAACCCGAGCGGTGTTCGAACGAGCCTTGCTGAAATACGGGCGATCCTGGACGTGATGCGCGCGAAGGCGCCCGCTGCACGTTTGTTCGTTGATGAAGTGTACCGCGATGCGACGTACGGGGATGAGTTCCCTCCTCAAAGCGCAGCGGCGCTCGATGAAACGATCATAACCGGGGCATCCGTCTCCAAGGCTCACGGCGCGCCCGGACTTCGCGTTGGATGGCTGACCGTTCGCGATCCCAAGCTTCGAGAGCGATTGTTGACCGCAAAGATGAACCTCGTGCTCTCTGGCTCTCCGTTGGACGAGACCCTTGCCGCGGCCGTCCTCGACAACCGTGAGACGATCCTGCGCCAACGTCGCAGTTTGCTAGCAACCGGGCTTTCGACGGTCGCGGTTTGGGTCGCCGACCAAGCTGGCCTTGTCGAGTGGGTGAAGCCGGATAGCGGTGCGCTCTGCTGCCTTCGATTGAACCCAGCGGCGTTTGATCAGGCCGGAATTGATCGCTTCTGGTCGGCACTTCCGAATGCGGATCTCCAGATCGGGGACGGCGCCTGGTTTGGAGAGTCGTCCGCAGTTCTGCGCCTTGGCTTTGGCTATCTCCCCATCGACGTTCTTCCGGCCGCACTGGCCGCGCTGTCGACAACAATTCGCGCCACAGCCGGACTGCCCCGATAGTCGACGCACTCGGGTGCTATTTCTATACGGTGAGTGAGCCTTCCACACAGGTCACGCATGCCCCCCCGATGCGGGCCTTTCCGTTCGCGTCCACCGTCACCTTCACGCGTCCGGCTCGACCGACGCACTGCCCCTGCGACGCGATATAGGATTGTCCGCTCGGTGCCAAAAGTCCGCGCGCCCATTGCAACGCAGCGACGCTACCGTTGCCGCTTCCGCAGACCGGATCTTCCTCCACCCCACATGAGGGCGCGAAAGTGCGCACCTCAATGGCGATGTCTCCTTTTTCGTAAGCGCCGAACACGGTGAGGCCTGTGACGCCAAGACGGCGCTCGAACTTTGCCAGCCGCGCCAGATCGGGACGTAACTCTAATACTGATGCAGCGTTGGCAACTTGCGCCACGACCCATACAGGACCCACATTTACAATGCCTGGCGCAGATTTGGCAGTCACTTCGCAGCCCAGAATGAGATTCAGCTCGTCGATATCTGGTTCGCCCAGAGGATCAAGCTTTGCTGACGGTAGAGCGAAGGTCAGTTGCTGGTGGCCACCTTGTTCCTCGTGCGTGACCTCGACGAGACCGACTTTGCATTCTTGAATTAACCGCCCGTCCTGCCGGAGTTTCGCGCGTCCGCTCTCCAAGATTGCGTGCGCACTACCCAGCGTCGGATGTCCGGCGAAAGGAAGCTCGCTGCGCGGCGTGAAAATCCGCAGGCTGTAATCTGCATCGGCGGACGTAGCCGGAAGGACAAAGGTCGTTTCGGAAAGATTGGTCCAACTGGCAATAGCCTGCATTGCATCTGTGTCGAGACCGTCGGCATCGACTATCACCGCAACCGGGTTGCCGAGAAGTGGTCGGGAGGTAAAGACGTCAACGACTTTGTAGGATCGCTTCATATTTGGTTCCGTGGAATTGCAGGCGGCAATTTCTGTGCGTTATAGCAAGCTGCTGGCGCAGTTGAAAACGCACAATCTCAATTGCTCGCCCGCCGGTCCACCTCGTAATGCCCTTGTCGATAGAAAGAGCTTCGCCACGTTTGTTCTCGACCTCGACACTGGCAACCCCAAGCCGCGATAGCTCGCCGGTAATATAGCTTCAGGGTGATGGCGTCGCCGAAGAGCATCGGCTTTGAGAGAACGGATCAACCTCTCGGTCAAGGACGCCGAAGCTAATCTTTGCTCCGTCCCTCCTTGTAGGCGATCATCTCGATTTTCATGTCCTCGTTCTTTGACGGCAGCGCGGGCACGCCGACACAGCATCGCGCCGGTTTGTGTCCGCCCATTGCCTGCAAATACACCTCATTCACCGCGTCGTAGTCGCCGACGTTCACGAGATAGACGTTGACCTTGACGACATCCGCAAACGTCGCGTCACACTCTTTGAGAATGTTGGCGAGGTTCTTCATGCATTGTGCCGTCTGCTCGCGAATATCCAGCGGGAATTGACCCGTCTCCGGGTTATAGCCGGCTGTTCCTTTGGTGAAGATCCAGGGACCCACAATCGATGCATGCGAGAATGGCCGATTGTGAGCGTGAGAATCCACTAACCGTACGCTTTCACTTGACACGAAAGACCTCCATTTTGTTGCCGAGTGTCACTTTCTGAGCCGCATAGTCCTTCGCTCCAGCCACCTTATCGTCAGTGTTAGAGGCCAACACATGATGAAATACACCACAGCTACCGCAGTGAATATCTCTAACGGCCTGAAAGTCGCGGACGACAATTCGGTCGCCCTACGAGTGATCTCAGGCACCGACAAGACGGAAGCGAGTGACGAGTACTTGATGAGCATGACGAAATTTGACGCCAGCGGTGGGAGGCTGGCCCAAAACGCTTGAGGCAGCACGATCCGCGTGAACGTCTGCAGCTTGCTCAGTCCAAGCACCTTTGCCGCTTCGACATGCCCCTTCGGGACGCCTTGAATTCCCGCGCGATAAACTTCGCCGATAAAGGCCGACGAATATATCGAAAGCCCCAGAATTGCGGCAAACATCGCCGGAATATCAATCCCGAATGATATCGGCAGCACATAGTAGTACCACAACAACTGGATGAGGATCGGGGTGTTGCGAACCAACTCCCCGAACGTGATGCTGACAGACCTCACCAATCTCCATTTAGAGAGATCGAGAGACACCAGCACCAACCCGCCCAACATCGCCATCACCAACGTGACGGCGGATATGGTCAGTGTGCCCTTGAGGCCCGAAAGCAGGAAGGGCAGGTTGGACCACACAACGTCCCACCTGAACGTGTACCTGCTCATATCTCGACCCGCATCGCACTGACGAATTATTTGGCGACCATCGGACTAAGATTATGCTTCTCCGCATACTTCTTGAGTCGACCATCATTGTGAATCGTTCGCACGAACAGGTTGATATAGTTCAGCCACACCTGATCTCCGGGAGCTACCACATACGAATAGGGCGTAACCGCAATCGGCTCGGACGGTGTAATCAACCTCGCCCAGTCAAATTCACGCTTTATCCTGACACTGGCCGGATAGTCACTGATGTATACGTCAGCCTTGTTCGCGGCGATTTCGCTTAGCATGTCGGCAGGCGGCACTACGCTGCGCTGGGTTGCCTTTTTCAGGTAGCCCTTCATGATATCATCCATGAAGCTTCCTAGCCCCGTAACGACCCGCACGCCGTTCTGATCTACGTCGTCCCATTTCTGAATCTTGCTGCCATCCTTCACGATGGCATACAGTCCGGACTCGAGATATGGGTTGGAAAATTCAACTGCCTGAGCTCGCTTGAGGGTAGCGGCGACGGCAAACATTCCGATATCGCACTTGTCAGCCTGAAGATCAGCAATGAAGGTTGAGAACTGTGTCTCAACAATTTCGAGCTGAACATTGAGCTCTTTCGCGAGCTCCTTCGAGAGGTCGACATCGATCCCTTCGAGCTCTCCGGTCTTCGGATTTCGAAATGAAATAGCGTAATAACTGGGAACTTGACAGACGCGAAGTTTGCCCTTCTGCGGAATCAAGGTTAGCTTTGAGACCTTTTGCTGCGCGTAGACCGTTGCCGATCCGAAGATTGCGCAGAAACCAATCATACCAGCAGCAAGGATAGACAGCTTTTTCATTTTGGGTCCCCCTCGTTCGTCGATCAGAACATCATTTCAAGGAATTGCTTGGCTCTCTCGGTTTTAGGCGACCTAAAGAACTCCTCGGATCCGCCTTCTTCGACCAGCTTTCCGCCATCGAGAAATGCGACGCGCGTGCTCACGCTTCTGGCGAACCCCATCTCATGGGTGACCACGACCATAGTCTGGCCATCCTCGGCGAGCTTTTTGAGTACGGCCAAAACTTCGTGACGAAGCTCGGGGTCGAGCGCCGACGTCGGCTCATCAAAAAGAATTACCTTTGGGTTCATTGCCAGGGCGCGCGATATAGCTACTCGTTGCTGCTGACCGCCCGACAGTTGGGCTGGATATGCGTCGCGCTTGTCCGCAATACCGACCTTGGTCAAGATTTCGATGGCCGATGCGATCGCCGCGTCCCGCGAAGTTGCGCGAACACGAATGGGCGCTTCGATGACGTTCTGAAGGACGGTCATGTGCGGCCACAAATTGAACTGCTGGAACACCATTCCGATGTCCCGCCTCATCAACTTGGCGGCTTGTTGCGAGTGCCGGACGGACGCCGCTCCTGCGACGGTCGCTCCGTGGACGCGGATCTCTCCGGATGAGATCTCCTCGAGCAGCGCCAGGCACCTCAGGAACGTCGTCTTGCCCGAACCCGAAGGACCGATGAGGCTGACGATTTCGCCTTCCGCGACGTTCAGCGACACGTCATCGAGCACGGAAAGTGAACCAAAGCTCTTCTTGATCTGGCGCGCTTCGAGAATGGTCTTCCTGGATGCCAACACTATGAAGTTCCGCGCCTTCTGCCGGTAGTCTTGATCCGTCAGATTAGAGTTGACCCCTGCCGGAGCGGAAAGCAGTAACTTGCGAGCGCGGTGTTGCCCGAATTAGATCACCACGGCGGCGGATCGGACAACGGAGCCTCTTTACTCGTCCGAACCCGCGAAGGAGAACAATCGACCAAAGCCGCCAGGATTCATGTCGATACCGTTTGATCGCAACAGTTGCCACACCATGCATTGATTGCTGGTCAACACCGGAATTCCGCCAAGCTGCTCGAGCCGCGAAATGACGGGAGCCGATCTGATGGCGGTGCAACTGAGGAAGCATGCATCCGCGCGCGGGCTGATGTTGTCACCTGCCCACTCGGCTATCGCATCGGGCGTAATCCTGGCCATCTCA
>Ga0307508_10003721_pt1 | contig 15260 bp, 11 predicted proteins | sample 9_EM_MG_FD_203089 | JGI IMG/M metagenome (GOLD analysis project Ga0307508, IMG submission 203089) | Populus trichocarpa ectomycorrhiza microbial communities from riparian zone in the Pacific Northwest, United States - 9_EM | ecosystem: Host-associated > Plants > Roots > Unclassified | place...
TCACATGGGCTTCATCTTGGGCATCGGCAAGAACGACCTCGGCGACGTGCAGGCCGGCACCGGTATGATCGGCGGCGCGGCGCAGTACCTCGGCTACTCCATCTTCTTCGGGCCGCCCAAGTACGAGTTCGGGCCGTGGTCGAAGGCCAAGGTGCTGCCGAACAAGTGGCAGTGTCTCGAGCTGTTCGAAGACGGCTCGAGCCCGAACGAGGAAAAGCGCCAAGTCTGGCTCGACGGCGCCGAGCTGATGGACCTGCGCAGCACCTCGAACGGCCAAGGCGCGCCGGCAAACCACAAGCCGCCCGCGTTCAACGGCGCGTCGTTCGGCGTTTGGGAGTACCACCCGAGCCCGCTGCTCTCCGACATCTGGCTCGACGACATCCGGGTCAGCGCTACGCCGATCGGCTGCAACTAGCTCCGCGATTCAAAACAGCTGCAGCGGACCTACGCTGGTCGGCAGCTCATGCTCTCCTAGCGTGGACGTGTCGCCGCGACCAAGCTGGCCGTACTCGTTCCAGCCCCAACAGTAGAGCGACTCCGGATCGACCACGTGCAGGGCCGGCACGGCGGCACACGTGAGGTAGTTGTCGGCCACGAACGCCGAGCGAAACCGCGGTGTGCTTGAAAAGTCGCTTCAGCCGCCCGAGCTCCGAAAACCCGATCCCGACCTTGTCTCAGTCAGGAGACCGCGCCGAGACAGCCGAAATTCATGCGGATTCAGGCATCCCCAGCTAGCGCTTTAGTACCTGTGGGGCCGATCGGATATTGTCCCTAGCTCGGTGTCGAACCGCGCTGACGCCCCGCAGGGTTTGGTGCAACGGGCCCGCTCGTGGCTCGTGGGCGTGCCTGCGCCTGATCCGGTAGCGCGCCGTCACGCGCCGTCGGTGCTCGTGCTGTGCGGGGTGGGCTCGCTAGCGCTCTTGGTGGGCGAGCTGGTGCGGTGGCAGGAGGGCGCGCTGCGGCACGACCTGCCGGTTTCGTTGATGCGCCTGGCGGGTGCGGTCTTGCTCGGCACGGCGTTCGTCCTGGTGCGAGGCGGGCGCTTCAAGGCGGGCGTCTCGCTGTTCATCACGGGCGCGGTCTTGATTGCCGCGGCCGGCGTCGCGTTGACCGGCTTCGCCGCCAACTCCCGGAGCTTGACCGAGCTGACCATGCCGCTGGCGCTAGCGGCGCTGCTGGTCGGCCGGCGAGCGCTCTGGACCGCCATGGCCGCCTACGCAGTCGGCTTTGCGATCGGCGGCCTGCGCGACGAAGGCCTGCTGTGGGGCTCGGGGCCGCACGCGCCGCCGACCCTGCCATTTGGCACGGTCGGGACGGCGATCATCGCCTTCGCCGTGCTCAGCATCGTGCTCGATCGGGTCGGGCTTTCGCTGCGCGAGGGCTTCGATTTGGCGCTGGCGCGACAACACGAGCTCGAGCGCACCGGCGCCGAGCTGGCGCAGGTCAACGGCGCGCTGCAAGCCGAAATGACTCGTCGCCAAGCCGCTGAGCTGCACCTGATCGAGGCGCAAAAAATGGAGGCCGTGTCGCGCCTCTCGGGCGGCGTAGCCCACGACTTCAACAACCTTCTGACCGTGATTCTGGGTTGCGCCCAGATCACCAAAGAAACCTTGCCCGCCGGACACCCGGCGCAAGAAAATTTGGACGGGATCCGCGAGGCCGCCGAACGAGCTGCAGATCTCACGCGCCAACTGCTGGCGTTCGCCCGTCGGCAGCTGGTCGAGCCCAAGATCCTGCACATCGACGCTCGGGTCCGCTCGACCCAAAAGCTGCTGGGGCGGCTGCTCGGCGAAAACATTCAGCTCAAGACCGAGCTCGACGCCAGCGGCTGGGACGTGCTCATCGATCCGGGGCAGCTCGATCAAGTGATCGTCAATTTTGCCGTCAATGCGCGTGACGCGATGCCGGCGGGCGGGCGACTCACGATTCGCACTCGCGAGCTCTCGCTCGAAGACGCCAAAGCATCGCCGCTGTTCTCGATCCCCAAAGGACAATACGTCGTGCTCGAGGTGGCCGACCAAGGCACCGGCATGGATCCCGAAACGGTGCGGCGCGTGTTCGAGCCTTTCTTCACCACCAAAGGCGGCACCAAGGGCACGGGGCTGGGCCTAGCGACTTGCTACGGCATCGTGCTGCAAGCCGGCGGCGCCATCTTCGTCGAGACCGAGCTGGGTCAAGGCACGACCTTCGAAGTTTACTTACCGCGGTCGCGACGCGGTGCCGATGCGGAGCCCGGGACGCTGGCGCAGGCAGCGACCGGTAAGGCCGGACGCGGCGAGACAGTGCTGCTCGTGGAGGACGACGCCAGCGTGCTCTTGGTCGCCAAGCGCATCCTGGAGCAGGCAGGCTATCGCGTGCTCAGCGCCTCAAGCTTGGTGCAAGCGTTGGCAGTCACGCACTCGACTCCGGGACCCATCGACCTACTCTTGACTGACCTGGTGCTGCCCGACGGCGGCGGGCGCGACGTAGCGGAGCGCGTGGCCGAGCTTCGCCCCGAGATCCGCGTGCTCTACGTGTCGGGCTACACCGACGACCCCGCGCTCAGGCGGGGAATTTCGGAGAGCGAGATCGAATTTTTGAGCAAGCCCTTCGCCCCCGATCGGTTGGTAGCTCGCGTGCGAGAGGTGCTCGATCGCCTCGAGCCGCGCCGCGTCCGCAGCCTTCACCCCAATTGAAGGCGTCTCCAAGGGGGGCTGCCGCGGCGCGGCCTGCCTTGCAGAAACTTTTGTGGCGGCGCTCGGTGCCGCCGGGCGGCTCGTGAAGGCGGGCGCTAGCGTGCAGCGGGGCCGCGGGCGCGGACGCGGACGTTTTTGGTCCTGCCTGGCTTTGTTAGTTTGCCTGCTCGGGCGGGCCGCCCCCAGGCCGCGGCGGCCGCTGCGCGGCCGTGACCGGTCGCTGACGCTCGCGGTCAGCCTGGACACGGCCCGCCCGAGCACGCGTGACGGGGGGCAGGCGTGCGCGGTTGCGCGCCGGAAAGGCACAGCATGTTGCGTATTTATCCCGTCGTTCTCGAGGTCGTGAAGCAGCTTCGGCCCGCGCTCCAGCGCATCGAGCTGAAGGACCGAGACCTGACTCGGCAGCTGCGGCGCTGCAGCTTATCCATCGCTCTGAACCTGGCCGCATGTACAGCCGCGGCCGCAACCGCCAAGCCCGTTACCATAGTGCGCTCGGATCGGCGCGCGACACGCTCGCCTGCTTGGAGGTCGCGGTGTTCTCCGGCCACGTCAATCAAAACGGCGCCCTGCACGACCAGCTCGACCGCATCGTCGGTACGCTCGTCAAGCTTGTCGCCCAGTAGCTCGGTGTCGTCGCTGTCGTGCCGCCTCGCCCGCCACGCGCGCGCGGGGGGCGGCACGCCGCAAAAATCACTTTGTATGCGAAGTCATTCTGCGAAGCCAATGGCCCCCTATCGAACGACCAAGAAAAATCGCTTCGCCCCTGCGAGAGGCGAAGCTCGGTCGGACAGCGGTCGTGCCGATCCGAGAACGGTTTCGGTGGCCCCACGTCAACCGCGCGCGGTACCGCGGACGCGCGGCAAGAGCTCGGCGAAGTTGCAGGGCCTGGTGCGAATGTCGAGCTGCGGCAGGATGATTTTTTCGAGCGCAAGCTTCACGGCTCCGGTCGAACCGGGCAGCGCGAAGACCAGCGTGCCACCGCACAGCGCGGCTTCGGCGCGCGATTGAATCGTGGCGGCGCCGATGTCCGCGTACGAGAGCTGCCGAAACAGCTCGCCGAAGCCGGGGATCCATTTGGTGACGAGCGGCGCGAGCGCTTCGGGTGTCACGTCACGCTGAGTGATACCGGTGCCGCCGGTCGCCAGCACCACGTCGACCGCTGCGTCGGCGACCAGGCCCGAGAGCTGGCTCTGCAGCTGCGCGAGGTCATCGGGGACGATCTCGCGAAACGCCAAAACGTGGCCGGCCGCGAGGATGGCTTCGACGATATGCGCGCCACTTTTGTCGGTTTCGAGCGTCCGGCTGTCGCTCACGGTCAGAACGGCGATGCGAAGCGGAGAAGGCATGGACACGGCGGCCGAATGCTAGCATTTTTGCGCTCGTGCCATCGCGTCCGCTGCTGTTGCTGCTACTGCTCAGCAGCGGCTGCGGGCGGCGTCCGCCGCCGCTGCTGGCCGACGGTCCTCCGGCTCGCTTGCCGCCGGCCGCCCAGCGGCGCGCCCGGTTGAGCGCTGTGTCGGCGTCGAGCGCAGCGGCGAGTGGCTCGGCTGCTACGCCAACCAGCGCGGCGCCGGCGCCGCCGTTGGCCGCGCGGCGGCATTTTGCCGGCGGTGGTGCCCAAAGCGTCAGCGGTCAGCGCGGCATCGTCACCTCGAGTGAAGAGCAAGCCACGCGCGCCGGCGTGACCATGCTCGAGCACGGCGGCAACGCGGTCGACGCGGCGGTAGCGACGGCATTTGCGCTCGCGGTCACGCACCCGAGCGCCGGCAATCTCGGAGGCGGCGGCTTCATGCTCGTGCGCCCCGCCGGCGCCGGCGCAGAGACCACCGCCATCGACTTCCGCGAAACCGCGCCGGCCGCCCTCACCCGAGCGAGCTTCGACCGTATGCAACTCGGAGGCGCCAAAGGCGGCGCGGCGGTCGGCGTGCCCGGCAGCGTGGCCGGGCTGCTCCTGGCACACGCACGTTTCGGCAAATTGCCGCGCAGCGACGTGCTCGCCCCCGCCGTCTCGCTCGCCGAGCAGGGCATGCTGCTCGGGCGGCGCCAGGCCGAGCTCTTGGCCGCTAGCTACGCGGTCCTGAAGAGCGACAAGACGCTGGCCAAACGCTTCGGCGACGCTCATGGCCCCAAGCCGCAAGGCTCGCGCATCGTCCAGCCCGAGCTGGCGACGGCGCTGCGGCGGATTCAGAACGCCGGAGCCGCGGGCTTCTACGCCGGGCCGACGGCGGACGCGCTCACCCGAGCGCCCGGCACGCTCATCAGCCTAGCCGACCTCGAACGTTACCGTGCGGTCGTTCGCACGCCGCTGCGCTCGCGCTACCGGGGGCTCGCCGTCGAGACCATGCCGCCGCCGTCGGCCGGCGGCGTCGCGGTCACCGAAATGCTGGGCATGCTCGAGGTGCTGAAGGCGCACGAGGCGCACGGGGCCGAAGAAATGCACCTATTCCTGGAGGCGTGTCGGCGCGCGCAGGCCGAACGACGCTTTGGCGTGAGCGATCCGGACAGCCTCGAACAGGCGGCCGAGCAGGCGGCGCTACTTCGCTTTTCGTCCCCGCAAGCGCTACTCGACCGCGCCCCCATCGAGCGCGAGCGCGCCACGCCGTCGGCAAAGCTTGCGCCAATCTACCCCGGCGCCGGCCACGAATCCGCGCAGACGACACACCTCGGCGTGGTCGACGCCAACGGCATGGTGGTGAGCCTGACCACCACGCTGTCGGCCTCGTTTGGCGCCAAACTCACGGCGCCCGGCACCGGCATCGTGCTGAACAACTCGGTGGCTTCGTTCAGCAGCAGCGGCCTCAACCAGCCGGCACCGGGACGACGCACCACGAGCTCGATGGCGCCGACCCTGGTGCTGGACGGCGAGCAGGTGGTGCTGGTTTTGGGAACGCCGGGCGGCGATACCATCCCGAGCACGATCGTGCAGGTGCTGCGCAACGTCGTCGATCACGGGCTGGCGCTCGACCAGGCCGTGGCGGCACCGCGCATCCACCAGGGATTTCTGCCCGATCGCGCGCGCTTCGAGAGCAGGCGCCCGCTCGAGCCCGCCCTGGTCGCCGCGCTCAAGGCGCTCGGCCACGAGCTTACGGGCTCGCACATCGCGATGGGCGACTCCAATGATCTGCTGCTCGAAGACGAGCAGGCCTACGGCGTCGCCGATCCACGCGGCAACGGCCTAGCCCAAGCCGCGAAGTGATCAGGCAAGCGAGCGCTGGGCCAACCGCCTCGAGCTCAAGAGCAGCTGTTGTAGACGACCGGACAGCAGGCTTCGCGCAGGATGCCGCGTTCGTTCTTGGGCAGCACGTGACGCACGCCGCTGCCTTCGTCGGGGTGAGCGACGTCGGCGGCCGCTACGTGGGCGGGCGCTTCGCTGGCGGCCACCGGGAGTGACGACGGACCCGTCGGAATCAAGATCGGAGCCGGCGTGGCGATCGTCTCGACAGCCGCTGCGGGTTGTTCGGACTGCAGGTGCGGCATCGACAGCACGCCGACCTGAATCTCGGGCCCCTCGCTGCTCGGCACCATCGACACAGGCGTCCTGATGATCTCGGGCAACGCGGCAGGCTCGGGGGGCAGGCTCTGGCGCGTCGCCGCGGCGCTGGGCATCACGCTCGACACGTGGTCGCGCGTTTCCTCTGCCTCAGCCTCGGGCGGCAGGCTGCCGACGTGTCCGGCCAGGCGCGCCATGGCCGAAAGCTGGCCGTCGCTGGTCGGTAGACTCGACTCGCGGCGCGGGCTGATGCTGACAGTCGCAGGCGAAAAGTTCGGCACGTCGACGCGAATCACCATCGGCCCGCGGCTCGACGGTGCCGGCGGCGAAGTCGACCCGACCTCTTCGGCGGGCGGCAACATGGCCGCGAGGCCGGCGGCGAACGGCTCGATCGGCGGCGCCACGGAGGTGTGCAGCGTCGTGCGATCGTAGTCTGGGATGATGCTCGGGATCGAGGGTGGACCGCTCTGGCCGTCGACCATCCGCGGTTGCTCTTGCCCGCCGGGCGTCAGCGCATGACCTGTGGTTTCGATGCTGGCCTGCTGCGGCGGCGTGCGCGGCTTGAGGTTGCGCATGAAGCGCAGCTTCACCCACAGCTTGGACGCGATCGGCAGCACGATCACCCAGACGACGCCGAGTAGCAACGGCGCGAGCAGCGCGGAAAATCCGGTATTGCCGGCGGACCAAGCGCTGGCCAAAGCTCCGAGCAACGTCACGACCACGATCGCGGCGGCGCCGGTCAGCGCGCTGGGCGGCAGACGATACGTCGTCTTGAACTCGCCAAATTCGTCCTCGCAGAGCGAGCACCATTCGTCGGCGCCGGTCTGATGATTCGGGCACACGTGCCCGCCGCAGGCTTGGCATAGGTTGCCGTAGCTGCCGGTGCCGCAAACCACGCAAGAGAGCTTGGTCGGGATGTCTTTGTTCGCCTGATCCGAGCCGGGGCGGATGGAGCCCGGCGGATCAGAGTCCGTGGGTAACATCGAACCATGTGTCGGGGCGATGCTCGCCTTCAGCGAACGCGGGGACATCGAGCCGCGTGGCCTGAGCGAAGTGGGAACTTCGAGCCGCGGATCGGCGGCTTCGAGCTCAGGCTCGCCGTGCGACCGTGCCTTGCTGCGATCGCGCAGCGCGCCCAAATCCTTCCACATGGACGCCAGCTGCGGCTCCGAGATATCGAGGTACTGCGCCGCTTCGCTCTGGGCAACCAGCGCGATACCTTCTTGCTCCTGGCGACGCCCGAGCTCGTAGGCCAACAGATCCGCCAAGCGAAGCGTCTGCACCATGGCCGAAAGCAGGCTGTCCTGCATCGCTCGCGCGGGCTGGTGGTGCCAAGCGATGACCTTCGGCACCGGCTCGGGGATGTTCCAGGCCGTGAGCACGTGCGCGCCGAGCGTGGCGTGATCGAAGCCGAACACGCGCCGTTCCTGCTCATGAACGCTATCCGGGTTACCGCCGAATTCGCGGAGCAGGGCCGGGTAGACGTCGCGCTCGGTGTCGAGCAGCATGATCTTGCCGATGTCGTGCAAGAAGCCGCAAGTAAACAGCTCGTCGTGCGGCAGGCCCAAATGCACGGCCAGATAGCGACACAGGGAACCGACAATCGCAGCGTGCTCGAGCAGCTCAGCAGCCAGCGTGTTGCTGCTCTCGAACAAGTCCAAAATCGCGGCCGTCGTGGCCACCTGATTCAGACGCCGTGTGCCGACCAGCACCGCGGCGTGCCGCACGGACGTGCAGCGAACCTTCAAACCGTAGCCCGCCGAATTGACGAGGCGGAGTAAGCGAGCAGAGAGCGCAGGATCGCTCTCCAGCACCCCGACCACCTGTTCGATGCGTGCGCTCGTCGTACGCGTCAGCTCTTCGAGGCGCTTGGCTGCGACGGGAAACGGCTTGGCACCGACGATGCGCGCCGCCGTTGCCGCCAAGCTCTTGCTCGCTGCCTCTTCGGCATCTTGGTCACGACCACCGAACCACTCTTGTTCGTCGTGACCGAAGTTGCCGGGAGTGCCGGGAGATAGCGAGGCTGACACAGCTTTGATCCTTCAGTTCCGCGGATCACTCCGCTGCGGAGGTGGCGGCTTGCTCGCCGTTGGCGGGCTCTTTTTCGCGCGCTGCATCGGGCAGCACGAAAAGCTCGCGCGTCGAGAAGCGCGTGCCCTCGAGGATGACCTGCGCGCCCTGCCGCGTCGCCGCGTTGACCACGATCGGCGCCAACAGGTTGACGGTTGCGGGCTGGCCGCTCAAAGCGCACAGCACGACCATCACGGCCAGCGTCTCTTCGGTGCCCTGGATGCCGGCTTCTTCAGCGGCGGCGGTCACGGGCACGTCTGGGTACTTGTCGCCGAAGGCGTGGGCAGAAACGACGGGAAATGCGAGCCCCGGCGTCGAAATCGACTGCAGCCAAGCGATGTAGCCGCTGCCATGGTGCGGAACCAGCGCAAAACGCTGCTCCGAAGGGAAGCCGATGACGCCTGCCGGGAAGGAGAGCAGCTCGTCTTCGTTGATGTCGAGAGTTCCGAAACGCTGGCTTTCGATGTTCATGGTGAGATCCTGAAGGGGGTTTGTGGTCGGTGGGGGCTTCCCGAGGCTTTGCGTTTCGGGAGGCTTGTTTCAGGTCTTGCAATCACGGTGCCAGCCGTCCTCTGCTGACGCGGGTCGGTGTGGATCTCGCCATTGGCGACTCCACACCGCTCCGTAACCGTTCGAACGGCCAGGGCCGCCTTTCCTTAAGCCGACAAAAAGCAGCCTAAATGCGCGGCCTGGGCGTGGGCCGGCGCTCGAGCCGCGCCCGGATCAGATGCACGGCTTCGGCGTGCAGCTGGCAAACTCGCGACTCGGTGACTCCCAGCACCTCGCCGATCTCACGCAGACTGCATTCTTCCTGATAGTGCAGGCCGAGCACGAGCCGCAGCCGCTCGGGCAAATCGTCGATGGCGTTAGCGATCGAATCGACCAGCTCGGCGCGCGAAGTTTGTGTTTCCGGCGAGGGATCGTGGTCGGCCGGCTCGGAGGCGCTAGAGAGCTCGAGCCGTGCGAAGCCGGCGTCGGAGATTTCGGTCAGTAGCTCTTGGTAGGCGGGCAGCGACAACCCGAGCTCGGACGCCATCTCGTCCTCGTTCGGCGTGCGCCCGAGGCGCTGAGTCAGCTCCGACGCCGCTTCGGTGATGCGCCGCGACGCCCCGCGCAATTTGCGCGACAGCGGATCTAGGACCCGCAAATAGTCGAGGATGGCGCCGCGCACGCGGTACGAGGCGTAGGCCTCGAAATGCTCTTCTTCCATCTCGCCGGTGCGGCGCTGCAGCGCTTCGGCCATGCCCACCCAGCCCGCCGAAAGAATATCGTCGAAGGTGAGCGACGACGGCAGCGTGCGGATCGTGCGCATAGCGATGCGGCGCACGAGCGGCATGTAGCGATCGTATAGCTCACGATCGCCCGCCACTTTCGTGGTGCCGCGGATGGGGGCAGAACTCACCAAAGACTCCAAACCAGGCTCATGCTTCTGCGGGGAGGACCGCGTCGACTACTGCTTCTACGGAGGCCTCACGAATGTCCTCGGGTACGCGAGGCCCATTACAAAGGTAGGCGATCGGGATATTCGAGGGAAGCGCCGCGTGCATCACGCCGCCGGCTTCGAGCGTTTCGTCTAGCTTGGTGATGACGACCTCGGTCGGCGCCGGCACCTCGTACAATTCGCCGATACGGGCCACGTCACTGCCGCGAAGCCACGCCGGCAGCACCAAAAGCGCGTGCTTGGCCAGGTCCTCGGTCGTGCCGGCAAGGCAATCCGGCAGCACCCAGTTGGAAGCCGGTGTGGAGCGACCGGCCGTATCGACCAGCACGATATCAGCTGTAATTTCGGCCAAAGCGCGGCGAAAGCTGCCGCGGTCCGAAGCCACCTGGAAAGGAATGCCCATCAAGGCCGCGTAGCGCTGCCACTGCTCCACCGCGCCCACCCTGAATGTATCCAAACTGATCACACCGACGCTACGTCCCAAATCAAGACGCGCACGCGCCGCCAGCTTGGCCAGCGTAGTAGTTTTGCCAGCGCCGGTCGGGCCCATGCAGGCGATCAGCGTGCGGTGGGGGCTCTGCATCAAGCTGCCGCTCACCGTGATGCGCTCCGCCAGGCGGCCGCGCAGAAACTCGTTCAGCGCGCCCTTGCCCTTTTTGGCGGATTTTGCTGCGCCGTTCGCCAGCTCGCGCGCCAGCGTGCCTTCGATGCCTTTGGCGTGAAGCAGCGTGAGCGCGCGCTCACGGGGCGGGCGCTGCTGATTCAGCTCTTCGAGCATGGCGCGCAGCGAATTCAGCTCGCGCTCCACCTCGCTCGCGTCCATGCCGAGCACCGTGCCGTACTTGGATTTGGTGCGCAGCGAGCGCTGCTCGCCGCTCGGAGGCATGATGGCCGCCCGCTCGCGTAGCGGCAGGTCCACAGGGCGCGCCTCGCGCGACGCAAACGGCCACTTCAGGCCCAGCGGCGGGGCCGCGGTGACTTCGACGTACTGCTGACCCAAAGCCCCGCCGCGACCGTTGCTCACCCGCCGCGTCCCCTCGATCAACGCGTTCGGCCCCAGCGTCGCTTTCACGGCGGAAAGGGCTTCTTGCAGATCGGCTCCTCGGAAACTCTGATACGTCATGGGTCAGGGGGCTCCTACGCTGGCGCGAGCGTGGTGGGGGGTGGGGCAAGGGCGGCAATAGGACTCCATCCGCCCAGTTCGGGTTTCGGCGAGGCTTTGGCGAGCACGGGAGCACCGCGTACTTCTCGTACGTGAGCACCCGCGCACAGCCAAAGCGAAGCCCAAACCCGAAATCGGCGGATTCGTCTCAGTCAAAATCAAGGTCATCAGAACTCTCATGCGGCAGCTTTGTTGAGTCCAACCGTTTCGAACGGGCGGATCGCAACGTCGGGTTCCAGCTCGCGGAAAGAGAGGACGGACAGCGCCGGACAGCGGCGCTCGGCGAAGGCGCGCAAGTAGCGGCGCACGTCGGGCGCGACCACCACGCACGCGGGGCGACCGGCCTGCGCCATGCGTTTGACGGCGGCCTCGAGCGAAATTCCCAGTTGCCGTGCCAGCTCGGGATCGAGCGCGCCACCGGTGCCGGCCGCGATTTCGCGCAGCGAGCGGCGGAACATGTCTTCGACCGGCGCGTCCAGCACCAGCGCGGAGAGCGACCCGTCGTGACCGGTGAATTGCGCCGTGAGCTGGCGCGACAGGCGCTGGCGCGTCATTTCCGTGAGCTGCTCGGGGTCGCGCGTCGACGGCGCGATTTCGGTGAGCGCTTCCAAAATAGACCTGAGGTCGCGGATGGAGACGCCTTCCTTGAGCAAGTTGCGCATGACTCGCAGCACCTCGCCGTTAGAGAGCAAGTTCGGGACCAAGTCTTCGACCAGCTTGGGCGTGGTGCGCTGGAAGACCTCGAACAGATGGCCGAGCTCCGTGCGACCCAAGATATTGTGCGCGTTCATGCGCACGACCTCGGACAGGTGCGTCGCGATCACGGTGGTGTGGTCGACGACCGTGTAACCCAAGGCTTCGGCCAGCTCGCGGTCGCGTGCCGGGACCCAACGCGCCGGGGTGCCGAACGCGGGATCTTTGGTGGCTTCGCCGTCGATGGGCGGGGCCCCGCCGGTCGCGTCCATCGCCAAGAGGCGGCCGGCGCGCGTCGTCCCGCGGGCGATTTCGGTGCCGAGCATCAAGAAGCGATACACGCCGGGCGGCAGCTGCAGGTTGTCTCGCACGTGCACCGGGGGGATCACGATGCCCAAATCGAGGGCCATCTGCTTTCTCAGCGCCGCGATGCGATCCACGAGATTTCCGCCCATTTGCGGGTCCACGGCGCCGACCAGCTCGTAGCCGACCTCGAGCGCGAAGATGTCGAGCGGCAGGGCGGCGTCGATCTCTTCGCTCGAGCCGGGCTTTTTGACGGGCTCTTTGGCGGCGACCACGGCGGCTTGCGCGTCGGCGGCTTCTTTCTTGTTCCCGGCCCGCACGGTGAAGGCCAGCGCGCCTGCCAAGGCCAAGAACGGGAAGGCGGGCATGCCCGGCAACAGCGCGAACAGCGTCAACACTCCGGCAGTTGCAGCGACAGCTCGCCGACTGCCGAGCATTTGGTTCTTCAGGGCACGACCCAGCTGGTCGCCGGTGGCCGAGCGAGTGACCACCACGCCGGCCGCGGTCGAGATCATCAGCGCCGGCATTTGCGAGACCAGCGCGTCACCGACCGACAGAATCGAGAAGGTTTCCGCGGCACTGGCCAACGTCATGCCGTTGGCCAGGCCGATCATCAACCCGCCGACCAGGTTGATGAAGGTGATCAAAAGGCCGGCGATGGCGTCGCCTTTCACGAACTTGCTGGCGCCGTCCATGGCACCGAAAAAGTCGGCTTCGCGCTCCAGATCCTTGCGCCGCTGGCGCGCGATATCCGCGGTAATATTGCCGGAATTCAGATCGGCATCGATCGCCATTTGCTTGCCGGGCATGCCGTCCAAGGCAAAGCGCGCCGCGACTTCTGCGACGCGGCCGGCGCCTTTGGTGATCACGACGAAGTTGATCACCACCAAGATCAAGAAGATGACGAGACCGACGACGACGTTGCCGCCGACGATGATGCGGCCGAACGTCTCGACCACGCGGCCCGCCGCGCCGTGCCCCTCGTGCCCTTTGAGCAAGATCAGGCGCGTGGTGGCGACGTTCAGGCTCAGGCGCAGCAGGGTGGCCACCAAGATCACCGCCGGAAACGCGCTGAATTGCAGCGGCGTCTCCATGAACAGCCCGATCAGGAACACGCCGATCGACACCGCCAGGCTGAAGGCGAGCATGGCGTCAACCAGCACCCCCGGCAGCGGGATCACCATCATCAGCACGATGCCGACGATGGCCAGGGCGATGACTAGCTCGGTGGCGCTATTGCGCTGGCCAGCGCCGGGAGTGGGTGATGGAGCCTGGCTCACGCGAAGAGAGGCTGCTAGAAGCGTGCCAGCTTGTTCAGTGCTTTCACCGCTTCGAGACTCCACAAAGACCGGGCTTTTCCTGGGTCGCGCGAGCCCCTACCCTGGGTTCTTGATCCCCCAGAGCCAAGCCGCTGGCACGCAGCCCTGTCTCGGAATGACACCGCGTCAACGCGTTGACACCGTCTCGAGGGCGCTACTCGTCAGCCTCGCTCTGGGCGTCGCGAGCGCGCCGGCCCAGGCCGCCGTGCCGCGCTTCGAGCGCGTCCAAAGCGGGCCGTGCCGCGCGTTGGCGCTGGACCAAGAGCCGTACGTCGCCGCGCTCGGTGACGCGAGCGTGACCGTAACCGACAAGCGCGGCACGCACGCCGAAGCGTTGCCGGAAGCGCTGCGCGGCGCGGGGCTTTCGCTGGGCGTATTCTTCGGGCGCGACTACCGCGTCCGCGTCGCCGGCACAGCGCATACCCCACAGGGTGACGAAGTGCGCTACTACCGTTCGCTGCCCGGTGGCTTGCAGCCTGCGCTCGACGAGCTCGGCCCGCTCGGCAAACGCGGCGCGCCGGGTTTGGTCGCGCTGCTTGGTACCGCCGATCCCGAAATCGTGTGCCAGCCGGGCGAAAGCTGCCTCATCAAGCGCGTCAGCGGTTGGCGCAAGATCACAGCGCCTGCCGGCTTGACGCGCGTGGGCCTCTCGCTCGGCAGCGGCTGGGCCGTCGCCGGCCCGAGCCTCTTCAACCTCGACAAGGACTGGGTAGTCCTGGGCGCGCTCGGCCCGTGGCAGAAAGCCGACGACGCCTTCGTGCGGGGAGCTCAGGCTTGCGTGGTCGAACACGATGCAAGTCGCTTGCACCATTTCGACGGTCAAGCGTGGCAGAGCTCGGCTTCGCCAGTCACAGGTCCTCGTTCGCTTTGGGGAGACGCCGATGCGCTTTGGCTCGCGGGCGACGGCGGCGCGGCCCTGCTCGACGCAGACGGCAGCTTTCAGCCCGCGAGCGGAGTCGGCCGCGTAGCGCAAGTGCTGGGGCGAGCGGGCGGCGACGTGTGGCTGTGCGGCGACAACGGCGTTTTCCGCGCGCGAAAGTGACTGATGGCGGCTAAGCTCTTACGCTGCCCAGCGCGCGAGCCCGGAGGGGCTGGGCAGCCTCAGCTCGACCTCGACCCTGGGCTCATTTGGGATCGACGCAGACGCCAGCGTTGCAAGGCGCGTCGTTGGCGCAGTCAGTGTTGGTCAAACACTGCACGCATTTCAGGCCTTGGGTATCGCAGAACGGCGTAAGTCCCGTGCAGTCCGCGTTTACCGCACACGGCGCGCAGCGCTTGACGTCCTTGGCGCAGTGGGGAAGGTCAGCGGGACATTCCTCGTCGGCTAGGCACTCCACGCACAAGTTCCGAGTCGGATCACACCACGGGAATTGTACGGATGCGGCGCAGTCGGCGTTCGTTTCGCAGGCAGGCACGCAAGCGTGAGTCGCGCGATCGCAAACGTGATCGACCCCGCCGCAATTCACCGATGATTGGCACTCGACGCACTCGCCCGTACCGAGGAAGCAATAAGGGGTGCTCGGTGGGCACTGGCGGTCGCCGATGCAATGCACGCAAGCATAGCGCGTGGGGTCGCACTGCGATCGGCCCGTCCCAGTGCAATTCGTGCTGGACAAGCACTCGACGCATTTTCCGAGCGCGGCCACGCAATAAGGATTGGGTCGCTGACACTCCGCCGAGCTCGTGCAAGCTGGAGCTGCCGAGGAGCCGGACCCGGTGCCTCCGTCGCTGGACGTGCTCCCGCCGAGCGACAGTCCGCCCGCGCCGCTCCCGCTCTTTCCAGCACTCCCAACAGTCCCAGCAGTCCCAGCGTCGGCCTTGGGCGCCTGGTACGCCTCCTGGGCCACGCAGCTCATGACCAGCGCTGATGCACACAACAGCGCAGCGGCCAGGCGCAATTGAGCAAAACCTACGCTAACAACGTGCCCAAGCATGCGAAGACTTAGGTGCAACCGAGGAACAATCCATTTACAGACGCCCCAACATGAAAGAATTCTTCAGGCAGGAGCCAAGCGACTGAGGGATAGTCGCGCATCAAAGCCGCCCGCGCAACTCGAGGCCGGCTGGGCCGAGGCCGAAGAACAATTGGCGCCGGGCCGCGCTTTCC
>Ga0307508_10003723_pt1 | contig 15249 bp, 11 predicted proteins | sample 9_EM_MG_FD_203089 | JGI IMG/M metagenome (GOLD analysis project Ga0307508, IMG submission 203089) | Populus trichocarpa ectomycorrhiza microbial communities from riparian zone in the Pacific Northwest, United States - 9_EM | ecosystem: Host-associated > Plants > Roots > Unclassified | place...
CGAGCCCAGCGTCGCGAGCCCAGCGTCGCGAGCCCAGCGTCGCGAGCCCAGCGTCGCGAGCCCAGCGTCGCGAGCCCAGCGTCGCGAGCCCAGCGTCGCGAGCCCAGCGTCGCGAGCCCAGCGGTCTGCTGGTTCGCGCCGAGACCCAGTTCGCGCAGGTGGGACGGCCGGTAGTCCGGGATGAGGCGACCTAGCACGGCGGACGGCCGTGCGCGCCCGCGGACGGCGGCGTGTGACATCAGCGCCGCAGACAGCCCCCGGCGCCGCGGACAACACCGTATGGCTCAGCTCCGCGGACGACGCGGGCGCCGGTCGGTGTCGAGACGGGCGAAGCCCAGGTCCGCGTCCGTATGGCCGGTAGCGGCAGTGGAGATCTTTTCCCGGTGAGGTCGTTGTCGAGGGGCGGGAGGCGCCGGCCTCAGCCGAACTGGCCGGCTGGTGGCACCTTGGACACGCTGTCGAGCTCTTGCAACTGCTGTGCCAGGTGGCTGCCCAGCGCGGCCTGGTACCCCTGCGCGAGCTGGCCCAGCCGCTCGATCTCCTCGATCAGGGCGGCGCGCTTGACGCCGAGGCTGTTCATCGCGTCGGTATGGGCACGGCGCGCGTCCCCCTCGATAGTGCCGGCCATGAGCTGGGCCTCGCCGGTGAGCTGCTCGGACCTGGCCCGGGCCTCGGCCAGCAGCGCCTCCGACTCCTGGCGGGCGTCGCGCATGTGGTCGTCGGCGGTGCGCTGCGCCATCATCAGCACCGGGGAATTGCGTTCTTCGTCGCCGGAGAACCCGGGACCGGACGGGACGGCGTCGCGGGCACGCTCCAGCTGGATCTGCAGATTGCGGGCATTCTGCTCGGCCCGGGCGCGCAGCTCTTGCAGGTGCTGCAGCTGGGCGATCGATTCGGACAGTTCGGCGTCGAGCGCCCTGGACGCCGAGGCCTGGCCCATCGCCGAGCTGCCGCGTTCCCGCTGCTCGTGCAGGGCCTGGTTCTCCTCCAGGAGCCGGATGAGCTCCTGCTCGACCTCGTCCAGGAAGGCGTCGACATCCTCCTCGTCGTATCCACGCTTGCCGATCGGCGGCTTCTTGAAGGCCATGTTGTGGATGTCGGCCGGGGTTAACGGCATCGTGCTCCTCGGATCGTCGGGGCTGCGATCATGCCGTACGAATCTTACGCAACGACCCTGGGTGACCGGCCGTGGACGCCGTCGGCGTCGCCCGGGCGGGCTTCCCGGCCGAACTCGCCAGTCCGGCCCTTTCTGCATCGCCGACCCGTACAGAACTGGCCAGGTAGCCACCAGTAGTGCCTACATCACACTAGGTAGCCGAGCGCTAGTCCTGTGGACCTTTGCGCAGACGTTTGCGGTGACTACGCTCGGCTGTCGTGAATGGACCGGTGCGTATCACCGCCGAGACGGAGCTGGACGCGGCGCTCCGCGAGTTGGAGGAGTCCTTCGCGCTGGATCCGGAGCGCGCGCTGCAGCGCGCCGGCGAGGCGGAGGCGGCGGGCCGCGCCCGCGGCGACGTGGAGCTCGAGCTGCGTGGGCAGGCGCTGCTCGCCGACGTCAGGCTGCGTCAGGCTGAGACGACCGGCGAGGCAACCCACCTGCTGCGTACGGTGGAGTTCCGCGCCGCCGAGCACGGGCTGGCGCTGCTTCAGGCTCGCGGTCACCGACTGCTCTCCCGGGTCGCCGCCAACATGGGCGACTACGCCGGCCAGCTCGACCACGCGCTGCGCGGGCTGGAGCTGCTGACGCCCGAGGCCAGCGCCCGGGTCCGCGTCATGCACCTGATGGCGCTGGCCGAGGCGCTCTTCCGGACCAGATCGGTCGAGGCCGCGGTCCGCCGCTATCAGGAGGCCGAGGAGATCGCGCTGGCGGCCGGCGACCCGCTGTTCCGTTCCTTCGTCCTCAACGACATGGCGTACTGCCTCTACGCGGCCGGCCAGGCCGAACGGGCCGGGGCGGTCATGACGCGGCTGCTCGGCCTTCTGGCCGGCGACGGCCGGGAACCGATCCCGCCGATGCTCGACACGCTGGCCCGAATCAAGCTGGCGCTGAACCGGACCGACGAGGCGGTGGAGATCGCGCAGCGGCTGGCGGCCCGCAAGATCGACCGCAACGAGTACCCGGAGGCTCTGGCCGAGGCTGCCCTGACGCTCGCCGCCGCGTACCACCAGGCCGGCGCGCTGGACGAGGCGCAGGCCGCCCTCGACCGGGCCAACGAGCTGAGCTCCTTTCCCGAGCTTGCCCGAATACGTGCCAACGTGCTCGGCGAGCAGTCCGAACTCTTCGCGACCCGTGGCGATTTCCAGGCGGCGTTCGCGACCTACAAGGCGTACCACGAGGCGAGCGAGGAGCTCAGCTCCCGCGAGCGGGAGGCGCAGGCCCGGATCCGCCATTCGGCCTTCGAGACCGCCGAGGCTCGGCGCGACGCCGAGCGTTTCCGCGAGGAGTCGCTTCGCGACCCGCTCACCGGCCTGCACAACCGGCGCTACCTCGACGTGCGGCTGCCGGTCCTGCTGACCGCCGCCACGGCCGGGCACCCGCCGCTCGTGGCGGCGATCGTCGACGTCGACCACTTCAAGCGGATCAACGACACCTGCTCGCACGAGATCGGCGACCAGGTGCTGGTCGCCATCGCGGGTCTGCTACGCGAGGCGGTGCTGGTGACGGCGGCCGGCGTCGACGGGTTCAGCGCCCGGCTCGGCGGCGAGGAGTTCCTGATCGTCTTCGCCGGCTTGGAGTGGAGTGTCGCGCTCGCCCGCCTGGAGGAACTGCGTGCGGCGGTGGCCGGCCACCCGTGGCAGCTGCTCACCGGCGACCTGCCGGTGACGGTGAGCATCGGCGTCACCGCTGGGCGGCACCCGCGGCCCGCCCCCGACCTGCTCAGCGAGGCCGACCGCAACCTCTACCAGGCGAAACGGGACGGCCGGAACCGCCTCTGCGCCCGCGCGGCGTGACGGCTCAACCTGCCGGCGCGGGTTGCTGCCGCGGCGGCGGAGCCATGCCCCATCGGATACCGGGCCCGACCGGGCGCAACGCCTCAGAACCTCGCCCGCGGCGCCGATAGGGCTGGTGGCGTGTGCCGACTTGCCGGCCGTACGGAAGCGGGACATTCGCGTTGGCGCGGCGGAAGAGGGCAGCGGATGCGTACCAGGTTTGGTGTTCTGGGTCGGGTGTTGCGCAACGGGCTGGAGGCCGGCGTCGGGATCGGCACACTGGCGGTGCTCCAGTCGTTCGGACTGGTGACGAACTCATCGTGGTGGCTGTTCGGCCCGGCGTTCGCCGCCAGCGCGGTGTTGCAGCAGCCTGCGGTGGACCGGCGGCTCTCGGGTCCTGATCCGGGCGGCCGGTTGTGGCTGCGGGTGGCGCTGCCGATCGTCCTCTCGTCCGTGCTCGTCGGCGCTTCGGGCTGGGCGCCGTTTCTTCCGCTCGTCTTTGTCGTGGTGCTGTCGCGGATGTTGCGGATCGTCGGCGCGGATTGCTGGCGAGCGGTCGCCTTTCTGAGTACGGCCGCGTCGGTCGGGCTCTATCTGGCGACGGCCCTCGGCGGGCTGCCGGCTGTGCTCACCGGCGGGCAGGCCGTCGTGGTGTGGGTGATCGTAGGCATCTCCAGCCTGCTCATCGGTATTCAACTCACGTGGAGCGTGCGCGAGCGCACCCTGGCGGAGGCCGCGCACCAGCGCAGCGAGCAACGTCTCCGGGCACTCGCGCGAGTGCAGGGGCCGACGGACAGCGTCACGGTCGTGGACGCGTTCGGCCTGCTGACCTACGTCGACCCGTCCGAGGGGCGGCTGATGGGGTTGATGGGCCGGGAGGCGGCCGGAAGCGGCTACCTCGACTCCGTACACCCGGAGGACCAGGAGGCGGCGAAAGCCGCTTTTACGGCGGTGCTCGCCGACGCCTCGGCGCAACCACAGGTCGAAACCAGGCTCCGGTACGTCGACGGAACCTGGCACTGGCACGAGTTGCTCATGCGCAACCTGCTGACGGACCCGGACGTACGCGGCATCGTGCTCAATCATCGCGACATCACCGAGCACCGCGCCTTCCAGGAACGGCTGGCCTACGAGGCGTCCCACGACACGCTCACCGGGCTGGCCAACCGGGTGACCTTCCTGAACTGCCTGCGACAGGCGATGACCGAGGCCCTCAGCCAGCGTCGCCTTTGCGCCGTGCTGGTCCTCGACCTGTACGAGTTCGGCCGGGTCAACGACACCCTGGGCAGTGAGACCGGCGACGGGTTGCTGGTGGCTGTCGGCCGGACATTGGAGCGTAACGTGCTCGGCGGCGACACGGTCGCCAGGCTCGGCACCGACGAGCTGGCCATCGTGCTGGCCGGCATCGACGTGCCCGAGGACGCGCACGCCGTGGCGAACCGGATCATGGCCGCCCTGGCGGAGCCGGTGAACGCCGCCGGCCAACCCGTACACGCGCAGGTCTGTATGGGGGTTGCCGTTTCCGGGCCGGACTGCGCCGAGCCGGCCGCGCTGCTGCGCCACGCCGATCTGGCCAAGCGGGATGCCAAGCGGCTACGGCTCGACGGCTGGCAGCCTTACACCGACGCGTTGCGATCCGTTCGGGGCAGAGTCGCCGCGACTGCCGAGGAATTGCGGGTGGCCATCGACTCCAACCAGCTGATCCTGCAATATCAGCCGATCGTCGCGCTCGACACCGGCCGGCTGCGCGGGGTCGAGGCGCTGGTGCGTTGGCAGCATCCCGGCCTCGGATATCTGGGGCCGGATGCTTTCATTCCGCTCGCCGAGGCCAGCGGGTTCATCGTGGCGCTGGGCGAATGGGTGCTGGAACAGGCGTGCGCCCAGGTCCGGCGGTGGCAACGGCAGACGCCGGCGGCCGGGCAGCTGTACGTGAGTGTGAATCTCTCGCCCCGGCAGCTCGAACAGCAGCAGTTGGTGACCAAGGTCGGTGACATTCTCGACCGTACCGGCTTCTCCGCGCACCATCTCGTCCTCGAAGTCACCGAGAACGCTCTGGTCAACGACGCCAGCGCGGTGCCCGCCCTGGCCGAGTTGAACGGCCACGGCATCCGGATCGCGCTGGACGATTTCGGCACCGGCTATTCCTCGCTGCGCTACCTGACCAGCCTGCCGGTCGACATTCTCAAGATCGACCGGTGCTTCGTCTCCGAGCTGGACGGCACCCCCAAGGGGTCGGCGGTGGCGCAGGCGGTCATTCGGCTCGGTCATGCCCTCAACCTCGACATTATCGCCGAGGGCATCGAGACCGCGGCCCAGGCGCAGGAATTGACCCTGCTCGGCTGTCCGCTGGCGCAGGGCTACCACTTCGCCAAACCGCTGGACAGCCAGCGCATCACCAAGCTGCTCGACGACGCCCGCACCGGCGTGCCGAACCTGACTCCCATCGGCGGCTGATCCTTCGACACGAAGCCGGCCTGCCGCCCGCCGAGCCCATGCGTTTGAATGCGCAAGACACGCCAGCCGTCTCCCATTCGAACCTGCTACCTGGAATTCAGCCAATAGGCAATTGGCTATGTGGCAACCTGACCCGGCGGCGACATTCAGGTACTCATTCATCTGCAAACGATCATTGAACTGTGGATTTTTCCCGCCCGGCGCTGCACCATGACACTAAGCAACGGACAGCCGTGACGACTGACCGACAAACGACCCACCAGGGCCCGGAGATCGGGACGCCATGACAGCAGCCGAACCATCGCGCGCACCCAGGAGAGGGCCGGCCGCGGGCCTGATCCTAGGGTGGACCTTCGGCCTCTGTGTCGTTGCGGCGCTTACCGTGCTGGCCGGAGTCGGCGTGGCGGCGGTCCTGGCAAAACAGGGCGAGGCCGCCGACTGGAGCAAGTGGAGTAACGTCGGACAGACGTTCGGGGCGCTCAGCTCGATCATCAGCGGTCTCGCTCTTGCCGCTGTCGTCATGACGGCACGGCTGCAGTTCCAGGAAATGAGGAGCCAGCGGTCCGAACTGGAACAGCAGGGGCGGTCCCTGATCAATAATCATTCAGAATTGCAACGCACCGCGGCGGCCAACCTCGGCATGCTTCATCTCGAGATCCTCCGGATGAGCATCGACGACCCTTGCCTCGCGCAAGTCTGGCCGCCTTTCGTGCCGGGCCTGACGAGCGAGCTCAATCGCCAGTATCTGTACGCGAACGTTATCTACCAGTTCCATTGGACGTCATTGCACGTCGGGAGCTACTCGGACGAGCAGGTCATCGCGAGCCTCCGATACCTGTTCACAAGTCCATTGATGCGCGGCTATTGGCGGGCCGCGGAATTCGCTCGTACATCTCTGAAACCGAGCACCCCCGAATACGAGTTCGCGCTTCGGGTTGACGAGGTCTGCCGGGAGTACGAAGCGGTTGTCGCTTCAGCGCGACCTGCGCAACAGAGCGGTCCTACAAAGTTGCGCGATCCGCAGGACGCCGAGCCGGCCGCGGCCGCGTGAGACGGACAGACTCCGTGGGATGTCTTTCCGGGCGGCGATCAGCGTCTCGCGCGTGATGACGACAATTCGCTCGTAGTCGGCGCAGCCCGCGTCTGCGGGCAGCTTCGATCGAAGCTCCTCGGTGGCGTCCGTGCCGATAACGGCGAATCGACCGTCCCCGAGCTCGAAAATGTCGGGACAGGTTCCGTTGTTGAGGCTCCCCCGTTCCCTAGGAGTGAGTCCCAAGCGCCGCGCGACGTCCACCGCCCACCTTTCAGAGCTGATCTAACCCACCGTAGCATCAGCACTACGCTGCGTTCGGTTGTTTTCCGCGGACAGGGGTGTTTGTTTCCGCGGACAGGGCGTTCCGTCGCTGAACTCGAAGCCAAACCGGAGAAGGCTAACACTCGACACACACGTGTCCCGTTCGAGTGAACGCCAGGCTCCGCTGCCCCCAACATCGCCGATGGCCACCCCGGACATCAGCACACTTCCGCGTACGCGGTGAAGCCCCGCACAATCAACGCCGCGGTGGCTGCCGCCGGCACCGGCGGGCGCGATTTCTCGGGCCGCGCCGCACGCCCGCCATCGGTGCTCCCGGGCAACGATTTTATTGACAAGTATGGATGTTTTCCGCTCGGCCCACTAGGTTGGGGCTCGGGGAGCCATCGACAGGGATGGCTTCCCGGCCAGGCATCGGCGTCGCCGCGATCCGGTCGGCGCCGGCGACCGATTGGGCGGTGCGTCATGCGTCGAAGTCACGTTTTCCGGTTCCTGGCGGCGATGGCCGCCAGCGCGCTCGTGGTGGCCGTCGGGCCGTCCCGCTCGGCGACGGCCGGCTCCAACCAGCTGTACGTCTACCGGGTTTCCGCCGCCACCGCCGCGGCCTCGCAGCGGCTCGTCGCCGAGGGCTTCGACGTGCTGGAGGACCGGTCCGGCACGGATCTGTTCGTCCTCGGCGACCTGGCCACCAGCGCGCGGCTGCGGGCCGTCGGCTTCCGCCCGGTCGTCTCCGAGACCCTGAAACCGACCAGCTGGGCCGCCCCGTCGACCCGCCTCGTTCCCGACGCCGCCGCACCCGCCGTGGCGCCCATCGACGAGACCTACGACGGCGGATACCACACCGTCGTCGCCCAGTACGCGCACCTCACCGCGGTCGCCACCGCCCATCCCGACCTCGCCACGGTCGTCGACTACGGCGACTCGTACCTCAAGACCCGCAACGCCGCGACCGGGTACGACCTGAAGGCCATCTGTATCACCCACCTCCAGGCCGGCGACTGCGCGCTGACCCCGAGCGCGCCAAAGCCCCGGTTCGTGCTGATGGCCCAGATCCACGCGCGCGAGATCGTGACCGGCGACGTCGCCTGGCGCTTCATCGACTACCTCTCGGGCGGGTACGGCAGTGTCGCGGCGGTGACCGCACTGCTCGACAGCACCGAGGTGTGGGTGGTCCCGGTCGTCAACCCGGACGGCGTCGACGAGGTTCAGCAGGGCGGCAACCACCCCTACCTGCAGCGCAAGAACCGGGACGGCACCGGCTGCGCCAACCCGCCGACCGGCTCCAACCAGCTCGGCGTGGACCTCAACCGCAACACCGTGACGCACTGGGACACGACGGGCGTCAGCTCGGGCCTGTGCACCCAGACCTACCCGGGCGGCAGCGCCGACAGCGAGCCGGAGACCAAGGCGATCGAGGGCCTGTTCCGCGAGCTCATCGCCGATCAGCGCGGGCCCGCGGACGGCGACGCGGCGCCCGTCACCACGCGCGGCGCGATGATCACCATGCACTCGTACGCGGGCATGGACCTCTTCCCCTGGGGTTGGACGAACACGCACACGGGCAACGACGCCAAGCTGCGCGCGATCGCCGCGCACATGAGCCAGCTCAACGGCTACCAGTACGGCCAGCCGGGGGAAATCCTCTACAACGCCTCCGGCACCAGCGACGACTGGTCCTACGGCGAGCTCGGCATCGCGAGCTTCACCATCGAGCTGGCCAGTTGCGGCAGCTTCACGCCGGCCCACTCGTGCACGACAACGGACTACAACAACAACCTTCCGGTGCTCATGTACGTCGCCGGTCTCGCCAAGGCGCCGTACGCGTAACAGCTTCCGCCGCTCCACATCGGACCCTGCCCCGGCGCCTCGGGGCAGGGTCCGCGTGTCGGTAGGCGCTCCTGCTCCGAAAGAAGGCCATTGATGATTGCGCATGGCCGGAGAACATGATTATTTTTCACTTCCCCACATGTGTTTCCGGCTCGTTTCCTCCTGGAGGCGCCATGCGCGCACGACGGTCCCTCATACCCTCCCTGCTCACGACGTCTCTGGTGGCCGCGCTTATCGGGGCCCTCGGCCCCGGCATGCCCGCGAACGCGGCCGACTCCTCCGCCCCCCTCGTCACCGTCAGCGGCACGCGATTCGTCGACGCCCACGGCCGGGAGGTCGTGCTGCGCGGATTCAACATCTCGGGCGAGGTGAAGCTCGCCGAGAACGGGAAGCTGCCGTTCGCCAGCGTCGCCGACGCCAAGAAGTCGGCGCAGGCCATGCTCACCCTCACCAACACCAACGCCGTACGCTTTCTGCTGTCCTGGGACGCTGCCGAGCCCTCGCCCGGCGTCATCGACACGACGTACCTGGGCAAGTTCACCGCGCAGGCCGCCGCCTTCGCCGACCTCGGCTTCTACGTGCTCTTCGACTTCCACCAGGACCTGTTCTCCCGGTACCTGTTCAACACCGGCAGCTGGTACCAGGGCGACGGCGCCCCGAAGTGGGTGATCGCCGCGGGCGCCTACCCGGCGGAGAGCTGTGGCGCCTGCGTCAACTGGGGGCAGAACGTCACCTCCAACGCCGCGGTCAAGAACGCCACGTACGACTTCTGGCACAACCGCACGCTCAGCACGTCGGCCGGCTCGATCAACGAGCGTGACGAGTTCATGAGCCAGGCCACGAAGGTCCTCACGTACCTGAAGGCCAACCTCACCGCGACCGAGTTCGCGCACGTGCTCGGCATCGACCCGTACAACGAGCCGTACGCCGGGAACTACGACTCGGGGCAGGCCAGCCGCACCTGGGAGCAGAACGTGCTGTGGCCGTTCTTCCAGTCGTTCCGGTCGCTGATGGACGCCGCCGGCTGGAGCGACCGGCCCGCGTTCGTCGAGCCCAACGTGTTCTGGAACGGCAACCTGGAGCAGGAAACCGGCGGCTTCCTGGACACCGGCGCGATCGGGCCGCGGTACGTCTTCAACACCCACTTCTACGACCAGGTCGCCATCTCCGGCGTGCTGATGTGGGGCAAGGCGGTCGACGGGGAGGAGAGCGACAACTTCGCCACGATCCGGGACCGCTCGACCGCGCTGAACACGCCGGCGATCGTCACGGAGTTCGGGCATCCTCTGGGCGGATACACCTCCGACAAGGCGCCGAGCGTCGACAAGGCCATGTACCAGGGGCTGGACTCCCGGCTGCCCGGCTCGCAGTGGTGGAGCAACGTGGCGACCTCCGGCCCGGCGCTCTCCGGTACCCAGTGGCAGTGGGACATCTACAGCGGACAACACGCCGAGTTGATGAACGACAACCCGGACAAGGTGCTCACCAGCGGCGACGCGTGGAACGGCGAGGACTTCTCCTCGGTGGCCCTGGACTCCTCCGGCGCCGCGTACCTCCGGCAGGATGTCCGCCTGCTGGACCGCATCTACCCCGCGGCGGTGGCCGGCACGACCCTCGCCTTCACCTACGAGGACCGGTCCCGGGACGGCACGACCCCGATGGCCTGGAACCCGGTCCCGTCAAGCCTGCCGAACACGCAGACGGTTGTCGCCAGCAGCCGGTACGCGGTTCTGGTCTGGCGCTCCGGCGGCGACGGCTCCCCGACCGACCTGCGGCTGCCGGCCGGCTACAGCAACACCATCGTCTCCGACGTCTCCTACACGCTGCAGTCGCGCGACCTGCTGCTGTCCGGCGCCGGCACGGCCGGAACCGTCCACTTCGCCCTCGTGGCCGACTCGGCCGCGCCGTCGGCGAGCGTGCTCGCCGCCGCCAAGACCGAGCTGGCGGCCTGGGCGACCTCCGCCTTCCCGTCCTGAGCAAGCACAGCTGCCACGCATGACGACACCGCCCCACGGTGACCGCCGCTCTCGCCGAGCGGTTCGCCGTTGGGCGGTTCGCCGCTGGGCGGTGTCGTTCAGCGTGCCGATCACGACGTGGAGCCAATTTAGTCTAAAGCATCGGCGCCATCCGCAATTTGGTTGTCATACTGATGGCGCACCAGGAGTGGTGACACATTGAAATAGCGGGCCACCGCCTCGATTGCGACGTCGCTTTGCTTGCCGATTGCGGCCAGCCCTTCGCGGATCGCCTCGGCAGGTGCGAGAAGTTCTGCGGCGAATGCGCCGGCAGCACGCTCTTTGCGTCCACGGGCCGAAGACAAGACGAACTCCGTCTGGTCGGATTCCATCAAGGCTCTTCCCAGCACACGCGCGCCTCCGAACCGTCGCGACGAAGGGGCGACAAGCTCGCTGCCGAAGACGGCCCCACATCGACCGTCGCTCACCGCACCAAAGCCTTGCAGGCCGTATGAGGCGCCGGAAATCTGACCGAATCCCACCCACGGCGTCGGGTCGAATTCCGCAGTGCTGGCGACCCCTAGTTCGCGTCGCACACGTCGAGCCATCTCGTATCCAGCTTCCCAGGGCCGATCAAGATCGGCCAAGAGACTCTTGGCGGGGAACACGGCTCCAAAAAGGACGGAAAGATCTTCTTGGGCTTCGGTTGAGGCCGCTTGAGCCGCGGCAGCCGCTTGCTCGGCCCATGTTGCAGCATCGTCCAATGCCGCAGGATCAGCGGTGTCGAAGAAGTCGGCCGCTACTTCAGAAGAGATACGGGAGGCCACTGCGATCACCTCGTCTGCCAACTCATCCTCGATCGAGTAAGGATCCAGCCCGAGGCGGGCGACCGTGCGGCAAAAATCGTCCTCCTCGGCGTCGGCATTTGAGATTGCGGCCCATTCCTCCGCCAGTCGGGTATTTGGGTGTCCGGTCTCCGCTAAACGTCCGACAACGTTTTCGACGACGGCTGCCAGCCCTTCAAGCGCGTCATCGGCGCGGATGGTCGCGCGACCGTTTACGGCAAATCGGACCGACTCGAAGACCGGCGATCTGTCCCAGTACCACAGCGCCCGCATCGTGGCGCCCTCTGGAATGAGAGTCAGATTTGGCCACGCCATTCCGTTGCCTGCGGCCCGGAAATTGTGGTATTCGAGCCAGGACTCACTGTCTGAGTTTCGCCATGTGCAATAACGAGAGTCGACAGCGCTCGGGCGGATATGGGATTTCAGTAGCCACCAGTTCGAAGCGATCCACTCCGCGAGCGGGTAGAGCGACCCATAGACCGACCGGCGGAGAGTTCCATCATTCGACTCGACCTGGGTTACACATGCTCCACCTACCCATACTTCGTACCTTGCCCACGTTGCCGCCAACTCAGGAGTGCTGACCCCATGCGCGGACTCCCACTCCAGGCGGACGTCCAGAGCGCTACTCACCCAGCCACCTCGGCGCCTCGTGATCAAGAATCGGGTATCCCTTATACTGCCCCAGCACGGAGTTGGTCAATCGGGCTTCATACGCTTGCCCTTCGATCCGAGTCCAGACATATTCTGGAAACAGATCCACAACGGCACTGACGTCGCTGTTACGAATTGCCGCTTTCAGCCAGTCCGTCACCTGTTCGAATTGCAATTCCTTCGGACACTTCGATGCGTCGCTACGGAGTCGCCCCGGACCGGCGCCGGTGAGATGGGTCTTATGTTCTGTACTGACAATGTAACTCGCGTCTTGGGCCATTTTTTCGAGGTCATGTTCGTGCGCGGGGACAAGTCGGTCCGACCTGCGGGGCCGCTTGCGGCCGGGCGAACGCAACTTCACAACCTCCCTGAGACGACCTAATTTGACTGGACTATAGTACCGGCTCACCCTGGGCGGGTCAGGCTGCACAGCAGGCAATCCTCCGAGCGCCTAGCCAGCTCACGCGCGCTCCGCCAGCCGAAGCGCGACTCCGCCCGTCAGGCCTAGGCCATCCGGATCAGGGCGTTGCCGCCCAGCATCAGGACGTCCGCGCCGGCGACCAACGCCATGCTCAGCTGTAGCCGGCGGGCGGCGACCTGCGGGTCGGAGCCCGTCATGCCCCACGCCACATAGACGAGCGCGGCCAGGACCAGCGGGATGCCTCCCACGAGCAGAAAGCCGACCGACCTCGGCGTGTCCCCGCGGGCCACCAGCATGGTCAGCATCACCGCCGGGACGATGCCGAAGAACACCGCGGCCAACCCGCTGTACCACCGCAGCGACCGCGTCGCCTTCGTCATCTCGCCCACCCTTTCGACCCGCCCGATCGTAGCCGCGGTCTTCCGGGCGTCCGCGTCCGGCGCGACCGTTCCTACGCTCGGGAAGCCCTGCGGGCGGCGTCGAACGGTGCCCGGTCGAAGATGAACCGGCTGTACGTGATCTTGCCGGCCTTGACGGTGACGCATTCGGCGGCGGGCGCGCTGGCAACCGGCGCCGTCGCGGTGTCGTACACGACCAGCGCGGTCTCCTCGTCGCCGAAGGCGGCGATCAACGTCGAGCCGGTCAGGATCTGGACGAACGGGCCCATGAAGCCGCGGTACGCCTCGGCGCCCCGCAGCCGTCCGGCCGGCGCGTCGCAGACGATGTCGTCGGCGATGTAGCTCATGGCCTTGTCCAGGTCGTGAGCAGTCCAAGCCTCGTGGTAGGCCAGCGCCGTCCGCAGCGCGGGGCTGGTGGTGTCCGTCATGGCGGTTTCCTTCCGTCTGGGGATCAGTTACCCGGACCCGGCGTACGGTCCTGCCTGTGCAGACACCGCGCCGGCCCGGAACGGAACGGCGCGGCGCGAAGATGTCGGTGGGAGATGGCATGCTGCGGGGGTGGACCAGGCCATCCTGCAGCGCGCCCGGGGCGGGGACGAGGACGCGTTCCGGGAGCTCACCGACCCGCACCGGCGAGAGCTGCAGGTGCACTGCTACCGGATGCTGGGCTCGCTGACCGACGCCGAGGACATGCTGCAGGAGACGTTGTTGGCGGCCTGGCGCGGTCTGGCAGGCTTCCAGCAACGGGCCTCACTGCGCTCCTGGCTGTACCGCATCGCGACCAACCAGTGCCTCAACGCGCAGCGCAGCGCCGGCCGGCGGTCCCCGGTCGAGCCGACGCCGCCGTTCCAGCCCCCGGAACCCACCCGGCGCGACGAGATCACCTGGCTGCAGCCGTACCCGGACGCCCTGCTGGAGGCCGTGGCCGACACCGCGCCCGGGCCCGATGTCCGATACCAGCGCGCCGAGGCTGTCGAGTTGGCGTTCGTCGCGGCCCTGCAGCGCATGCCGCCGCGGCAGACCGCCGCCCTCCTGCTGCGCGACGTGCTCGGCTTCGCGACCGACGAGGTGGCGAGCCTGCTCAACACCAGCCCCACCGCCGTCAAGGGCGCCCTGCAACGGGCCCGGGCCGCCCTCGACCAGGCTCCCGACCGCGGCCCGGCGCCTCGACGGGCGTCCGGCCCCGCGGGCGACCTCCCCCGGCGTTTCGCCGAGGCGTTCGTGGCCGCCGACATCGACGGGGTGATCGCCCTGCTCACCGACGACGCCTGGTTGTCGATGCCGCCGGCGCCGCACCGGTACGGCGGGCGCGACGCGATCCGGTCGTTCCTGCGCGCCTCCTTCGCCTACCGGGGCCGGCGCCGGATGCGCCTGCTGCCCGTCCACGCCAACATGCAGCCCGCCTTCGGCGGCTACCTCAGCGATCCCGCCGAGCCGATCGCGACACCCGCGGGGCTCATCGTGCTCACCGTGGCCGCCGACGGGATCCGGGCCGTCACCCGCTTCCACCTCGACGCCCTCTACCCCCGGTTCGGGCTGCCGCGGTCTTTGCCCGACCCGGCCGAGCCGTAGCCGGCTACCGGCTCGGCAGGGATCGCGGCAGGCCGAAGCGCGGGAGCACGCCGATGTCGAAGCGGGTCAGGGCGTGGATCCGGTCGCCCGCGAGGGTGAGGACGTAGAGGCCGGTCCCGTGGCTCACGCCGCCGGCGGTGCGCAGGTAGGCGCCGAACGCCGGCTGCCCGTTGGCCCGGGTCGGCACGAGTTCGAACCGCCGGCCGGCGCCGAAGATGGCGGCGCAGAAGCGGACGACGACGTCGCGGCCCTCGTACTCGAACGGCATCGGCGGCATCGACATGAAGGCGTCGTCGGTGAGCAGGGCCACGAGCGCGTCCAGGTCGGCGGACTCCCAGGCGTGGGCGAACTTCGCTACGATCGCGTCCTCGACGGGTGAGCCGGCGGCCGGCGGCGGTTCCCGATCGTCCGCGCCGGGCCGTCGCTGCTGCAGGCTGGCACGGGCCCGCTTGAGCGCGCTCTTGACCGATTCGACCGTCGAGTCGAGCATGTCGGCCACCTCGGTCGCGTGGAATCCGAGGACGTCGCGCAGGATGAGCACGGCGAGCTGGCGGGGCGGCAGGACCTGGAGGGCGGTCACGAAGGCCAGGGAGATCGATTCGGTCTGCTCGTAGCGGGCCTCCGGGCCGAGCGGCGCCGCGATCGCGCCCTCCACCAGGGCTTCGGGGATCGGCTCGAGCCAGACGACCTCGCCGAGACGGGTCGGCTCGGGCCGGTCGACGTTGGGCACGTCCCACCCTCTGGCCGGGCGCCGGCCGGCCGACCGGCGCGCGTTGAGGCACGTGTTGGTGGCGATGCGGTAGAGCCAGGTGCGCAGCGACGCGCGTCCCTCGTACCCGCCCAGGCCACGCCACGCGGCCAGCATCGTGTCCTGCAGGGA
>Ga0307508_10003724_pt1 | contig 15247 bp, 18 predicted proteins | sample 9_EM_MG_FD_203089 | JGI IMG/M metagenome (GOLD analysis project Ga0307508, IMG submission 203089) | Populus trichocarpa ectomycorrhiza microbial communities from riparian zone in the Pacific Northwest, United States - 9_EM | ecosystem: Host-associated > Plants > Roots > Unclassified | place...
TCTAAGCTGTGAAGTCACATATCGATTTCTAGGCTACTTGTATACATCGAGTGGGAAGACCAATCACCATATCCACCGAAGTACCCACTCCCTCTCCCACATGGGCCGTAAGATTTGTGACCCATTCAGCAGTAGAGACCCATTCAACGGTAATCGACTGTAATAGTAATAGTAATAGGATTTAATATATTATAATACTATTGTACTACTAATAGGTTGGAGCCCTAATGGGGGGCGCATGCATCGAATGGGTAGCGCTGGGTTGCGCTGGTCCCCAATTCATTTGTGTGCTCATGGATGATCGGTTCTGGCAGGGCATGATTTACAGTTTAGTGCGCGATTATGACAACAGACAAAATACAGTGAGAGACTGGAAGATTTCAGCAGCCGTCATGGCATAATCAAGATCTCCCGCAGTGAATGACTGGAAAGAACCGTCACAGATAAAAGGCAAGCAAAAGGTTTGTGCATGCTCTGTCAATTTACCAAGCAGACCTCATAATGACCATTGAAAAATTTCGGCAATTTGGGAAGCAAGGGCACATTTGGATCGGAACAGGCGGCTGTAATTATGGTTTGTTCCCTCACAAAGTTGTATAGTGTTCAAGCGTAGGGATTGCGCAGTGACTCACTTGCAAAACCTGGCCACCAATACTCAATTCCAACCATTGTTCCACATTTGATATGACTGGCTTACACACAATAACGTGTGTGATACAACAACATCAACAACAACAAAATTCCATATGCATTGTGCATGAAGGGGAAGAAACATGATGCACATATAGAGCATCAGCATGAGAGGGTTGAGTGATGAAGGCTTACCATGAGCATCAATTTCGATGTTGAGATCTGTCGTGGATGCCAGGTTGTCATTGTCGCTCAATGCTCCATCTTGCATGGATATAAACATTATCAGAATAAAAACCCATAATATTTCGGTGCCCACTTACCTGCTGCACTAGGATGAGAAGATAGACGTGTAATGACATGTTGCGCAGTTGTCAAGTCTGATGGACACGAGACTGCTTCTACAGTCGTCATTGAACCCTGTTGGGGCATGTGGCATTGGTGACGGTGGAAGTGTTCAGACGGTTTTTCTGCAAATGCTATGAGGGATGACAACTAGGGAACGTTCCTGTCCGTCTTACATTCTTCTGGTGCATTTGAACGGCGAGCCGTTGGTGTGCAGCATGCCATTGTTTGCGCTCACTCACAGTTAAGTGAGGGGCCGGTGGCATGAGGTAGAGAAACTGAGGATGGGTTAGAAGAGGAGTTATTGGAAGGAGGAGGTGAGAGATCTGGTGTATGAACCGATGAAGATTTGGGGCAATTGTTAGTCACTGTGAGCATGTGGAGTGAGGTTCACAAAATGCATGAAAGATGTGCACACTAACTGGATGAGGAAGGATCTGCATCGTGCGAGACACAACACAAAAAGTGTCGACAAGAATGACAGGAGATCAGATCCATCAATGAATCATGTTATAACAGCATACCCTGAACTTCAGTTGCAATACCAACAATCCCTGCATGTTGTGCAGGTTCTTCAAGGCCACTACATAGATTATTAACAGATTGCACCAGGAATCCCACATCAGGCTTTTGAAGATTTCTTGTGACGAGCCTGCTGGCATTCTGCTTGTCATTGTCAGTGCTCACTTGCTGTGAAGTGAGGAGCTGGTGGCATAGAGAGGTGGATTAGGTTGTGGCAACTGATGACAAGACACTATGGCCATCTTGGGCTCAGGGAAAGGTGCACCCACAAAAGCCATGGAGATGCTGGCCACCCCTTCATAGCAGCCATGCAGTGGTTTCAAGGGAAATGTGGTAGCCTATATCATCACAGAGACAAGAGATTGCAAGGGGGATAAATTATTCCCCAAGAAAAGCTTATGACAAGTTGAACTGGCACCTGTGGCAACAAGAGCAAGCACAGTACACAAAGATGCAAATTTGGCAACAGGAGCAAAGGTCTCAGTGTAATCTAGATGGGGCTTCTGAGAGAATCCCTGAGCCACCAAACGAGCCTTATAATGCTCAACTGTGCCGTCCGAGTTTGTCTTAATGCGATAGACCCAATGACAACCAACAGCTTTTTGGCCTGGAGGCAGCTCACACAATTCCCAGACACCGTGCTCATGAAGTGCATTGTATTCATCCTGAGACGCTTTATGCCAGAGTTCAGCATCATCTCTCTTCATTGCTTCCTTGTATGAATGCGGCTCAGCACCAGATGTTAGGAAGGCATACTCAATTAATTCTGAGTCAGAGAGTGTGCAGAGGCCATTAGCATCTTCTAAAGCAATAACTGCAGCTTCAGAGGCAGACTCAGGAGTCCCACTTTGCCTATTCTGATTGCACTATTCTCTGGCATGCTGATATGGGTGGTCTACTTTCCACCATTTGTGCATGGGGCAACTAGAGCACCCAGAACGAGTCACATAAGGTTGGTCAGCAGTAGCAGGTGATCTAGAGTCACGGGTAGAGGGAGGCACAGGAGATTCAGCAGGCTTGGGAGAAGGATCTGGTGCAGGTGAAGCATGAGGTGTAGAATGAGGTGAAGATGCAGAAGGAGAAGGCAGAAAATCACGATTGGGTGCAGGAGATTCAGAGACATGAGAGGGAGCAGGAGAGGCACATAAACAGGATCGTCAAAATCACCATAATTAGAATCAGAATCAGAAGATGAGGGAGAGGAGACAGGATCAAAAGAAGGTGCATGTGGCACAGATTGAACAGGAGCCAGCACATCACCAGCAGATTCTCCCACTGAGCCTGGCTGCTCTCCAGACATCAGCTCATAACGAGGGCTGGGGAGGTCGAGTTCCACACCAGGCATCTCAGTTTCCACAAAGCGCACATCATGGGAAATAAACACTTCACCAGTCACAGGATCCCAGCATTTCCAGCCCTTATAATCAAGAGGATACCCAAGGAAGATACACTTCTGGGATTTGGGCTGGAAAGCACTCAGCTTGTCTTTCTGAATATGTGCATAGGCATGGCATCCGAAAATGCACAGATGAGACACAGAGGGCTTATGACCATAGAAGGCTTCAGCAGGTGTCTTCCTGGACACAGCAGCAGTAGGAGATTGATTGAGAGCATGCTGGAAGCAAGAGAGGGCTTCACCCCAAAAGTGAGCAGGGAGATGTGAGTCAGATAGGAGGGATGTGACACCTTTGTTGAGAATGCAGTTTGTACATTCAGCAACACCATTCTGCTGAGGTGTAGCACATGTAGTATGTTGCCTTTCAATGCCATACTCCAGCATGAAACACTCCCACTTGTTCAACATATATTCACTGCCCTTGTCATCCCTAAGAGCCTTGAGTGCTTGACCAGTTTGCTTTTCTGCCCAAGCACAATATTGCTTGAAAGCATCAAAGGCTTCACTCTTCTTTCTGAGGAGCCAGCAGTGTCGATACCAGGAGGCATCATCAGTGAGGGAAATCCAGTACTTGTACCCACTGGCAGTAGTTGGCAGGGGACCATGGAGATCAGAATGGACAAGCTCTAGAGGGACAGAACGGTGAGAGGCAGATTGGGGAAATGGATCACAAGTTTGCTTGCCTTCCATACATGTGGGGCAGACATGAAGTGAGCCAGGGACACTGGAAAGCGAAAGATCCGAGACCATGTTGTGCTGAACTAAGGATTTGAGGCATGCAGGGCTAATGTGACCAAAACAACAATGCCAGAGGTCATAACCAGATCCCTGTGCTGAAGATGAAGCAGTGGCAGTTGGGCAAAGGTTATGGCTCCTGTCTCAGTGACACTGGAGTGGATGCACTTATCACTTATGGATGTAAGAGATAAGTCAGTCCGACTCCATGACAACAACTATAAACAAAGAAAGTGAACACTATGAGAGTGAAAAGAGAGACAACTGAGCTATAAGACAAAGGGTTGGGGCTATGCCTTCAACACTCCCACTTTACAAAGATGGTTGAGAAATAAGCCCTAAAAGTGAGCATACTCTCCTGTGGGCAGTACTATCAAGTGGCTTTGTACAACCATCAGCCTGATGGATGAAGTTGGAACATAATCAAGTGAGAACACTTTGTCTTCAACCTGCTCCCAAAGCCAGTGATACTTAGGCAAGAGGTGGTGCATGCGACTGTGGTGTTCTGGGTTCTTCCCAACATGGATAGCTGACTGATTGTCAAGCCAGAGCACTGTAGGACCAGAAGGAGGGTAGCCTAGTTCAGAAACAAATTTCTGAAACCAGACACCATCAGAGCCAGCTTCATTTGCAGCAATATACTCTGCTTCAGTAGTAGACTTAGCAACAACAGGCTGTCGCTTAGAACTCCAGTTCACCAGGCACTTGCCAATAAACATGGCATGCCCACTAGTAGAGTGTGCAGAGTCAACATCCCCAGCATAGTCTGCATCAGAATAGATTTGCAGACAGGTGCTATCTTGCCCGGGACCATAGCAGAGCATAAGGTCCTTTGTCACAGCCAGATACTTGAAGACATGCTGCACTTGTTTCCAATGAGCCCATCCAGGATTTGCATTAAAGTGACTTAGAGCTCCCACTGCAATGGCTATGTCTGGATGTGTACCAATGCAAGGTACATCATACTCCCTACAGCAGAGAGATAAGGGACAGATTTCATGTACTCTGAGTCCTCAGGTGTTTGAGGGCAGTCTTCCTTAGTTAGAGGTGCAGACTTGGCAAGAGGGGTTGTGACAGGTCTGGCATCAGTCATATTGAAGCGGGCAAGGACCTCACCAATGTGCTTGCACTGGGAGAGGTACATAGTCTGATTAGCTCAGTCTCTGATAACCTCAATCCCTAGAATGTACTTGATGACCTAAGTCATGCATCTTGTACTGTTTGTGCAACTCCGCTTTAATGTGCTTTAGTGTAGGTGTGTGCTTGCAGGCAATTGTCAAATCATCCACATAAGCAGGAATGATGACCTTAATGCCACCTTTAGCCCACACCCAGACACAGTGATCTGAAGCACAGTGAGAGAAGCCAAGCACAACAAAGGTGGAGTGCAGCTTCTGGTACCATTGCCTAGGACTCTGCTTTAACCTGTAAAGTGATTTCTTAAGATGGCACACTAAGTGCTCTTGACCTGGGGCTGCAAAGCCTTCTGGATGAGCCATGTAGATTCATCTAAATCACCATTTAGGAACACAGAGGAGATGTCCATAGTATGGACCTCCATGTCCTCAGCAGCAGCCAGAGCAAGCACAGTTCACAAAGATGCAAATTTGGCAACAGGAGTGAATGTCTTGGTATAGTTGAGATGGGGCTTTTGGGAATATCCCTGTGCCACCAATCGAGCCCAATATTTCTCAACTGTGCTGTCAGAGTTGGTCTTAATGTGATAGACCCAGCAACAACCAACAGCCTTATGACCAGCAGGGAGCTCACACAGTTCCCAGACATTGTGCTGTTGAAGTGCATTGTACTCATATTCACAAGCTTCAAGCCAAAGCCCAGCATCATCATGCTTCATTGCTCCCTTGTATGAATGGGGCTCAGAACCTGATGTCAGGAAGGCATACTCGATGGGCTCAGCTTGTCACAGTGGGCAAAGGCCTAAAGCCAGATAGATCACACTGGAGTGGATTGGCTTAAGTCTTGATGATAGCAAGAGTTAAGCCAAGTCTGACTCCATGTAAACAACCTTAAACAGTGAAAGCAAAAGAGAATAGAGTGAAAGAAGCAAATATAGAACAGTATAGCATAATAGAAGGGCATATCTACAACACTCCCACTTTACAGAGCCGGTTGAGATGTAAGCCCAAGAAGCAAGCAAACTCTCTGGTGTGCAACTGTCTCAAGCGGTTTTGTAAGAACATCAGCCTGCATAGAAATAGTGGGAACATATTCCAAACCAAAGACCTTGTCTTCCACTTGCTCCTGAAGCCTGTGATACTTAGGCAAGAGATACCACATCCGGCTGTGATGCTCTGGGTTCTTTCCAACATGAATAGCAGACTGATTGTCAAGCCAAAGCATGGTTGCACCAAAAGGAGGGTAACTGAGTTCAGACATGAAATTTCAGAACCACATTCCATCAGAGCCAGCCTCATTAGCAGCAATGTACTCTGCTTCAGTAGTCAACTTAGCAACAACAGGCTGTCACTTAGAGCTCCAATTCACCAGGCACTTGCCAATAAAGATGGCATGGCCACTTGTGGAATGTGCAGAGCCTACATCACCTGCATAGTCTGCATCAGAATAGATCTGCAGACTTGTGCTATCTTGCCCAGGACCATAGCAAAGCATAAGGTCCTTTGTGCCAGCCAAATATTTGAAGATGTGCTGTACTTGTTTCCAGTGCACTTCTCCAGGATTCGCATTAAAGCGACTTAGAGCTCCCACTGCAAAGGCTATGTCTGGACATGTACCAACAGCAAGGTACATCAGACTCCCTACAGCAGAGAGATAAGGGACAGAACACATGTACTCCAAGTCCTCAGGAGTTTGAGGGCAGTCTTCCTTTGAAAGTGGCACCAACTTAGCAAGAGGGGTGGAGACTGGTCAGGCATCAGTCATGTTGAAGCAGGCAAGAACATCACCCATGTGTTTGTGCTGGGAGAGGCACATTGTCTGATTAGCTCAGTCTCTGATAACCTCAATCCCAAGAATGTACTTGATGGGACCTAAGTCATGCATCTTATACTGCTTGTGCAACTCTGCTTTAATGTGCTTGAGCATTGGTGTGTGCTTACAGGCAATTGTCAAATCATCCACATAAGCAGGTATGATGACCTTGATGCTGTTCTTAGCCCACACCCAGATGCAGTGATCAGAGGCACAGCGAGAGAAACTGAGTGCAATAAAGGTGGAGTGCGGCTTCTGGTACCATTGCTGGGGACTCTGCTTTAAACCATAAAGTGACTTCTTTAGACAGCACACTAGGTGCTCTTGACCTGGGGCTGCAAAGCCTTCCAGCTGAGCCATGTAGATCTCTTTGTCTAAGTCACCATTTACAAATGCAGAGGAGACATCCATAGTGACCTCCAGCCAGAGCAAGCACAGTTTGCAAACATGCAAATTTAGCAACAGGAGCAAAGGTTTCAGTGTAATCAAGATGGGGCTTTTGGGAATATCCCTGTGCCACCAATCGAGCCCAATACTTCTCAACTGTGCCATCAGAGTTGGTCTTAATGTGATAAACCCAGCGACAACTGACAGCCTTATGACCAGCAGGTAGATCACACAGTTCCCAGGACATTATGCTGTTGAAGCACATTGTACTCATATTGGCAAGCCTCAAGCCAAAGCCCCGCATCATCACACTTCATAGCTTCCTTGTACAAATGAGGCTCAGAGCCTGATGTCAGGAATGCATACTCAATGAGCTCAGCTTCAGAAAGAGAGCAGATGCAATTAGCATCTTCCAGAGCAACAATGTCAACTTCAGTAGGAGACTTGGGAGTGCTCCCACTGCACTGGGCTTGTCTCTGTCCTCTGGCATGCTGATATGGATGGTCTACTTTCCACCATTCATGCATGGGGCAACTAGAGTGCCCAGAATGAGTGACATATGGAACACCAGGTGCAGGAGGTGTTCTAGAGTCCCTGGTGTCGGAGGCAGGCACAGGAGATGAAGCAGAAGGCCCAGGTTCAGGTGAAGAAGACTTAGAGTGAGGACGAGGAGACAAGGATTCTGAGTCAGAGTCAGAGTCAGATGGAGAAGAAGGCTTAGATGCCAAAGGTGAAGGAGGAAAGTCAGAACAGGGTACAGTATCAAGGTCAGGCAAGGGAGAAGATGAAGGAGAATGCAAATCAGAAGGAGGAACCCAGTCAACATCATCAGAATCATCCAGATCAGATTCTGAGCCAGAATCAGAGTCATTGTCATCAGAAGGAGTGCTGGCCGGCTCTACAGGTGGCACAGATGGCGATGACAAAACAGGAGCTGGCACATTGCCAGCAGGTTCTCCCACTGAGCCAGGCTGCACTTCTTGCAGCAGCTTGTAATGAGGGCCAGACAGCCTGAGTTCTGCACCAGGCATCTCAGTCTCCACAAAGTGCACATCACAGGAGATAAACACTTCACTGGTCACAGGATCCCAGCATTCCCAGCCCTTATAATCAAGAGGGTACCCAAGGAATATGCACTTCTGGGACTTGGGCTGGAAAGCACTATGCTTGTCTTTCTGGATATGAGCATAAGCACGGCATCCAAAAATGTGCAGATGAGACACAGAGGGTTTCCAACCATAAAAGGCTTCAGTAGGCATCATCCTGGACACAGTAGCAGAGGGAGAACGATTGAGAGCATGTTGGTAGCAGGAAAGTGCTTCCCCCCAAAAGTGAGCAAGGAGATGTGAGTCAGATAGGAGTGATGTGATACCTTCATCGAGAATGCGATTTGTGCATTCAGCAACTCCATTCTGCTGAGGTGTAGCGCGTGTTGTATGTTGCCTCTCAATGCCATGCTCCAGCATGAAATGCTCCTACTCATTCGACATATACTCACCACCCTTGTCATCCCTAAATGCCTTGAGCACTCAACTAGTTTGCTTTTCTGCCCAAGCACAATATTGCTTGAAAGCATCAAAGGCCTCACTCTTCTTCTGAAGGAGCCAGCAGTGTCGATATCAGGAGGCATCATCAGTGAATGAGATCCAATACTTGTACCCACTCACAGTAGGGGGTATAGGATCATGGAGATCAGAATGGACAAGCTCTAAAGGGAGAGAATGACAGGAGGCAGATTGAGGGAAGGGATTGTGAGTGTGCTTTCCATCCATGCAAGCAGGGCAGACAGGGAGTGAGCTAGCAGCTGGGACACTAGGGAGTGAAAGATCAGAGACCAAGTTATGCTCAACCAAGGATTTGAGGCATGCAGGGCTAATGTGACCAAAGCAGCGATGCCAGAGCTCGTAACGAGTAGCCTGGACAGAAGACATGATTTCTGGCTGAACTACAGTGCTCCCACTCAACAAAGTGACCCTGTCAGCTCCCACTGCAGTGTAAAAGTGAGGAATGTTGTCCTTTATGAATGCAATGGTGTTAAATTTGATAACAACATGAAATGTGTGCAAGCAAGTGAGAGTGAGGATGGAGAGGAGATTTTGATTGAGAAGGGGAACATGGAGAACATTAGAGAATACTACAGAGCACAATTTATGTCTGTCTTTCACTGCAGCAAACTCAACATTGCCTACTCCCACTGCATAGATTACCTGGCCATTATGCAAATACTGACATTACTGGGTGCATATGACTTAAACCATTGACAGTGAGGTGTCATATGAGAAGTGGCCCCTGTGTCTGCATTCCATGCATCAGGCAGGGAGCTGGGAGAGGACAACAAATGGACACTTGCTGCTCGTGCAGATTCCATGGGTGTAGTTGAGTCTGCTGCATTAGCCTTGCTGTCAGATCGCGATTTTGAGGTGTCATTGCTGACTTCCTCCTTAGCCTTTTTTGCTAGCCACCTCAAGCTTAAAACACCTCTCAGCGACATGTCCAGGCCTGCCACAGAAGGCACAGATTGGTTTCAGTTTCTTGGACTGGCAAGAGGATGTAGAAGCAGTGGCAGCAGTGGCAGTGGTAGCTATAGGGGTGGTAGCTGCAGCAGCAACTCCAGTTTTATGTGCCTCCTCATTCTTAAGCACATCCTCAACTTGTTGCACTGTCAAATCAGACTGTGCAGGCAGCACAGGGTGGCTGAAGTGCTATATCACTCTTTTTCTCTGATTGATTACTGTTAAATCATGACAAAAACACCAGCAGGAACCCACATTTTTTACTTCTTTTGTACATTCAGAATATCCCAGTAAAATCAATTCAGTTGGGTTGGATTTTTTAGAGTATCCCCTACAATGTAAAAATCTGGGTTACTGCTGGTGTTTTTGTCATGATTTAACAGTAATCAATCAGAGAAAAAGAGTGACATAGCACTTCAGCCACCCTGTGCAGGGATGTTGTCAGAGCAGTGTACTTCGTGCCCTGGAGCAGAACAGAGATGAGGAGTTTGCGATCAGAGTCATCCAGTGAGTAGACCGGGTCAGAGGTGCTGGAATGGGATGCAAGTGGGGCAGCAGGTGGACGAGTCGATTGCAGGAAGTGAAGGGCTTCACGGGCACAAGATATGAAAGCAGCAACCATCTCTGAAGACTCCTGCTTAACAGCCAAGAAAGCCTGCATTGCATTATACTGGGTAGCAAAGCTGGACTTCCCATAAGCAGCCTTAATCACTTTGAGAATTACCTGAGGGTCCTCAGAAGTGGTGGCAATACCCCTAAGCTCTGGAGAGATGTGGCATCGAATTTCGCCAACAGCAGAGACTCTAGCAAGGAGACACTTGGTGTTGAGCTTTGGATCTGGGGGAGTAGCTGAGTGAATCCAGTACCAGTACATCTTGGAGTGCATATAGTCCTCCATAGCTGGCTCCCAGAGCGAATAATTTGCAGTGGTGAGAAGAGGAGATGAGTTGGACATGGTGTTCGAAAAAATTGATGATAGGGGATGAAGGAGTTGATGAAAGTTGATGAAACATGCCTCGATGATAGAGCGTGACGCGCACTACTGGCACGCGAAACGGTGAGGCGAAATGATGAGGGGAAGGGTGCAAAAATTGCAAACTTTCACAAGTAGACTCAACTCAGTGGGGTCTGCACTCAAGCAAAAAACATGTTACAGCAGCGCAATGTGTGCAGCTAGTTGTTCACAAGTAAGGGTGCTGGTAGGGGGCACAGTGGTGTACCTTGACGCTGAACACCAGAGGATCGGAATTGGACAAGCGGTTGGTGAGATAAAAGCCAAGTTTGGTGTGAGGGCTCAACTTTGTGAGTTGGGAAGGTGTGTATAGCATCGGAACGGCCATGCTGAATCGCCTGAAATTTGGCATGGGGGTAGTGGGTAGTGGCACGTAGTGGTGGTATGAGCACGAAGGGGATTCGTATGACGGGTGGTGAGATATTCACAAGGTTTGTTTATGTGCTCAACTGAGTTGTGAACACAAGTTGTGCAGCAGGTGAACGACTGCACAGATTCGCCTGAAACTTGACATGTAGGGTTGCTGCAGTACTAGTGACCCAAGGCTGCACACCGAGTTTAAAGCGAAATGGATGAGTGGTTGGGGAGATATGAGACAATGTTGATATATGTTGAGAACAGGGCAAATTGCAAGCAAGTGCTGTAGCGCCTGAACGCATGCTCCAACCAGCCTGAAAAGTGGCATGGGCATAGAGGGCATGAAGAAGTACCTGTACATGAAAAAGAGCAACAAAAGGGTGTGATTTGGAGGAGATAGGATGGGATGTTGAAAATGAGTTGGAATGTATTATCTCAGGAACCACTGAATGGATTTGGCTGAAAATCGATGCCCAGGGTGTTTGAACCTTGCAGAAGCTGTGTGTGTGATCTGGAGACGATAGGAGTTAAGGTTGGGGTGATGGGCCCATAACCTGTCACAGTGGCAGACTGGGGAAAAGGCCTAAAGCCAGATAGATCAGGGTGAGAGCGGGCAGAAAGGGGCTAAGCCTAGATAGAGCAAACAAGCTCAGCACTCTGACAGTAGAAGGAGAACTTTAAATTGTATGTACCTAGATAGAGCAAACAAGCTACACTACTTGTGAGTCTACGGTACATGAAACAATGAGAGAACATGAAGCACACCTCAGGACTCCAATGGTAGAAGGAGAACTGAGGGTGCCGATCGAGAATTGGTGGGTATTTGTGACCAGCTACAGTCAGCTAAACTAAAGAAATGATCAGGCAAAATATAAGAGAAATAACCCAATGACCAAGGTGATCAACCAGTAAACTATACAACCGTATAGTAACGAATATAATGTGAATAATGTCAGCAGAGCTTGACACCTCTGACATAGGGTGGAATGTCTGTAGAGGCATTAGCTTCTGCAGACTTCAGAGTGCAGGGGGGATATGAAGCAACCTGCTGGGCAACCCACACTGGAGTGAATTGGCTTAAGTCTTGATGATAGCAAGAGTTAAGCCAAGTCCAACTCCATGTAAACAACCTTAACAGTGAAAGTGAAAGAGAATAGAATGAAAGAAGCAAATATAGAACAGTATAGCATAATAGAAGGGCATATCTGCAACAACAAGTGCTTGGATGTGAGGGTGAGAACAGATAGGAGGTTTTGATTTAGAGTGGGAACATGTAAGACATTAGAAAATAGTACAGGTGCATTTTCTGACCCTTCACTGGAGCAAACTCAACAGTGCCTACTCCAGCTGCATAAATTACCTGCCCATTTGCAACACACAGGAGGCATATGACTTAAACCATGCTCTATGCGGTGTCATATGAGCAGTGGCCCCTGTGTCTGCATTCCAGGCATTAGGGAGGGAGCTGGAGGTAGGAGGTCAGATACTTGCCACTCCTGCAGACTCAGTCGGAGGCTGATTTTCTTGGGCAGCATTCGCTTTGCCCTTGTTGTCCTTGTGATTGTGCTGCTTTTGTGAGTTTGAGTTTGAGTTGTTGCTGCTAGCCTCCTTTACCTCCTCCCAGGCCTTCTTGCTGTACTCCTCAAACTTAAAGCAATGCTCAACACTGTGACCATTGTTATGACAGAACATGCAAATAGACAAAGCTGGAGCAGCTGAGTTCAAGATAGTAGAAGTGGTGGTGGCTGCAGCAGCAGCAACACCCAGACGATGTGCCTCTTCATTTTTGAGGGCATCCTTAACCTGCTGGCCTGTGAGCTCAGACTGAGCAAGCAGGGGTGTACTTGGTGCCATGGAGGAGAACAGTGTTGCAGTCAGATCCTTCTTGTAGTTCTTAGATTGATTGTTCCTATCTTATTTCATTCTATTCTACTTTGCTTTCGCTGTTTTAGGTTGTTTACATGGAGTCGGACTTGCCTTAACTCCTGCTATCATCAAGTGTTAAGCCAATCCACTCCGGTGTGATATTTTAGGGCTTAGGAGCTTGCCCCAGTCTGCCACTGTGACAGGTTATGGGCCCATCACCAAGGCTGTCCACGAGTTAACTTGCGGATCACTCAGACTCAGTTCCCATGGCTCCGAGTCCTGACTTGATTTGTTTCCCACGGCCCCGAAAAATTCGAGTCTTCCATCACGAGTGATTCGTTGAATTGTGTAATTAATATACCAATAATACTAATAGATCGGGCATCAGAACCGGCAGTTGCTGCCCATTCATTTCTACATTCCATCAGCTGCCTGCTGCTGGCACAACCACTGATCAGCAATGAATGCTCACTGCCCGCCAGCGCTTCTATCCCCCTTCGTCATTGTCACTTGGTGCTTATTTTTAATTTTTGTGGTTTCGCATTCCTGCTTCATTGCATCACTAATCCTGCATGCCTCACGGATATATTTGTAGGCAGTGAAATATATTATGTATATAATAGTACTACAATACATATAAAATAATCCACCGACACTGTGTGCTCTTTTTGAGCGCGCACTGCCAGTGTATCTACCATTTCCCCCCATCCTACGACCCTGAAATTTTCCAGGGAGTCCCATTGGACTCCCTGGGGGTGGGCACCGTCGAAATTGGGCACATAATTGCGCCCGATCATCGCTGACATTGCCAGGAAGCACCGAAGCGCATTTTGGCGACACCGGCAGCATTTTTGCTTTTTTTCGTCCAACCTCTGGAGCGTGGGGGGGTTTTGGGTCCCCCTTGTTCGTTCCAGGCCCTGCGCTGGGGCTGGGGGGCCTTAAAGGACAAGAAACACGTGGGTGGTCAAAAACCACCCATGTGTTCTGGCACTTGGTGTGCCCCCAGTGTCTTGAAACTCCCCAGGGAGTCCCATTGGACTCCCTGGGGGTGGGCGCCGTCGAAATCAGGCGCATAATCGCGCCCGATCCATCACCGACGCTGCCAGGAAGCGCCGAAGCGCATTCTGGCAGCGGCGGCGGCATTTTTGCGTTTTTTGACCAGATTTCTGGGGCGTGGGGGCCTTGAGGGTCATCTTTATTTGTTCCATGTGTTATGGTGTTGTTGGGGGGCTTAAAAGAACAAGATATTTGCAGGTGGTTTTTGACCACCCACGTGTTTTCATACTTGCTGTGCCTCTGGCATGAATGGGATTGTGTGGCAGTGTAGGGGAGTGATAGGCAAGCACGTCGCCGATGAGGAAGCTGCTGAAAAATGCTTCCATGTCCCGGCAACATTGCTGGAGGCGCTAAGCGCCATCTGACGATGTTGCCAGGACATGGAAGCGCTTTTCAGCAACTTCCACATTGGCAATGTGGGCATGGAGGTGGTGTGGAGTGGGCGTGGGTGTTGGTTGGGGTGTGGGGGGTGCATATGTGTGCCTACTTTGCCGATGCCAGTTTTATCGCCAGAGCATGAGAGAACAATAAAAGACCCTCAGAGTGTGCATAGACTCGAATATGTTGCCTAGAATAACTCCCAGCCCACGCGTGTGGCACTAGGAGACGTCGTGATGGTGGTGCTACAAGAATTTTGACCATGCACGAGCCGGTGCGAGATCAAGTTAAAAACAAGAAACTAGGGGGTCCCAGACCCCCCAGAGTGTTGCCAGTTCATATTTTTGTCACCTAGAACAGAGTCCGGCCGCGTCAGCAGCCAGGAGTCGTGTCGTCATTGTCGTCGCGAGAGGTAAAGTTACAGACCAAACATGTCAACACATGTTCGTACTCATTATAGGAGATAACAGGGGCGGCTCTCAGTGTTGTAGGACAGTGTTACATAGATAGGGGACATCTGTACGAGCTTAATGGTGTAAATATTATCACTTTATGTGCTCTAGAAGTCGGGATAATAAATGTACATGTATTTACTTGTCAGCCGGACGATTTTGCTAAGTTCTGCACATATAACGACCTGTATTTTTGCTCTATAATTCATAATTCATCTATACACTGCCTGCGCACGACTTGTAGCATCGAGAAATACAATATATCTGGGTGTTCTTTTCCTCACCGTTCGTATGCGGGATTTCCCACTTAGCTATGAAGGAGTCTCCCAACCGGTGATCAAGACAGTGCGCCATGCTTGGAGGATGTATTATAGGACATTACAATTTATTCTAGGTCGATCGGACAAACTTTCAATATTGTTCTCCTCCTGAGCTTGATTTCCTGCTCACCCCATTCCAGCTAGTCAAAAACATGTTGGGAAAGAAATAGTCACTGAAATCACACCAAACTTCACAAAAAGGGTCGTATAATTGATGTTAACAAAGCGCAAAAATCAGATTGCCCATATCTATTTTCATTGTGCCGATACAAGGTAGGGTGAGCGGGAAATCAAGCTTAGGAGGAGAACAATATATGAAACTTGTCCGA
>Ga0307508_10003725_pt1 | contig 15246 bp, 12 predicted proteins | sample 9_EM_MG_FD_203089 | JGI IMG/M metagenome (GOLD analysis project Ga0307508, IMG submission 203089) | Populus trichocarpa ectomycorrhiza microbial communities from riparian zone in the Pacific Northwest, United States - 9_EM | ecosystem: Host-associated > Plants > Roots > Unclassified | place...
TCCAGCGCGTGCGAGACCACGACCGTGCCGGTGGCCCCGTTCGTCAGCTTGGCGTTGCGGCTGTGGGCGTCCGAGGCGGCCAGCACCTCGGTCACCGCCTCCACCTGCGCCACGCGCTGTTCGGAAGCGCGGGCCGTATCGCGCGCGTCGGACGCCTGCCCGCTCTGCCACGCGGCGACCCCGCCGAGCGCCACCGCCCCGGCGAGACAGGCGGCCAGGGCGAAGTTCTGCCACCGTCCGCGCGCGGGACGCCGGTGCGGCGTGACGCCGGCGGAGAACTCCGGTTCGTTCCGCGCCACCCGCGGCGGGTCCTGACGGACCGTGGCGATGCGCCGCATCACATCGTCCTTGAGTACCGGTGACGGTGTCAGTGAGGTGGCCATGCCGAGTTTGGCCGCGGTGGCCCGTAGCTCCCGTACTTCCTGGGCGCAGGCCTCGCAGTCGGCCAGATGCCGTTCGAAGGCCAGCAGTTCCCGCCCGGAGAGGGCGTACACCGCGTAGGCGCCGGTCAGTGTGTGCAGATCCGCTCGGTCCGCTCTGGTCATGCCCCGACCCCCATGCAGTCGCGAAGCCGGATGAGTCCGTCCCGCAGTCTGGTTTTCACCGTGCCGAGCGGGAGCTGCAGCAGCTCCGCCACCTCGCGGTAGGTACGGCCACGGTAGTAAGCGAGCGTCACGGACTGACGCTGCAGTTCGGTGAGGGTCTGCATGCAGCGGCGCACCTGCTCGCGCTCCAGCCTGGCCTCCACCTGCTCCGTCACCTCGTCGAAGGCCGGGGTGCGGTTCAGCAGGGCGGCACGCTCCTCGCGGTCCGACGCGGACTGCGCGGACCGTACGCGGTCGACGGCGCGCCGGTGCGCGAGCGTCATGATCCACGCCATGGCGCTGCCGCGGGCGGGCTCGAACCGGGCCGCGGTCCGCCACACCTCGACCAGCACCTCCTGGGTGACCTCCTCCGCCTGGGCGGGGTCGCGCAGCAGACTGCGCGTCAGGCCGAGGACGGAGCCGCTCACGGCGTCGTAGAGCGCTGCGAAGGCGTTCTGGTCCCCCCGGGCCACCATTCCGAGCAACTCCTCGAGGTCCGGACCCCTGGGGGCCGGTCCACCGATGAACACGGGCTCTCTCACTAGCCGTCCTTCCGGATGAGCGTTACGACACCACGAAGGTGTCGTATCTCATTCGTCGCCCGAGCGGGTGCGGATTGGTCAACATGAGCCGAACGCGTGAGTCACGGTCGCACGGATCTGCGAATTTGCCGGTCCGGCAAGGAGATTTGGCGCTACGGCCTTGGTGCGGGCAATCTCGGGACATGACCGCACATCATGAGGCACGCCATTCGGCACACGTTCAAGAGCACGTGCACGGTCACGGGCACGGCCATGGGCACCAGGCCACGGACCAGCCCGACTGGGACGCCTTCGCCCCGTTCCTCGAACGCGGCGCCGAGGTGCACACCCCTGTCTACGACCAGGCCACCGCCTGGCTGCGCGAGCGCTTCGCCGCGGGCGGCCACTCCGTACGCCGCGTCCTCGACGTCGGCAGCGGCCCCGGCGTGGTGACCTGCCTCCTCGCCCGGGCTTTCCCGGACGCCGAGATCGTGGCCCTGGACGGGGCGCCCGCCCTGCTGGAGCGGGCCCGGGAGCGCGCCGCCCGGCTCGGGCTCGCCGACCGCGTCACCACGCTGCCCGTCGAGATGCCGGAAGGACTCGGCCCGGCCACGCTCGGCACCGCGGATCTGATCTGGTCGAGCAGGACCGTGCACCATCTGGGCGATCAGCGCGACGCGCTGCGCCGGCTCGCCGCCGCCCTGCGCCCCGGCGGGCTGCTGGCGATCGGCGAGGGCGGGCTGCCGACCCGCTTTCTGCCCCGGGACGCGGGGCTCGGCCGCCCCGGTCTGCTGTCCCGGCTCGACGCCGCCCAGGAGGTGGCGTTCGCCGGGATGCGGGCCGGGACGCCGGGCGCGGTCGAGACCGTCGAGGACTGGCCCGGGCTGCTCACGGCGGCCGGTCTCACCGGCGCCGCCAGCCGCAGCTTCCTGCTCGACGTGCCCGCCCCGCTCGACGCGACGGCCCGCGAGTATCTGCGCGCCGAACTCGTCCGGTGGCGCGAGGCCGCCGCCGACCGTCTCGACGACGGCGACCTCGCCGCCCTGGACCGGCTGCTCGACCCGGACGACGAGGCCGGGATCGCGCGGCGGCCGGATGCCTTCGTGCTGACCGCGCAGACCTTCCACGTGGCGGCCCAGGGGGAGTGAGAGAACGCGTCGGCGCCGTCAGCCGGTGGTGAGGGTGAGCCCGTACGCGCTGAGGATCGGGTTCACCGGCTGGTAGTACGTCGTACCGCCGACGGTGCAGTTGCCGGAGCCGCCGGAGAGGACGCCCTGCGCCTCGGTGCCGGAGACGAACGAGCCGCCCGAGTCGCCGGGCTCGGCGCACACGCTGGTGCGGGTCACGCCGCGGATGGTGCCCTGCGGGTAGACCACGCTGGTGTTGTGCTGCTGGATGGTGCCGCAGTGCCAGCCGGTGGTCGAGCCCGAGCGGCAGACGGACGAGCCGACCGGCGCCTCCTGGGAGCCGGAGACCGTGACGGTGGTGGAGTCGGGGCCGATCACCAGCGGGGTGGGCGTCCAGTCGGCGTTGGTGGCCACCCAGGCGTAGTCGTTGCCGGGGAAGACCGAGCCCTGGAAGGTGCCCTGCGCCACGCGGTTGAAGCCGGTGGTGGTGTCGCCCGCGTCGCCGCAGTGCCCGGCGGTGACGAAACCGGCCTGGGCGGCCTGGGTGACGGAGAAGCCGATCGAGCAGCGGGCGGAGGCGTTGATGTAGTAGGCCTCGCCGCCCCGCAGGTCATAAAGGGGAGCCGGGCGCTCGGCCGACTCCACGATGCGCACCATGGCGCCGTCGACGCCGCTGGCGTCGATGAACCGCTGGGCCGCGGTGGGCTGGGCCGACTGGACGACCACGCTGTTGCTCTTCACGTCCACGTACCAGAGGGAGGCGGTGGTCGCCGACGGGGGCTGCTCCTCGGCCACCCGGTCCAGCGTGTCCTTCGTGGCGTTCAGCTGCTCCAGGCTGTGGCCGACGACGGTGGCCTTGGCACCGGCGGCCGTGATGGCGCCGCTCTGCGCCTGGTCGGTGGTGCCGACGGTGAGTTCGGCGGTGTTCCCGGTCACCCAGCTGCCCGCGTAGCTGCTGCCGAGGTTCTTGCGCAGGCCGGGTTCGGCCTGTCCGGCCTTGTATTCGTTCGCTATACGGGTCCGCGCCTCGTCGGCCGTCAGGCCCAGGTCGCGCTGCATGGAGGCGAGCACCTCGGGCGGGACGTCCCGGTGGGAGCCGGGCGGCGGGGACGGGCTCGCGGTGGCGGGTATGCCCGCACCGGCGAGGAACAGTGCGGCTATGGCGACGGTGCAGCCCGTGGCGAGCTCAAGACCATGACGACGTCTGCGGCGCATAGTGCGTTCTCCTGTCGCGTGTCACGCTGCGTGTCTTACTGAGCGCTAAGCGTAATTGTGGTGACAGGGGACCGCTCGGCGGAGGCGCGGACATGACGCCGCCCCGCCGCGCGGTGCGCGACGGGGCGGTATGGCGACCGCTTGTCGGTTTGTCAGCCCGCCGGGTCTGTCAGTCCGCCAGGTTGAAGGTGTCCGGGTTCGGGCCCAGGCGGTTGCCCGAGTCCAGGGCGCCGATCGCGGAGAGGTCGTCGGAGTCCAGCTCGAAGTCGAAGACGTCGATGTTCTCCTTGATCCGGGACGGCGTCACGGACTTCGGGATGACGACGTTCCCCAGGTCGAGGTGCCAGCGCAGCACGACCTGCGCCGGGCTCTTCCCGTGCTTCGCGGCGATCTCGACGAGCTTCGGCTCCTCCAGCAGCCCCTTGCCCTGGCCCAGCGGGGACCAGGCCTCGGTGACGATGTCATGGCGGGAGTTGAAGGCGCGCAGCTCCGACTGCTGGAGCTGCGGGTGCAGCTCGACCTGGTCGATCACCGGGGTGACCGAGGCCTCGGACAGCAGCCGCTGGGTCTGGGCGGGGTGGAAGTTGGAGAGCCCGATGGCCTTGGCGCGGCCGTCGGCGTAGATCTTCTCGAACGCCTTCCAGGTGTCCACGTACTTGTCGACCTCGGGAAGCGGCCAGTGGATGAGGTAGAGGTCCACCTGGTCCAGGCCGAGCTTGGTCAGCGAGGCGTCGAAGGCGCGCAGCGTGGAGTCGTACCCCTGCTCCGCGTTCCAGAGCTTGGTGGTGACGAACAGCTCGTCGCGGGCGATGCCCGACGCGGCGAGCGCCTTCCCCGTGCCCTCCTCGTTGCCGTATATCGCGGCGGTGTCGATGTGGCGGTACCCGGCGTCCAGTGCGTTACGCACCGCGACCTGTGCCTCGTCGTCCGGAATCTGCCAGACGCCAAAGCCGAGCTGCGGAATCCGAACGCCGTTGTTGAGGGTGATTGAGGGGACCTTGCTCACGAGCAGTCGATCCTTACGTCGGAATGCGAACACGTACTCTGTGGTCAACGATCACCGGGCGCCACGCATTCCCGGTCCACGAGCCGTACCGGGTGCGCGATCTCCGCGCGGAAACGGTGCGGGGTGTGTCCCTCGCGCACCGTCGCGCCCACCGCGACCGCCGCCAGGCTCACCGTACCCCGTGGTGCGCGCACCACCATGGCCAGCCGGTAGGTACCCCCGATGGGGACCGCGCCGGTGCGGCGGATCTCCCAGCCCGGGTCGGAGCGCAGCTCCCGCCGCGCCTCCAGGCAGACCCGCTCGCCCGCCGCCACGGCGTGGTGGCCGTCCCGCAGCCCCAGCCGGGGCCCGAGGCGGACCGACAGCGGGGCGTCCGCGGCCTCGGCGAGCTGATGCGGGGCCATGGACCAGGCGACGGGTTCGAAGGCGACCGGTCCGAAGGCGGCCGCCTCGGTGGTGGTCGCTTCGGTCGTGGTCGACAAAGTCAGATCGAGGTTGACCGTTCGCAGAGCGGGTTCCGGCGCGTCCCGCGCGCAGCTGACCGCACAGTGCAGCAGATGGTAGACGGCGGTGTGCGCCTCGGCGGCCAGGAAGGCCGACAGTTCCGGGTCCCCGGCGACCAGCTCGGCCGTCACCGGGACGGACACCGGTCCGCCCAGGGTGACATGGCCCGTCAGGGCCGGGGACTGGGGAGTTTCCTCGGAGACCAGGGTCAGTTCGCGCTCGGGAAGTGCGGGGAGAATGACATCGATCATTTCGTGCCCCCTTCGCGGCTCGGTGGTACCCAGGGAGTGCGGGGCCGTCCCCTGAGCCGACAAGCCGACCAGGCGTCCGTGCTACCCGTTGTACAGCGCCTCGACCTCGACCGCGTACGCCTGCTCGATCGCCTTCCGCTTCAGCTTCAGGGACGGTGTCAGGAGACCATGCTCCTCCGAGAACTGCGCGGCAAGTATGCGGAACGTACGAATCGACTCGGCCTGCGAGACCGTGGTGTTCGCCGCGACCACCGCCCGCCGGATCTCGGTCTCCAGATCCGGGTCCCGGACCAGCTCGTTCGCCGCCATCGTCGGTTTGCCGCGCATCGTCAGCCAGTGCGAGACGGCCTCCGGGTCCAGGGTGACCAGCGCCGCGACGTACGGGCGGTCGTTGCCGACCACGATGCACTGGGCCACCAGCGGATGCCCCCGCACCCGCTCCTCCAGCCCGACCGGTGAGACGGTCTTGCCGCCGGAGGTCACCAGGATCTCCTTCTTCCGCCCGGTGATCGTCAGATAGCCGTCGTCGTCCAGCGTGCCGAGGTCGCCGGTGGCCAGCCAGCCGTCGCGCAGTATGGCGTCGGTCGCCTTCGGATCGCCGAGGTAGCCGTGGAAGATCTGCCCGCCGCGCAGCCAGATCTCGCCGTCGTCGGCGATGTACACGGTGGTGCCGGGGATCGGCACGCCGACCGTGCCGAAGCGGGTCCGCTCGGGCGGGTTGGCGGTGGCGGCCGCGGTCGACTCGGTGAGCCCGTATCCCTCGTACACGGTGACGCCCGCGCCCCGGAAGAACAGCCCGAGCCGCCGCTCCATGGCCGAGCCGCCCGACATTCCGTGCCGGACCCGGCCGCCCATCGCGCCGCGCACCTTGCCGTACACGAGCTTGTCGAAGAACTGGTGCTGCATGCGCAGCGAGGCGCTGGGGCCGCTGCCGATGCCGAACGCCTTCTCCTCCACCGCCTCCGCGTACCGCACCGCGATCTCGACCGCCTTCTCGAACGGCCCCGACTTGCCGTCCGCCTCCGCCCGGCGGCGCGCCGCCGCGAACACCTTCTCGAAGATGTACGGCACGGCGAGGATGAAGGTCGGCTTGAAGGACTTCAGGTCGGGCAGGAGCGCGGACGCCGCCAGCTTCGGCTGATGGCCGAGCTTGACCCGGCCGCGGATCGCGGCCACCTCCACCATCCGGCCGAAGACGTGCGCGAGGGGGAGGAAGAGCAGGGTGGAGGCCTCGTCGCCGCGCTTGGAGTGGAAGGCGTCCTCGTACCGCTCGACGACGTTGTCGGACTCGGCCATCAGATTGGCATGGCTGATCACACAGCCCTTGGGGCGGCCGGTGGTGCCCGAGGTGTAGATGATGGTCGCGGTCTGCTCCGGGGTCATCGCCAGCCGGTGCCGGTCGACCAGGTCGTCGTCGATGGACTCGCCGTCGCTGAGCAGCTGCTCCAGCGCCCCGGCGTCCAGCTGCCACAGCCGCTGGAGGTGCGGCAGCCGGCCGACCACCGAGCCGACCGTCATGGCGTGGTCCTCGTGCTCGACCATGCAGGCGGAGACGGACGCGTCGTGCAGCATCCAGAAGACCTGCTCGGCGGAGGAGGTCGGGTACAGCGGCACGCTCTGCGCGCCCACGGTCCACAGCGCGAAGTCGAACAGCGTCCACTCGTAGCGGGTGGGGCACATGATGCCGACCCGGTCGCCGAACCGGACGCCCTGGGCCAGCAGCCCCTTGGCGAGCGCCACCACCTCGTCCCGGAACTGGGCCGAGGTCACGTCCTCCCAGTGGCCGTCGGGCGTCTTGCGCCCCAGGGCCACGCGCTGAGGATCGGACTCCGCATGCTCGAAGACGGCATCCGCCAGTCCTCCGGCCTGGGGCGCCGACGCCATCGGGGGGACGGTGAACTCGCGCAATACCTGCTCCTTGAAGCCGCTCCGCACAGCGCCGCGACCGTACCCGATCCGGCCCTCCGGACGGGAGAGGTGTTTCGTCGGGGAATGGTCGGAATGTGTGCTGACCAGTGAGGTGAAAGAGTGTCAAACGGTCACTGTGGGGCCCGGTTTGTGCTCAGTCTGCCTCTATGCGCCGCATGTGTGGTCGATATGTAAGGACTTCCTCCACGGAATCTCTCCGATCACGGCACGGGCCCGGCCGGATAGGGCACCGGCCCGGCCATGATCGCTTCCGCGAGCCGCTCCGCCGCGGCGCGGGTCGCGGTGTCCCGCTGCCGCTCCCCGTACAGCAGGACGAAGTCCACCGGCCCCAACTCCGGCAGTCCGGCCCGCTCCGGAACCGGCACCAGGCCCGGCGGGATCAGGCCATCGGTGTGCGCCATCACCCCGAGCCCGGCGCGCGCCGCCGCGACCAGCCCGTTGAGGCTGCCGCTCGTGCACACGATCCGCCACGTCCTGCCGTGCCGCTCCAGCACGTCCAGCGCGCGGGCCCGGGTCAGCCCGGGCGGCGGGAAGACGATCAGGGGCAGCGGGCGGCCGGGGTCCAGCCGCAGCCCCTCCGCGCCGATCCACACCAGCCGGTCCCGCCACACCAGCTGCCCCTGCGGCCGCTCCTCGGACCGCTTGGCCAGCACCAGATCCAGCTTCCCCGCCTCCAGCCGCTGGTGCAGAGTGCCCGACAGCTCGACCGTCAGCTCCAGATCCACTTCGGGGTGATCGCGGCGGAACCCCTTCAGGATCTCCGGCAGCCGGGTCACCACGAAGTCCTCCGACGCCCCGAACCGCAGCCGCCCGCGCAGCCGGGTGCCCCGGAACCAGCTCGACGCCCGCTCGTTCGCCTCCAGGATCGACCGCGCGAACCCGAGCATCGCCTCGCCGTCCTCGGTCAGCTCCACCCCATGGGTATCCCGGCTGAACAGCTGCCGTCCGGCCGCCTCCTCCAGCCTGCGCACGTGCTGGCTCACGGTGGACTGCCGCACCCCGAGGCGGTGCGCGGCCTGGGTGAAGCTCAAGGTCTGGGCGACGGCCAGAAACGTACGGAGCTGGGCGGGATCGAACACGTCTTCCACTGTAAGCAGGGCCCATCACGGAACGCGATAGCAGTCAGAGCGGTATGCGGGATTCCCGATGGGCCCGGCCCCGGGCAGTCTGGAGAGGGCCCCGTACGGAAACCCGGGCCCACGGCACCGAGAAAGAGAGTTCATGCACCGCCCGCACCGCCCGCTCCGCCCGCTCCGTCACCTCCGTCCGCTCCGTCGCAAGATCAGCCTCCCCTCGTGGCTGCCGCTGGACGGCTTCATCCTCGGCCTGGTCGGCACCGTCGCCCTCGCCGCGCTGCTCCCGGTCAGCGGCCGGGCCGCCACCGTGACGGACGGGGCCACCACGGTCGCGGTCGCCTTCCTCTTCTTTCTCTACGGCGCCCGGCTCTCCACCCGCGAGGCGCTGGACGGGGTACGCCACTGGCGCCTCCACCTGACCGTGCTGACCTGCACTTTCGTCCTCTTCCCGGCGCTGGGCCTGGCCGCCCGCGGGCTGGTTCCGTACGTCCTGACCCAGCCCCTCTACACCGGCCTCCTCTTCCTGTGCCTGGTGCCCTCCACGGTCCAGTCCTCGATCGCCTTCACCTCGCTCGCCCGGGGCAACGTCGCCGCCGCGATCTGCGCGGGCTCGTTCTCCAGCCTCGTCGGGATCGTCGTCACGCCGGTCCTGGCCGCGCTGCTCCTCGGCAGCGGCGGCGGCGGGTTCTCCGCCGACTCCATGGTCGAGATCGCCCTCCAGCTGCTGGCCCCCTTCCTGGCCGGTCAGCTCCTCCGCCGCTGGATCGGCGGCTTCATCTCCCGCCACCGCGCGTTGCTGCGCCTGGTCGACCGAGGCTCGGTCCTGCTCGTCGTCTACGCGGCCTTCAGCGAGGGCATGGTCCGGGGCATCTGGCACCAGATCACCCCCGCCCGGCTGGCGGTGCTGCTCGCGGTGGAGGCGGTGCTGCTCGCGCTGATGCTCACGCTGACCACGTACGGCTCGCGGAAGCTGGGCTTCCGCCGGGAGGACCGCATCACGATCACCTTCGCGGGCTCCAAGAAGAGCCTGGCCGCGGGCCTCCCCATGGCCAGCGTCCTGTTCGGCGCGCAGGCGAGCCTGGCCGTCCTCCCGCTGATGCTCTTCCACCAGATGCAGCTGATGGTCTGCGCCGTCCTGGCCCGCCGCTTCGCCGACCGGGCCCCGGAGCCCGCCTCCGGGTCCGCCCCGGAAGCGGTACGGGAAGAGATCGCCCAGCCCTCGGCCGTGAGCCGCTGAGCGATCTCTTCCGGCCGCCTCCGCTACCGGACGCGGTCCAGTGGGAGATGGGCGGTGGCCGACTTCCCGTCGACGGGTGCGTTGAACTCGCGGACCCGGCGGAGTTCGGTGTCGGTCAGCGCCCGGGCGTAGACGCGCACCTCGTCCAGGGCGCCCGTCATCCGGGAGCGGCCGTCGACCGCCTCGCCGAGGTGGAGCGCGAAGGGGGAGGAGCGGCTGACGGTGCCGGGCGCGTCGGGCGCGGAGACCGGGGCGGTGCCGTCCACCGTGAGCGTGAGGCGGCCGCCGGTGCGGGTGAGGGCCAGGTGGTGCCACGCACCGTCGTTGTGGGCGGTGGTGGCGGCGACCGAGGCCGAGGTGTAGGTGGCCGGGCCGCTGACGGTGGTCATCAGGGCGCGGACGCGGCTCGACGACGGTTCGCCGCGCAGCCACACCTGGGCCTGCTTGCTGCCGATGCCGCCCATCCAGAGGAAGGGATGCTGCCCGGAGGCGGCGTCGTAGCGGAACCACAGGCTGATGGTGAAGTCACGGGTGCCGAGCGGCAGCGCGCCGCGGTACGGGAGACGTACGGCGTCGTCCGTACCGTCGAAGGCGAGCGCCCTGCCGAAGCGGCCCCCGGTCCCGGTGGCGCCGCCGAGGACGGTCGCGGGGCGGGCGCCGGGCGCGCGGTCGTCCGTGACGGGGGAGGGGGCGGCGCGCGGGCCGAGCCAGCCCTCGGTGAAGCGGGCGAAGCGGATCTCGTCGCGGGCGTCCACCGCGCCGCCCTCGTACATCAGCCCGACCGTGCCGGGCGAGACGAGGGCCATGTCCGAGTAGCCGGACCAGTCGGTGGTGACCACTTTCCCGCGGTCGGTCCCCTCCCAGCTGCGGGCCTCGTCCCAGGAGGAACGGATCATCATGGTCCGGCGCCGGTCGGGGTCGGCGGGCGCCGAGAACAGCAGCCGCCCGGGACCGTCGCGGCCCGTCTCGCGCAGCCGGAGGACCGAGCCCTGCACCATCGGCGTGGACAGGTCGGGGAGGGTGCGGAACGGCGCGGCGAAGCTCTCGCCGCCGTCGCGGCTGATGGCGTAGTCGCGGTGGCCGAGGTCGGTGCCGTCCTGTTCGCGCCCGTTGACGTAGACCGAGCCGTCGGCCCGCTCCACCAGCGTCATCTCCGACGGCTTCTGACGGAACGTACCGTCCTGCGCTATCGGATAGGAGTCCACCGCGCCGACCTTCCAGCGCCTGCCGCCGTCGTCGCTGTAGGCGAGCGCCGCGTGGTTGGCGGTGATGCGGGTGCCGTCGTGGCTCTCGGTGTTGACGGTGAAGAGCAGCCGCCCCTTGTGCCGCCCGTGCTTCAGCTGAATGCCGTGCACCGGGCCGGTGGCGTACCAGGAGTTCCACCCCGGCGGCAGCAGCTCGGCGCTGAGGTCGCGCGGCGTGGACCAGGTGGCGCCGTCGTCGTCGCTGTACTGGAGGTGCGGGGTGCGGTCACACGGCACGTCACAGCTCTGCGAGTCGTCCCGGCCGGTGTTGTACGTGCTGGCCAGCAGGATGCGGCCGGTGCGCGTGTCGACCACGGGCGCCGGGTTGCCGTGGGTGTCGCCGCCGCCCTCGTCGACCACCTGTAACGGCCCCCAGGTGCGGCCCCCGTCGGTGGAGCGCTTGAGCACCAGGTCGATGTCCCCGGCGTCGCCGCAGTTGTCCTTGCGGCCCTCGGCGAAGGCCAGCAGGCTGCCGTCCTTGGACGTGACGATCGCGGGAATCCGGAAGCAGGAATACCCCTCGTCCTGGGCGGACTTGAAGAGGATCTGCTGCTCGAAGTCGGCGGCGGCCCGCACCGGAAGCGGAGCCAGGGCCAGCGCCGCGGCGGCGAGAAGCACCGAGGCGCGCCGCCGCCATCGTCTGGTCCGGGGGCGTGTACGGGGATCTGACGCCATGGTCACGACCTGCCCTTCAGAGCCATCTGGACGCCATCTGGACATCAAGACATCACGACATCACGACATCCCACGTCTCATGGAGACTGTCGCAGAAGTGTCCCGCTTTGCGCCCGGTGGAAACAAGGACCGTGCGTCAGAGTTTGCGTGCACACATCACGTCGTCGAGCAGCGCCTGAACGGCCCGCTCGGCGGTGAGGAGTTGGTCGTCGTCGGACGTCGCGCCCGTGGTCATGACGACGACCGAGCGCCGCCCACCCGCGTCGGTGGCGGTCCTGACCGTGCCGCCCGCGAGGTCGCCGCCGTGGCCCCAGCGGTATCCGCCGCAGCTCAGCGGCTGCCGGGCCAGTCCGAGGCCGTAGCGCATCCTGGGGAAGGCCATCTCGTAGTCCGCGTTGACGCGGACGGTCCGGCGCATCTCGGCGAGCTGCTCCGGGAGCAGCAGCCGCCCGCCCAGCAACGCGCTGTAGAACCGGCCCAGATCGCGGTCGGTGCTGACCAGGGAGCCTGCGGAGCCTGCCCAGTTGACGTTGCGGACGGTGGTGTCGGTCCACTCGGCGGAGCCGGGGAAGAGGCGGTAGGTGTGTGCGTGCGGGCCCCTCAGGTATGGGTCGTCGCCGGATGCGTACGTGCCGGTCAGGCCCAGCGGGCGGACGATGCGGTCGTGGACCTCCTCGTCCCACGACCGCCCGGTGACCTTCTTGATGATCATCCCGGCGAGGAGATAGCCGGGGTTGGAGTAGTTCCACCGCGGGTTCGGGTCGCCCTCGGCGGCGGGCGGGAAGTCGGGCTGGTGCTTCATCGCTCCGGCGACGATGTCCTCGGGGTCGAGGTGCCGGTAGCGGTTCTGCTCGAAGGCGTCGGCGGTGTCCCCGGTCTCCTGCGTGGGGTCGTAGCGGTAGATGCCGCTGGTGTGCTGGAGCAGGTTCCGGATGGTGATGCGGCTGCCGTCGTTGCCGTTGCCGCTGACCACGCCCGGCAGCCACTTCTCCACCGGGTCGCTCAGCGACAGCTCCCCCTCGGCGACCAGTTGCAGCACCACGGTGGCCACGAAGGTCTTGGTGGTGCTCGCGGCCCGGTAGCTGCCCCCGTACGGCATCGGGCGGCCGGTGTTCCGCTTCGCCTCGCCCGCGCGGGCGTGCATTCGGCGGTGGCCGTCCTCCCGTACCTCCACGGTGATGCCGGTGTACCCGGCGTCCTCCAGAATCCGGGTCACCCGGCGTTGCAACTCCTTCTCGGTGAACGCGGTGCGGGCGGTGGGTGTGCTGCGCGCGGTGCCGTGGTCGGCCGCGGCCGCCGGGACCGCGGCGGTGCCGACGAGGAGGGCGGCCACCGCCGTGGCGGCCGCGGCGAGGCGTAAACGGGTGGTTCTCAACGGTGCGTCCATGGCTCAGCAGCCTGCCGGGGCGCCGGGGGCCGGGGCCATGGCCCCAACCCCACGGCCCGGGTGGGGGGAAGCCCGATGGCCCGGGTGGGGAAGACCCCAGGCCGCGGCGGAACCCGGCCGTCCGCAGGAGCGGGCCGGGCCTCCGGCCCGACGGTCAGGCCGAGGCCCCTCAGGCCGAGGAGCCACTGTCCACGACGAGGTCGGTGCCGACGACGGAGCCCGCCGCCGGTGAGGCGAGATAGAGCACCGCAGCCGCGATCTCATCCGCCTCCGCGAGCCTGCCCAGCGGATTCCCCGACTTCATCCGCTCGGCACGGTCGGCGTCGGTCTCGCCGGGCAGCAGCGACATGGGGCCGTCGGAGACGCCGGGGCTGACCGCGTTGATCCGGACGCCCTGATGGATGTGGTCGAGCGCGGCCGCCCGGGTCAGCGCGGCCACCGCCGCCTTCGACGTGATGTACGCGCCGAGGCCCGGAACCCGGACGTGGGCGCCGAGGTTGGACGAGACGTTGACGATGACCCCGCCGCCGTTGTCCTTCATCTGCGCGATCTGATGCTTCATCGCCAGCCAGACACCGGTCACATTGGTGCGCAGCACCGCGTCCCAGTCCTCCTCGCTGACCTCGCCGACCGGCCCCCGACCGCGGAGTATCCCGGCGTTGTTGACGGCGATGTCCAGTCCGCCGAAGCGGGTGACGGTCTCGTGGACCAGCTCCCGCAACCGGCCGGAGTCGGTGACATCGGCGGTGACGGCGGCGGCCCGGCCCCCGGCGGACCCGATGAGGCGAACCGTCTCGGCCAGGGTGGCTTCGGTGCGCCCCGCGGCCACGACCGAGGCGCCTTCGGCGGCGAAGGCGAGCGCGACGGCGCGGCCGAGGCCGGAGCCCGCGCCCGTGACGAGGGCGGTCTTTCCGATGAAGCGGTTCATTGCATGACTCCCTGAGCGATAGCGATTCTTGAACGATCGGTCTGGTATGAGGGCGTGAAATGTGTGGGCAGGAAAAAGCGAGTGACGGTGGTGGCCGGTGGTGGCTGGAGTCAGTCCAGCAGCGCGAGCGCCTGTTCCGCCGCGTCCCGCACCCGGGCGGGGTCGTCCGACGCCTTGCCGACCACCCGCAGCCCCTGCAGCAGGACGAGCAGCATCCGGGACAGCGCGCGGGGGTCGCGGTCCTCGGGAAGCTCCCCCTGGGCCTGGGCCCGTATCAGCGCGGAGTACAGCGGGGTCTCCAGGTGATCCCAGCTCACCTCCACCCGGCGGGCCATCACCGGATCGTGCGGGGCCAGCTCGGTCGCGGTGTTGGTCACCAGGCAGCCCGTCAGCCGCTGCTCCGGAGTGGTGGCCTCCTCGGCGAAGCGACGCACCAGCGCCCGCACCGGGGGCAGCGCGGGCCCCGGCTGGGACAGCTCCATCACGGGGGAGGGGTCTCGGGTCTCGGCGTAGCGGTCCATGGCCTTCAGATACAGCTCGCGCTTGTTTCCGAAGGTCGCGTAGATGCTGGCGCGGCCGATGCCGAGATGCTCGACGAGGTCCGCCATCGAGGTCGCTTCATAGCCGCGCCGCCAGAACAGCTCAAGAGCCGACTGCAGCGCGGCCTCCGGATCGAACTCCTTCGTCCTGGCCATGGAGAAACCGTAGCAGCTATCCAGAACGATCGGTCAAGTACACGTTCGGGTGACGCTTGCGGCAGGAAGCGGCCTCGGGTCGTCGTCAGGCCCCGCCGACGGCCGTCCGCAGGGCGAGCCGGTGCTCGCCCGCGTATACGTTCATCGACGTACCGCGCAGGAAGCCGACCAGCGTCAGCCCCGCCTCGTCCGCCAGGTCCACGGCCAGTGACGACGGCGCCGAGACGGCGGCCAGCACCGGTATTCCCGCCATGACCGCCTTCTGTGCCAGCTCGAAGGAGGCCCGGCCGGACACCAGCAGCACGGCCCCGGACAGCGGCAGCAGCCCCTGCTGGACCGCCCGCCCGACCAGCTTGTCCACCGCGTTGTGGCGGCCCACGTCCTCTCGTATGTCCAGCAGCTCGCCCTCCGGCGTGAACAGCGCCGCCGCGTGCAGTCCGCCGGTGCGCTCGAAGACGCGCTGGGCGGCGCGCAGCCGGTCGGGCAGGGCGGTCAGGGTCTCCGGTGTGATGCGGACCGGGGTGTGCTGATCGTCCAGCTCGTCCAGTCGCCAGCGTGCCGTGGTGCGTACGGCGTCCAGGCTGGCCTTGCCGCACAGACCGCACGACGAGGTCGTGTAGACGTTGCGTTCGAGGGTGATGTCCGGGATGGGTACGCCCGGTGCGAGCCTCACGTCCACCACGTTGTAGGTGTTGGAGCCGTCCTCGGTCGCGCCCGCGCAGTAGACGATGTTCGCCAGTTCGTCCGCGCTGCCGAGCACCCCCTCGCTCACCAGGAATCCGGCGGCCAGCGCGAAGTCGTCACCCGGTGTGCGCATGGTGATCGCCAGCGGTCGGCCGTTCAGCCGGATCTCCAGTGGCTCCTCGG
>Ga0307508_10003726_pt1 | contig 15245 bp, 13 predicted proteins | sample 9_EM_MG_FD_203089 | JGI IMG/M metagenome (GOLD analysis project Ga0307508, IMG submission 203089) | Populus trichocarpa ectomycorrhiza microbial communities from riparian zone in the Pacific Northwest, United States - 9_EM | ecosystem: Host-associated > Plants > Roots > Unclassified | place...
TCCTGTGCACGGATATTTATTAGCTTCGTCATAGAATTTTAGCGTTGGAAGCGACGAGCCATTTCGGACTGGTGGAGGCGACACAAAGCCAGGGTCACTTGTGCTGGGGGGAGCGACAGGGGACAAAGCGGCATTGGCTATTGCATGTAAAAGTTGCGTTCTCTGTGTTGGAATCTGGTTAGAAGAGCGGGGGAATAGGAAAATCCGAAGCATCTACAGGGTTGGATCCGCGCGCACGAACTTCCTCGTTGTAAAAGGGACGTTCGTGTCGAACGGTCCCGTTGCCGGAGGTATGGTTTACTACACCTCGTGCTGGAGGGTAGCAATGAGCGTGGGCTGGCGCAGGTCGTTGGGGGAGGTCGAGAGCCGATACTGGGGGTGGGGATGAAATGTTGGGAGACCTCGTCGGCTCCGGGGTGCATCGCGGTGCACCGTTGACATTTGGAATGTTGGGGGAATTGCCTTCGTTTTTGGCCAAGATGAAGGGGAGCTCGTTCATTGACCTATGAGTAGATTTTGGGGAGGACGATATCGATGCTGGGTCCCCATGGTCCGCGTCCCAGCGAGGCTTTAAAGGTAGAGTGGCCTGACCCAACACAATATGCCGGACCGGCTCAACAAACGAGGTCTCGAGATCACCACATCATCCACGTGGAGGACGGCGGTTCTCTTGGTACATTTAGTAGACTGACGTCAATAGAATCAGAAAATATATTAATGGACGGAACGCCAGGTTCGGTAACCTACGGTGGAACCCTGATCGGACTGAGACCATGATCTTGTGAGCCATAACCACACTAGAGCATCACTGCTCCATGAATTGATAAAATTTCTGTTCGACTATTCTGAAATGGTTCGGTCGGTGGCGCCGGTTTGTAGTTGCTAGTTCCCGGTTTCCACCTTCCCGATATGTCAAATTTCCGCCTTGATCGTTTTGCGCGCTTAGTTAAATCAACCCGCTCTGTTGCGACAACTTCTCTGCTTCACATCCCCAATACCCCACACACTCAGCTTAGATTACACCAACTACCGTAGATACGAGTGCGTCATATGCCACAGGCACAGACACGCACTTTAAATTTGATCACATCATCATCATCATCATCAACTTCTCTGCTTAACCTCAATAATATTAATGGTTGCAAGCATCAGCTTGTGTCGATTCCTTTTTGAGTATGCAGTCTTTGAACATCACAAAGTTCAAAAGAGTGCGTCATCGAACAGCATTCTTCATTATGCACAGCAGCTCTTGCTGGTTGAAGATGCCGATACTTAAGCAGCGAGGGAAGAGAGGAGACATGGAGGAGTTGATATTGGATCCGCTCATGCTTCGTTTCCTTCAGTCACATAGAACTTGACCTCCTCGCAAGGATTGCGTCACGTGTGGCATGTTCTTCCGAAAAATGATGCACATCGTAAGACCATGAGAAGGGGAAAGATAAACGCACTGGGCTACAATGCTTAGGTCAGGGCGCGAGGGGTGCTCAGGGTTGGCACCGGGAGGGCGATGAAATGGCTCCACATGGACAGAATGCATTAATACAATTTCGCTTAAGATAAGACGAAAGCACTGCGATTGCCGCTGGATCAAAAGAAAGAACGGCCAACCACATGGGTTCAATACAATTACCTGTCTGAAAAAATGCGGCAAGACTGAGGTGTTGAACAATCAACGAAAGAACCGTCAACCATCCGCACAACCACGTCACTGACCGCTTGATCCATCATTGCCGCCTCACGATTGGCGCCTTGGCGGATCTAACGCGCACCGCTTTCCACACAAAATCGCATCGGCAATATGGGATCGTAGCCATCCGTACTACCCGGAACATTGCATCGTGGATTTCGAACAGCGACCTGAAGTAGAAGCGACGGTCGCGGCCCGTTCAAGTTGGTTGCTGATGGTGGCCTTGTCGTTTCCCAGGGTTAGGGATTTTCCCTTCCCGCGTTTTTATTCAGTTGAAAGACGGCAAATACCGCAGACCGCAGTTCCTAGTCGTGGTTCTCATCTTGCGTATCTCACCGCTCATGCCTTGGATAATGTGGAGCCGATAGCGCATAGCCTTGTTGATCCGTTTGCCAGTCGTACCCTGGTCACCGCATTCCATCGTGACACCGCGCGTTCTCACTCTCGAACCTCTTTCTCCCGTCCACGCTCGGGCTTGCTGTCCAGGTGCGAGAGGTTTACTTGGTGGGATCAGATGGTTTTGCTGTGGAATGCAGCGGGATAGCATCAACCATGCCGTTATCACGTCCAGTCCACAAATTACAGTACGTCTCGCCCGAGACCCTTCATCGGACATGATCCCCCTTATCGGAAGTTTGGCGCACTCTGGCGCACGGGGCTGGGGTGACTAGACGATGGCAGCTCTATGGTCAGAAATAGTTGGGTCCTGTGGCTAATTGGATATACAAAAGGCGGTGCGTGCATGCAGGTCACACAGCCCCTCTCTAGCTGTTTTTGAACCTCCTGAGGATTCACTGATGTGGTTGCCTGACGCAATACCACACACAACAAAGTGCTAGCGAAAATGCTCACCGACTCCTATTCGCGCAGCTCCATTCAGTTGTCAACCCCCATCTGCCTATCTCTATCTTCCAGCCTTTCCGAGCTACCCCTCGTGTGTCCATTGCAAAGCTCTGTTTTTATGTGTACTTCGGCGCCGGAGGCACACGCAATTAGGATCGGACATCCAGAATACCAGTGTCCTCACCTTCCGCTCCACTTGCTCCACAAACCATATGGTGGTTGTTTTGGTTTGCTCTGTTGTTTCTCGGGTGCTCCACCACATACGACTCCCCTCGTTCACGCTTTGTGCAGACTAGTTTGTACAGGGAGCTTCATTCTATGTTCTTATTGTGCCGACATAGAGTTTAAGCTTGTGATCTGAGGATGGCTTGGTGCTCGCTTGATTCCCGTAGGATATCCCAAATAGTGACTTGGGATTTTCCCTGCCTGCCTCGCTCCTCGCATGAGCTTTTGCTACCTGAGGTGCTCACACCTACAATTTTAATTATTGCACACTAATTCTGATCGTCATCTCTTCGGCGCAATTTTCGGTGCATGTCTCATCTGCGAGTTGAAGAACAGGACGGTTTCTCCCTTGTTCGTGCATTCTCTGTCGCCTCAAGCACGAGGTATTAACACATTGGCTCCATTGGTACTGACTTGTGTATCTTGTTCGTCTATCGGCCCATGATGTGACATTCGTGCGACATGTCTGAGCGTCATGTTTATCTGGACAATCCTTATAGGTGGAACATGCTCGGGAACGAACTTGTGACACTAATGAACCTTCAAACAAGCATTCACAAGATACGAAATCGTGCGACTGTACGGCGACGCAGAGAAGTAACAGACGCCAGAACTGTCACGAAACTAAACAAGGCTCGAACAAAGGAAACGGATAGAAAAATATGAAAGCAAGTAGGGAAGCAACAGATACAAAACTGACTGAGATACAGGCCTTTGAGCCCAACAACGAAAGTGGTCGAGGGAAGAACGAGACGGAATTCAGACTCGAGGTAGTGCTGTGACTTCGGTGAGGATTCGCTACTACCCCTCACGCCAAAATGCGGATGACGATGATGGACCCAATCGCGAGAAGGAAAAGAGCTATGGAATTTATTTTCAGGTCAGTCGCGTTTATTAGTGACACCTGTGAATCCTCTTACCATGTTTGAGTATCGCGATAACGTCACTTTCCTCTGAGGCATCCGCAACCGTAGTCACAGGCAAGGGCAAGGCTCCTAGACGGTAATACTTGTGAGTCCTTGGTCAACTTATAGAATAAAAAGTACAAACCACCTGCAGCTGGCTCGCCTGAAATTTGAAAAGATACACCGCCACCCAAGTTCACGACGGGGAATATGACAGCCGACAGAACAGCGCTGGCTACGGTGTGCAGAGTCTGCCTCAGCTGTGCGGAATATGATTAGAAGGTGAGGGGGAAATAGAAGATGAAAATGTGCATACGATGTTGAGTTGAGTGCCAGTCTGATGCTGCGTGCACACAGGCAAGAACGAGCCCGTGGCGGTATTTTCGAAACTAGGAGCTGATGTGGTATCTATGACCCGCGGCGGAGGGTAGTTATGGATGTGAGCTTGTAGAGGATATCGGGGGAGGTCAATGGCGGTGGTAGGCGTAGAGTGTGGGGATGAGAAGCGATTGGGCGTCACGGCCGAGGGGGAAAGATGCGTGTCGTTGTTGTAGGTCATATGAGGTGGAATGGTCGAGGCTGAGTGAACGTTGCCTTCGTTTTTGATTCCAGTGACAGATAGCTTGATGGTGGACATGGGGGTAATTTGCTGTTGCGGTATGGGCCTTGCTCATCTTTATCAGTTGCAGATGGGGAGATCGCAAGCCGGTCCATGAATGAATTGTTTGATCAGGTGTGTGAACGTGTTCCGCGCGCCACGCGCGGAGAGAAAGGTAGACCCTAAGCTTATCCAATTCAAAAGTTTGCTTTTCTCTTTTTCATAGATAAACTTTCAATTGAATCACGCATGCTGGTCGACGCTGAACCGCCGGAGTCCCGAGGCTGTGCCCCTTTGCTGCCCCGGTGGGACGCTTACGCTGGCGATCGAGACTTTTGAATAGGTGTCGGCAACCTCCGACCCTCGGTGGTTCCATGTTGTTGTTGATCTCTTGTTTATTAGTCGTTTCAGGCTGCGTTCCTTTATGGATACGCGCCAAGAACGACCCGGTGTGTATCTAAGGTAAACCTAGTTGGTTCCATGTTGTGATTCGAGTTGTGGTGAAGTTGCAAACGCTAATACAGTAACCGCCAGGAAACGAGCGGTACATTTCCGCGATGCTTTTTACGCCGTGAATAGTCGGGAACTTGCCGAAGATTACGCCGGCGTAACAGAGATATAAGGAGACAGAGCCACCTCATTTCATCACCTTTTCGACAATGTGCCCCACAACATCAGCAATCACGTTCGCTTCTTGATCAGTGGTATACGGTATCACCCAACGTCCTCAACATGGCTATGAGCCGCCGATACGCTGCGACCACCCGGAGACACGCAAGCGGTGCAGTAATGAACCAGAACATCTTACCCTAACCGCCCTGCTGGTGTCTTGGACTTTCTACTGATTCCAGGGATGCACTACATTGTTTCCGGTGCAACGGCGCCCCCAACTACGGCGCTTCCCCGTAGTTCCAAAAGTCACCCATCTCGCTGTTAACACCACCGGTCTGTCTACTCTCTCCACCGTTTCCTGTGTCACCCTCACATTGCCCTGGCACGGTACGGTCATCCGCCTCTCCCATACTCACTCTCATCGGTTCATTCGTTTTGCTGATATGGCCAGCTGGAGTGACGCGAAACATTCTACCTAGCAAAATAGCCAGCACTGGCATGTGGTATCCTTATTAAGTGAACAGATACTCTAGCTCCTCTTCTCCGGGCAAGCGACGGACAACTGCCCTTTACTTCTACCATTTCTCTCTGCTCGGCATACTCCTGCATGGGTGCTGCCCCTTTCTATACCCATGCAGACGCGAACCCCTAGGTTCCTTGCACGCAGTTACATACGTCCTCGGTTCCGTATCCGTTTGCCTTCATCCTTCTCGCACGTCTCATAATAAATTCGTCTTCATGATAGCATTATACTCACTTCCTCCCTGAATCCCCAGGTTTTATGCAATGGCTAAACACATCAATCTGCAGAATTTTCCTTCTTGCTGGTTACATGTAATACACGAATGCTGGGCGAAAGAAGTAACGGACACTGAGCTGGTTGGTGCCTTGACCTTGATCTCGTAAGCGATTTTCATATCAATGGAACAAACAATAGGCGTGCTTGATGATTCGAGCTAATTGCTTTTTCATGATCGTGCGAAAACTCCGACAGCGATGATGATCGCTACCGTGAGAAAAAGAACTACGCAGCCAATTTTGTTAGCGGAGCAGCGTCCCATTGATGTATCTTGACATCGAATCCTCCTACCATATTTGGACATTGGGATCGCCTCGTTTCGTGAGCTGTTCGCGGCGGTGGTTGCAGGTAAGGGCAAGCTTTCTGTGTGCGGATACTTATTAGCTTCATCGTAGTGAAATTGTATTGTTAGAAGTGCTGACCATTTCCGACTGGCCCATTGCTGTGCGGGGATCGAGGCGATGCCGGGCTGGTGCCACTTGTGCCTGGGGCAACGACAGGGGACAGAGCGGCCTTGACGATTTCTTGTAGAAGTTGCGTTCCCTAATATTGGAATATGATTAGAGGAGCGGGGGAAATAGGGAAACACAAGCTACCTACGGGATGGATGGGTTTGAACTGTGGAACTCTCCCGTTGTAAAAAGAGCTTTCAACGGTTGAACCGTTCCATGGGGTACGGTTACGGTTTCCATCTCTTGTCGGAGGGTAGCAATAGATCTGTGCGGGCGCAGGTCGCTTGGGGAGGTCAAGGGCCTCCACGGGGGGCTGGGATGGGAATTCGGAAGACCTCGTCGGCTTCTGGGTGTGTCGTGCAACACAGTAGGCATTTGTATGAGACGGAATGTTGGGAGCTGACAGAGCGTTGCCCTCGTATTTGGCCAAGATGAAGGGGAGCTCGTTCATTGACATGTGAGTGGATCCTGAGGAAGAGGATGCTGGGTCCCCATGGTCCACGGCGAGGCTTTAAAGGTAACGGTAGATGTGTTCGGTCCAATAGAATTTCCTTTGTGGGAACTTTATTGAAGCCCAACTTGACGCCTCCTCATGTTCAGGGTCAAGCACGTTACTTTTGGGATCAACTATTATTATTACTATATAATTAGTAATAGAACTAGTCTCGTGACTAGACCTCATGCCATCAAAACTTAATAGGGTCAGATAAGCAGCATGAGCTCACCAGAAATGCGCGTTCAAAATCGGCAGGTGCCGAGGCCCGGGCCCGAAACGAATTTCAACGCCAGAGCCATCGATTAAACTCCCCCAAACGTGGCACTTCGGTGCAGATGGACGTTTTGAAGAAGCCAGAACGTTTTACTTGTTTATTTATCATCGCCGCCGCGCCTCGCGATTGAGGCAGTTCACGATATCGGCGCCTTAACGAATCGAACATACACCGCTTTCCACACAAAATCGGACATAATTCATCGCCAGTATGAGACGGTGTACGAAAACATCGGGTATCGACACGCCACAGCCGCTGATGTTCCTGTGCAAGAGGCGACACGAACTTGAGCGGAGGAAAATGAGAATTTAATGCCACAAAACCAATACACGACAATGCACCAAAAGAAGCAACGGACACTGAGCCAGTTGGCACGCAGATTTAGACCCGACAAGGTAAACGAGCTTAACCTCGACGGGATAAACAGCATCGGCAGGCGCGACAATTAATTGCTTCTTCATCGCCCTACGAAAACTCCGATGGCGATGATTATCAACATTGCCACCATGATAAGGAGTACTGTTGAGCCAAGGTAAGTGGCATTGACGTACATTGACATCGAACCCTCGTACCGTATTTGACTACATGTATTTGGGTAGCCTCATTTCGTGAGCTGCTCGAGGCGCCGGCGGTTGCAGGCAAAGGCAAGCTTCCTGCACACGGATATATATCAGCGTCGCGATAGCGGAGCCGTAGCGTTAGAAATGGCAAACAATTACCCGCCTGCTTATTGTTGAGTGCGGTTTGAGGCGATGCAGAGCTAGTGCCACTTGTGCCGACAGGGTACAAAGCAACATTGGCTATTTCACGTTGAAGTTGTGTTCTCTGGTATTGGAATATGGTCAGAAGAGTAGTGAAATGTGGAAAAGGCGCCTACAGGGTTGGGTCCGGACGCGCGGATTTTCTCGTACAAGGGACTTTTAATGGTTGGGCGTGAACTGTGGCCCGAGGTGTGGTTCACACCTCGTGTAGGAGGGTAGCAATGGACGTGAGCTGGTGCAGGTTGTTGGGGGAGGTCGAGGGTAGACACGGGGTATGGGGATGCAGGAAACCTCATCGGCTCCGGGGTACGTGGCGCGCCACCAAAGGCATTTATATGAGATGCAACGTTGGGGGCTGACGGAGCGTTGCCCTTGTTTTTGCCCAAGATGAAGGAGAGCTCGTTCATTGGTATGTGAGTAGATTCTGTAGGGGAGAAGGCGACGCTGGATCCCCCGTGGTCACGGTCTTAAAAGAGACTTTAATGCATTGGGTATATGGACGTGATCGATTCGTTTACTCAATTACTGTGGATGGATCAACGACATATGTTAACGAAAAGCTCAGTAGGATTTGCCACTGATCTAATACATAATCGCGTTATACCTAAAATGGATGAGCTGCGCTGGAGCCGAAATCACCATTTCTATTGCTCCCCTTTGCGCAATTGCACCGCCTTGGTGCGGCAACCGCCCTCGACCCCGGCACCGCAGGGTCGAATTTGACTAGCTCCATGTGCGTTTCCCCATTTGGTTGTTAGCCTTCCCTCTATTCTGCAGCCTTTCGGACCTACCCCTATGTGTCACTTTCAAGGCTCATTTTCATTTTTATATCTTTCCACGAATGTTATCCGCAATTTCCCCCCGTAGGCGACCCGCGGCAAGATCACAGATACGTTACATTGTTGGGACGCTGAATAAGGGTCTGCTTACCCCCAACGATGCATTAAGGACGATCAAATGATATCTAGTCGCCCAAGCTTCGTGCCTACGAGTCAGTGCTTGACGGGCTCGTGAATTAGGATAAATGACGTCACATCTTGTGATCCGTTTCGTTTGATGGATGTGGGTCAAAGGGGGGCTCGCTGGGGGGTTGGGTTGGGTTCATGAGCTCTGGAGGCTTCACGCACGCAGAAACAGGTCATAGGAGCAGGGGGGTTATTGATAATGGAGATACGTATAAAGGAACCGGACAAACAAAGCTATCGTGACCAGGGTGGCAATTCGCCGTGGGCAGGTAGCTAATGCGGCCTCTATCGATCGCATCAAATGTATAGTATTCGCTCGATGCGTGTAGTACTAGTAGATAAATGTGAGCAAGGCTTTTAATGCCAAATTTGGAAGAGGTTTGAACGTTTTACGCCAGCGGCCTCTGTCCCTGGCGGCAAATGAAACGGATTTAATGCATATTCATGATATACCCGAAATCAGTTAGCACGTGTTCATGTAATGATGTATGCCGTGCAATCTGCCTTCACGAATGCCCCAAAAGCTGTCCACCGCACTTTCTGATGGTCGAAACAGAACCTTCCGAGAGCCTACTGCTCCGCTTGCTCCACGAAACATATCATAATTCTTTCGCTCGGTGCCATTGTTGCTTGGTTATTCTACTACATATAGTTCCCACGTTCATTTGCCATCTTGCATACAAACGTTGTTGCTTGTTGATTACATTATCTGCGATGAGGTGTGAAGATGGCTTGGTGCCTCGCTTGATTCTCATTGGGGATCATACCCCATACAGCGACTGACGAGTTATCCTGCCCGCCTCGCTCCTTGCACCTGCTTTGGTATTCGTCATGCTCGCCTCTACAGTTCCATTATGATGCACTATCTGATCGTCATCTATTTAGCGCACTCTTCAGCAAATGGGGTCTCAGAATGTGTAATCCGCAGGTTCAAGAACACAAGGGATAACAGCGGTGTTAGATCTTGGCGACATCAATATTGCCGAAGCATGTGCGCGACTAGCGTTTCTTGTTTGGCCATCGAGGTCGCCAACCGGCTCTCCCAGACGGCACAATATTGGTGCCATGAGACATAGAGGTGTGCCGTTAACAAGAACGCGCGCGCTCGAACACGACAGAGGTGCACATGACCAACAAGACAGCCTCCGAGTTTGCGATGGGGAGTGCGTTAACCATGTGATGTCCTTGTCACCAACCACTGTCGCCACTGACGTATGGTGTTCAGCCCATGCCACCCTTCACCGTTCTATGTCGCGGGCCTCACATTCCGTCTCATCACCCATCCGCTTCCATCGTCTCATCCATGGCCCCAACGTCGTGATCTCCGTTATCGAGTTTGGATGTCAACTTGATTACTCTTCCGCCACAACTGATATACCCCCTATTCGCCAGAGCACGCGATGGGCACCCATTCCGATCACTCTTACATTAGTTTCTCCCACCTTCGCCCAAACCTTGCGCCATCCCAGTTATTGCAGTTCGGCATTTCCGCGCACCATTGCACGCGGATGCTTCTGTTTTTACTCACGCTCTCGCCTTCGTTTTCGATTTCGCTGCCTGTCATCAGGCGGATTACGATTGCGCTCGCGCCAAGAGCGCGTTTCCTGCCTTGCTGCTGCTGCCTGTATCTGTTATTTCGGGTTCAACAATTAACTCTATTTTGCTTCCTGTACATCCTGCCTTGCTAAAATTGAGTTTTTTCGTCTCTACGCAATAAAGCCGTTTGAGTCTAGAAGTTTTGAGGTAGATTTGGTTTTTTGAAAACGCGTTGTGTGTTCGCGATTTTTCGGCACTGTTACAAATCAGGGAAATTCCAGAAAACTTTATTCTAGTTCTTGGGCCAATTTATCAAATTCACAATGTTTTCCAGTGCTTAAAAGTGAAAAATGGGATGTTTGGCTGTTTTTCGGGCATCTTCAACATCCTTTCCCAAAGTTTCTAGATATGGGAAACGGTGCAAATCATTGCGTAATCGCCGGCAGTCATCAACAGAACGATGCCCAACGCTTAGTGAACACAGGATTTGAAAACCCTGGATACTGTAATATACGGGCGAAAGCGACGAAAAATTGGGCGGAGCCTAATGAACGCAATTCCACATGTGCTAGGAAGGAAGGAAACATCCTTGAGACTCAGAAAACAAAGCCGATTTTTGTAAGGACACTTAATCGTAAGGACAAATACATAGCAATCACATAGCACGAACACGGCCAAAGGCATCCTACTCGCTCTACGGGAGGAAATGGTGTACATACGAGTAGAAATATAAGCATCTGGAGAACAACCTATATGTACTATTCAGCATGTTTCAGTTCACAATTGCCAAGATACGGTCAGCGACGATGATAATCAAGTCAGGAGGACGAGGACTATTGAGATATTTTATTGATATTTTATTGGCATCAACATAATAAATTTGGCATAGGTGGTACATTCAATACAAACGTAAACGCTATCTACCCACAACGCCAGAAAGTGACAAGTCTGGCCTAGAGTTCTTCTAATAACTACTACTATTATCTTACAGCGACATGATCTTTGCCGTCTAGATTGCCCTTACTACCCCTTCTGTCAAATGTGTCCTCACTTGTTCTTGACCAGTGGTCTGGGAGAAAACGGGTTGCTTTTAATGCAAATAATTTCTGTACCATCAAATATTCAAGATGCGCTGATTGTAATCATTATATACGATAGTATAACTTCCCTGCACGACTCCCACGACTCCCACGGCATATCGATCCAAGATTGCATTATTCTCCACAATCCAAGCCATGGGGTCTGTCCGCACAGCTAGAAAGCCAGCGATTGGGAATGGATCAGAGGCCTTGCTTCTGCCAAATTTGCTTTGTCATTCAGTTGGAGGGCGGCAAACACCGCCGCCTGTTGGGCGCTTCACTTCTCGTCGCAGTTCTCATCTTGCGGACCGCGTCGTTCATGCCTTGGATAATGTCGCTCAGCAGCGCGTGACCTGATTGCGAATTTGAGACAGATCCATTTGCCATCCGCGCTTGGGTCAACGCATTTCCTTGTGATAATCTCATTCTCGAACGTCTTTCCCACTTCCCACTTCCCACGTCCACACTTGGGCGCCCTCGGCGCGAGAGGTGTGCTTGGTGGGATCAGATGCTTTCGCCGTAGGATGCAGCTGGATTGCATCAGTCATGGCGTTATTGTGTCCAGCTCACAAATTGCGTCTCGCCCAGACATCGCCGTCGCTTCATCTGATCTGATCCCTTATATTGGGGGGTTTGGACATTCTGGCGCCTGGGCGATTAGGCAGTGGTGACGCTGGCAGCGGTAGGGGCTAGAAATAGTCGCATGCTGTGGTCAACTGGACATACGAAAGCGGTGCGTGCATGCAGGATCGAGCTAGCGGCCTTTTGATCTAACGAACTCGAGCTATACGAGCTTTCTGAGGATTCACTGATGCAGTTGGCTGGCGCAATACCACACGCAACAAGGTGCCAGTGTTTTCGCTTGCCGACTCCGCTCTGTTTCGTTGTCAACCCCTACCTCTGTTCTTTAGCCTTCCCGAGGGACCCTTCGTGTGTCGCTTTCAAGGCTCCACCTTCTTATCTTTTCTCTGACATGTCAACACCTGTGCGCGAGCCCCAACGATATTACAGATATGTTACATTGTCATGCTACCACTCAGTGGCCCCTTTTTAGACCTCTACTTGGTCCCAATGAACCACCAGGACGATCAAACGACATTCGTCGTGCCTAATTTTGACAGGCTCACGGTCCGCACCTTCGGATCCAGTACATTCCATGCCATTCCACTCTTCGGTTGAGGAACTAATCATGAAATTGTGACACTTGTGGATGACCAGTGTGCTTTGCCACCGGAGGCGTAGGATCGGACAGCCGGAATGTCAACGCCCTCACCTTCCGCTCCATCTGGTTCCCTTTGCTCCGCAGGCCATGTCGTGGTTGTTTCGCTTTGCTATGTTGTTGCTGGGGTATTCCACCACATCTGATCCCCTGGTTCACGTTTCGTGCCCAGACTCGTCATCTTGTGTACAAAAGAACTTCACTGTATGTCCTTGTGCCGTTGAGTACGTCATATGCGACATAGAGTTCAAAGTTGTGATCTGAAGATGGCTTGGTGCTCGCTTGATTCTCGTAGGGGTCATACCCCAAACAGCGAGTAGGGGTTTATTTTGTCTGCCTCGCTCTCGCACGAGCTTTTGTGACCCGCCATGCTCGGGCCTGCAATTTTAATTATTACACAATTTCCAATCGTCATCTTTTCGGCACAATTTTCGGTGCGTGCGTTATCTGCAGGTTCAAGAACACAGGACTGTTTCCCCCTTGCTCGCGCGTTCTCTGTCGCCTCAAGCACGAGGTATTTACACATTCGCTCCATTGTCACCGGCCTGAGTATCCTGTTCACCTGCATATGGCACCCATGTGACGACAGGTCCGAGGGTCACGCTTATCTCGACAATTTTTATAGGTGGAACATACTCGGGATCGGGAGCGAGCTTGTGACACATTCCAATGAACCTTCAAGCAAGCATTTACAAGACACGAAATCATGCGACTGTACGGCGACGTAGAAAAGCAACAGAAGCCAGAACCGTCACGAAACTAAACAAGGCTCGAAACAAAAAGCAACAACCATATGAAAGCAAGTAGGGAAGCAACAGATACAAAACTGATTGAGATGCAGGCCTTGAGCCCAACAACGAAAGCGGTTTTGATTTTTGAGGGACGAGCAAGACGGGATTCAAACTCAAAGCGGTGCTGTGACCTCAGTGAGGATTCGTCACTGCGGTCACGCCAAAATGCGGATGGCGATGATGGATCCAATCACGAGAAGAAAAAGACCTATGGATTCATTTCGAGGTCAGTCGCATTTCTTAATGACACCTGTTGGGCATTGAACCCTCTTACTATATTTAAGTATTGCGATAATGCCATTTTCCTCTGAGGCATCTGCGACGGCAGTCACAGGCAAGGGCAAGACTCCTAGACGGGAATGCTCGTGAGTCCTTGGTCGACTTATAGGATAACAAGTACAAACCAGCTGCAGCTGGCTCGCTTGAAATTTGAACAGATACACCGCCACCCAAGTTCACGACGGGGAATATGGTAGCCGACGGAGCAGCGCTGGCTACGGTGTTCAGAGTCTGCCTCAGCTGTACGGGATATGATTAGGAGATTATGGGTAAATGGGAGATGAAAATATTGTGCATACGATGTTGGGTTGAGTACTAGTCGGAGGCTGCGCGCACGCAGGCGGAAACGAGCCCGTGGCGACATTTTCGGAACTGGGAGCCGATATGGTATCTACGACCTGCGGCAGGGGGTAGCTATTGATGCGAGCTTGTAGAGGATGTCGGGGGAGGCCGATGGTGGTGGCAGCCAGACTTGTAGAGTATGAGGATGAGGATGAGAAGCGATTGGACGTCACGGCCGAGGGGGGAAGTTGCGTGTTGCTGTTGTGGACCACATAAGGTGGGATGCTCGAGGCCGAGTGAACGTTGTGTTCGTTACTAACTGATAGCTCGATGCTGGACATGGGGGTAATTCGCTGTTGGGGTGGGCACGATATCGGTCTTGCTCATCTTTATGAGGGAGATCGAGTCGGTCGATGGCTGATGAATGAATTCTTTGATCTTGTAAACATGGAGATGCATGGAGCAGAAGATAATATGCCTCCAAAGTCAACAGTTGTATTGCGTTTCCCTTTCATCAATAATATTCAATTGAACTACTATATAAACTATTGCTCGCCCCCGCGCGTCGGATAACTGACCATATATATTAAGGATTGCCTTTCAGCACTGGGTCAAGCGCGCGGCGGATGAGTTGGCTGTGGGATAGCGGAGAATGCCATATATGTGGCACCTCGGGATCTCCTGTCGATAGCCTCATGCAGTTTCACACTCAATGGCTCCGTAACCTTGCACTCTATTGTCGCAGATTCGTTGGCTCGGACGTCATTCTTCGGCAACTATTCGTTTCGATCATCAACCAAAGAGGAAGGTCATTCACCAGAAAGCCAACACGGATGTCATTTTGCCAACAGGCCGAAAAAAGCCACGCCGCCAACTCCGTTGTCTAGATATACATGTGAATTGTGATTTATTCAATATTTAAGAATCAATAACGATATCGCTGGCTTCGCGGCAAGGCCCGCCGCCTCTGCCAAACGTGGCACTTGTGAGGAAAATATTAGGTAATCTGTTGGACCCTATTAGTAGAAGGACCGGCGGGAGCCGGACTCTTTTCCCTTTAAGTCTTACTTTCATATCTGTCGCCCTACGCTTGCATACCGTCGAATATAAACGAGGTTTAGTGCACTTGGGCGTGATAAAGATGATGAAGCGTATGGGCAGATGAAAGACCTAAACAGCGAACACTGCGCTAAAATAGGTGTAAGCTAACGGTACATGAAATATGGAAAGAACAAGAAATGCACACCTCAGACTCCGACACGGTAGTGAGGAGAACTGAGGGTACCGACGAAGAAATCGGCTGGTATATGTGATTGCGATACTGAATAGCGTGATCGGATAAAGAAAAATAAGGGGAGTTAAGCCCGATGCCCTCGGCGATCCAAGGGACACTTATGAAGGTGAAACATAACAAATAAGGAAAGTCGACATAAGCTTGAGTA
>Ga0307508_10003727_pt1 | contig 15244 bp, 23 predicted proteins | sample 9_EM_MG_FD_203089 | JGI IMG/M metagenome (GOLD analysis project Ga0307508, IMG submission 203089) | Populus trichocarpa ectomycorrhiza microbial communities from riparian zone in the Pacific Northwest, United States - 9_EM | ecosystem: Host-associated > Plants > Roots > Unclassified | place...
CCATCCAAGCAATTCGATGCCATTTGTGTGGTGGTAGATCGATTAACCAAACAAAGGCACCTGATCCCATGCAAGACTACGATCACAGCTGAGGAATTGGCACAGCTATTCTGTGACCGGGTTTTTTGCTACCATGGATTGCTGAAAACAATTGTATCCGACCGTGGGCTCCAGTTCGCATCACGTTTCTGGAAACACATCTGCCACTCCCTCAAAATCGAACTTCGTCTGTCCACAGCATTCCACACGCAAACGGACGGCCAGACCGAGAGAATTATCGCTGTTGTGGAGCAACACCTACGCACCTATGTCTCATACTTACAGGACCACTGGGTGGACTATTTATTCCTTGCAGAATTTGCAGGTAATAATCAGGTATTGGAAACCACCACTGTATCTCCCTTCTTTGCGAATCTTGGATATCACCCCCACTGTGACATTGAACTGGATATCTCTACGGATACCCCGGAAGAGCAACAGGCGCAAACCACAGTTGAGCGAATACAACACCTTCACGATTTGGCACGAACAGAGATGCGATATGCACAGGCCCGACAGTAAGAGAATGCAGACCGCCACCGTGTACCTGCTCCTGCCTTCCAGACTGGTGACCTGGTCTGGGTGGATGGACGGAACTGGCGTACTGAACGGCCAAGCCGGAAGCTGGAGAATAAGCACCATGGACCCTACCATATCCTTTGAACCATTGGCACCCATGGATACGAGCCCGATATACCTGCCACTATTCGGAAACATCGCACATTTCCAATCTCCTTACTGCAAGCCGCTGCAGAAGATCCACAGTCAGGAAAAGTCATACCACCACCACATCCCATTATAGTCGAAGGAGAAGAGGGATGGGAGATCGACGAGATACTGGATAGCAAACGAACGAGAGGAGGACGGCTTCAGTACCTAGTCAAATGGAAAGGATTCGTTGTGCCGACATTGGAAGCGGAAGAAAACTTGATGGAGGTGCATGCAGTGGGTGCCTACCATGAACGCTACCCAGAAAGGCTCAACCAGATCGCTCTCATAGGAACTCGAGTCCTAGAGAGGGGATACTCTAATGCCACGCCGCCGCCATCACCACCTATCCCGAATGACTAGAGTCTGGAACGTTCTGGATGGCGCGGCGCAAGGAAGGTTCGGGTTCTGGATTGCACGGCACGAGAAGGTTTTGGGTTTTGGGGTTCTAGATGCACGGCGAGGAAAGGTTCTGGTTGCGCGGCGTGGAAAGGTTCTGGTTGTGCGGTGAGGAAAGGTTCTGGTTGCACGGCAAGGAAAGGTTCTGATTGCGCGGCAAGGTTCTGGTTGCGCGGCGAGGAATGTTCTAGGTGCGCGGTGAGGAAAGGCTCTGCTGGTTCTGGTTGCGCGGCGTGAAGAAGGATCTGGATGTGGAGGACCACACTCATTGTATATAGGAGTGCGCTGTTGTCTGCAGTGTTCTACATAGACCAGTCCGGAATAATTTTGGGCAAGGTCGGGACTGGTCGGGATATATCCCAACCAATAAATTATATGTCGGAACTGGTCTGGATATATCCCAACCGACCAACCCTTAGTCTGAATCGGCTTAATTTATATAGACCGACCAACCCTTAGTCTGCATCGGCTTAATTTTATCCCGACCGACCAACCCTGGGTCGGGTCTGTCGGTAGATGTCGGGTTAGGTCTGGTTAAAAAGGCTGATCTTGTAAGAAATTCTGTACACCTATACGATGGTGCTACAGCCTGCTGTACGGGTGCCTGTACCAGCAATTTGAAGTAACTCATAATTCATTAATTCCTTGGCATGTGCTATAGCTACACTATACCAGATCCTCCTCACAAAGGGCAGCCAACATCCCCTCGATCGTTTTAACATCCTCCTTCGTAGCTGCGATCATCCCATCCCTCTACCAGCTTTTCAAACACTTGACAGCCTCAAGTATATCATCTCCCATACGGCAACGACGATCTGAGAGGGTGATCTTTGCACCGCTAAACACACGCTCTGGCTCAGCACTCATTGCAGGAATCGTGAGATATGTCAACGCCATCCGGGCAAGATCTTTCCAGCGCGGATCTTGCAGCCTATCATACCACCAACCAACTACGTCGCGGACAGGGTGGATGTATGCCTCTTGCTGAAAGCATTGCAGCATGTTGACATTGGCTGATAGCTGCGTGACAGCAAGACGTTTACGCTCCCAGCAGGTGAGACTCTCTGCTGGATTGAGGTCAGCCTCCAGTGGCCGTCCCTGACCGAGCACTCCATGCACAGTGCTGGATCCCTTGTATGAGGACTCCCAGATAGTCCGCACCGTCTCTTGAGCAGAAACGATCCATTCAGGTCTATCCTTCCACTCCTCCTGGAAGTAATTGAACTTCATATTGGGATGCAAAGCCACTGCAATCGCATACGCTGGTGAGAGTTCGGTCTTCGTATAGTATCTTTGTAGATGTTAGTAGTGCAGTACCAATTGGAATGAAGAGTACATACTTGTCAAGAATACTCCAACCTAGTTCTATCATCTTCACCAATGGAGGATTATCACTGAACTGAACCTTCATATCCTCAAGATGGCTAAGGAGTTCGTCCATTGCAGGGAGAATGTCACTGACACAGCCATTACTGTATCTGCCCTGAAGCCGTAGGGACCACTCTCTAAAAGGTGCAAGGATTTCCTTGATGCACTTCAGATAGTCCCAGTCATCCGGTAGGAGCTCGTCATTGACCAGTGCAGAAGGATCTTCCCGCTGATACTCACCATTGGTATTCTGTCGTATAACTAGTTGAAGATATTCCTCAATAGCATCGCGAAGTCGGAAGGCACGGAGAATACTCTCGTAATCGCTCGACCATCTGGTAATATTGCCAAGAAAGACCGTATGTACGGTTTCGTCGGGGTATACGCGTTTAACAACTGTTGCAAAGGCGTCTCGTCGTTGTGGAGTCTTCAGGATATAGGTCAAACAGTTGTGGAGTTTCTTCAAAGGACCTTTATGCTGCCAATCGCGAATTGGTCCCAATTCAGCCTCAGCAGCTCGGTGGTTTAACTCGAATGCTTCAACGTCTTTTCCCCAAAGAATAGCCTTAACCACGAGATTAAGGACATGGCCGAAACAGCGAAGTCTTGTCTGAATGGGATCGAAAGATGTATGACCAGCATCACGTAAACGGCGTGCAACATCTACCAGTGCGGTATCGTTATTCGAAGCGTTATCAACATTGAACATCCCAACGAATGGTAGGATATCGTAGAGTTGAAGCGTATGCCATAGGTGCTCAGCTTGGTTGATGCCGGAGTGAGCTCCTTCAAAGCGATGAAGAGACAATAGCGCTGCATGCAGGGTGCCGCTACCATCCAGCCAGTGAGCAACGATTGCTTGGTAGGCATGCTGATTCGGTCCACTCCACATATCGAAGGAGAAATGTATCTTGACGGTAGTTGAACGGAGTTTCAACTTCACCTCCTCTCGCATAGCTTCGTACCAAGTTAGGAGATAACGCTTGATGGCATTTCCACTCTGAGGAAGCGCTCGATAAATTCCAGAATAGTCCGGCTGGCATGCAGCTAAGTAGGCGCAAAGAGTTCGGAAACTCGGTTGCTCACACATACGGAAGCTGACATTGGCGTCGATCACCCACAGCAGTAGAAGCTCCTTGAAAATATCCTCGTTGAACAGAATCCTAGGCATCGATCGTCCAAAGGCTGCTTGAATTGTTTGCTGAGCAGGTGTAGTTGTGGCAACAATTCTACCTTCAGGGCCAACGTTATGTTTTATCTTCAGATGGGTAATCGCATTCTTCGTAGTCTTCATGGAAAACAGCACCATCCTTGATCCTGACGGTGGGCCTAGAATCTCTATTAACACAGTTTCTAGGTCTGATTGAATGTGAGCTATTACATCGTTGACACTTCCAACGTGTCACCCCATCAGATGAGGTATGCTCGATACCGTTTTCGGGTAATCATATATGGCTCGATCTTGCTCTCTTTCGTGTCTTGAAGGCATCCGGAATAGATTCATCGTCCATCACCTCTTCAACCGACTCGGTATCATCGTAGGGCTCTCGCGCATTCGTATACTGCTGGGTGTCGAATGGAGGCTCTTCCGGTTGCCTCTTATCGGTAGATTCAGAACTTTGTTGCAAAGTGGTACCACGATGAGTCTGATGGTGTTGGCTGGGTTTCTTTCCCCAAGGACGCGGCATCCTGATGCTGTGATGGGTGGGTGTTATGGTGATCGACGGTAGTGGTGGTGGAAGATGTATGGTTTTCAAACTTGTGTGGACTCACGTTGTTACACTTCAACTGGACTCCGCCGGAGGCTAAGAAAAAAAGTGACTTTTTATAGGGTTATCCCGACGTCTGACGGCGTCGGCAGACCTGGGCAGGTGACGTCGGGATCGGTCTACTTATATCCCGACCGACCAACCCTTCGTCTGAATCGGCTTAATTTATATAGACCGACCAACCCTTAATCTGAATCGGCTTAATTTATATAGACCGACCAACCCTCAGTCTGAATCGGCTTAATTTTATCCCGACCGACCAACCGTTGGTCGGGTCGGGGTCTTGGCAGACCGACTTAGACCTGTCTGCCGACGTGTCTGGTCTATGTAGAACACTGGTTGTCTGTCTTGCATGTTTCTTCTTCACGCAACACCTTGTTATCGTCAGCCATAGTCAGCCTTGACTACTAGCAATTGTTCCGCCTCAACGCCACGTCCCTCCTTTTGCCCATTCCACGTTCTTGCCTTGCCCGTTTTCCCCACGTCTTGTCCTTATCTGTTGATGCCCTTACACCCTCGTCCATAGTCCCGGTTCGCTATCTGAAGTCAGAGAGCCACACCCGTTACAGGGGTTGCCTAGCACCTCCCACGCGATGAGCTCATGGTCTGACCCAGTCATCTCCACTCGAAGCAGACACCAGTTCAGTTCCACATTTGGCGAGGACAGGGTGAGGTCAATGATGGAATGGATTTCCGCCCATGGCCCCATCCTCGTAGCTTCCTCCGTGTTCTATACGAAGTGGTTTTCATTCTCGATGATAGTTCCCAGAAAATGTGGTTCCTGTTACAGATCGATCTTGGGTTCCACATCTTACTGTGTGCATTCATATCTCCGGCGATGATTACTCTTTGGTGTCTGGCGATTTCCCCCCAAACAGACTGCTGTGCTGGCCGGGTGGCCTTACTTCTGTCACCTTGGTCATACACGTTGGCGATGATGATAGCTTCCCTACCTGGGGGAACCACCTCCACCACCTGCGCGTAGTTCTGGCATCCTCACGTCAATTCTTTCAACTCCGTTACCCAGCACCCTGAGGCCCAGTTGATGGCAATCCAACACTTTGCCGGCACGTTTTCCTCCCCCCTGATAAAGGTGAAGCTGGGGTGGGACCGTGTGCTGTCCTTCTGCTTCTCTCCCCTGGGCTCCTGGATGAGCACCAAATCTACTCCCCTCCTAACTGCCGATTCCAACACCGCCTCCATCACCTGGCCCCCCCTGGCGCAGTTATGCTGCAGCGCCTTTAGCAACGTTGGTTGTCTGCGGTTCACCATTATTCAGCTACGGGTGGGGTGGTGCCACTTGGTTCCATCTCAGTATCCATTTTGTCCTCAATACAGTCGGCCGCAGGCAGGTCTCCAGCAACACAGCTGGGGTGGAAGAGCTCCCGGGTCTGGCGCTCCTTCTTCTGCTCCAGTCGTGGGGTGGCTGCGCGCCACCCTCTAGCGATCTCGATTGCCACGCCCTTTGCCTTGCATCTGCCATCATGAGCAGGGTGGTTGCCTCCGCAGTTTGGGCACTTCATCGCTGTGTGTGGACAGATCTTGCCTTGTCTGCTGTAGGTCACCACCTCACATATGTGCTCCTGAGTGCAGTGAGGTCGTGCATAGATCGCGCATATAGGTGCCCCCCCCTGGTGGCAGCGGAACTCGCTGTGTCCCCATTGGCTGCATCTGCTGCACTGTGTGTCTGCCCTGTCCGCAATATAGGGTATAGCCCTGAACTTGATACCCGCCACCCACATTTCGGTAAGTAGCTTCTTCCCTACCGCCTTGCTGCAAACCTTGAAGACCACCGAGGCGGCATCCTGTGGCAGCCTTCCCTCCTGGTAGTATTGGTCGATGATCCTCTTGGACCGTATCCACCGCATCGAGAACGGCGGAACCACCATCCCCTCGTTTTCGGCCTCGATTCGATCGCGCAACTCTGCAAGCCCGGACTCATCACGGTACTGTATATACGGGACCAGGATCTTGAGCTCCGTCCAAGTCTCACTTGCGACCACATTGATAATCGCCTTGTCTGCCCGCCGAGCCACTTTGATGATTTCCTTCTTGAAGTGGAGGAGCATTGCCGCTGAGGCCCCCACCCCAGCCGCTGTGGTGAGCCTTCCCTGCACTGAGATCCTGAAAGCCTCCGTGCGGACATGGGGTGGGCGACCGTGCTGAGCGTGATGTTGACCTGCGCCGCTGTACTCGCTGCCACCGCTGTGTCTATCTGCGGGGCTCCCACGGACCTCTCGAACAGTATTGCCCGCTCGTCCCATGGGATGCTTCTCGTGGTCCGTTCCAAGCCCGTCAGCTCTTTGGCCACTTTGCCGCCTCGGCCAACCTAGTTAAAACCCCCCCCTTCCGTCTGTGGGAGAGCTGCCACCGCGGCCACTCTCTGTGCCCAGTTGCCTTGTTGCAGTTGCAGCGCTGCCTGTGGATCCCTTGGCGCTGTCCAATGCCGGACCTGCTGCTGCCGTTGGCGCAGGTGATGAAGGGCCCGCTGGCGTGGCGGAGCGATGCTCGGGTCCTGTCCTTACTCCCAGAGCTCCTCCACCGCCCACATGCCTGCCAGATGGGCTATCCTCTGTGCTGCTTTTTCCCCATCTTCATCGGACACTGGGAAGGCCTTGATCGGGTTGGCCGCCTCCCCGTAGACCTTCCATTCCTCCCTAGTCAGGTCTCGCGCCTCCCACCTGCTCTGGGCCTCCACCTTCCTGGCCAGCTTCTCCTCCTCCCGCTTCTTCCTCTCCTCCCACCTCACCCCCTCCCTCGTCGCCACCACCCTCACATCCTCCACCCTTCTCTCCTCTGCCTTCCGCTTCTCCTCCTCCCTCTTCCCTGCAGCCTCCGCCTCAGCTGCTGCCGTCTCCGGGTGCATCAGTATCGACCGGAGATGGGCTGGGGCGCTGGCTCCAACTTCCGTGGTCTGGGTATGGGTCTCCACCTTTTTTCTTGCCTCGTCGACCGCCGCCTGCCGCTGCAGCTGCCGCGGGGATCCTTTCAGCTTGTGCGATGCCGCTGCGCCTGGCCGTGCGGCGATCAGCACTGCTTTTGCCTTGCCCTTGTCCTTTTTTCCCCCCCCCTCCGTCCGTGCAGGTGCCAGGGTCGGTACGGGTGCGTCCAGCCCCGCCACGTGCTGTCACGCGAAGAGGCCCTCACGCTCAATTCCCTCCATGGCGCCAGCGTTGCCCTCCTCCCTCGTGACCTCCTGCGGCACTCTGGCCGACGCGGTCGCCATGGCCACCAGTCGAGAGGCACCGAGGCCGTCCAGTTCAACCCCTTCCATATCGCTAAACTCCTCAATATCCTCTACCTCAATTCTGATCATGACAACCCCCTTCATTTCCGCTGGGGGGAGAGCATTCTGCTGGCGTTCAGCAGCCGCCCGCTGCACGCTCAGCGGCTGTGTGTCTGCCCTTCTCTCCTCCCATCTGGGCTCCAGCAGTTGGCGTCACAGCTCCTCTTGCCATTGCAGCGGTAATGCTGGGGTCTCGATTGCCGCTGCTACCGCAGCCAGTTTTACCTGCCTTCCCAGCTCTGCAATCTCTTTCCTGAATCCCTCTATCTCTCTCCCCAGGCTTTCCGACTCGGCTTGGTCCCGCTGAGCCTTGGTGCCCATGTCCATAGACAGGGCCGTGAGGCCCTCCGCCAGCCTCTTTTCCATTGCCTCGACCCTCTCTGTCAGGTATGCCTCTCTCTCCCATGCCATCTTTTCTCTCACCCCTGCCCACCTCTCCCTCTCCTCCGTCTTCTCCTCCCTCTCCGCTGCCCTCTCTTCTATACGCTTTTCCATCTGCACCTCCCTTGCTTCCATGCGCTTTTCCGCAAGTACAATAGCCGCCAGGATCTCTGCCAGCCCTGCTCCATTTGACCAGCCGTGGGCTAGGATGCCTGCCAGCCACCTCGGTGGTGGTACCGTTCATGTGGACTTTGAGGTGCCCGCTGCCAATGCCCGTTTTTTGTTCCCATTAGATGGGGTGACCGGAACCGGGGTCGATGTAGCCCACCTAGCTAGCATAAGTGTTGGAGTAGTCGACCCCTCCGGACCCACCACGTCCTCCATTTCGTCCTCGCTCATACTGGCCACTTCCTTAGCCCAAACATGGTTCACCTCCTCCCTTCCTCCCGCCTCCTTACTTCCCACCCTATTAAGCTCCTGGCCGCCTTCTTTTCCGGTCCCCTCACTGGAATCCCTGGCCGAATTCGGGGTCAAAGCTGATCCCACCTGCTGGGGGCTGCTGGCCGCTGCAGAGAGGGAGCGTGTGAGTGCTCCCCTCATGGACTGCTTGCCCGTAGTCGCAAAGAAATTGTCGTCGTCACGCATGCTGTTGTTACAACCATTGCCACACCGGAAAGACTCCTGTGTAACCTGCTGCTGTCCAGCGCCCGCCACGGCGCGCTTGAAGTTCGGTCTGCCTTTGTCCTTCCCCTCCCACTGCTTCCCCTTCTCCTCGCTCTCCAGCTCTGAGAGGTTGCTGCTCTCGGCATCGCTTTCCACATCCTCCATTTCTTCCTCCCTGTAGGTTTCCTGGTCTCCAACCTGCTCTGCCAGAAGGTGGGTACCGATGTGGTCAGCCACCAACGGGGTTGCCTCGGTCGATTCGGTCCCTCCGCCGGACATCGTGATGTCCGTCAGGTCTGATTTGCTTAAAGTTCTGGTTTGTCGAGCGAAAGGCTTGGCGATTTTTGGCGTTGAGTTTCGTCCGTGGTGTGTTGGTTGGCAAACGTACTCTGCGTGGATAGTAGACGACATCCGAGATGTAGCGTTCGACTGAAGATGTTGCATACAGACTACAAATGATGCTTTGAATGCGTTTTAACGGTAAATTGCTTTCTGCAGTACGTTTCAACGCTCCCAATGTTCCTAACATGACGCTGTGTTGCAACTCATATTTTTTTTTCCTGATGTGGAACAGGTTTCTCGAAGAGGTCAAAGGTTCCGACATCTGGATGGCCACCGGATACACAGTCCCACACATTGACAAGGCGGGGCAAGCCCTGGTGGCAGAGGACGGATTCGTGGTGGAAGGCTGACACGACCGGGAACAGGCAATTCTCAAGGCTCACTTCCCACGAGGGCCGCCGGGGTCATATGAGCCAGAGGAGGATGGGAGCGCCTTTCAGAGGGTCAATAGCAAGCTGGTCGCTGAGCTTCTCAACAAGGCTGCAAGTAACTCGGCTCCAGGTGACGATCAGATCTCTGCTGGGAGCCTTAGGATCTTCCAGCAGTAGGACAGCAATTGAATCACGCAGATTGTTCGGGTGTGCATTCGGCTGGGACACCACCTGGAGCTCTGGGAAACCGTGAAAGGAGTGGTCATCCCGAAACCGGGGAAGCCGGACTACTCAAAAGTGCGAGCTTATCGGGTGATTTCATTACTCGATGTCATTAGCAAGCTGCTGGAGTGGAAAGTGGCCTATCTGATTGCTGACCACCTGGAGCGAAAACATGGGCTTCACAAGGGCCAGTTCGGATGCCGGAAGTGCTGCTCATGTGTGGACACAGTGGCAATCCTGATGAACTGCACACAGAAGGCATGGAGCGAGAAGAAGGTGTCCGGCGCGCTGTTCATGAACGTTAAATCAGCATTCAACAATGCGAGCAAAACCCATCTGGGGAAACGAATGGCACCGCTCAGCATAGAAGCAGACCTCATCCGGTGGATGATGAGCTTCATGTGAAACCGGAAAGTTAAGATTGTGCTGGACAGAGAGACTGGCGAAGCGCAGCCAGTGGACATGGGCGTCCCGCAGGGATATACAGCGGCTCCAATCCTATTCGTCATGTACCTATCAGGCATTTTCGACAAAGTGGAACAAAGTGGAACAAAGGGTGCCAGGGGTCAGTGGCCTTTCATTTGTGGATGACATTGGGCGGTGGGCGGAAGGCAAGGATGATGAGGCCATGGCAGCCAAGCTGTCGGAGGCAGCAATGGCCATGTCGCCTGGGCAGAGCAAAATGGTGTGGCCTTCGACCACAGGAAGACAGAAGTGGCGATCTTCTGGAGTGTCCGGAGGAAGGGGCCTAGGACAAGGCCAAGGTGAAGGTGGGGGACAATGAAGTCCCCTTCAACAAGGAAGCGAGGTGGTGGCTCGGAGTGTGGTTAGACTCACAACTCACATTGCAGGAGCACCACGCCACCTGACTTAAGAACGGGAGAAATGCGCTCAGCCGGCTGCACCGGCTCACAGGACAGTTAGGACTCTCCCCTGCAAACTGCAGGAAAGTCATGACGGCCTGAGTCCAGTCAGTCGTCATGTTCGGAGCGGAGCTGTGGTGGAAGGGAGAGGGGGTCTGGCGCATGGTCTGCAGGGCAAATAACCTCCAACTCCTGGTCAATGAACAGACTCGGGCGATAACTGGAGCCTTCCGGTCAACCAACCAGGGAGCGTTAGCGTTGGAGTCAGGGCTCCACCCGGCAACAGCACAGCTGCAGAACTGGCAAAGGTGCTTCGGCCTACGGCTGCTCAGCTTGCCGGAAGGCGCCCAGGGCAGAGATGTCACGAATCTGGCGTGACAGGCTCCTGGGAGCCGCGGCAGGCGCTGCCATCACCCGCGCCAGCCTATGGCTCCTCCTCGTCTCCGCTGCCGCAGCCACGGTCATCCTCCACACCTAGGCGCCGGGACCGATCATATCGCTCCGGTAGTGATATCCCTCAAACCCGACCGCCAGCCGGTCTAGATCCTTCTCCTTGTTTCCGTTTGGGTATGCTTGCCTGTCCTTTCCCCTGTTGTCGCTGTCATGTTGCTTGTGCATCCTTTCTCCTATTGTCATCGTTATGTTGTTTACGTGTCCTTCTCCTGCCATCATTACGTATGTTGTTTCCTGTTGAGTATGTCCGCGCTTCCTTTCTCTCTGTTACCTGTTCCTGCTTGCGTGTCCTTTATCCTGTTGTCGCGAGCAGAGTGTTGGCCACGTGGCGGCCGAGTACCATCATGCATTTTTCTTGGGCGCGGCGATTGAGTGATGATGAGGGATGGAGGAACTGTGTCAGTCTTGCGGGCAAGCTGTGATTCCACAGAGGGAAGGAAAAGTATAAAGGACGGGCATGGTAGCTAGTCTGGAGATTCTTCTCCACGCAATCTATTATCCTCACAACCACCCCCAACCTTCCGCAAGCGCAACAACAACTTCTCCCCACGGCCATCAGAGTCTACCTCTGATGGCCGCGGGCCCTAACTTCTTCTTTCTCTATTGCGCTTGCGCTCTAGAATCTCGACTTCCTTTCTCTATTGCGCTCGCGCTTTAGAATCCTCTCCGTTGCCTGTTCTCTTTTTGCGTCGACGCGAACGGCTACCCCTCACAACATCCATGGACATGGCTCTGACCCTGAAAAGTCTGCCAACGCGCACGCCAACACATCTTGGCTGCAGCAGGACCCCGCTCCTGTCTGCCCAGCTGCCAATCACAACATGGTTGCGCACCACGGCACCGGCATCGGCTTGGTTACCCGATTCCCCGCCACGGCACCCGCTACCTCACACTTTCTCGGCGGTCGCGGGCTTGGTCCCCCGCTACTACCACCTCCTCCACCTCCTCCACCTCACGGTTGCGCGCCACGGCATCAGCATCGGCTTGGTTACCCGATTTCCCGCCACGGCACCCGCTACCTCACACTTCCTCGGCGGTCGTGGGCTTGGGCCCCCGCTACTACCACCTCCTTCACCTTCTCCACCTCACGGCGGCGCGCCACGGCTTCGGCATCGGCTTTGGCACCCGGTTCCCTGCTATGGCACCACCTCACACTTCCTCGGCGGTCGCGCGCTCCGGCGTGCGCTCCTACTCCACATTACGGTTGCGCGCCACGGCATCGGCATCGGCTTGGTTACCCGATTCCCCACCACGGCACCCGCTACCTCACAATTCCTCGGCGGTCGCGGGCTTTGTTCACCCGCTACTACCACCTCCACCTCCTCCACCTCAAGGTTGTGCGCCACGGCATCGGCATCGGCTTTGGCACCCGGTTCCCTGCTATGGCACCACCTAACACTTCCTCGGCGGTCGCGCGCTCCGGCGTACGCTCCTACTCCACATTACGGTTGCGCGCCCCGGCATCGGCATCGGCTTGGTTACCCGATTCCCCGCCACGGCACCCGCTACCTCACAATTCCTCGGCGGTCGCGGGCCTTGTTCACCCGCTACTACCACATCCTCCACCTCCTCCACCTCCTCCATCTCACGGTTGCGTGCCACAGCATCGGCATCGGCTTGGTAACCCGGTTCCCCGCTACGGCACCCGCTACCTCACATTTCCTCGGCGGCGGTCGTGGGCTTTGTTCACCCGCTACTACCACCTCCACCTCCTCCACCTCACGGTTGCACGCCATGGCATTGGCATTGGCTTGGTAACCCGGTTCCCCGCTACGGCACCTACCTCACACTTCCTCGGCGGCCGCGCGCTTCGACGTTTGCTGCCACACCTTCTCAGCGGTCTCGCGCTCCGGCGCGCACCCGCACCTCCACTCCTCAGTCTCGGCAACCGCGCGCTCCCGCGTCTGCTGCCACACACCTTCTCGGCGGGCTCGCGCTACGGCGTTTGCTGCCACAACTTCTTGGCGGGCTCGCGCTCCGGCGCCTGATGCCATTCCATCTCTCCAACGGCTGCCACACCAGTGCAGTTCAAACTTAACGATACCACGACTGATTTCAATGAATGTCTTACTTTTTTCTCGTTGCTTATGTCGTGCGCACTTCGTCGATTTCCTTGGTGCGTTTACTCCTTTTGGCGGACGGGAAAGATGGGAGCCCCACGGGGGTGGTACGGCGAGGAGGAGCGCATATTACCTGTAGTGTAAAGCGCAATAGATTGAAGTCACATATTATCCTTCACTCCACCACAAAATTTTCGTTCACCGCTAAACAACTTTTTATCCGCACCACCAATTTCGCTGGAAATACCCTCTGGAGCTCCCTAACTCCACGGTCTTTCCATCCACGAACTCGACGGTCCTCTTCTGCTTCTTCGTTGTTGCTGCCCACCTGATTTTGATCCGCGTCGCGGTCGCTCAGTTAGCGAACAACACCCAACCCCGCCCTGAGAAGTGGACACCTGTCCGCGAAAACTCTGCATCACCATGGCAACGAGCCTCCCCACAACATCAACAAACCCACCCACCTTCAGGGCCGAAACGATGCAACCACCCTGACCCCCCCCCATACCTGCCATCCCACACCCAACCATCGCCCAAATGCCCGCTTTCGACACCGGGAAAGACTATGCCCCCGAATAGGACCATGACACGGACACCCTCGCGAGTTTCCTCACCTGGAAGTCAGAGTCCCACCATAACCAACAAACAAAACGCCTCATCGACGCAGTACTGGGATCTATGTGCCAGTTCATCCGCGAAGACCTAAAACACCAACTCTCCAACCAGTCGACCACGGTTAGGATCCCGGGTCTCCAAGAGATTAAGAACCGGGAGGAGGAAACACAGAAACAAATCCACACCCTGACCAACACTGTCAACGAGCTCACCAAACAAGTCGCTGCCCTTTCCGCACGCCCCACCCCCCCCCATAGCCAGCCCAGTAGCCCCAAGGGCTGTGCTGGCACCACCCCAACTATGCCAGAAGCCACCTACCACCAAGAAACCCGCCCCAACTCCCGCACCAACCTACGCACAGGTAGCAGAGAAGCAGGTGAAGGAGTTTACGGAGGTCAGGAGCAAAAAGAAGGCCAGGAAGGAGACGATCCTCCCAAAGCCTTATCCGACGGCGGACAGGCTGATAATCTTCAGCCTTGCAACCGCACCCAACAACCGCAAGGAGGCCACAGACCGCGCCCTCCAAGTGGTCAACAAGGCCATCACCACCCATGCTGACATCGAACGCCCGCCCCTTATCCTGGCTAATATCACTGCTACCAACAATCTCGTCTTCACAGTGGCACCTCAGTACCTGAGCACCATCTACGAACCATACCTGGCCATCCTTGAGGAGGCCCTCCACGAATTCCCCATCACCTCATCCAGGGTTAGCCAGAGATGGACCCGCTTCATCATCAACAGCATCCACACCACCGCCACCCCCGAAACCGTCCGAACCGAAATCGAAACCAACTACTCCACCTTCCGAATGGGTCAAACACCACGCTGTCTCACCAGCCCTGAACGCCGCCAGGGTAAAGAGGCTTCCTCCATGATCGTCACCTTTCTCGGGGAGATGTCCAAGAAGTCCCTCGGTGCCACCAGCCTCGCGATGTTGAACCGAGAATGCACCATCGCCGAATACATCACCTTCGGCCCCACTACCCAATGCAACAAGTGCCAGACCTACGGGCACCCGACACAGCGCTGCACGGCCAGCAACCATACCTGTGCTGTGTGCGCCCAACCCCACCCGACAAAGGACCACCCTTATACGATTGCGAACTGCAGAGCAGGACACTCATGCAACCACCCACCGATCCGCTGCGCCAACTGCCTACAGCCACATAAGGCCACCGACCGCAATTGCTCTACCTACGTCAAAACCACACTGGGGATGTGCTGCGACAACGCCGCCACTGCAGATACGATGATGTGCAGGTCCAGCTGGTTCTTGATGGAAGAACAGGAGAGGCAAGACAGGTGGATACCGGCATCCCACAGGGATTGCCGGCTGCACCGGTCATTTTTGTCACATACCTGTCAGGCATCTTTGATGCGGTGGAGGCAGAGGTCCCAGGCGTCCACGGATTATCCTTCGTCGACGATATCAGCTGGTGGGCAGAAGGGAAGGATGATGAGGAGGTTGCGGGGAAGCTCTCAGAGGCAGCGGCGGCCGCGACGGAATGGGCAGCAAGGAGCGGCATCGCCTTCGACCATGACAAAACGGAAGCGGCGCTATTCCACAAGAAGAGGACGGCACCCAAAGCAACAGTGGCAGTGGGGGACAGCAAGGTCCCATTCAACAAGGAGGCAACGAGGTGGTTGGGCGTGTGGCTAGACTCCCAGCTCACCCTCAAGGAGCACCACGCCACCCGGATGA
>Ga0307508_10003729_pt1 | contig 15239 bp, 13 predicted proteins | sample 9_EM_MG_FD_203089 | JGI IMG/M metagenome (GOLD analysis project Ga0307508, IMG submission 203089) | Populus trichocarpa ectomycorrhiza microbial communities from riparian zone in the Pacific Northwest, United States - 9_EM | ecosystem: Host-associated > Plants > Roots > Unclassified | place...
CTTTGTGCCTCTAGGAAATCAGTAGCACGGATTCCCTTTTGTAGTCCTGGGCCGTGGACGGATCCACCCAACACTAACTGGAGTAGTGACGTGAAAGTCAAGTTTAGCTGGTCTAAATCTATCACAATCGATGTCTATATCTATTCTGCTTTGCGCCAAGCGGGATCTCTGCTGCTTTCTGGTTTACCGAGATCGAGTTCGTGTGGAAGTCAAGTTTAGCTGGTCTAAATCTATTCGGTATGTATCACAAATGATGTCTATATCTATTCTGCATCGTACTAAGTGGTCTAAATCACAAAATAATTTCGGTCCTTTATGTAGCCTAATCCTGTGTCCTTGTCTATTTCTACCCTATTCAGAAACCACGGCAGCCACAGCCACACATTAAATACAATAAAAAAATTTGATGTTGGCGTTGTTCACCTAAGTTTAAGGCTCACTTAACACTCGGTCCCTGTCGCTGTGAGGATACTCGTCAACCTAGTCGTCGCGTCTCACCCGCCATCGTAATCTTTACTCGCCGTCTTACTCATCATGTTTTATACCAGTATACGCGTCACGTCGTCACGTCTTACTCGCTATCGTCCTCACCACCGGTATCCGCACCGCCATCTCACCGTCAATATCTTCCTCGCCGCCTCGACCAGCCCCGCCCTCCCATGGTGCTCGTCATGTCACCGCTAATGTCACGAAGCTTGCCAATATACCGGTCGCCTCTTTTTCATCGGGCTCGACGATGGATGCGAGCAACACGAATCGATCCACCAAGCAGTCGGCGTCGAGCGAACCGCCGTGCGGCCAGCGCTGTGACACCCATCAGCAGGCCTTGCGCACGGCGTTGATTCCTAAGCATCGATGATGCCATCGCCCGGTCATTGGTTGAGGGAAGAACTTGGTAGGCCCGCGCGCGCAGTGGTTTCTCTGTCTCGTCGCCCCGCTTTGACCGGCCCCCGCCCGCTCAGTGGTTTATATCACCGAATGTACTGCTACTGTTGTCTTCCCGGGTACCTGTGGATCTGTACCGAATGCCGAACCTCCCTTGTATCCGAACCCCTGCGGTACTGTGGAGCTAGCCACCCACTTGTGACACCGATCCTCACCATGTCTCCCCCAACTGCGTTACCCTGGGAACATCTTCAGCCTGCTAGCTCCACCCGCCTCTAGCCCCTCTGTCATTGTCTCGTTGCCCTGCTTTGACCGTCCCCCGCCGCAGAAGGAGAGTGGGATAAACCCACCGAATCGTCGTCACCTCGCTGTTCTCGTCCACCCTCCAATCCTCGTCCCCCTCGTCCCTCATACCTTGTCTTCCTCGCCCGTCCTGAGGGTGGGGGTTGGTTGAAGCAGGGTGACGAGACAGAGGTAAAACCGGCGCTCACAAACTGCGGTCATGAACTATCATCCCGGAGGGCAGACCAGGGTGGAGTGGAAGGGGAGCCACAACGAGCCGCCTCGCGGGTGGTGTCAATGCAAGAGACCGCAGCAGAAGACCCTGTGGGTGGAGGTGCGAAAGGAGACTGGAAGAGGGAGGAACCGCTTTACGATCCACGACCTTCTCACAGACGAGCAGCGCACCCATGCAATTCTAGATTTTTGCGCACCACGAAGGTGGGAGCAGGGTGGGGCCGCGAGCAGTGCCGCCAAAACCAGGTGAGGACGAGAGTGTGGCCCGGGGACAAGAAGCAGATGGGGATCTGGGGAAAGAAGACGTGGAAGTGGGAGGGGTTTCCTATTGTGTTTCTCCTCATTTCCTTTTCTCTCCTCACTTGTCTTTACAGTGACTGTTTCTTTGGTCTGTCTTTAATTTGGGAAAGGCCAGGCGGGGGCAGGGGGAGTTGTTGCCACGGGCCGCCAGCGGACTGATCGGGGTCGCGGTGGACGGTGAACTGGAAAGGACTGTACATAATATCGCCATGATCCAATAGGGTCTCATGTTCGGGTTGGACAGTGTCATTGTAGGATACACGCCGGTGGCGATTCTATCGTGGGCGGACATGATTCCCCACTGACTGCTCGTCCGCCATCATACTCGTCTACTTGTCACGTCTTATTGCACAACTTCCCCGCCATCCTCTGTCACTGTGAGAGCTGCGCTAGCGACATAACGAAGCTCGCCAATATACTCGTCAACCCCCTCATCGATGTTGTACTCCCGCCGGTGTCCTGACTGCCATCCTCCTCATCGACATCGTGGTCATTGCGTCTTACACGCCTTCTCAGAGCGGCACGTCACGAAGCTCGCCAGCTATCTACTAGCCGTGTCATATTGCACCACTTACCCGATGTATCTGATTCACTGAACTGTGCTAGTCATGTCAAGAGCAGCATCGTGACGATGGATGCGACGCGAAACGATCCACTGAGTGGTCGGACAAGCGTCGAGCGAACTGCCGTGCGAGCCATCGACTAAGCCCCAGGGCACGCGTCAAAACGATTTGGCGGTTTCCAGCGCCCTGGCGAGAGCGGCGCACTCCACATCGTAGGCCTCTTGGTTGTAACCCACCTCTTCCTGCAGCAGTTTCGTACACGACGATCACGATGTCGATGAGGAGGATGGTGGTGAGGACGGCGGTAGTGAATACAATAGCGAGTAAGTCACGACGAGCATGATGGCGAGTCAGACACGACAAGTATGTTGCCGAGATCTGTGACGCGGTTAGCGCAGCTCTCAGAGTGTTGGTGACTATGGCGGTAAGGACGCCGACGGCGAGGGTAGCCTTGATAGGATGGTGGTGAGGAAGCCGGCGGCGAGCGCGATGGGACGTGTATGCTGGTGTATACGACACGACGAGTAAGACGGCGAGTAAGACGGCGAGTAAGACGCGACGACTACAATATCGATGAGGAGTGTCGTTAGCGCAGTTCTCGTAGTGACAGGGACAGCGGGAGGATGACGGGGAGAATGACGACGAGTAGATCAGAGAATGGCGAGTATGATTGGTTTTGGCAAGTCACGATATTGCACTCGTTTTCTTGGCAGCCATCGTGTTGCATCAAGTAAGGAAGGTGGGTCCACTTCCCGCTCGCTGTGCGCATCTTCCACTTATGTGGCCATCTACCACTTCTGATTCCGGGCGGCTTTGAATTGGACAGTTCCTCTCCATGTGTCCCGGTGTTCCAGCAGTGCCAGCATTTGAGATCGTCCCGAGAGCTGGAGTCAGAGGGTTTCTGTGAGTCTTGGCACTATTTCTAACGACACTCGTTCCTTTTTTTTGCAAAACCCCTGTGCGATTGGTGCTTGGCATGGTCCCGCCAAGAAACCCATTCAGAATTAATTCTCTCTATCGTGGTTTGACAGAGTATATAGGGGCCGAAGGATGAGATGACGAGGCCGTACAACTGCGACATTCTGGGGCCGTTGCCATATGCGAACTTCTCTCTTCCAGAAATCCAACACGTATTTTTGAGAACGACTACCTGCAGCCAAGATGGCATGTATCGGTAGAGGAGCGGCTTGCTATATTCGATTCAGCAATCAGCCGTGTGTTTAGCGAAGTCGCATGGGAGGGAAATCACTCGGTATGCATGGGCCTCTGAGTAGTCAGGCTTTCACGCCTTTGGCCGTCTTTTACAGCGTCCTTTTCCCTATTCAAGGCTGTGGGGGGTGAATTCTCTGTTGCTTGAAACCCCGGGTGATGCGCAAAGGTCTAGATAGCTTGCATGATGATGATCGGCCAGTCAGCTGGCGGCCCAGGGTGGGGCGCACCCCAGCGGTTCGTTCTGCTCATCTTCCTCAGCCACGGCACCTCCCGTCTGCCAACAGGTCCCAGATCATTACCCTCTCCTTGCTGCTACCCGTCGCCTTTTGTACCTCCGCCCACAGGATCTTCTACTGTGGCAGCCACCGCGGCCGTCTGCTCCTACACCTGCCCTCTGCGCTGGTGCAGTTAGTCGTCCATTTGGAACCCATGCTCTGCACCACCCAACTACATGCATTGATTTAATAATTTACTCCTTTCGCACCGAGGGTGGTGCCAGCTTCAAGCGTGGCACCCTCGCCTCCGTCATCGTTACCATCTTCCTCCAGTGGCCGTCCTAGCCCGCCGGAGTGTTGGTGGAATGGATGCTTAACGACATTGAGCCCTCCTCCTCCTCCAGCCTCCGGCCTTTGTCTTCCATTGTGGCCGGTCGATGCGGGGGTGACAAGATTACGGGTGATTGAGAAACAAGCCATTGCATCGTTTATTAGGGAAATAGCAACTACTGACGAAACGAGACGAAACCACACGAAACAAGTAAGCAGTTATTCCGCAACCGTCCCACCAGAATTACCGCGCCCAACCCTTTTTAAAAATGCACAGTGATAATTGCGACCGCGATTGCTGCGCCTGTGAAGCGTGGGACCCCCGTACCCATGGCTAAATTTTGAGCTAGAATTTTTCGTGTCAGTTTCTTCCTCACTTGATGACTGTGTGTTACAGTCCCCAGGCGGGTGCGGGGGTACCTTAGGGAGGCAAACGTACAAATGGTTTCGCTGGCCTTTTTGCACCCACTAACCTCAAATTCATAGTTGTTGATGCCAAGACCTATGCTTAACTCCGCAATGACAACACTTGCCACAAGACACAAGAAGGTGACAGATACAAGTTTCATCGGAGCGAGAAGGATCTCTTCGTTTGTTCGTTCATGTTAGGTGTGATTGAGTGGCAAGAAGGATTACAACAGCAGTGACAATCTATTTTAAATATCCTTTAATTCACCTGTTGTATTATTTCTCTTTTGCCTGGAAATACGATGAAACTTACAGAAGGTCAGGATAAATCACACTGAAAGTTATAGCAGAGTGATAAGACAATGATACATTGTGACAGCCGCACGCCTATGTAAACGAACTTCGAATGTGGTGAAGGTATACCTCCAGCGCGCGCGTAGGCAGAGATAGAAATGGAGCTGGCACCATAGAAAAGTGGCTGAAGCATGCTGAATTTCTGCATTCTTCGAGCCTCTTTTTAATTTTGTCATTAATCACATGCGACCTATGCAAAACACGGCAATACGCCCTGCCTAAAACGAGTAGCGCGTGATGGTTATCATTCAAGGCTAAGAAAGGAATCTTGAACTAGATTTCCCTGACCTTGCAAATCGTTCCACGTCATCTAAGGAAATAAACATATACCCCTCGGTCTCAACCCCCGCTGCCACCCTGGAGCCTAGCAGTAAAGAACCAACATCAAAGAGCACTGCATCAGGTGGTGTTCATATGACGGCCCCCCGCCACCTCTTAGGTACTCTTTTGGTTTTACTTGCTGTTGTGATTATAATACCCGGAGACGATCAGGGAGTAACTATTTTACCAGCGGTGGTTGAAGGAGCAGCTCCGGAGTATCCGCTAGCGGAGTCGATGATACACCAGGCCACATCCCTTGCCCTCCGATATGTGGGTATATATGTATGGAGTGGTCGCTCTCAGCATAAACCCCAGACAGCTAGTTAGACCCACCAGAACATATGCAGTAATGAACACAACATTTTACAGCAATCCCGACCCATCTCAGGAAGATGCAGCCCTCAGTGAACATAACATATTACTTCAACCTCAAGATCCACACGGAGAGGCAGCTATCGATGTTGAAGCCACCTTGTGGGCTTATTGGGATCAGTGCATTCCAGACATCGAACTTTTGTTTGAAGACGGAAATGCTGTCGAAAATGGTAATGGCGACCAGAATCTCGAGCGCTGGAATTCTGTCGCCGCCGATCCGGGGATTTGCTGTGAGAAGGAAAAGTAGGTCTCGTAACCGCAACCTATATGAGGGCAGGACTGAAATTTTGTAGGACGGAGATGTCGGACCGAATTGCGGAACTAGAGGAAATGTTGAAACATTCGCACCAGAGGATTTCCGAATTACAGGAAATGTTGCAACATTCGAACCAGAGGAATTCTGTAGGAGGAGGATTCCGGCCGCTGCGGGCGCTGCGGACACTACGCCCAGCGGGGTGACTAGAGTTCGGGTGACACGGACAGTGCTACGGGAGTGTGACATAGGGCTACATAGGACAGTAACAGTAGACAGTCACAGGCGGCGCACGGACACTGGTATATAGTGTCCGGCGCTCGCCTCTCTAGAATGGACATGCTTCTTGCTACCCCTCAACTGGTAGCAACACTTTTTCTTTCGTGTTTTTGGTGGCATCCCGCGGCACGAGCGACGAGCCACCCAACCCCCCTCCCCCCCACCTTCCGCGACAGAGGTCAGCGAAGGAGGGCACGTGAGAAGCATCGAAACTACCGCCGAGAAGAGCGAAGACAGCGGCTGGAGCAGAGGCCCAGCGCCGTAGAGCGAGAAAAAGAGAGAAAGAGAGAGAGAGGGAAAGGGACCACCTCGCGTGAAAAGTAGCTGCCAGGAGAGCAGCGAGCAGTAAGCGCGGGGGCCAGCGTTCGGGGCCCATACCTTATGTCTCACTGAGCTGTTTCTGGTCACATACAGTACGCTGACCTTGAAGAAAGATGTCGACATCAGGAAGCATCGATTGGCCGCTGCCGGAAGTGTTATTTGAATGGTTCGGGGAGAGCGAGCTCTTGAGGGATGGACAGTCAAACGCCATTCTCGGAGTATCGGGTACGGCGGTCGAGCAGTGCTACACCCGTTGGTACAACTTCCACAGGGAGATTGTATCCAAGATGGACGTGATGGCAATCGATCTGCAGGCCGCGAATAAGGAGAAGAAGGGTGTTCCGACGCTGAAGGCGCGTATCGCCACCCTTGAAAAGGAGGTTGCTCTCCTGCAGGATGAATCAACCAAGTATCGAGGACAGGCCGATAAGTGGGTGGAGAGATATGGAAAGCTCGCCGACGACTGCCAGACCGTGCGGGCGACCGCAAACGCCACTTCAGGAGTGCAGAACACCATCATCCAAAAGATAAAGCCATTCGAGCCGAAACGATATGAAGGTTCAAAGGACCTGGAAGTCATCACAAGGTAACTCGACGAAGTCGAACATTACGTTCGCCAGGGCGCCTCAATGTGCCCAAAGGCATCTTCTGACAACCAGAATATCGACACCTTTTGGCGTTTCCTCTCAGTGAAGATCTTGCGATGGTTTGAGAAGGAGATGAAGGAGAGAGAAGTGGACACGATCCCACCGACCGACAGCGACTACAAGATCAAGTGGGCAGATTTCAAGAAGGTCTTCAAGGAGCAGTTTGTACCGGAAGTGGCAGTGTCTGTTGTGAGGAACGAGTGGCGTGCACTCAAGTTCAACAAAAACCAGGTGCTGAAATTCAACCAGAGGGCGTTGGAGCTGATAGAGATTCTGGGAGGTTCGCTGTCGATCACGAGGGGAGATCCGCTATGGAAGGAGTACTTGCGGAAGCTCCCAGAGGCAGCAGCCCAAGATGTCACGCAACAGGCTCGCTTGATGCGCCGCGTCCACAAGATCGAGCTCACGCTCTCCGATATGATGGACATCATGGCGCAACGAACGCTACCATATTTGCCGCCCACAACGCTTTCCGACACGCCACGAGTAGCGTCCACTCCTACGGTCACCACTTCCACTGCTGACTACGGCGATCCCATGTCCTTGAGCAATATGGAGGACCCAGAACTCTATACCGTTGATCAAGCGTCAAAGCGGTGTTTCCGGTGTTTGGGTTTCGGACACATTGCGAAACAGTGTCCAACTCCGAGTTCCAGCGTACGGCCTGCGCAGTTTTGGCAGAGACAGCAGAACGGAAGCCACTCTCAGCGTGATGGAAGCCACTCCCAGGCTGACAGAAGCTACTCTTGGCGTGACGAAGGCCACCAGCACCGCGAAGGATACCAGCAGTGGTGTCACAAACTGCCGTCGTAGCGTCCGCCCGCACCGAGACAGCCAATGCAACGCACGCCAACGTCACATCGCCAGGACCTCTCCCCGACGCAGAAGGGGCTTGGGAAGGCGGGCAAGCTTTACATGGTCGGCGAGGACCAGCGTGTCTATGCGGTTGACAACCTCGAAGCGGGATCAGGTGCTTACTTTGAAGGAAGTTGGGATGACGAGTCGGACGAGTGGGAGTCAGCCAAAGGCCCGAGGATGGTAGATCTGGGAGAAGTGTCCGATGAGGAGAAGGGCAAGGGATTGGGAAGTGACGGAGCGGGAAAAGACAGACAGTAGAAGTGATGGAGCGTCCTTCTACTAAGGAAAGGGAAGCGGCAACTTTATACCTAACAGATCTTAATGGAATGAAGAAAAATGGTGATGAGAATTCAGATCTGTTACATTTTTACACAAAAGTTAAAACTTCCCGTTCCAAAACCCACTGAGCATACACCCTCATGGACCCAGGTGCGTCGCATTGCTATATTGATTCAACATACGCGAAGCAGCTGGGACTACCTCTACACCATGCTGGCCGCATGTCAGTGATAACGGCCGGCACCAAACACCCAACCTCCGAGAGATACCAGGTCTGGCTGGAAGGAAATATTTGTGGTATTGCAGGAAACTACGCTGCCATCACAGGATGGTACACACTTTTCGATCTCAAAGGTGCTTACGACCTTATTGTGGAAAAGAACTGGCACTCGACGAAACACCATATGGTGGATTCAGGTAACGTGCTTCACCTGCTGGACGAGGAGCATTCAGCCGATGGGCGCGTGGCATTCGTATCCAAGTTGGCGTTGAAGGGACTCCGGCCACACCAAGGACGATACCGGGAAGTTCACAACCATTGGAGGTCAGTGGCTCGTGCGGCGTCCATCAACCTGATATCCGCAGAGGAAACTGGCCGATCAAGGTCGAAGGCTAGTCAGGACAGAATATTTGTTTTCGACGTGCGAGAACGGAAGCTGGGAGAGGAATTCGGGGAAGATGAATCCGAGTTGGCAGATCTGGGTAAGTGGAGAGTCCAGATCCGACGTGAGTTCGACGACCTGTTCCAGCCACCAAAGGGGGTGCCACCGCCGGGAGAACACGATTTCTGTATCCATACGGATCCCACTGCGAAGGTTCCGCACCGCCAGCCATACCGTATGACACAGGCTGAGAGGGCAGAGTTTGAGGTCCAGATAAGGAAGCTGCTAGCCAATGGATGGGTGACGAATTCTTATTCACGTTACGTAGCACCGATTATCTTTGTGAAAAAACCGGACGCCACTCTCCGAATGTGTGTTGATTACCGAGGCTTGAATAAGATAACCGCCAAGGACCGGTACCCGTTGCCATACATTGAGGATCTACTGGATAAATTCCATGGAGCGCGAGTATTCACTAAGCTGGACTTGGCGAGTGGATATCACCAGGTGCGGGTACACTCGGACGACTGCCACAAGACTGCATTTATAGCGCCAGATGGCTTTTACGAGTACAAGGTAATCCCATTTGGACTGGCAAACGCGCCAGCCGCATTCATGCGCATGATGCACAAGATACTGCATCCCCACCGACGAAACGCAATAGTGTATCTGGACGACGTTTTGATCTTTTCAAAGACGTTGGCCGAGCACAAGGCACACGTGGAAGGTGTGCTACGGGCGTTACGGAACGCGAGGTTGCGTCTCAGCGAGCCCAAGTGCGTGTTTGGCACTCTGGAAACGTCGTTTGTGGGTTTCAGAGTGAATAAGTACGGCATTCACAGAGAAGAAAAGAATGAATACGCGTGGACCGAACAGCACAGAGACCAGTTTGAGGACCTTAAAAGGGCGTTGACATCCGCTCCGGTTCTGGCAACATTGGACCCGGATGCTGACTTTATCCTCCGGACGGACGCGTCAGACACAGCTATCGGAGGTGTATTGGCCCAAAAGCAGCTGTTCGAAGGGAAGATGGTGGAGCGTCCTCTGGGATACTTCTCACGGAAAGTTCACGCAGTCGAGACGAGGTATCGAGCTTACGACCGGGAACTCCTGGCAATCAGCGCAAACCTGAACCATTGGGCCTGCTACGTCCACGGACGTAAACACACCACCATTTACACGGACCATGCGGTACTACAGCACATACTGGGACAGAATAAGTTGACAAGTTGGCAGTGGCGCCACCTCGACAAGTTGCAACAGCACGACTATGAGGTAAAAGACTACCCTGGCGTGGCGAATGTCGTTGCGGATGCGCTTAGCCGCATCGCATATACACGGACACCTGAGACCCCGGAGCCGGTCGCAGAGGCGAGTCTTGTGAATGTGGTGGTGTTGCGCATTTCGGCATCCCAGGAGTGGCTTCAGGACATCCAGAAGGAGTATACGCAGGACATCACGTTTGCACCGATTCTGGAACACCTTTAGAGCAGTGGTATCGGAAGAGTTATTACAGCAACCAACGACAAGAAAAGCCGCCGGATACGGGAACACGCAAAGGGATATATACTGCGGGACGGACTCCTTTTCCACAGGGCCTCAGGAGAAAAGCTCTGTATCCCTCGGGTTTTGCAGGCCGATGTCATTCGAGAAGCACACGATGCTATTCTTGGAGGGGGACATGTCGGCGTCGTAAAGACAGCAGCGGCAGTAGCCTCACGATACTATTGGCCCCGACAGACGGACATGGTGGCTGAATGGGTTGCCAGGTGTGATGTATGCCACCGGGTAAAGCACAAGAACGCCAGGCCGTACGGGCTTCTCCAGGCACTACCGATTCCCATGGAACGGGCCGAAAGGGTTAATATCGACTTTATCACCAAGCTTCCGGCTGGAGAAGGAGGATACAATGCTGTGGCAACCATTATCGATCCGCTGACGAAGAGAGCCCAATGGATCCCCGTGAAAGAGGCTGAGTTGACAGCCGAAACGTTTGCGGAAGCATTCATTGCGGGATACGTCAGTAACCGAGGACTCCCATTGTCAATTGTCTCGGACCGAGATACCAGATTTACCTCGAAATTCTGGCAAGTGCTATGCGCCCTGCTCGGGATTAAACTCCGAATGTCGACAGCCTATCATCCGCAATCGGATGGACAAGCGGAAAAGGCAAACGCCACTCTGGAAACGTTTTTAAAGGCACATATAGCGCAGCTACCACGTCCAGAGCAGTGGGTGCGCCTGTTGCCGTTGGCTGAGTTCACGTACAACGCTGTAAAACATAAAGCGATCGGCATGGCACCTTTTGAGACCGACATCGGTTACGTTCCACGGCTACCGCTGGACCTTTTGGCACCCGATCCGCGGCGTCTGGACTCTGAGGAAGGTTTGGCCTATGCAGAGAAGTTGTCCAAGACCCTCAGAATGCTCCACGAAAGGATGGAAGAAACCCAGGTGACGATGACCACGGAGGCCAATGAGAAACGGCAAGCACACCCGTTCCGAGTAGGGGACGAGGTGTTTCTTGATACGCGGTCACTGCCCATCGGATATGCCAATGTGACAGGAGCAGCAAACGACTGCAACAACTCTCGAAAGTTCCAGCATCCGTACGCAGGACCATTCATGCTGCTGAAAAAGGCTGGTGAGAACGCTTTCGTATTGGATATCCCAGCTCACTGGCGCTTGCACCCGGTCTTCAACGTCGCCAGACTGAAGCCGTCAAGAGTTGACAGAAACCACGAACACCCACCACCGCCGCCACTGCACTCTACAGCGACGGTCAAATACGAGGTAGAGACTATTCGAGAACACCGAGGCATCACTGTCCGAGACCTCGAGTACTTGGTCAAGTGGGTAGGTTACAGCGATGCGACATAGGAACCGCTGGCAAACCTGAAGGGCAGCAGCAACGAGCTACTCCGCGAATACCACGCTGCGAATGGTCTATGCACCTACCGGTGGATGGAACGGCGGTGAGGGGCAAGGAGACGGAGGAAGGAAGAATGGTAGCATGTTTGTTTTGTTTTTTTTTTGTTTCCTGTTTTTGTTTGACATTTCTTGTTATTGTTGTTTGTTTTGTCAAGTGGTATACGTTGTTGGGGAGGGGGCTGGTTTTGTTAAGAGGGGAGTGGTTGTAGGAGGAGGATTCCGGCCGCTGCGGGCGCTGCGGACGCTACGCCCAGCGGGTTGTCTAGAGTTCGGGTGACACGGACAGTGCTACGGGAGTGTGACATAGGGCTACATAGGACAGTCACAGTAGACAGTCACAGGCGGCGCACGGACACTGGTATATAGTGTCCGGTGCTCGCCTCTCTAGAATGGACATGCTTCTTGCTACCCCTCAATTTCCGAATCACAGGAAATGTTGAAACATTCGAACCAGAGGGTTTCCGAATCAGAGGAAAGGTTATTGACGCTCAGAGCGGCCACCATGCGCACGCTAATGCTTATTCACAGGATAGAAAGGTCATATCCCAGAGCCAGGTTCTTTAAGAAAGGAGAGACTAATGAGCTGCAGTTTTGCTGTGTATCTCAATAGTATGCAACGCTGGACTGAACAAGTAGCACAGTATATTAGTTCTTTTTAAGCGGATTATCTTATTCTGTTTTCGGTTGTGGGTTTGTGTTTGATATCGTACGTGGTTTTAGGACGTAGAGTCGCTCCTTTTGTTTCCCAATGTATAGACTGCCCTACTTGTCAGTGATGTCAGTGCACATTGTAGATGTTTCCCCTTGTCAACGAGCCATACTGAGACGGTCTCAGTGACTAACAGCTAGCGGCGGGGCATTGAATTGGGGGAATTCGAGTGATCTCTCATGAATCGGCTTACACAGTAATTTAAAGAAGCATCCGATGAATTCCGAGACGCGGGTGTAGTCATGGCCCTGGGCAGTAACGTTAATATCAGTTTTCCTCGCGTGGTAGGTTCGTACTTTTTTTTTTTGGTTCATCATTCATTACCCTCCGCCAAGGCCTATCCTAAGAAAGTATAGACAACTCGCCGCCAGCATCCTCACCACCAACCTCCCCATCGACATCGTGGTCGTTGCGTCTTACTCACCAGCATACTCGTCACACACTCGCTACCGGCGTCCTCACTGCTATCCTTCTCATCGACATCATGGTCGTCGCGTCGTACTCGTCGCGTTGTACTCATCACGTCTTACTTGCTATCGTTCTCTCCGCATGTCCTCATTACCATCCTCCCCACCACCTTGCCATGGAGGGTGGGGGCCGGTCGAGGCGGGGCGATGAGTCAGTAACAGCAGAGCTGTCTACTCACCATTCTCCGTCCTACTTGTTGTCATTCACCTCGCCGCCATCTCTGCCATCATACTCGTCACGCTCACTCGTTATCGTACTCGTCACGTCTTATTACACAACTTCCCGCTGCCATCGTAATCGTCGCGTCTTACTCACCGTCTTACACGTCAGGTTGTACTCGCCGCCATCCTCCTCATCGACATCGTGGTTGTTGCATCTTACTCGCCTTTCTGAGAGCGGCGCTAACAACGTCACAAAGCTCACCAATCTTACTCGCTATCTACTAGCCGCATCATATTGAACCACTTCCTGATGTATCTAAATCCCTGAACTGTGTTAGTCATGTCAAGAGGAGCATCGCGACAATGGATACGATGCGAAGCGATCCACCAAGCGGTCAGACAAACGTCCAGCGAACCGGCATGCCCCCCCCAGAGTGATACGAGCAGGCAGTCGCGCAAGCCGCTGGACACGCAATGATTCTTAGTTGGGTGCTGTCCCGACGGACAAACATGCAGGGCGGGCGGGCGGAGAGTGTTGGCGGACGTGGAGGAGTGCCTGGATGGTGGGCAGGTGTGTCTGGGGCACCACGTGGTGTTGTCCGAGTGAGGGCCGTTCTTATGCCTGTCGAACTCTCATCAAAATTATCCTCCACGTTATTGTATTCCTCGTTATAGTAGAACAGGGAGCATCCAGTATGACATACAACACGAGCGAATGAGTGACTTTCTGTGATCCCATCCCATCGCTAACGAGGGTCAGTGGCCTTGCTCCAGCAACCTCTCTCAAAACGACATAACCACCTCCTACAACCAACAGAGGTCCGAGTCCAATTGAATGATCCCAACAACAACTCCCGCCCGAGTTATCTGATGGCCAATTAGATTGTCCCTAAAGCACTCCAATTTGTCCACACGGCCCTTCTTCCAGCCCTGACACCCCCTCCAACTCGCCAGTCTTCTACAGTTTGGCTGTCGTGCATGTAGCGGCGCAATAGACTGGTTTCCCGGAATCCACTTGTGCGCTGGGCACCACCAGGTTTCGACGGTGATGTCCGGTCTGGCCCTCCGTAGGAGCTTAGTCACCTAGTGGCGGCCTGGGCATCCGTGAACATCGTGGCCTTTTCGGGGGTGTTTGTCTTCTCGAAGCGGTTCACGGCACTCTGGCGAGAGTGGCGCACTCCGCATCGTAGGCCTCTTGGTTGCAACCCACCCCCTCCTGCAGCAGTTCTGCATGCGACGACCATGGTGCCAATGAGAAGGATGCTGGTGATGATACTGACGGTGAGTACAATAGCGAGTAAGTCACGACAGAAGAAGTATGTTGCTGAGCTTTGTGACGTGGTTAGCGCAGCTCTCTGAGTGTCAAATTGGCGACTAGATAGGTAACTAGAACACCAGACGGATCTCAACAACCACAGACAGCTAGAAGCCTAAAGGTCGTGTAGCCACTGGGAATATACGGAAGAACTTTCTGTGTGGGTGATGCTAAAATACTGTTGACGTACGTCAGCGAGCTCGATCCCCTGGATCTGCAGTTGCGAGTGCTGTTTGCACTGTGTGACCTGTCTCGTTGCCCCACTTCGACCGGCCTCCGCGCCCCAGCAATGGCAACGTTGACGTCGCCAGTCTGCCGAAGGGCCGCTATCGCTAGCCATCCATGATGTAGGTGAATACCGCTGCCGCCCTTCCGGTCCGCTATCAGTCCACCTCTCATCGCCGGTTCCTGCCGCCCCCTGTGTTTACACAGTGACTGAGTTATCCAACACCGTATGTGCTCTACACCCACACAACGCAAACTGCAGAATGTCACAATCTAATTTTCTTCAAAGAGGTTATTTTGCAAAATAGTACGCGCCTAAGATTGTGTCACACGATGCATGGCGCTTAACATGTACGGGAATAACATCAAAAGCTCTTCCACTCCATGTGCAGTTTCGAACAAGCACCATGTCTGCCAATCCTCTAGTCCGTATCTAGTTTCCGTGCCAAATGGCACGCGAAACCTTACCCCCCCGCGGGCTCTAGACTCAGGTATTCAGGTCAATAAGACTATCAGATGATGGCGACTTGATAGGGTTCAATAGAGTTCTTTTTAATTGCACAATAAAGATTTCTACAACCTCAATTTGCAACTTTTCTCTGCTTGGGTGGTTTTCAAGCGCCATTTCGGGGCGAATACCCCCCCCACCCCCGTGCCCACAATTCCACCACCACAACAGACCAAATTATCTAAGATACATGCAGTTCAAGAA
>Ga0307508_10003730_pt1 | contig 15239 bp, 9 predicted proteins | sample 9_EM_MG_FD_203089 | JGI IMG/M metagenome (GOLD analysis project Ga0307508, IMG submission 203089) | Populus trichocarpa ectomycorrhiza microbial communities from riparian zone in the Pacific Northwest, United States - 9_EM | ecosystem: Host-associated > Plants > Roots > Unclassified | place...
GGCAGCGCGTTCAAAATGTTGACGGTGTGTACCATGTGCGCGTTGATGATCAGGCGCTCTTTTTCCGTCAGCGTGCCGCGTGAAATCGATAGGTTTTGCACCTCTTCGGCGCTGAGCAATTGCACGCGCTGCCCGCCCATGTCGAGCGTTCGTTCCGCGATGCGCTTGATGCGCTCTTGGCCTTCGCGCGGCAAGAATTCGCCACCGAAGTTGGTCTTTTCGAGAAAGGCCAAGTCGTCACGCAAGCTGGCGAGCTCCTTTTCGAGCTCGCCGGCCACCGTCGCCGCATCTGCGCCGGCCTTTTCTCGATCGTAGGCGGCGAGGCGCGCGTCGCGGATCATCACCTCGAAGCGCGCGCGCACGCTGTCGATGCGATCGTGAATGGTCTCGAGCTTCTTCGACTTGTCCATCACGTGGACCGGCGTCACGACCTTGCCGCAATCGTGAAGCCAGGCGGCGATGTGCAGCTCGTACCACTCGAGCTCACTCAGGTTGAACTCGGCAAAAGGCCCAGTTTTGGCGTCGCAGGCCGCGCGCGCCAGCATTTCGGCGATCAACGGTACGCGTTCGCAGTGCCCACCCGTGTAGTCGCTCTTGGCGTCGATAGCCGACGCAATCATTTTGATGAAGCTCTCGAGCAGATCACGCTGCGCGTCGCGTAACAGCTTGTTTTGAAGGCTCACGCCGGCCTGCGACGCCAAGACTTCCACCGTCTGCTGATCGAGATCGTCGAACGGCACGACCTCGTTGGTGAACGGGTCGCGCGAGTTGATCAACTGCAGCACGCCCACCACGCGACCTTCGGCGTCGAGCATCGGAATCGTCAAGAACGAGACCGAGCGGTAACCGTTGCGCGCGTCGAAGGCCTTGGTCCCGCTGAAGTCGAAGCGCGTGGTGTCGTAGGCGTTCGGAATGTTGATCGACTGCTTGCGCAGCGCGGCGTAACTGGCAATGTGCCGGTGATTGGGCGCGCCGGTTTCCGCATCGCGCAGTGGAATGGGCGGCAAGGTCGCCGGGCGACCCGTAGTGCCGCCAATCGCGATGCCGAGCGAGTCAGTGCGCATGATCGCAAAGTGCAGGCTGTCTTCGTCTTGCCGGATGTACAGCGTGCCGCCGTCGGCGCGCGTCAGGTCCTTGGCCTCGAGCAAAATCGTTTCGAGCAAACGGTTGGTGTCGGTCTCCGCAGAGAGCGCGACCCCGACCCTGAGTAGAAGCTCCAAGCGCCGGAGCCTGTCGTCCGAAGCAGACATAAACTTGCCCATGCTCCTACTGCTTCGATCATAAGTCGAGCGGCTGTCTCGTGGCGCCGGGGGCCGAACCCCGCTTTCGCGCCCCCTCAGGCGTGCTAGAGCATCGCCGCCCGCATGTTCGCGGTCTCGCGGGTCGGCGGGTCCCTGCCCGCCTCCGCCTGGCGGCGCACGCCGTGCTAACACCCGGAGCGATGTTCCCTCCAGGTCCGTTCGCCATTCCCAGACTTCCGGCCCCCGTCGACCGGGTCTGGCGGATTCCGGGGTCGAAGAGCATCACCAATCGCGCACTAGTGCTGGCGGCGTTGGCCGAAGGCACGACCCGGCTCGAAGGGGTGCTGGAGAGCGACGACACGCGCTACATGCAGGAGGCGCTGCTCGAGCTCGGCGTCGCCGTGCGCAAGCTCTCATCAACCACGCTGGAAATCGAGGGCGGGCGCCGCCGCCTTCAAGCCCCGAAAAAGCCACTATTCGTGGGCAATAGCGGCACGACTGTGCGCTTTCTGACCGCGCTCGCCTGTCTGGTAGACGGCCCGGTCACGCTGGTCGGCGACGAAGCGATGGCGAAGCGACCCATCGCAGACCTCGTCGCGGGGCTCACGCAGTTGGGGGTCAAAATCGACTGCCCGAGCGGCTGCCCTCCGCTGACGGTGTACGGCGGCAAGCTACCCGGCGGACGGCTGTCGATGCGCGGCGATCGCTCCAGCCAATACTTCTCGGCCTTGCTGTTGGCCGGCGCCCTGTCCGAGGGAGAAACCGAGCTGACGATCGAAGGCAACCTGGTCAGCCGTCCCTACGTCGAGATCACGCGGCGCATGGTCCAAGACTTCGGCGGCAAAATCGAGCTGACGGACACGGGCTTTTGGTGGCGCGGCGGTGGCACCTACGCCGCGCGTGGCTACGGCATCGAGCCGGACGCATCGAGTGCCAGCTATGCTTTCGCCTTCGCCGCCGCGACCGGCAGTCGCATCCGAGTGCCAGGACTCGGCCCGGGCGCGCTCCAGGGTGACTACGCGTTCGTCGACTTGCTCGAGCAGATGGGCGCAACGGTCGAACGCTCGGCGGCGCACACGACCGTGCAAGGCGGTGCGCCGCTCTCCGGCATCGACGTCGACATGTTTCACATCTCGGACACGGTCATGACTTTGGCGGCCATCGCGCCGCTCGCCAGTGGCACCACGTCGATTCGCAACGTGGCCAACATTCGTCTCAAAGAGACGGACCGACTGGCGGCGACGGTCGCGGAGCTCCAGCGCCTCGGCCAAGAAGTAACAGCTGGCGCGGATTTCCTGCGCATCGAGCCGCGAGCGCTGCGCCCCGCCATCGTGCAAAGCTACAAAGACCACCGCATGGCTATGAGCTTCGCGATTCTCGGCACGGCGCGTGCCGGCGTCTCGATCGAAGATCCGGCCTGCGTCGCCAAGACTTATCCAGACTTTTGGGCCGATCTAGCCGATATCTGTGGCACGGCCGGTGACGCGCCGGCCGCGTAGACGGACTAACCAAAAAATGACGGGGGCCGCCGTGACGACCCCGAAAAACTCGGGTAAGACGCCACTTCTCCGAGCGCTTGCTCCTTTTGACCATGCCAGGCATCCGCATCGTCGGCACCGGCCACCATGTCCCGGGCCGGCCTTATACCAACCACGACCTCGCGCGGGTGCTCGACACCAACGACGAGTGGATCCGCCAGCGCACCGGTATCGCGCAGCGCTATTTCTGCCCGCCGGAGCTCGGCGTCTCCGATCTAGCCTTGCCGGCCGCCGAGCGCGCGCTCGAGGCCGCCGGCAAGCGGGCCGAGGACCTCGACTACATTTTGTTCAGCACGATGACGCCCGACCACCTCTTTCCGGGGTCGGGATCGCTGCTGGGCGCCAAGCTCGGTTGCCACGGCGTGCCCGCCCCTGATCTGCGCACGCAATGCGCGGCGATGCTCTATTCGTTTCAGATGGCCGACGCGCTGTTACGAGCCGACGCGGCGCGCACCATTTTGATCGTCGGCGCCGAGGCCCATGCCGGCCTGATGCCGTGGCGCGATTGGGACATTCTCGAAGGCAAGAGCGATCGCAAGCCCACGCCCGAAGCCTGGGAGCGCGCGACTCGACACCGCGGCTGGGCCATCATCTTCGGCGACGGCGCCGGCGCCGTCGTCGTCGAAAAGGGCAGCGACGGCGCGGGCATCCTGGCGACCGATCTGCACTCCGACGGCCGCTACGCCAGCCAGCTGTGCATTCCAGCAGGCTTTCGCGGGCATCCGTGGACCGGCAACGCCGCTCCAGACGCCGACTCCTGGCTGATTCAAATGGAGGGGCGCGAAGTGTTCAAGTTCGCGGTCACGCGCCTGCCGCGCTCCGTCAAGGCTGTCTGCGACAAAGCCAAAATCGCGCTCACGGACATCGACTGGTTCATCGCGCACCAAGCCAACCAGCGCATCAACGAAGCCGTCGCCGAAAAGCTCAAGCTGCCGCTCGACAAATTTCCGAGCAACATCGATCGCTTCGGTAACACCTCCGCCGCCACCATCCCGATCTTGATGGACGAGATGCGCCGCGACGGGCGACTCCGCGAAGGTCAGCTGGTGTGCCTGATGGCGCTCGGCGCCGGCTTTCACTGGGGCAGTCTGCTGCTGCGCGCGTAGCCGCGCGCTTGGCGCTGACGCGGCGCTCGCCGCTTCGCGGCGAGACACTAACCCTTTTCCTCGGGGCTTCCGCGCCGAACCCTTCGCGTCCGCCCTAGCGTCCCTACTGTTCTCCGTTCTCGATTTATCTGGCGATCCTTGGGGACGGGACGCTAGGGCGGCACGAACGACGTCGAGATCTGGGCGTCGTCGAGGAAGAGCGTTGACTTGGGTGGCGTCATTTTGGCGCCGCCGTTGCCGACCACCCAATACAGGGGCTGCGTGTCTGGGACAGCGGTGGCCATGTCGAGGCTCATGAACTGCTCACCGTCAAACCAAAGCGTGAGTTGGCTCGGCTGACCCCAGGCTTGAACCAGGTGCGCTTGCAGCCGAAACCACGCGCGAATCGGCACGACCGGCGCCGGCTGCAGTTGTGAATTGATGGTTCTGCCCGTGCCGTTTTGATACTGGTGGTCGAAGAGCGCGACTGTGAGCGTGTTCTCGGCGGTGCGCACCAAATCGACCGACCACAAGTCGATGCTCTTGTTGCGGTCTTGAACGGCCCGAAACAAGAAGATCGACCACCACGCGCCCGGGACGTGATCCTCGTTGAGGTAAAACCAAGCGCTGTAGTAGGCGTCCTTGTCGTCGGTGATGCGCCGATAGAGCCGCGCGATCTGGTCACCGTTGGTGGTGTCGATCGACACCCTCACCGAGCCGCCACCGGAATGCGCCGGCATGGCGGCGAAGGTCGGGTTGGGGACGCCCGCGTCCGCGTAGAACCCGCCAGCATCGACGTCGGCGCTAGGCTCATCCCACAGCGCGAGCGAGCCGTTCGGTTGGTCGTCGAAGAAGATGGGCCCAACGGCTGGCTCACCTGCCGTGCCGACGCCGGCCTCACCGCCGGCACCGCCCGCGAGCGAGCCAGCCCCGCCGGCAGCAGACATGGCCAGGTCGCCCGCCACGGCACCCGTGCCACTGGTGCCCGCGACTCCTCCGGAGCCGGCCAGCGCCTGAGCGCCACCCGTCTCGCTGCCGGTGCCCGCCGCGGCCAGGCGCCATTTGGCGCCGATCACCACGTTCGGATCGCAAGCCCCCGCCGCGAGCAGCGCGCTGCCCAGCAGCAGGCAGCTTCTCAAAAATTTTCTCGACCGGGCTGCCAAAGGCTCCTCGCCCCCTAAGGATGGCAACGCTGGCGGGTAGCTTCAAGTTGCGCCCTGTCGCGGTGTAGCTTTCCAGCAATTCCAGAGTCCTGGCCTTGGTCCTACACCTTCGAAGGCCGCCCAACTCGAGTCACGTCTCAGTCGATTTTGAGCTTCTTGTACTTGATGCGAGTCGGACGATCGGCGTCGGTGCCGAGGCGGCGCCTGCGATCCTCTTCGTAGGCCTGGTAGTTGCCTTCGAACCACACGGTCTTGCTGTCGCCTTCGAACGCCAGGATGTGCGTCGCGATGCGATCGAGAAACCAGCGATCGTGGCTGATGACGACCGCGCAACCCGGGAAGCCGAGTAGCGCTTCTTCGAGCGCACGCAGCGTGTCGACGTCGAGATCGTTCGTCGGCTCGTCGAGCAGCAGCAGATTGCCGCCCTCCTTGAGCAGCTTGGCCAAATGAACACGGTTGCGCTCACCGCCCGAAAGCGAGCCGACCTTCTTCTGTTGATCGCTGCCCTTGAAGCCGAACCAGCCGCAATACGCACGCGACGCCACCTCGCGCCTGCCGAGCAAGAGCTTCTCCTCGCCACCGGAAATCACTTGCCACACGTTTTGATCGGGTGAGAGCGCGCTGCGCGATTGATCGACGTAGGCAATCTTGACGGTGTCGCCGATCTTGAGCTCGCCAGCGTCGGGCTTTTCTTCGCCGACCAGCATGCGGAACAACGTCGTCTTGCCGGCGCCGTTCGGACCGATGATGCCGACGATACCGCTGCGCGGCAGGCGAAAGCTCAAGTCGTCGACCAAAAGCCGATCGCCAAAGCCCTTCTTCAGCGCGCTGGCTTCGATCACCAAGTCGCCCAGGCGTGGCCCAGGCGGGATGCCAATTTCGGTCGGGTCGCCCGGCCCTTTGCTGGACTTGTCGAGCAAGTCTTCGTAGGCCTGCAGGCGCGCTTTGCTCTTGGCTTGGCGCGCGCGGGGCGAAGCTCGCACCCACTCCAGCTCTTGCTTGAGCTTACGCTGGCGCGCGCTCTCCGATTTTTCTTCGATCGAGAGCCGCGCGGCCTTTTGCTCGAGCCAGCCGGAGTAGTTGCCCTTGAACGGATAGCCCTTGCCGCGATCGAGCTCCAAAATCCACTCGGCGACGTCATCCAAGAAATAGCGATCGTGGGTCACGGCCACGACGGTACCGGCATAGTCCTTCAAGAAATGTTCGAGCCACGCCACCGATTCGGCGTCGAGGTGGTTGGTCGGCTCGTCGAGCAGCAGCATGTCGGGACGCGACAGCAAGATGCGCGCGAGGGCCACGCGGCGACGCTCACCGCCCGACAGCTTGGCGATCTCCGCTTCGGGCGGCGGCAGCCGCAGCGCGTCCATCGCCATCTCGACGCGCGAATCGAGATTCCAGGCGTCGATGGCGTCGATGCGATCTTGCAGGGCGGCCTGCTTTTCTAGCACCTTGGTCATCTCGTCGTCCGACATCGGCTCGCCGAGCTTCATGCTGACGGCCTCGAACTCCGTGACCAGGCCACGAATGTCGGCGACGGCTTCGTCGACAGCTTCCTTGACCGTCTTCAACGCGCCAAGATCCGGCTCTTGCGCAAAGTAGCCAATCTTGGTGCCCGGGTAGGGCTTGGCTTCGCCTATGAACTCTTTGTCGACGCCGGCCATGATGCGTAGCAGCGAGCTCTTGCCCGAGCCGTTGCTGCCGATGACGCCAATCTTGGCGCCCGGGAAGAATGCGAGCGTGATGTCCTCGAGCACACGCTTTTCCGGAGGGTGAACGCGCGTGACGTTCTGCATCGTGAAAATGAACTCGGGCATGTGCCTTCACTAGTGCAGCATGGTCCGGGACGCTAGTGCACCGCATGTGGCTTGAGGTCAACAATCGCTTCGCGATTATCCGCTGCGCGGCATGCGGTGCACTAGCATCTTTTCCTCTGGGGCTGCGCCCCAGACCCCCGCTTGCTTCGCAAGCGCTAGCGCAGCGCCGTCACCAAAATTGTCTCTGTCTCGCTTGCGCTGCACTAGTTGCCGGCCGCAGTCAGATGGCGGCGCTGCGCAAGTCGTCGTGGGCGATGATGTCGCCGGCTACGAAGGCACGACGCAATTTTTCGACGTGGTCGAGACGCGAGGGCAGCTGCGCCGCGGCGTAGGCCTCGCTCAGCAGACGCCGCTCGGCGCGCACCAAACGTCCGTCGAGAATCGCCGCGATTGCCAGCAGGCGCAGCACCAGGCGCCGCTCGCCCGGCTCGAGGCGCGGTAAGGCCAGCAAAAAGGCGTCGGAATCGTCGAGCTCCAGGTCTTCGGGGGGCTCGCCCAGCCGCTGGCGCACGGCGCGCACGATGGCGACGTGATTCGGATGCAGCTCGCGCGTGCGAACGATGGCGCTACCGACCGCGCGATGCATCACCGCGGCCACATCAGCCGACAACGTGGGCTGATTCTCGAGCACCGCGTCCAGCATCTCGAGCGCTGCCGACGGCCCCATCACGCGAATACGCGCCTCGCGCAGCACCGACCAGCACACCAAACCGTTCCAAAGCCCGTTGATGGGGATGGCCGTAAAGGCCAGCAAGTAGCGCGTCGCGACGCGCGGCAGCACGCGCATCATCACCTGCTTGAACACGAAGTTGGTGACGGAGATCTTGAGCTTGTACACTGCGGAGGCGACAATCAGCTGGACTTTGCTGGCCTCGCGATGCGGGTTCACGCCCAGCACGGCTTCGGGCGGATTCGGCAATTCAAGCGCCGCGCGCGCCAGGGCCAACGCCACTTCCTTATTGTCGTCTTTGCTCAACTCGAGCCCGGCGACGGCAGACAAGCGCGTGACGGAGCGCAAACCGTCCCAGCCCAGATACAAGATTTCCAGAACCGCAAACACGATCGCGCCGGTGCCGAAGACGCTCCAGTACTTGGCTCGCTCGATCAGCGTCGGCGCTGCCGGCAGCGGACCAAACAGCTGCGCGGCGTACAGATCGCCCAGCCCCGTGAGAATGGCGTTGACGATGCCGGCCAGCGCCGCGCGCGTGACCGCCCCACGCGCCACGCGCCGCAAACCAGCACGCTCGACCGGATTCAAGACGTGGATCGGGTCGTCGGCGACAGCCGCCGTTTCGGCGTGGCGCTGCAAGAAGTGCTGGCCAAGTCTGTCGAGCAAGGGGAGATCTCCATTACCGTCTTCTCAGGCTGTTGACCACGCCCGCCGATTTCGGGTTTTGGCTTCGTTTTCGCGGAGCGCAGGTAGCTCACGTACCCCAGTGCGCCCTTGTGGGGGTGTGCCAAGACGCGCATTTGATGCTCGCGAAAGCCTCGCCAAAACCCGACTTGGCGGGCGTGCCAATTGGAGCTGGTCAGGCCGCGGCGGAAGAGCCTTCGCTGCGCAAATCGGTCAGGATGGCGTCGACGTTCTTTTTGGCGTCGCCGAACAGCATGCGCGTGCCCTCTTTGAAGAACAGCGGATTTTCGACGCCAGCATAACCGCTGGCCATGCTGCGCTTCATCACGACGGTCGTCTTCGCCTTCCAGACCTCGAGCACCGGCATGCCGTAAATCGGGCTCGAGTTGTCGTCGAGCGCGCCCGGGTTGACGATGTCGTTGGCGCCGATCACGAGCACGACGTCGGTTTCCGGAAAGTCTTCGTTGATTTCGTCCATTTCGAGGACGATGTCGTAGGGTACCTTGGCCTCGGCCAAGAGCACGTTCATGTGGCCGGGCAAACGCCCAGCTACTGGGTGGATGGCGAAACGAACCTTCGCCCCGCGCTTGAGAAGCAGCTCGGCGATCTCGAACAAGGCGTATTGGGCGTGCGCCACCGCCATGCCATAACCGGGCACGACGACGACGCTCTTCGCTGCGCGCAGCAGGCTCGCCGTTTCCGCCGGGTCGATGTTCGTTACCTCGCCTTCGGGCTCACCCGTGGCCTTGGCCGGTTTGGCCCCTTCGTCGGCGCCGAAACCACCGAAGATCACGCTCAAAAACGAGCGATTCATGGCTTTGCACATGATGTAGCTGAGGATGGCGCCACTCGAGCCGACCAGCGCGCCGGTGATGATCAAGAGGTCGTTACTGAGCATGAACCCGGCGGCGGCCGCCGCCCAGCCCGAGTAGCTGTTCAACATCGAGACCACGACGGGCATGTCGGCGCCGCCGATGGCCATCACGATGTGCACGCCGATGAAGCCGGCCACGCCAGTCATGACCAGCAGTGACGTCAAGCCCTGCTCGATGGGCACGCCCACGAAGCGCAGCGCCAGCACGATGCACACCGCCAGCGAGCTCGCGTTGAGCACGTGCCGGCCCGGCAACAGCAAGGGCTTGCTGCCGATGCTGCCGCGCAGCTTGAAGAAGGCGATGATGGAGCCCGTGAAGGTCAACGACCCCACGAACACACCCACGAAAATCTCGACTTCGTGAAGCAACTCTTCGGTCGGCGTCGGCGAGGAATGCCCGCCCAGGTAGCTGGCGATGCCAACCAGGACCGCGGCCAAGCCGACGAAGCTGTGCAGCACGGCCACCAGCTCCGGCATGGCGGTCATCTGCACGCGCGACGCCAAAAGCGCACCGATTCCCGCCCCGACTGCGATCGCCGCCGACAGCAGCCCGAAGCTCGAAACGTGCCCCAGCGCCGTGATGGCGACGGCTAGCAACATACCCACGATGCCGAAGCCGTTGCCGCGCCGCGCCGTCGTCTGCGCGCTCAAGCCGCCCAGGCTCAAAATAAAGAGCACGCCTGCGACGAGGTAAGAGACGGTGATGAGGCTTGCCGGAATGTTCATGCGCCGTTACCTCTGAAACATCTTCAGCATGCGCTGAGTCACGAGAAACCCGCCGGCGATGTTGATGGTCGCGATCAGCACGGCGATCGCCGACAGGATGACGACCGGCGACTCGATGCGGCCGGAAATCTGCAGCATGCCGCCGACCAAGATGATGCCACTCACGGCGTTGGTGACGCTCATCAGCGGGGTGTGCAGCGCCGGCGTCACGTTCCACACCACTTGCCAGCCGATGAAGCACGACAGCACGAACACTGTCAGGTGGCCGACGAACGCCGGCGGCGCGAAGGCGCCTGCCAGCAAGAGCAAGCCGAGCGTCGCCGCGATCACAGCCAGCGACGCCCCGGCGCTGGCTTCCTTCTTTTTGTGGGACACGGGCGGCGGAACGGGCGCCCGCTCTTTGCGTTCGACGGGCTTGGGCGGCTCTTTGCGCGGCGGCGGCCACAGTAGCTCGCCATCGCGCAGCACGATCGCGCCGCGCACGACCTCGTCTTCCAAGTCGATGTGAAAGCTCTTTGCGCCGCCCATGTCGGCCAGCAAATGCGTGAGGTTCGAACCGTAAAGTTGACTGGCCGTCGGCGCCAAGCGACTCGGCAAGTCGACGTAGCCGATGACGGTCGTGCCGTGCTGCTCGATGACTTGCCCCGGTTGCGTGAGCGCGCAGTTGCCGCCCGCCTCAGCCGCCATGTCGACGATCACCGAACCTTGGCGCATCGACTTCACCATCTCTTCGGTGATCAGGACCGGCGCCGGCTTGCCCGGAATCAGCGCCGTGGTGATGATGATGTCGACTTCGCGAGCCTGCAGCGCGAACAGCGCCATCTCGGCGTCGATGAACTCTTTGCTCATCTCTTTGGCGTAGCCGCCGGCGCCGCTGCCGTCTTCTTGCAGGCTGACGGTCAAGAACTCGGCGCCCATGCTCTGCACCTGCTCGCGCACCTCGGCCCGCGTATCGAACGCGCGCACGATGGCGCCGAGCCCACGCGCCGCGCCGATGGCCGCTAGCCCCGCAACGCCCGCGCCGATGACCATCACCTTGGCGGGCGGCACCTTGCCGGCAGCGGTCATCTGCCCGGTGAAAAAACGGCCGTAGAAGCTGGCCGCCTCAATCACGGCGCGGTAACCAGCGATGTTCGCCATCGAGCTGAGCGCGTCCATCTTTTGAGCGCGCGTGATGCGCGGCACCTGATCGATGGCCAACACGGTCGCCTTACGCTTCGCCAGCCGCTCGATCAGCTCCGAATTCTTGGCCGGAAAAATGAAGCTGATGAGCGCGCCACCTTCGCGCAGCAGGTCAGCCTCGTGCTCGTTCAGATCCGGATTGTGCTCCGGCGGCTGAACCTTGAGCACCAGGTCCGTCTCTTGCCAGATTTCCTTCGCGCCCCCGGCGATCGCCGCGCCTTGCGCGACGTAGTCAGAGTCTCGAAACGACGCGCCAGCGCCGGCGTCTTTCTCGACCAGCACCTCGAAGCCGAGCTTCACCAGACGTCCAACCGTCTCGGGTGTTGCCGCTACACGTCGCTCGCCTCGCCTGACTTCCTTGGGAACGCCAACCTTCATAGGTTCTCGATCAGCTAGTCGCGCACCACCGGCTCAATCGCTAAACACGAGCCAGAAAGGCGCGCGCATCTTGACGGGCGCCAAGCGTGCCACAGCAGATCCGCCAAGTACAGGTCCGACGCAGAGTACCTACACCGCAAAATTCGCCCCATTTTCCGCTCAATTTAGGGGCTGGTTGATAGGCCCCGTCCCCGCCGCCCAGCCCCTCCGGGCTCGCGCGTTGGGCGGTGTCGCCCCAAACGAAACCTCGGCCCTCCAGCAGGCACCCACGCGAGCGCTCCACGTTTTGCCGACGCACAACTGCTCTGGTGGTCCGACTCCGGGATTCTGCTCCACGTCCGACTCCGTTGTCCGAGCTCCACGTCTGCTGCCAAGCGCAACTCGTCTGGCATCCGACTCCGTCTTCCGAGCTCCACGTCTGCTGCCACAATGTGCGCTCGCGCAAAGCGCGAGCCGCGAAGACCTCAACTGACCTTGGAAGAACAGATCACGATCCACGATCAAGGGAAGGCCCGAAACAAACTCGGCGAGGCCGAGCGCCGACCCCGGTTCAGGTCACCTCGGTCGCAACGCGCCCGAGACAAGCCCCAACGCAACAAAACCAAACCCTGCTTCTATTCCGCAGGAATAGAAGCAGGCAAAGTCTGCGAGACCTCTTTGACGGCTTCGAACTCTTTGTCGATGGCTAGCAGGGCGCGCGAACGGCCGGCGTGTTTGGCGCGGTAGAGAGCAGCATCGGCGGCGCGCATCAGCTCGTCGGCGCGGGCACTGCCGAATTGGTCGGTGGCGGCGATGCCGATGCTGATGCTGTGGCTGATGGCGTTGCCGCTGTAGTGCGTCGGCGTGTCAGCCAACGAGCGACACAGTCGTTGCGCGACGCTGAGGCCCGTCTTGGCGTCGCATTCGGGCAACACGGCGATGAATTCCTCGCCACCGAGCCGACCCAGCGAGTCGTAGGCGCGCACGCCGGCTTTCAGGCGCCGCGCGGTTTCGCGCAGCACGGCGTCCCCTGCCGGGTGCCCGAAGGTGTCGTTGATGATTTTGAAGTGATCGAGATCGCCCATCAATACCGAGACCGGCGCGCCGCGGCGTGACGCGCGCACCAGCTCTTTGGTGAGCTGCTCCAGCACCGCCCCGCGGTTCAACAGGCCGGTCAGCGAATCGTGCATGGCCTCGAAGCGCAAGCTCTCGCGCGCCTTCACCAGCTGCTCTTGCAGCTCGATCACGCGCCGCCCGGCGCGCAGCCGCACCTTGAGCTCGAGCGGGTTGCACGGCTTGACCAAGTAGTCATCGGCGCCCGCATCCAGGCCGGCGATGATGTCGCTTTTGTCGTCCTTGGCGGTGAGCAGCACGATATACACGTAGGGCTCTTGCGGGCCGCTGCGGATCGCCTTGCACACCTCGATGCCGTCCTTCTTGGGCATCACCCAATCGACGACCAACAGCCTGAGCTCGGAGTCGTCTTTGAGCGCCTGCAGCGCGGACTCGCCGTCGCGCGCGAGCGTGACCTCATAGCCCCAGCCTGCGAGCCAGTGCTCGAGCATCGTGCGTGCGATGGGCTCGTCGTCCGCTAACAGGATCTTCATGCGTGAAGCCGCCTTGGACGAGTCTCGCCGAAGCCTTGAAGCGCCGCCATTCTTCTCGCTCGGCTGATGTACGGCTTTTGCGGCAATCAGCTTAAGTCCCCTGTGCTTGCGCCACGTAATCCCTGGAATAATCGCGCTTTCTGGACGGCCTCCGGCTCGCCCTGCGCTAGGCTCCCGCGCACCTCCGTGCTGCGAGCCCTGCGAGCCTTTTGCCTATTTTGGACGATCCTCGCCTCCTATGCGCTGGTGTGGGTGTTTTCGCGCTGGGCCTCGCCCGTCGCCCGCACGCGGCGCTTCGATCGCGCCCACCGCAAGAACGCTGAACGGTTGGCGAGCGGATTCGTGAGGCTGCGCGGCGTGTTCATCAAGGCGGGCCAAGTGCTGAGCGTGACCGGCACGTTCTTGCCGACGGCCTATGGCGAAGCACTGGCCAAGCTGCAAGACAGCGTGCCGGCCCGTCCCTTTTCCGAAGTGGCCAGTCGCCTAAAAGAAGCCTTTGGCGCCGACGCTCTCTCACGCTTCGGCAGCTTCGAGCGGGAGCCCGTCGCGGCGGCCTCGCTGGCGCAGGTGCATCGCGCCACGACGCGCGACGGGCGGCCGCTTGCAGTCAAAGTGCTGTACCCGGACATCGAACGGTTGGTGCGCATCGACTTGGGCGTGCTCCGCTCGCTGCTACCGGTGGCCAAGCTGCTCTTGCCCGTGTCGCGCGTCGAGCGCGTGCTCGAACAGCTGGCGGCGATGCTCGCGCGCGAGACCGACTACGTGCACGAGCGCCAGAACATGCAGCGCATCCGCGACATATTCGCGGGACGAACCGACGTGGTGGTGCCGAGCGTCGAGGCCGAGCTCACCCGCGGCGGCGTACTATCGATGTCGTTCGAGGCCGGGGTGAAGATTACCGACCGTGACGCGCTGCGCGGCATCGGCGTAGAGTCAGAGGCCGTCGCCAAGCTGCTGGTCGGCTGCTACTTCACGATGCTGTTTCAGCATCGTGTGTTTCATGCCGATCCGCATCCGGGTAATTTCTTGGTGCGCCCCGGCCCACAGCTGGTGATTTTGGACTACGGCGCGGTCGAAGAGGTGACCGAGCGCCTGCAGCAGGGCATGCAGAGCGTCGTGATGGGCGTGATGCTGAAGAACGACGACGAAATTTTGCGCGGGCTCGAGCGCATGGGTTTCGTCGCCGAAGGCGGCGATCGCGCGCTCTTGGCGCAGGTGGGCCGCGAATACTTGGGCGTGCTCGGCTCGGTCAAGATTCAGGATTTTTCCAAGCTCGATCGGGAGCAGATGGAGAAAATTGCTGGCTACGACCAGCTGCGCGGCAAGCTTCGCCAGGTGATGAAGAGCGTCGAGTACCCGGAAGGCTACTTCTACGTCGAGCGCACGCTCGCGCTGCTGTTCGGCTTGGTCGGGCAGCTGGCACCGAAGCAGGGCTTGCCGGGGCTGGTGCTGCCGTACGCGTCGCAAGCCTTCTTGATGGGCGTGCCCAAGGCGCCTGCCGCTACCACGCCGGCGAGCGCCGAGGGCAGCGCGTGAAGGCGTGCGCGTTGGTCGCGCTGCTGCTCGGTGGCGTCGGCTGTCACGCTCCGGCGGCCCAGCACGCTCGTGTGACCAAGATTCGCAGCTGCGACTACGACGTCGAGCTCAGCGCCGACGGCCGCGCGCGCGTGACCGCGACCTGTGACGCGAACGGGCCGATCGCGTTTCGGCTCGAGCATCGTTTCGTGGCCAGCAGCCTGCACGGCCCTCCCCGCCACAAATCCTGGCAATTTCCGGCTGCCGAGCAGCGGTTGACCTACGTCGTCGATCTGGCGCATCTGGCCAAGCACCGGCGCGACTTCGATCGAGCGGTCCACGTGGGCGCGTCGTTCTTTGCGCCTCTCTCGAACGTGCTTTTGGTACCAGAGCCGCTCACGACCGAGATCCCGGTCAAGGTGCACGTCCACGCCGAGCCACCGCTCGACGTCTCGGTCGGACTGACGCGAGACGAAGCGCCAGGCAGCTACCGGCTGATGGCGCACGAGATACCGGTCGCGACGTACTTCGCGTTCGGCAAGCTACAGCAGCGCACGCTCGACATCGCGGGCGGAAGGCTCGAGGTCACGGCGCTCGACGGCGGGCTCGACCAATCTTTCGACGACTTGAATGCCTGGATACGAACGTCTGCCCAGGCGGTGCGCGACTTCTACGGCGCTTTCCCGGTGCCCCGCGCGAGCGTCACGCTGCTTCCAACCCCCGGGCGTGATTCGGTTCTGTTTGGAAAAGTGCTGCCCGAGAGCGCGCCGGGCATCGCTCTTT
>Ga0307508_10003731_pt1 | contig 15234 bp, 8 predicted proteins | sample 9_EM_MG_FD_203089 | JGI IMG/M metagenome (GOLD analysis project Ga0307508, IMG submission 203089) | Populus trichocarpa ectomycorrhiza microbial communities from riparian zone in the Pacific Northwest, United States - 9_EM | ecosystem: Host-associated > Plants > Roots > Unclassified | place...
CGTCGATGGCGCGCTGCTCAACCCGGGCGATCTGCCCGCCACCAACCGCGCCGCCTGGGCGTCGCCCGACGACGGTGTCGGCGGCAATCACTTCCATGTCGCCGGCTATGACGACGCGGCGCCGGCCAGCGGCGAGGCGCAGCTGCAATTGGTCGAGTTCGACGACAGTGGCGCGGACGCGATCGTCGACGTCGGCAAATGCCCGCTTTTGCCGATCACGTTCGAGCCGCCGGTCGGCGCGAGTGATGGCCCGCCGGTGATGGTGATCGCGACTGCGACGCCGACCCGCTTCATCCGCCGTGGCGACGATTTCGAGGCAACCGGCGGCGTCGAAGGGATCGGCGACAGCACCAATCCGGTTCGCCAGATCGTCTTCGCCGGCGACCGCGCGATGACCCAGCATTGGGATCGCGGCCTGCTCTATCGGCCCGCGCCGGGCAACCAGCTGATGCAGCCGATCGCGGCCGAAGGGGCGCAGCGTCAGGTTGCCGATGATCGCGACGTGCCGGTGGACGCAGTCTATTTCGTCGACAAGAACGAGGATAATGGTGGCGGCTATCTGATCGCCAATGGGAGCGGCGACCGGCTGCTGCTGCCGTTGACCGGGGACGGAACGGCATCGGACGCGTCACGCAGCGGATCGTTCCTCAAGCAGGGCGGCGAAACCGGCACCGTCACCGAAAATGCCGGACTGATCACGCTCACTGATCAATCGGGCACCAAGAGTGCCGCACAGCGCGCGGTCGACTTGTTCCTGAGCATCGCTGGTCAGCCGATCGGCATCTGGCATTTGCGCTACGACAGCGGTGACGCCGCCTGGAAGCTCCCGGCCGGATCACCGGACCTTCCGACTCCGCCATCGGGCACCAGCATCGCCTATCAGATGCTCGATCCCGTTGCCGACGCCGACCTGCAATTGCAGGACTATTTCCAGCTTGAGCCGCGCGACGCATTCGTGCTGTCCCGCCTGCTCGCGATCAGCCCGTTGCGGTCCTTCTACCGCGATGTCGCGGTCACCCGGATCGAGTATTTCGGCAATTATCCCGCGATCCGGCTCGACCATGACCTGATCGACGACCAGGTGGCGATGCTGACCATAGATGCGAGCGGCTGGACCAGCCTCGGCCCCAGCGAACCGGCCAATCCGGCCTTGTCGTGGGAATATTGGAACGGCGCATCCTGGTGGGCGCTCGATACCGACACGTTCGATTTCTCCGATCGCACCGCCAACCTCCAGATCAGCCAGGGGATCTTCTTCAAGGCACCGCCGAACCTGGCCGAGACCGAGGTCGGTGGTCGCAAGAATATGTGGATCCGGGCACGCCTGGTCGGCGGCGACTATGGCGAGGCCAAGGTCACCGTCACGTCAACGGTCAGTGGCGCCAAGACCGAGCAGACCGTCACGCGCGACCTGAGCGCGATCCGCGCGCCTTATGTCATCAGCCTGAAGATCAACTATTGCGTGGTCGAGCCGGTCAAGCCCGTGATCGTCGTCACCGCCGATAATCTCGGGACGATCGACCAGACGAACGCCAACGACGCCGGGCTGCCGGTGACGATCTTCCCGACCGTCGCCGAGGCGCTCGCACCGCAAGCGCCTCCCGCCACCGCGGCAAGCGCGATCCCCGATTGCTGTCGCGACATACCCGTCGAACCGGGCGCGGCAGCGGCCGACGACGGTGACGGCGTGTCCGGGCCGGCAGCCGCCTCGCGCGCGGTGCTGATCGGGTTCGACCAACCCATCACTCAATCGCCGCTGTCGCTGTTCGTCGATGCGGTGCCGAGCGGCGACTGGGGAATCGCGGCGGCAATGTTCCGCGCCGGCCGGTTCGAGGAGGCGCGGGTGCTGACCGACGACAGCAGCGGGCTGGGGGAAAGCGGCGTGATTGCGATCGAAATCGTTCAGCCGCCCGATCGCATCGCGTTGTTCGGGACCAGCGCCTATTGGCTGCGGCTGACCCCGACGGGCAAAGCGACGGACTGGTCGCCGCAATTGCGCGGCGTGTATCTGAACGGCGTCATCGCCGCTTCGGTCGAGACCCGTGCGATCGAGACGATCGGCACCTCGTCGGGCGCGCCCGATCAACAATTCCAGTTGTTCGCCACCCCGATCGATCCCGACAGCCTGATCCTGCGCGTGGCCGAGCCGGTCGGAGAAGACGAGGCGCTCACGCTCGGCGCCGCCCAGGAGATCGCGGGCATGCCCGGACCCTGGGTCAGCTGGACCCAGGCCAGTGAATTTCCCACCGAGGGCACGGGCGATCCGGCGCGACTGTTCACGATCGATGCCGAGCGCGGAATGGTCGGGTTCGGCAATGGCCGCAACGCCCTGGTCCCGCCGATGGGCAGCGCGGTGCTGGCGCTCGCCTATCACCGCGTCGCCGGCGCGGCCGCCAATGCGGTGAGCGCGGGTGACAAGCTTCAGCCGGTCTCGCCGATCGCCGGGATCGACCAGGTGATCGCGCTCGATGGCGCTGCAGGGGGTGCCGATGTCGAGACACCCGAATCTGCACGCGCCCGCGCGCCGGCCAAACTGGTCAATGGCGGCCGTATAGTGACGCTGGCCGATATCGAAAACCAGGTTCTCGCGCGCGATCCGACCATCGTCCAGGCGCGCGCGGAAAACCGGCAGGGCGGCACCCGGCTGGTCGTCGTCGGGGCCGGCGAGCGGCTGATCCCGCCGCCATCGGCGCGCAAGGCGATTATGCGCACGCTCGGATCGGTCGCCAGTTTCGGCACCCTGACCCGGCTGACGGTGGTCGGGCCTCGACTGCTGCCGATCGCGGTGACGCTGACGATCGAGCCCGATCCCGGCGTCGATTTCGTCGGCATCGAGGAGGAAGCGGCAGCGGCGATTCTGGCCTTGTGCGATCATGAGAGCGGCGGGTTCGACGGGCGCGGCTGGCCGGTCGGCACGCTGCCGACGGTCGACGATATCGCCGCCGCACTCGCCCCGCTCGGCGACCGCGCGGTGATTGGCGACATCGCGATCGGCCGTTCGGTTCCCGACCAGGCAATGCCCGATCCCTTCCCGAGCGACGTGCTGATCCGGATCGAGCGGGCGGACGTCGCCGTCCGCGCTTATGCGGAGGCCATGGCATGATCCCGCTCGCGCCCAATCTCGACGACCTGGATTTCGACGGGCTGCTGTCGGTCGCCCGCGCCAAGCTGCCTGCGCTGGCGCCACAATGGACCGATTATAATTATCACGACCCCGGCATCATGCTGGTCGAACTGTTGGCCTGGCTGGCCGACAGCCAGATTTATTCGCTCGCGCGCAATCGCCAGGACGAGCGAGCGGCGATGGCGCGCCTGCTTGGCGTGTCGGCACGCGGCGCGGTCTCGGCACAAGGCGTGCTGTTTCCCACCACTGCGCCCGATACGGTCCATCCCGTCGCCGCCGGATCGGTGCTCAAGCCGATGCGCGAAGCGGTGCCGCGGCTCGAAGTCGCCGCCGGCATCGATGTGCTGCCGGTCGAGATCAGCCGGGTGGCGACCGACTTTCCCGACGGCCACCGCGACGATCACACCGCCGTCAATGCGCGTGCCCGCGCGACGTTCGCACCGTTCGGGGATGATGGCGACGGAACGCTGAGGATCGAGCTCAACCGGCTGCCCGGGATTGCCTGGCCGGCGACCACCCCGTTGTTGCTGTCGATCGGCGTCGAGGTCGACGGTGCCGGACCCGCCCAACCCCCGCAGCGCGACGGCCGCGTCCAGGCCCGTGACGCCAGCGGGCGCGCGCTCGACCGGCGCCTGGACAGTAGCTATGGGCTCCAGCGCAGCGGCGTCATCATACTCGCGGTCGATCCCGCCAGCTTCGGCGACGTGATCGAACTGCGCCCGGGGCATCGCTACGCGCTGTCGCCGCGCCTGGTGAGGGTCGCGGTCAACGCATTGCCGGTCGCGCAGCGCGCGACGATCGCGTTGCCGGTCTATCGCGGCAACGACAGGCCCGGCCAGACGATTTCGGTGACGCCGGCCGATCTGTTCCTCGCCGACGAACTGGTCGAGGCGCGCGTGTGGCGGATCAGCGATGCGCAGGACGCGGTCACGGTGACGACGCTCGATGCGGACATGTCGCGCTGGACCGCAGGCAGGCTCGATCCGGCGGGCCCCGACGACCCCCGCTTCGCGATCGCCGAGCAGGCGGACGGCAGCAATATCCGGCTGCGCTTCGGCAACGGCATCAACGGCCGCAAGCCAGCACTCGACGAGGGGATCGCTGTCTCGCTGACATTGAGCTGCGGGGCGGGCGGCGACATCCGGCACTCGGTCGACTGGCTGCTCGACGGCCAGCGCACCCCGTGGCGCAACCGCACGCCGATCGAGGGCGGCCGGGACGCGCAATCGGTGGCCGCCACGCTCGCTGCGGTGCGCGCGGAACTCGCCAGCGACCGCGTGCTCGCCACCGCCGAAGAGATCGAGGATGCCGCACTGGCACTCGACCCCGCGCTCGCCATGGTCCGCGCGACGGTGGTCGAGGGCTGGGAGCCCGGTCGCCCGCGGCCGGCGATTGCGGCGACCCGGACCTTGATCGTCGGGCACCGCTTCGCCGGGCGCGAGACCCGCGACTGGCTGGCGCGGATCCGGCGCGCGATCGTGCCGCGGATCGCGATCGGCGAACGGCTGGTGATCGTCGCACCGACCTATCGCGTGTTCACCGTCGCGGTGGCGCTCCGCCTGATGCCCGGGGCCGACCGCACAGACGTCACCAAGCGGGTCCAGGCGATGCTCGCCGCCCGCTTCGACACCGCCAAAGCGGCATGGCCACTCGGCCGTGACGTCGATCCAGATGCGATGGCGGGATGGGTCCGCCGCGTCGACGGCGTGGGCGGTGGAGTCACGGTCAGACTGACCGCTGCGGGCGGCGCCGGCGAGCGGATTGCGGTGGGCAACGGCGAATTGCCCCAGCTCAAGGCAGCTGCCGAGGTCATAATCGTGGAGAGCGGGCGATGACTGACGGCGGCAGCTATCGTTTCACGACCCCTGAACAGTGGCGCCGCTGCCTGACGGCGGCAATCTCCGAGCGTGCCGACTTGCGCGCGGAGGACGGCATCGAGGTCGCGCGCTGGCCCGGACCGGTGGCCGGCTTTGCGGTAACGCCCGACGGCGGATTGCTGTGGGTCGGCGGCGGCGGTGCATTGCGGATGGGCGGCGACTGCGCCGGGCCACTGCTTGGACAAGTGCGGCGGCTGGTGCCCGGCAGGCGCGTGACCTGGGTGCTCGACGATACCGGGTTGCAGCGCTTCGACGCGGCGACCTTGCAGCGGCTGGGGAACGTCGAGCTGACGGACGTCATCGACATAGCCGGGGCCGGGCATGACGGACTCTGGGCGCTGACCGGCGACGGCCCGCTCCATCTCGGTGCCGATGGCAGGATTCTCGCCGGACCGACTGCAATCCCGCATGCCGACCGGATCGCCGCATATGGCAAGACCGTCGCCTTGCTCGACCGGGCGGCCGATATGCTTACCCTGTTGCCGGCGGGGTCTGTCGCGCTGACCGTCGACCTGCGCACGATCCTGGGCAGCGACGCGCCGACCTTCCAGGCGAGCGACCTGTCCTCGGCACCGTCGGGCTTCTGCCTGGCCGGAACCTGGAGCGGCGACCCGGGATTCCTGCTGCTCGACGATGCAGGCGAGCCTTCGCGCTGGGGCATCTGGGCGGGGGCGGCTCCCATCGCGGTCGCCTGCGCTGGCGACGACCTGATCGCCCTGTTCGACACCGGCAGCCTGTGGACGGTGCGGCGCTTCCCCGGCGGGGGGGCTGCGGGAGGCAGGAAGTGGCTGAGCCCGGCGCTCGAAAGCGACACGCTCGAAGGCAAATGGCGGCGCGCCGACCTGCGTGCGCTGCTGCCTGAAGGCGCGACGCTGGGATTGCGCTGGGCGGCGAGCCGGGACACCGCATTTCGCCACTTCGCCGACATGATCGCCGCCGACGAGACCAGGCTGAAGGGCGACCGCATCCGCGACCTCGACCGTCGGCTCGACTGGTCTCCGTTGCGCCGCAGCTTCGTCGGCGAGGCGCGCGACGGCGATCCCGTGGTCGAGGATTTCAGCTTCCCGCTCGACGAGGTCGATGGCAGCTTCCTGTGGCTTGAGATAACGCTCGACGCCAACACCATCCCCGGACAGTCGGGCGTCGCGCCGCGCCTCGACATGCTGGCCGTGGTCCATGATTCGCCCGGGCTGATCGACTATCTGCCCGCCGTGTTCCGCGGCCCCGATGGCGATCAGGACCACACCTTCTCGCGTCTGCTGGGCGTGTTCGAAGCAGTCAGCCAGGGGATCGACGGCGAGATCGGCACGCTCGCCGACCGGCTCGACCCGGCACGGACCGAGGCACGCTGGCTGCCAGATCTCGCCGCGTTGCTCGGGCTGCCGTTCGACGCGACGCTTCCCGAAGCGGCGCAGCGCCGCCTGGTTGCGGCTGCACCGGCATTGCTTGCCGGTCGTGGCACACGGCGCGGCATATTGGCGCTGCTCGAGGCGACGCTCGGCGAGCGCGGCTACCGCGTAATCGATCGTAGCGAGGAATTCGCGCCGGTGACGCTGGGTGGTGGCGGCCTCACGGGATCGCGGCTGCCCGGATTCCTGACCGGGCCGTCGATCCGCACGCCGATGCTGAGCGCGCGGCTGGTGCTCGGCCGTACTGCCTTGTGCCCGCCCGATCCGGGCCGGCCCGAACAGGTCGCGCGCGGCGCCGAGCTGCTCGTCGAGATTCCCGCGACCGGCCGCGAGCAGCATCGCTGGGGCATCGCGATCGAACGGATGGTCGCGGCAATGGTGCCCGCGGGCGTGCGGCTCCGCGTCCGCTGGATCGACCTGAACACCGCGCCGGCTGGCGATCTGCCGCCGATCGCCGACACGACCCGCCCGCTCGCCCTGGGCGATCCGCGCCCGCTCGGCACCATCAGCCTGGGCGGTGACCGAACTCTCAAGCTCGGGGACGGCGACCTGCCGATCGCCGGAGCCCTGCCATGAAACCGAAGGAGGAGAACGCCATGAGCTGCGATACGCCAGCGCCCAGGACTGCGACGCGGTGTGGCCCGTGCAGCCCATCCCAACGCAACCGCTATTTTCGCGGCAAGAAGCTGACCGTCGCCGATTTCGAGGTCGAACAGGATTACCTGATCGAGCGGCGACGGCTGATCAACCGCGCGATGCTGGGCTGGGGCGTGGTCGAGGGGTTCGCCATCAAGCAGGCCGAGATCGGCGTCACGATTGGTGCCGGCATGGCGCTCGACCCCCGCGGCCGCGAGCTTGTCGCGTGCGAGCCCGTCGATCTCGCAGCGCCGGGCGACCTTGTCTGGCTGGCCAGGGGAGAGTGCGGCTGGATCGCGGGCGAGCCTCCCGCCGAACCCGAGAACGGCAAAGAGGAGGATTGCAAAGAGGGGAATGGCCGGGAGGGGAACGACCGGGAGCAATATCACGGCCGCTACCTGCTCCGCGCCCATTATGCCGAAGCCTCGATCGACGGCATCCGCATCGACGACGGCTGCGGCGACGCGCGGTGCGAAGGCAACCATGTCTGCGAGACGGTGGTCTATTCGCTGACCCCGGACTGCACACACGGATTGCCCGACTGCCAATGCCAGCACGAGCCGCATGCGCCCGACAAGGAAGGCCCACGCTGGTCGCACGAGCCGCCGGCGAGCGGCGACCCGCATATCGCGGCGATCCATGATCGCGGCCCGCACGACCAATTGGTCGACTGGAGCCTGGCGCGTCACGACCCGCATCTGTGCGCGCGGCCGCGGCTGACGCGGGTCGGCCATCTCGAAGTGGCGCTCGACGACGGCGTGCCGATCGCCTGTGTCGGAATCGCCTTCGCGTGCGGCAAACCGCACATCGCCGCGCCGATCGACGACCACAAGTCGCGCCGGCTGGCCTATCCCAGCAACAGCTTGTTCGACCTGATCCGCGGCTGCGACCTGACCCGTATCCAGGATGTCGGCTGGCATCGCTGGCTGCCAAACGGCCACCGTCGGGTACCGTTCGAGCAATTCGCGGCGATGTTCGTGGCGCCACCGCGCGCGCCGACCGGGCCCAAGACCAAGAGGGGCCGGACGCCGCGCTCCCCAGTCGACACCAAATTCTGGGTCAGTTTTTCCGGGCCGGTCCAGACCAGCTCGCTGACTCCCGACGTGCTGGCGATGACAATCGTCCAGCGCGACACCAACGAGGATGTCGGGACAATGTACCGCGTGCCGATCGAGGCGATCGCGGTCGCCGAGCCAGATCCCGGCGATCCCGCCGGCACGACGCGTGCTTTCCGTCCGCTGGTTGCGGCGCGGTTCTGGGAAGGCGAGATCAATCCCGACAACAGTTCGGGGTTCGAGGGGGACACCCTGGTCGAGATTGAGGTCCGCACCGGCTTCATCGTCGATGTGCGCGGCCAGGACGTCGCCGGCGGCGGCCGCAACGTGCCGACTGACGGCTGCGTGCCCGGCGGCCGTTTCCTCAGCAGCTTCGTCGTGCTGGCGGAGGAAGACGCGACCGAGTCTCCGGGCACATATGACGCCGCCGAGCCGGCCGCCACGCCCGACACGACCGATCCCATCAAACCGGCGGCACCGCTGCCGCCGCAGGAGGCCTAAATCATGTCCCACGATTGCAGCTGCCACGGCACCGCCGACCGCCTGGCGACGACCGTCATCGGCCAGATCGAACGTCCGCTCTACGCTCCCGGCCTGATCCTCCAGGATTCGGACCTGACCGCGGCGGTCGATTATACCCGCGAGCTCAACCGCCTGTTGTTCCGGACATTGTTCGGATGCGGCGTCGTCTGCGGGCTTCGCGTCGGTATCCGTGAGGACTGCGGGCTGACGGTCACCATCGCGCCGGGCCTCGCGCTCGACGGCTGCGGCGATCCGCTGCATCTGCCCGGCCCGGCGACGGTCAAGCTCGACGAGCGCGACGGGGTGCTGAGCCCGGTGGGCACCAAGGACGCGCCCAAGAAGACCGAGTTCTGGATCCTCGCCTGTGGCAAGGAACGCCGCTGTGCGCCGCGCTCGCTGGTTTGCGACGATTCGCTCGACGACATCCGCCAGGCGACCCGCGCGCGCGGTGCGACCGAAATCTCGATCACCTTCGACCCACCCGATTGTGCCTGCGCGTTCAGCGCCGAAGCGTTGCCGAGCGACAGCGCCGAGCGCGACAAGCTTGCCATGCGGCTGATGCCCAAGGCCGAGGCCGCGCCGCCATCCACCGAGCCCAGGGCCGATGGTAGTGAGAAGCCACAGCCTGCCAGCAACGCGGGCGACTCCCCTGCCCCCGCGCCGGATTCAGCGGATTGCCCGTCCGATTGCGGATGTGGGTCGGCGTGCGAATGCGGCTGCTGCGTGCTGCTCGGCTGGGCACGCTGGAGCGAGGAGGGTGGCTGGGTCGTGCTGCACAAGGGCGTGCGGCGCTTCGTCCGGCCGCAACTGATCGCCGACCCGATCGACGATCAGGTTCCCGCCAAGTCCTGACCCCCGCCGGCGCCGCCGGCCGCGGGCCAGAGAGACGAAAACGTGGAGCGAGCCGCCAAAGCCATCAAGAGCCTGCCCGCGCCCACCCCGGCGCGAGCACCGGTACGCCCGCATCCTGTCGCGCCGGTGACCGCCGCCGCCGCGCTGCAGAGCCGGATCGGCGCGAGCGGCATCCACAAGATGCTCGCCGGCCACGCCCATTCCGCGCGTGCCAAGCCCCCGCCAGGATCGACGCGTCACGAGCCTGACAGCGGCGCGAAGCCAGCCCATGCCGATGGCAAGAAAGGCCATGGCGCCCACAAGAAGAAGGACGCCGCTGAACTCGACGCAAAGGCCAAGGCTCCGGCACCAGTTGACGGCGGCGGCGCGGAAGGGGGCGGCGGCGAGCAAGCCGCCGAGGCCAGGGTCAAACTGCACATCCCCGAGCCGCCGACCAAGCCGTCCAAGGCTACAATGGGCCGGATCGCGGGGGTCAAGGCGCGAGCGGGCGGTACCGCCGCCGCGCAGGGCACCCTGCCCGACGCGGCAAGCCAGGTCGGCGACGCGCAAAAGGCGGTGACCCCGCCCGATGCCGAGCGGCTGGCCGAAGCGCGCGCGCAATTGATCGCCCAGGTCAACGCCGCACCGAGCCCGGCGATCGTCAAGTTGTGCGAGCGGATCCGCCAGGTCATCCGCGACAAGCGCCCACCCGACGAAGATGCGCTGGTCGAAGCCGACCCCGACAAAGCAGCGACCGAGGCCGGCAGCGAGCTCAACACGACCGTCCAGAACGAGAGCAAGAAGGTCGAGGACAATTACCAGTCGCTGCAAACCCCGGGCACAGCGCCGCCGGTAGCGGCCGCGCCGCCGCTGACGCCGCAGCCTGCCGCTGCCGAGACCGCGCCGGTCGGCGCCAAGTCAGCGACGCCCGACGCCGTGCCGGCGGGCAATGTCTCGCTCGACAAGGATGCCGAGGAGGCGCGCAAGAAAGCCGATACCGCCGGCATGAACAAGCCGGCCGCGGCGCTGGTCCAGAGCGGCCCGGTCGCCGAGACGCGCGCCGCGCAAGGCGAGCTCGACGATCTCGCCAAGACCGATCCGGGCAAGGTATTGGCCGAGCAGAAGGAAGCTTTGGCCAAGGCCAATGCCGATATGGGGGCGCTCCAGCTGCGCGCGCTAGCCGCCCTGACCGCTGACCGCACCGGCACCGTCGGGCAGGCCAATGAGCACAAGAAGGGCATGGTCGGCAGCGAGGCGCAGATGCGCGAGCAGGCCGGCATTGATGCCAAGGCCGCGTTCGACGAGGCGCAGGGGCTGGTCAAGGACCTGCTCAAGGACCTGGTCCCCAATGCGATGCAAAAATGGGAGACCGCCAAGGCCTCGCTGACCACGCAGTTCAAGACCGATCTCAAGATCGTCAAGGATCGTGTCGACGACCGCCATTCAGGTGCGTCGGGCTTCGTCGTCGGACTGTGGGACGCGGTCACCGGCCTGCCCGGCTGGGCGACTGAGGCCTATGACAAGGCCGAGAATAATTTCGGTGACGGCGTGATCGCCAAGCTGACCGAGATTTCGACTGAGGTCGACGCGATCATCAAGGCGTGCGAGGCGCTGATCAAGAAAGCGCGAGACCGCATCGCCGAGATCTTCAACGCGCTGCCCGCCTCGCTCAAGGAATGGGCGGCGGGGGAACAGACCAAGTTCAACGGCCAGCTCGACAAACTCGGCCAGGAAGTCCACGCCACCCAGGAATCGTTCAACAAGGACCTGGCCGGCCGCGCCTCGCAGGCGGTCGACGAGGTTCGCACCGAGATCGCCGAGCTGCGCAAGAAGGCCGGCGGACTGATCGGCCGGATCGTCGACGCGGTCGGCCGGTTCCTCGACGATCCGGTCAAGTTCATCATCGAAGGGTTGCTCGAGCTGCTCGGCATCTCCCCGCCGGCATTCTGGGCAGTGATCGCCAAGATCAAGAAGGTCGCCAGCGATATCGTCGACGACCCGATGGGGTTCGCCAACAACCTTATGTCCGGCATCGGTCAGGGCTTCAGCCAGTTCTTCGACAATTTCGCCGGCCATATGCTGCGCGGCTTCCTGTCCTGGCTGCTCGGCGACCTCAAGGACGTCCAGATCCCCAAGGACCTGTCGCTCAAGAGCATCATCACCTTCTTCCTGCAGATCATGGGCATCACCTGGCCCAACATCCGCAAGATCATCGCCAAGAAGGTCGGCGAGAAGAACGTCGCGTTGATCGAGAAAGTCTGGTCGCTCGTCTCGGTGCTGATGGACAAGGGCCCCGAAGGCATCTTCGAGATGATCAAGGAGAAGCTCGACCCCCAGGCAATCGTCGACCAGGTCGTCCAGATGGCGGTCGAGTATATGGTCACCGCCATCGCCAAGCAGGTCGCGATCCGGATCGCGCTGCTGTTCAATCCCGCCGGCGCGATCCTCCAGGCGATCGAGGCGATCTATCGCGTGCTCAAATGGGTGTTCCAGAACGCCGCGCGGATCTTCACCCTGATCGAGACGATCGTGAACGGTCTTGCCGACATCATCGCCGGCAATATCGGCGGCTTCGCCAACGCCGTCGAAAAAGGTCTGGAGATGCTGATCGCCCCGGTCCTGGGGTTCATCGCCGACTATTTCAGCCTGGGCGACCTGCCCAAGATGGTCGCCAAGCAGATCAAGGGATTCCGCGAATGGATCTTGGGGATGATCGAAAAGGCGTTCGACTGGGTGATCGAAAAGGGCAAGTCGCTGCTCGCCGCCCTCGGGATCGGAGGGAAGAAAGACAAGGACAAGAAGGGCGGCGATGACGATGGCGCGATCGGCGAAACCGTCCATTGGACCGCCGAGGACGAATCGCACGAGCTATGGATCGAGGAGCATGGCGAAAGCGTCGAAGTGATGATGGCGAGCGCCGACAAGGGCCCGGTCAGCAAGAAGCTGACCGACTATTCCAAGCGCGTAGCAGCGCTGAAGGGCCCGGGCTCCAAGGATCGCAAGCAGCGCGCGAACGACGCGATCGCCGATGCCCGCAAGGAGCTTGCCGGTACGATCGCGGCTGCCAAAGCAACCAAGGCGGCGAAGGCGAAGGAGCAAAAGGGTGACGCGAAAGTCAAGAACGCGGAAACCGAGAGTTGGGAAGAGGCGCTTTGGCCTCAGCTTCAAATCATCCAGATCGCGTTGCGCGACATTCCGCTGCCCCGCACCGAAATCCTTCCCGGATCTGGCCAGGCCAGCACCGTGACCGCGCGCCCGCTCAGCACAAAAGGAAGCGGCGGCAGCAAGCCGCGAGGCAAACTTCAGGGCTGGCCGCTCGTCGCCGGCATGAACCCCCAATGGGTGGCTGCGCATCTTGTTTCCGAGAAACTGCATGGACCCGGCGATCCTTGGAATACCACGCCGATGCGGACGGGCGACAATACCAGGATGGAAATCGCCATTGAAAGCAAGGCAAAGACGAAGGTTCTCGCTGAGGATGTAATATATTACACTTCTTCAGTGACTTATCATAAGGACAACGATGATCCCAGGATGAATGACTTTCCCAGCTCGATCTTGGTCGAATGGGGTGCCATGCGCTACGAGAACAAGGCCTGGAGCGACGCCGAGGCTTACGAGCCCTATAGTGAGCCACTCAAGAAGCCTGATCTCGACGACGCAACAAGGCCGGACATCAACGAATTGCGGCGCGATGCCCTGAACAAGCGCGGCGTACCGATGCGTTTCGCCATGGCGATGGACGATGAACGCAACAACGGCGGACCTTTTATCGGCATGGTCGAGTTCAAGAAGAGGATGGCCGACCTGTACAAGACGAAAGGTGGCAACTCCGCCGATAAGCTTGATGAGGGTGTCGGTGTCGTGCGCCAGCTCATCGCGGACAAAAGGGTAAAATGGCCGAAATGACCGACGGCACTACAACCCGCCTACGTAGCGCGCTCGGCAATATTCGCTCGCTCGCCGACGACATGGCACAGCGATCGTCATTTCATGTGACGTTCGATGATTTCCACATCATGACCGCGGATGAGATCCGCGACTGGCGGGACATCGTGCGGGAAGAAAGCGGTGATACCGCTTACACGCTCCCCCCTGAGTTGGTCGACATCTATCGGCTGACGGGGGGCTTTGATTTCCGCTGGACGTGCGACGCCGATGCCGGGCCGATCGCCGGCGCGATCGTCCTGTCTTCGCTGCCGGAGCTGTATCAGCGGGACGACGAAGCAGACGTGCCCATGAAACAGTCCATGACCGGGTGGCGGCGTATCGACACGATCTCGCCCGACGAATGCACGGTATTACGGTTGGACGGCGGGGCGGCGGCACTGCGATGCACGTACGTCAGGCACGAGCACCACATCCCCCTGAACATCTCGCCGACCGACTACATCATCTCCGCAGCCGACCATTTAGGGGTCGCCGGATGGCAAACGAGCGACACGACGGACAAGGAAAAGATCGTCCGCGAACTGGCGGAATGGCAATGACAAGCGGGAAGGCAGGGCGATGAACACCCATCAGTCGGATGATCGCTGTGCCCCGAACGACATGCTATGGCGCAATGTCGATGATCGGCGTCATTTCATCGTGCCCGAAACCGCCATTCGTACGGCGGGCTCGTTCAACATCATCTCACTTGCCGGCGACGAGGCCGCGGTCGATCCAGACTGGGTGCGACGTTACGAGGTGAATGAGGACGACGCCCAGGCCTGGGCAAAACAGGAATTCGGCATCGCGCTTGGCGAACTGCGGCGGCGGATCGACGCCAAGCTCGGACGGATGCGGACATCGCTCGATGCCGCCAAACGAACACCGGTGCGGCCCGATAGCACGATGACCCCCGACGCTTTGCCCGCTTTATTCTCGCTGGCCAGGGCGCTCCCGCGCGCGATCCTCGACGGACTATCGGGCGACGCTGGACGCGTGACCAACGCCACCGATAAGCTCGGCGGCATCGAACAGCGACTCAACCAGGCCGGCGTCGCGGTCGATCACCGACTGTCGGGCTTTCCGCACCGCCTCGCCGGGCTGCGCGCGGAAACTGCCCGAGCGCGTGAGCCGAACGATCCGACCTAGACCGCGATCCGTGTCGGTATCGACGCTGCCGGCCGGCCGTCGGCCCGCATCCGCCGCATCAATTGGCCTCGTGTGGCCAATCCGAACTTGCCGAGGATGGAATGAACATGGTGCTTGACGGTCGACTCGCTCAGGCCGAGTTCACGTGCCACTTCCTTGTTCGATAGCGCCTGGGAAACCAGCTGAGCGACTTCGTCCTCGCGCGGGGTGAGATGGCCGCCTTCATCGGGTACCGCCACCGGTCCGTTACGGAACAAGGCGCGCATCATCGAAGCGGCGATCTCTGGCGAACAGGTGAGCCGCCCGGCCACCGCATCGCACAACATCGCATGCAGCCGCTCGAGCCCATCCTCCCTCCGCACATAACCGGTGAAGCCCGCGTTGCCGTGCGCGACCACTTCGGCCTCCTTCTCGCGCAGGCCAAGCGCGAGCAGCGGGAGAGCCGGATGATCGCGGCGGAAGGTGCGCACCGCATCCAGATCGAGGCCCTGTGTGGTGTCGACCACCACCAGATCAAGCGGCGACGTGCCCGGTGGGGGCTGGCGCAGTTCGTCAATCTCCCGGACCAGTTTGATATCGAGCGCTGAGTCGCGCGCGCGCAACGACAGGGCGACGGCTTCACCCAGTAGTCGCACGAGGCTGACGATCGCGATGCGCACGTTTTTCCTCCGAACCCTGCTCGAAAGTGCCAAAAAAATTTA
>Ga0307508_10003732_pt1 | contig 15234 bp, 11 predicted proteins | sample 9_EM_MG_FD_203089 | JGI IMG/M metagenome (GOLD analysis project Ga0307508, IMG submission 203089) | Populus trichocarpa ectomycorrhiza microbial communities from riparian zone in the Pacific Northwest, United States - 9_EM | ecosystem: Host-associated > Plants > Roots > Unclassified | place...
GCCGCCTCTCCATGCTTGGGGGGCCCATGCTTGATTTCCCGTTGACCAAGTGATCTCTTCTTGGGTACAACACACGGCCGCGGTAGTCACGTGCGCGCCCGTTCTGCACACAGTGATAGCAGCAGGCGCAGCACACGAACGCGGCGGCGCAGCAAGTTGTTCGAGTGCAGCGTCCAAAACGCCAGCGCAAGCCGCTGCGCCGCTTCCATTGAAGAAGCTCCGACGTGAGTTGATGCAAGGCCTGGCCCGGATACAAGCCGGCGACCCATGCGACCGTCGCGTTGCGTGCCGGTTGCAACCCGGCCGGGTGTAGCGCGCGCGATCACACGACCGCTGCACACCCGGTGCCGCCCGACGCGAGCGCATTACCTGCGCTTCCCACACTGTGTCCTGCTGCCTCCGAGACGCCCCACGGCGCCGCGGTCGCGGCAGATGGCCGGTGCAGCCGGTCGGTCGCCACTCATTCACTCAAAGGATCCGCATCATGCCTACCCCCGTCCCCACCGAGCGCTACGCCAAGGTCATCGAAGTCTCCAAGCGCGTGCGCTGGGAGATCGAACGCGACCTGATCCGCGGCCGCAGCTTCGACTACACCAAGACCTTCCTGCCTTCGGGCCTGTCGCTCGTCAACGAGATCGGCTTCCTGAGTCCTGCCGACAAGCGGCTGCTCAGCCAGGTGCAGGGCCGCACCTACGCCTACGTCTTCGGCCTGGTGGAGCGCTTCATCGGCGCCAAGGTGGTGGACATCAGCCGCGAGCATGCCTTCGGCGATCAGGTCGCGTTCGAAGCGCTCGTGCGCATGACCGACGAGGAGCTCAAGCACCAGGAGCTGTTCCGCCGTCTCGAGGCCATGATGGCTGCCGACATGCCCGCGGGCTACGAGATGACGGCCGACGCCAACGCGGTGGCGCAGGCGGTGCTGGCCGCGCCGACCTGGTCGGTGCTGGCACTGACGTTGGACATCGAGTTGTTCTCGCAGGCGCACTACCGCGCGAGCATCGAGCCCGACGCGGGCCTCTCCGAGCTGTGGAAGGACGTGTTCCTGTTCCACTGGAGAGAAGAGTCCCAGCACGCCATCCTCGACGAAATGGAGCTCGTCCGGGAGGACGCCAAGCTGGACACTGCCGGTCGCGATGCCGGCGTCGACGGACTCATCGCACTCGTCGGTGCGGTGGACGGCATTCTGCAGGCCCAGGCCGCTGCCGACGCGCGCTACTTCTGCAACATCGCCGGGACCTCGTTCAGTCAGGAGCAGGTGACCCAGATCCACGCCACGGTGCTCAAGGCCTACCGCTGGCAATACATCGTCTCGGGCGTGATGGAGCCGCGCTTCCAGAAGGTGCTCTTCGCGCTCGTGGACGAACCCCAGGCCGCGCGCATCCATCAGGCGCTGGCCCCTCTGAGCCACGCGGTGCCGCTTCAGCCCGAAGTGCCGCTGCCCATGGCTGCCTGAACGCCGACCACTGCCGGGGCGCGCACGCCGCGTCCCTGTTCGAGGAACCCGACATGACCACCTTCAAACTCCATGCGAATCCGCTTCGTACGGGCGCACTTCTGACCTTGGTCGCGGGTGCACTGGCAGTCGACGCCATTGCAGCCACGGCAGTGAAGTCGCCGATGCTGCTGACCGCGCCAGTCACGTCCAGCGCCGCAGCCGACAGCAACGTTTTCGACGGCAGTGTTCAGGCTGTGCGCCAAAGCGCCGTCGCTGCGCAGATCCCCGGCGCGGTCGTCTCGCTAACCGTGAAGGCCGGCGATGCGGTGAAGGCCGGACAGGTGATGCTGCGGCTCGACGCTCGTGCCGCCGAGCAGACGGCCGTAGCCGGTACCGCGCAGTCGCTCGCAGCAGCGGCCGCTCATGCAGCAGCCGCCAGGGACTTCGAGCGTCAGAAGCAACTGTTCGCGAAGAACTACATCAGCCAGGCGGCGCTGGACCGCTCCGAAGCGCAGTTCAAGGCAACGCAGCAGGAAGCCTCGGCGCAGCTCGCCGCCGCTGGTGCCGCGCGCGCGCAGTCAGGCCTCTCTGTGGTGAAGGCGCCGTACGACGGCGTCGTTTCCGAGGTGGCAGTCGCCCTTGGCGACATGGCCATGCCGGGCCGGACTCTGCTGACGTTGTATGACCCGCGCAGCATGCGCGTCAGCATCGCCGTGCCACAGTCAGCCGCCGTCCGATTGACCCCGGGACAGGCCGTGCAAGTGGATCTGCCAGGCACCCTGGTCGGCCGAATCACGCCGGTGAGCACGCAGGCGCTGCCGACGGTCGATCCGGCCACCCACACGATCGAGCTGCGGCTCGACCTGCCAAAGGGCCTGCAGGGCGTCACGCCCGGCATGTTCGCCCGCGCCTGGCTGCCAGCCGTCGGCCGGGCAGCTACTCGGCTCTTCGTACCGGCCCGAGCAGTCGTGCCGCGCGCCGAACTGACCGGCGTCTATGTGCTCGGCGCCGATGGCCGTGCGCTGCTGCGCCAGGTGCGACTCGGCCGCGTGCAGGGCGATACCGTGGAAGTGCTGACAGGCCTGTCACCCGGTGAGCGCGTGGTGCTCGAACCGCAAGCCGCCGCGCGGCTCTTCTGAGGCAGTCATGAACAACTCGCTCGGTATTTCCGGCCGCGTCGCCGCTTACTTCCAGTCGGCGCGGATCACGCCGCTGCTCGCACTGGTGGCGCTCCTGCTCGGTGGCTTCGCGGTAGTGGTCGCGCCGCGCGAGGAAGAACCACAGATTGACCTGACGATGGCGAACGTGATGGTTCCCTTCCCGGGGGCATCGGTGCGCGACGTGGAGCAGATGGTCGCCACGCCTGCCGAGCAGTTGTTGTCGCAGATCGCCGGGGTCGATCACGTGATGTCGCTCTCGCGGCCGGGGCTGGCCGTGATCACGGTGCAGTTCAAGGTCGGCGTCGCGCGCACCGAAGCCCTGGTGCGCTTGCACGACGCGGTCGACGCCAACGCCGACTGGCTGCCCCGCAGCCTGGGTGTCGGCGCGCCGCTGGTCAAGCCACGCGGAATCGACGACGTGCCGATCGTGACCCTGACACTGTTCGACAAGTCCGACACGAACGGCGCCTTCGCCCTGGAGCGTGTTGCACACAGCATCGAGGCCGAGCTCAAGCGCGTACCCGGCACGCGCGAGGTGGTGACTCTGGGTGGCCCCGGCAGAGCGGTGCACGTCGAGCTCGATCCTGCGCGACTCGCAGGCGCCGGCGTCACCGTGGACGATCTGCGCAACGCCTTGCAGTCCGCCAATCAGGGTCTGCCGATTGGAGAACTGCTCGGCGGCAACCAGTCGGTCGCGCTCGAAGCCGGTCCGTTCCTGCGCAATGCGCGCGACATCGGCGAACTGGTGGTGGCCGTGCACGCCGGCCGACCGGTGTTTCTGCAGGACGTCGCCAGCGTCCACGACGGTGCGCTGCCCGCGCAACGCTATGTTTGGCACGGCGTCGCCGGGGCCCAAGGCGGCGAGTACCCGGCTGTGACGATCACGATCACGAAGAAGCCGGGCGAAAACGCCGTCGACGTTGCCCATGCAGTGATGCGTCGCGTCGACGCCCTGCGCAACACCGTCATCCCGCAGGGTGTCGAGGTGGCCGAGACACGCAACTACGGTGCCAGCGCGGATGACAAGGCGCACAAGTTGATCCAAAAGCTGCTGTTTGCGACTGCATCGGTCGTGGCACTCGTCTTCATCGCGCTCGGCCGGCGCGAGGCCGCGATCGTTGGCAGCGCAGTGATCCTCACGCTGACGGTAACGCTCTTCGCTTCGTGGGCGTGGGGCTTCACGCTGAATCGCGTGTCGCTGTTTGCGCTGATCTTCTCGATTGGCATCCTCGTCGACGATGCAATCGTCGTGGTGGAGAACATCCATCGGCACCAGTCGCTGCATCCTGAAAGGACGCTTGCCGAACTGATACCACCAGCCGTCGACGAAGTCGGTGGACCGACGATTCTCGCCACCCTGACGGTGATCGCAGCGCTGCTGCCCATCGCGTTCGTCACGGGCTTGATCGGGCCCTACATGAGTCCGATTCCAGTCAACGCGAGCATGGGCATGCTGCTGTCGCTGGCTGTCGCATTCGTCGTCACTCCGTGGCTCGCGCGCCTGTGGATGGGCAGCGCATCGGCAACGCGCGCCGACGACGCGCCGCGACGATTGGCGTCGAAGCTCGGCCCGCTGTTCGAGCGCGTGTTCCGTCCGCTGCTGGACGACGACCGCGGCGCGCGCAACCGCGCGGTGCTCGGCGCCGCCGTCGCGCTGCTCATCGCCATCTCAGTGGCGCTCCCGGCGCTCGGCTTGGTTGTGCTCAAGATGCTGCCGTTCGACAACAAGTCAGAGTTCCAGGTCATCGTCGACATGCCCGCCGGCACGCCTGTCGAGAAGACCGCGGCAGTACTGCGCGAGCTCGGCGCCCATCTGGCACGGCAACCCGAAGTGACCGACTACCAGGCCTATGCCGGTACCGCGGCGCCGATCAACTTCAACGGCCTCGTTCGACAGTACTACCTGCGCTCCGGCGGTGAAGTCGGCGACCTGCAGGTGAACCTCGTCGGCAAGCACGAGCGCGGCGAGCAGAGCCATGCCATCGCGAAGCGGCTACGCCCTGCGCTGCAGACAATCGCGCGGCGCTTCGGCGCCAACCTGAAGGTGGTCGAGGTGCCTCCTGGCCCGCCTGTGCTGGCGCCGATCGTCGCCGAGGTCTACGGCCCCGAAGCGGACGGACGCCGCCAGGTTGCGAAGGCAGTGCGCGCGGTCTTCGAGAACACGCCGGGCATCGTCGATGTCGACGACAGCAGCATTGCCGCCGCTCCGAAGAAGGTGTTGCTCGTCGATCGCCGCAAGGCCGCGGTGCTCGGGATCGCGCAGAGCACGGTGGTGGCCACCCTGCGTGCGGGCCTGGCCGGTGACACGGCCGCTTATCTGCACGACGCGAGCAAATATCCGGCCGCAGCGACCCTGCAACTGCCTGCCGAGTCGCAGGGCGATCTCGATGGGCTGCTGCAGCTCGCCGTGCGCGGCGCCGCCGGCCAGCTGGTGCCGATCCGGGAGCTGGTTACGCTGAGCGACACCGAGCGTGAGCAACCGATTTATCACAAGGACCTGCTGCCGGTGAACTTCGTGGTCGCCGACATGGCTGGCACGCGCGACAGTCCGCTGTACGGCATGTTTGCTGCGCGCGGTGCATTGCGCGGGATCGCCACGCCTGGCGGCGGCAGCTTGGGTGAAACCTTCATTCGCCAGCCCGACGACGCCTTGCGCGGCTACGCGATCAAATGGGACGGGGAGTCGCAGATCACCTACGAGACCTTCAGCAACATGGGCGCCGCCTATGCCGTCGGCCTGGTCCTGATCTACCTGCTGGCGGTGGCGCATTTCGGCTCGTACCTGACCCCGCTCATCATCATGGCGCCGATCCCGCTGACGATCGTCGGCGTGATGCCGGGGCATGCGCTGCTCGGCGCGGAATACACCGCCACCAGCATGATCGGCATGATCGCACTGGCCGGGATCATTGTGCGCAACTCGATCCTGCTGGTCGACTTCATTCAGCGCCAGCTCGCCCAAGGCGTGGCGCTGAAAGACGCCGTGGTGCACTCGGCCGCAACGCGTGCGCAGCCGATCCTGCTCACCGCGCTGGCCGCGATGCTCGGCGCCTTCTTCATCCTCGATGACCCGATCTTCAACGGCCTCGCGATCTCGCTGATCTTCGGGATCTTCGTCAGCACGTTGCTGACGTTGGTGGTGATCCCGCTGCTCTATTTCATCGCCAATCGCCGCAATTCGGAGCTGGCCTCCGCGGCCTCAAACCCCGAAGGAGCCCCTGCATGACCTGCCTCGAAATCACTGGCCTCTCGACAGGCGCGCTGGGACTCGTATCGCTCGCGCTCGGTGTGCCTTGCAGCCCGTTCCACTGGAGCGGCTGGTTGCCGGACCTGATGGCGTTTGTCTGCGCCAGCTTGCGCGCCAGGCTGCGCTGAAGGAGTCGATGTGCGCGCCGCCCGTCTTCTCGCGATCTTGTCGCTCGCACTGACAGCATCTTCTGCCGCCCTGGCCCTGGACCTCGCCGAAGTCTGGCGCCATGCGGCGCTGCACGATCCGGAGTTCGAGGCAGCGCGTGCTGCGCACGAAGCGGGCATATCGCGCCGAAAGCAGGCTGGCGCGCTGTGGCGGCCCAGCGTGCAGCTGGAAGCCGGTGTCGCCCGCGCCAGCAGCGAGAGCAGCGCGCGTGGCGCCGCCTTCTCGGCACCCGGCTTCGGTTCAACGGGTGGTGTCGCCTTCGATACGTCCATCTCCAACGGCGCCGGCACCCGCGCGGCGCTCACCGTTCGCCAAGCGCTTGTCAGCGCCGAACGCTCGGCGCAGAGCCGACAGCTCGAGATCGCGGCCGAGTCGTCCGAGCTGGAATGGCTGGACGCGCAGCAGGCGCTGCTGCTCCGAAGCGCCGAGCGCTATTTCGATGTCGCCCTGGCCACCGAACGGCTTCGCCTGATTGCACGCCAGCAGACGGCGGTGGATCAGACCCTGGTCGAAGCGCAAGACCGGTTCCGCATTGGCGACCGACCGGTGACGGACATCCACGAAGCCGCGGCACGGTCGGCCGGCCTGACGTCGCGGCGCCTGGCTGCGGAGACCGAGCTCGAGCTCAAGCGCGCGGCCCTCTTCGATCTCACCGGACTGCAGGGGGACGACACGCCGCCGCGCCTGCCGGCGGCGCCAGTCGGTGAGGACGTGGGCTCCCTCGCCGACTGGCTGGCCCAGGTCGCCCAGCGCAACCCGGCGCTTCGGGTGGCCGAGGCTCGCCTGCGCGCGGCCGAGCAGGAGCGGCGCAAGACCGGCAGCGCGCTGTCGCCGTCGCTCGAACTGGTGGTGCACATCGGCCACGAGCGCCTGTCCGGCAGTGGTGACTTCGGCGGCGCGAGCAGCACATCGAGCAACCGCGCAATCGGGTTGCAGCTGACCGTGCCCCTGTACAGCGGTGGCTGGCGCAGCGCACGACAGGTCGAGACGCAGGCGCTGACCGTTCAGGCACAAGCCGATCTCGAGCGCGCACGCCAGCACGTCGCGCTGCAGACACGCTCGGCCTGGCTCGAACTCGCTGTCGGCGGCAGCCAGGAGTCCGCGCTCGCAGCTGCTGCCGTGGCCAGCCTGGCGCGACTGGATGCCACCCGTGTCGGTCGCCGCGCAGGCGATCGCACGACACAGCAATTGCTCGATGCCGAGAACGACGCCGCAGCGGCCGAACTCGGGCTTGTCGAGGCACGCGTGCACCTGCTCACGAACCGGCTGCGCCTGTACGCGCTCGGTGGGAAGCTCGACGACGCACACTTGCAGCGGCTCGATGCCACCCTTCGAGCAGGGCAGTGACAGCTCCGGCGTGAAGCGAACGGCGCTCCGGCGAGCTACTGCGGCACGTACATGTAACCCGCGTTGCGCACCGTGCGGATACAACGGGGCTCGCCCAGCGGATCGGGCTCGATCTTGCGACGAAGCCGGCCGATGCGAATATCGATCGACCGGTCGAACGGTTCCCACTCGCGATTGCGCGTGTGCATCAGCAACTGGTCGCGCGACAGGACCCGGTTCGGGTTGGCCAGGAAAACGCGCAGCAGTTCGAACTCCATCGAGGTCATGGCGACTTCGTCTCCGCCCGCCTCGAACAGGCGACGCGCCTCGACCTCGACTTCGCATCGACCGAAGCGCTGCCGCGACGGCGCCGATGGCGCCGTCTTGGCGGATTCTGCTGGCGGCCTGGCCTGGATGCGTCTGAGCACGCTCTTCACGCGGGCCAGCAACTCACGCGGATCGAAAGGCTTGGCCAGGTAGTCGTCGGCGCCCATCTCAAGCCCGACCACCCGGTCGATCACGTCGCCCGAGGCAGTGACCATGATGATGCCCACGTCATAGCGCTCGCGCAGGTACTTGGCCAGCGTTAGGCCATCCTCGCCGGGCAGGCGAATGTCGAGCAGCACGACATCGGGCAGCTCGGCCCCGATGCACTCGCGCATCTGGGCTCCGCTGCCGGCCTCGCCGACCGCGTAGCCATGGCCCAGGAGGTACTCGCGCAACATGGCACGCACCGACGGGTCGTCGTCGACGATAAGCAGGCGCGCGCTCTCATTCATCCCCAAATTCTGCCCCGAGAGGCGGAACCTGGATAGGCCTGGATACACGCCAACTGCGAATTCGACCGCGGCGTTGCCCCCCGGTTGCAAACCACCGCAGACGCGCGCCGGCGACCACAAGCCCGCAACAAGCGCGGCAGCGTCCGATGCAAGCGCATTACTGGGGCTTTGCACACTGTCCCCGTGCCACGTCCTGAACCGCACGCAAGTGTTGGGCGCAAGGCACCGGGCCGGCGCGACCGGCCTCGCCACCCTCCGACGCAAGGATCCACACCATGTCCACTCCAGTCACCAACGAGCGCTACGCCAAGGTCATCGAAGTCTCCAAGCGCGTGCGCTGGGAGATCGAACGCGACCTGATCCGCGGCCGCAGCTTCGACTACACCAAGACCTTCCTGCCTTCGGGCCTATCGCTCGTCAGCGAGATCGACTTCCTGAACCCGGCCGACAAGCGGCTGCTCAGCCAGGTGCAGGGCCGCACCTACGCCTACATCTTCGGCCTGGCCGAGCGCTTCATCGGCGCCAAGCTGCTGGAGATCAGCCGCGAACACGCCTTCGGCGACCAGGTCGCACTCGAAGCGCTGGTGCGCACCACCGACGAGGAGCTCAAGCACCAGGAGCTGTTCCGCCGCCTGGAGGCCATGATGGCCGCCGACATGCCCGCGGGCTACGGGATGACGGCCGATGCCAACGCGGTGGCGCAGGCCGTGCTGGCCGCCCCGACCTGGTCGGTGCTGGCGCTGACGCTGGACATCGAGCTGTTCACGCAGGCGCATTACCGCGCCAGCATCGAGCCCGACGCCAACCTGTCCGAACTGTGGAAGGACGTGTTCCTGTTTCACTGGCGGGAGGAGTCCCAGCACGCCATCCTCGACGAGATCGAGCTCGTCCGTGAGGACGCCAAGCTGGACGCTGCTGCGCGCGACGCCGCCGTCGATGGGCTGATCGCGCTGGTCGGGGCGGTGGACGGCATCCTGGAGGCCCAGGCCGTGGCCGACGCGCGCTACTTCTGCGCCATCGCCGGGGCCTCGTTCAGCGAAGCGCAACGAGTGCAGATCCACGCCGTGGTGCTCAAGGCCTACCGCTGGCAGTACATCGTCTCGGGCGTGATGGAGCCGCGCTTTCAGAAGGTGCTGTCCTCGCTCGTCGACGACGTACAGGCCACGCGCATCGACCAGGCGCTGGCGCCGCTGAGCTACGCCGTGCCGCTGCAGCCGGAGGTGTTCATCCCGATGGCCGCCTGAGCTCAAACCACTGTGGGGCAGTGGCGCTCGCGCGCCGCTCTACAAGCCAGGAGAACGACTGTGACAACCTACAAACCTCGTTCAAACCCAGTGCGGGCGGCGCTGTCGAGCCTGCTGGCGCGGTTCGCAAGGGTACAACAGCGGCTGCGAGATGCCGGCAGCAAGGCTGCCGCCAGACGCACCCTCATGCAGCTGAACGACGCGACCTTGCGCGATCTGGGCATGGATCGAACCGAGATCGGCTCTGTGGTCTCGGAGGCGTTCGGCGACGCAGAGCGCAGCCGGCTGCGGCTGCGCCGGCCATCGCGCGGGAGGCTGTGATGCCGGCGCGCGCATGGCGCCTGACGCTGGCCGCGGCCACGCTGATGGCCCTGGTGGGCGGAGGCCGTTCTGCCTTCGGGTTGTTCGTCTCGCCGCTGAACACGGCGTCGGGCATTGGGCTGCCTGCCCTGAGCTTCGCCGTCGCCCTTGGTCAGCTGGGCCTCGGCCTGGCGCAACCGCTGATCGGCGCGCTGGTCGACCGCGTCGGTGCGGCGCGAGTCATCGTCATCGGTGCCGTGCTGCTGGCGGCCAATACCGCTCTGCCGACGGCATGGCCGCTGCCGTGGGTCGTCGCATTGTCGCTGGTGGCCAGTGCGATGGCCGGCGGCGCCGTCGGCAGCAACGGTCTCCTGATCGGCGAAGTCAACCGCGGCGTGCCGGCGACACGGGTCGGCCTGGCCGTCGGGCTGGTGGGCGCCGGGACGTCGGTGGGGCAACTGCTGCTCGGCCCCGCCACGCAGTGGGCGATAGCCCACCGCGGCTGGGCCTGGGCGCTGGCCGCCACCGCGGTCACCGCCTTGCTGGCGCTGCCGCTGTCACTTCCGTTCCGGCGCCGCCACCCCGGACCCGCGGCGCGTCCGGCACAGGCGCTGGCCGATGTGCTGCGTGACGGGCGCTTCTGGCGCGTGGCACTGAGCTTCGGCGTCTGCGGGTTCCACGTCGGCTTCCTCGGCGTGCACATGCCCGGTGTGATCGAACGCTGTGGCCTGCCGTCCACGCTGGCCGGGGCCTGGATCGCGGTCTCTGGCGCCGCGAACATCGCCGGCAGCCTGGCCATCGGTCTGGCACTCAGACGCTACAACCCGGCAGGATTGCTGGCTGCCTTGTATGCCGTGCGCGCGTTGAGCATCGTCGCCTTGCTGGCCCTGCCCGCGACGCCGGCGGTGATGATCGGCTTCGCCGTGCTGATGGGCGCGAGCTTCATGGCGACGCTGCCGCCGACATCGCTGCTCGTGGCGCGCCAGCATGGCATCCAGCGGCTGGGCACGCTGTTCGGCACCGTGATGCTGGTCCACCAGGTGGGCAGCTTCGCCGGCATCTGGTTCGGTGGCTGGGCCGCCATGGCGACCGGCAACGACCGGCTGCTGTGGTGCGTGGACATCGCGCTCGCGTTCGGCGCGATGGCCCTGGTGTGGCCGCGCGGGGCGGCCACGCGTCCGTGGCCCCACGGGTCGTCGAAAGACGCGCTGCGGGTGCGTTCCGCGGTGCCGGTCGACGTCGGCTGACAGCCCCGGTGGCGCGGCTCAACCTCAGGCTGCGGCCGGGGCGAGCCAGCGCTGCACCAGGGCATGCAGGGCGGCGATGTCGATCGGCTTGCGCAGAACGGCCTGCACGCCACAGCATCGCAGCGCGGCTTCGTTCGCGATGTCGGCGTCGCCGCTGTAGAGCAGCACCGGCAGCCGGGGCCTGCGGGCGCAGACGCTCTGCGCAAGTTCGCGACCGGTCAACCCGGGCATTGTCTGGTCGGTGATCAGCAGGTCGAGCGAGTTGGCGCCGTCCGCGAGCCACTCAGCCGCGGCAAGGGGGTCGCGCAGCAGCAGCACCTCGGGACCCCAGCCGCCGATCAACTCGGCCATGAAGTCGCCGACCATGGGATCGTCCTCGACCACCATCACCCGCCCCGACATCTGGGGCGGCGACGTCGTCGGCCCGACCCGGGGCGGCGCCGACGGGCCCGGGGTCGTCGCCGCGCCGATCAGGGGCAGCAGCACGCGGAACTCGGTGCCCAAGCCGGGGCGGGTCCGCACATCGATGTGGCCGCCGTGGTCATGGACGATGCCGTGCACGATCGCCAGGCCCATGCCCGAACCGCGGCCGACCTCCTTGGTGGAGAAGAAGGGTTCGAACACCCGCTCCAAGGCCTCGGGGCTGACCCCGGTGCCGTTGTCGGCGACGCTGAGCACCACCCAGTGAGCGTGATCGACCCGATTGCGGCACGACGCACAATGCCAGCCGCCCTCGGCGGCGTGCTGCAGCCGCACGCGGATCGAGCCATGTCCTTCGATCGCGTCGCGCGCATTGATGCACAGGTTGAACAGGACCTGCTCCAACTGCACCGGATCGGCATCCACTTGCAGGTCCTGGCCGTCGGCCGACAGCGCGGCGTCGAGCTTGATCGACGATGGCAGCACCGAACGCAGCAGATGCAGCGACTCCTGGGCCACCGGACCCAGCGCCAGTCGGCGGCGTTCGTGGCCCTGCCGGCGGGCGAAGGCCAGCATCTGGGCGATCAGGTCGCGCGCCCGCTGCGCTGCTGCCTGCGCCGACCCGAGCTGGCGGACCAGCGTCGGATCGTTCATCCCGCGCGCGCGTTCCTCGCCCATCACCAGGTAGCCCATCACGCTGGTCAGGATGTTGTTGAAGTCGTGCGCGATGCCGCCCGTGAGCTGGCCGATGGCCTCCATCTTCTGGGTTTGCCGCAGTTGCGCCTCGAGCCGGCCGCGATCGGCTTCGGCGGCGCGGCGCGCCGAGAGGTCGCGCCCCACCGCCAGCACGTGCGCCTCGCCGGCATACGCGATCGGCAGGTAGCGCAGTTCGACCTCGAACAGGCTGCCATCCTTGCGCACTCCTTCGGTTTCCATCAGGCCTTCCTGGCCCTCGAGCGCCGCGCGAATCAACCGCTCACGCTGCGCCCTGCCAGCGGGTTCGATGCGCTGGTCGAGAACCGTGCCGATCACGTCCTCGCGCTCGAAGCCGTAGGTGTGCGTGAAGGCACGGTTGATTTCGATGATTCGCAGCTCACGGTTCCAGATGACCAGAGCGTCCGCGCTGCCTTCGAACACCGCCCGGTACTGCTCCTCGCGCGCCTGCACGGCCGCCAGGGCCGCCTTGTACTCGGTGATCTCGCGCGTGAACGCCACGAGGCGCGGCTTGCCGTCGATCTGCGCCGGCTTGAGCCGCACTTCGTCCCAGTGCAGGCTGCCGTCCTTGTTGCGGCGCTGCCGTTCGAAGGGCGGACAGCGACCGAGCTTGGCGAGCTGGATTCGCTCGCGCGTCTGCTCGGCCGCGAAAGGCAACGACCTGAGCGTACCCGGCGCGATGCGCTTCAACTCGTCGAGGCTGTAGCCATAGGCTTCGCAAGCCTTGGGGTTGACGTCGAGCACCTCTCCCGTGTCCCAGTCGTGGACGAAGATCGCGTCCTCGGCCGATTCGAATATCGCGCGGTAGCTGGCCTCCGAGCGCCGCAGTGCCTCGTGGGCATGCAATTGCTCGAGTTCTGCACCGGCGCGCACGGCGAAGATCTGGAGCATCGATTCGATCCGCTCCAGGTTGGACAGCGGCTGGCGCGACGCTACGCCCACCGTGCCCAAGGGCCGACCCTGCCGATCGAAGAGCGGAAAGCCAGCATAACTGTCCATGCCCGCGACCCGGGCGTTGTGATCGTCTGGAAATTGCGCGAGCACACCGCTCGGGATTGCGTGGAAGCCCTGCCCGAGCACCTGCGCACACGGAGAAGCGTGGAGCGCGTAGTCGCAGTCCGGCACGGAGCGGCCATCGCAGACCACCGCCATCATTCGCATGTCGAGCGGCGCGCCGGGCTCGTGGCGCGCGATGAAGGCGACATCGACGTGCAGCAGGGTGGCCAGATAGCGGACCAGCTCCGAGAACACGGACTCGCCGTAGCCGCTGGACACCGCCAGCGCGGCCGCGCGCAGCGCTTCGTCTGCACGGCTGCGCTCGATCTCGCCAACGATGCGCCCGGCAAAGATCTTGAGCAGTGCTTCCGACAGCGCAGCGTCGGCAATCGGCCCGCGGTCCATCGCCCCGAGCACGCCGATGGGCGTGCCGTGGCTGTCATTGAGCGGATACGCGGCATAGGAGTCCATGCCGCTGGGCACGAAGCTCGCATCGGACCGAAATTCGGCAGCCACGCCGCTGGCGACATATCGAAACGCCCTGCCGACCACGCTCGCGCACGGCGAAGCTCCGAACGGGTAGTCAAAGTTTGCGCGTGGCTGGCCATCGAATTGGACCGCCAACGTGCGCAGTTCAAGCCGCGACTCGTCCTTGAAGACAGCAATGAAGACCGTGGCCGCTTCCAGGATCGCCGCCAAGTCGCGGACGAGGTCGGCGAACAGGGCCGACCCCCCGGGGTGCGATACCGCTTGTGCGGCGCGGTACATCGCCTGCGCGGCATCGCCCCAGGGTGCAGGGTCCGCGGCACCTTCGCGACGTGATGGTGTGGCCATGCCCGAAAGTCTAGGCTGCGATGAACGGGCATGGGAGGAAATTGCCGCGTCGATACCGCGTGGATACACGCCGGAGACAAAGCCGCAGCGCACGTACCGAGCGACAACAAGGTGCGACGGGCCTGACGCGCGGGCATTACCGGGTGCGCCGATATTTTCCATTGGCGACCCGTGCCGCGACCGGCATGCGTCGCAAGGGCTCTCGCATCGTTCACGGAAGAGCAGCAAATGAGCAAGATCAATGCGACAGATGTATGCCGAGGCGCGCGCCCCAATCGAGCGCTGCTGGAAGAGGCAAACACCGCCGGCCCGACGTCGCTTGCTGTGCCGCCGAGTACCTCGAGGCTCTGATCCAGACCTGCAGCGTCGACGGAACGTTTCTCTTTGCCCAACCCGACTGAGGAGTCCCCATGTCACGTCACGACAGTATCCTGGACACGATCGGCAACACGCCGCTGGTGCGCCTGAACAGACTGGCTCCGGACGGCGTCAACGTTCACGTCAAGCTCGAATCGTTCAATCCGCTCGGTTCGGTCAAGGACCGCATGGCGCGCGCCGTCATCGAAGATGCCGAGCGCCGCGGCGCACTCCAACCTGGCCAGACCGTGATCGAGGCCACCAGCGGCAACACCGGCATTGGCCTGGCGATGGTCTGCGCGCAGAAGGGGTACCCGCTGGTGCTGACCATGGCCGAGAGCTTCAGCATCGAGCGGCGCAAGCTGCTGCGCTTTCTGGGCGCGCAAGTGGTGCTCACGCCCGCTGCCGAGAAGGGCACCGGCATGCTGAACAAAGCCGTCGAGCTGGCCGAGACCCACGGCTGGTTCCTCTGCCGTCAGTTCGACAACGAGGCCAACGCCGAGGTGCACACGCGCACCACCGCGCGCGAGATCCTGGCCGACTTCGCAGGCGAGCGCATCCACGCCTTCGTCTCGGGCTTCGGCACCGGCGGCACGCTGCTCGGCGTCGCGCGTGGCCTGAAGGTAGCCGACCCCAGAACCCTCGTGGTCGCCGCCGAGCCCGACAACTCGCAGCGGCTCGGCAGCGGCATCGGCCAGCCGCGCGACGATCTGGGTCGGCCGAGCGCCAGTCACCCGGCCTTCCGCCCGCACCTGATGCAAGGCTGGAGCCCGGACTTCATCTCCGGCCTGCTCGACAGCGCGGTCCGTGAGCGGCTGATCGACGAGATCGTTCCGGTGAACGGCAACGAGGCGCTGCGCCTGGCGCGCGCTCGCGACTCGGGAGGGCATCTTCGTCGGCACCTCCAGCGGTGCGACGCTCGCTGCGGCCTTGAACGTGGCGCGGCGCGCGCCGCCGGGGAGCCATATCGTCTGCATGCTGCCCGACACCGGCGAGCGCTACCTGTC